>Ga0181528_10003038_pt1 | contig 10320 bp, 9 predicted proteins | sample PEATcosm2014_Bin_47_FD_119742 | JGI IMG/M metagenome (GOLD analysis project Ga0181528, IMG submission 119742) | Peatland microbial communities from MTU Mesocosm Facility, Houghton, MI, USA - PEATcosm2014_Bin10_10_metaG | ecosystem: Environmental > Terrestrial > Soil > Wetlands > Peat | place... | reverse complement strand
GGGTCGTCGGGGTCGTAGCCGATCTGGGTGGGCAGGTCGAAGGCGATGGACAGGCCGGTCTGGCCCTTGGCCAGGTTCGTCCGGTAGAGCTCGTTGGAGGCCTTGGCGGTCGAGTGCCCCGAGTAGGTGCGCATCACCCACGGCTTGTCCCGGATCGGTGGGGTGGCGGGGTCGGGCTGTCCGGTGTCGCTCATCCCCCTATTCTCGCCGCGTCCCGCCGCGGGGACCAGCCCCGGGGTGGTTCGTGGTTCCCGATCGACTACTTCCGGTAGTCGAGGAAGCCTCGGCCGGACTTCCGCCCGAGCTGTTCGGCGGTCACCATGCGACGCAGCAGCGGCACCGCGGCGTAGTTCGGGTCGCGGAACTCGGCGTAGAGGGCGTCGAGGATGGCGAGCGAGGTGTCCAGACCGACCAGGTCGAGCAGGGCGAAGGGGCCCATCGGGAACCCGCAGCCGCCCTTCATGGCCGTGTCGATGTCCTCGATGGAGGCCACACCCTGCTCGTAGAGACGGATGGCGTTGTTGAGGTACGGGAAGAGGAGCGCGTTGACGATGAAGCCGGCCTGGTCCTTGACCTCCACGGGGGTCTTGCCGCAGGCCTCGGCGAAGGCACGCGCTTCGGCGATCGTGGCGTCGGAGGCGGTCAGCGGCCGGACGATCTCGACCAGGGCCATGACCGGAGCCGGGTTGAAGAAGTGGACGCCGCAGACCCGATCGGGGCGCCCCGTCTTGATGGCCATCTCGATGACCGGCAGGGTGGACGTGTTGGTCGCCAGGATGGCGTGGTCGTCGGTGATGCGGTCGAGGTCGCTGAACAGCTCCTTCTTGACCGCCAGGTCCTCGACCACCGACTCGATGACCAGGTCGCAGGCGCTGAGGGCCTCGAGCTCGGACGTGCCGGTGACCCGGCCGAGGGCCTGGTCCCGCTCCTCCTCGGTCTTCTTGCCCTTCTCCACCTGGCGGTTGAGCGACTTCTCGAGGGCGGCCAGGGTGGCGTCGGCCGTGGACTGGCTGCGGGAGCGGAGGACCACCTCGAACCCGTTGACCGCCGCCGTCTCGGCGATGCCCGATCCCATGATTCCCGACCCGACGATTCCCACGCGTGTGATTGCCATGGGGGGACATGTTACCGATGAGTCAGTTGGCCCGCTCACGGGAGCCGTTTGCCGTCCGGAGGGACGGCGACGACGATGGCGGCGTGATCCACGCATCCGATACGGACCCGATCGACGCGCCCCGCCACCGGGAGCCCCCGCCGGGGGCACTCCGCCCCGTCCGGGGCGGACGGGGACGTCGGGACCTGTACGACCGTCGGCTCGCCGCCCGCCACGAGCGGTGGCCCGTGACCGGCCGGGTGCTCGGCGCGGTGATGGCCCGCCCCGAACTGCTGCTGGCCGCCACCGGGAACCGGGCACCGGTCGAGCGTGGGGGCCGGGTGCTCAACCGGGGGGTCCAGGCCCTGCTGGCCCTGGTCGACCTGACCGACCGCACCACCGACCGCAACGGTGGCGAGCCCGACCCGGTGGACGTGCGGGGGATGTTCGACGCCACCGCCCGGCTGGTCATGCCGGTGCGCACCGACGTCCACGTGACGGGGCGTCGGATCCCCGGACCGGACGGGGCCCCGGACATCGCGGTGCGGGTGTACCGGCGGTTCGGCACGGGCATCGGCCCGGGACCGCGCCCACCGGCCATCACCTACTTCCACGGCGGGGGGTGGGTGGTCGGGAACCTGGACAGCCACGACGCGTCGTGCCGGCTGCTCGCCGCCGTCACCGGGTCCGTGGTGGTGGCGGTCGACTACCGACTCGCCCCCGAGCACCCCTTCCCGGCGGCCGTCGAGGACTGCCTGGCCGCCTACTCGTGGGTGCACGGGGCCCATCGGGAGTTGGGCACGGCCGATGGGGTGGTGGGCGTCATGGGCGACAGCGCCGGCGGCAACCTCGCGGCGGTCGTGGCGCTGGCCGGCCGGGACGGCACGGTGCCGGCGCCGGTCGCCCAGGGTCTCGTGTACCCGGCCCTCGACGCCCGGCTCGACTCGCCGTCGGTGACGGCGTTCGCCGAGGGGTTCCTGCTGTCCAAGGCCTCCATGGAGGCCTACCGGGCCCACTACCTCCCCGACCGACATGACTGGGAGTCGTGGCGGGCCTCGCCCCTTCTGGCCGAGGACAAGCGGGGGGTGGCCCCCGCCCTCGTCGTCACCGCCGGGTTCGATCCCCTGCGCGACGAGGGCGCGGCCTACGCCCGCGACCTCGAGGCGGCCGGCGTCGAGGTCGGGTACCGCTGCTACGACGACATGGTCCACGGCTTCTTCGGGATGGGCGTGGTGCCGGACTGCCTGGCGCTGGCCGTCGAGGTGTGCGACGCCATGGGGGCTCTGATGCGCCGGGGCGCCCGCCGCGCCGCGGAGGGCGACGGCTGAAGCCGCCGGAGCCCACCGTGACCGGCCCCTACACTTCGGACATGGACGTGACCCCCGGTATCCTGGCCCTGGTCGGCGGCGGCGAATGGCAGGAGGGCTGCGACTTCGACGCCGACTTCCTGGCCGCCGCCGGCACGGACCAGGTCCTGGTGCTGCCCACCGCGGCGGCCTACGAGCACCCCGAGCGCCTGGTCGTCCGCGCCGCCGAGTGGTTCGCCCCGCTGGGTGGCCAGGTGGAGGGCCTGATGGTGCTGAACCGGTCCGACGCCGACAACGACGGCGCCGCCGACATCATGCGCCGGGCCCGTCTGATCTACCTGGCCGGCAGCAGTCCGATGCACATCCGGAGCGTGCTCAAGCACTCGGTCGTCTGGGACGCCCTGGTGGCGGCCTGGGGTGACGGCGCCGTGGTGGTGGGTTCGTCGGGGGCGGCCATGGCGCTCACCGATCCCATGGTGGACGCCCGCGGGGGTGGCCTCACGATCGGCCTGGGCCTGATGACCGGTGTGGCCGTGGTTCCCCACTTCGGCGACACCTCCGAGGACGGCACGGGCGAGAAGCTGCACCGGGCGGTGCTGCTGGCGCCGCGCGACACCCCGGTGGTGGGGATCCCCGAGCGGACGGCCCTGATCCGCGACCCGGACGGTGGATGGCGGTCGTCCGGGGCCGACGACGTGGCGGTGTTCCTGGGTGGGGTGCCGGCGCCCGACGGCCTGGCGTCCCTGCCGACCTGACCCCCGCCGCGGCACCGCTGCCCGATCCCGCCGGGCGGCCCCGGCCCGGCGGGGGGGTGGGTCAGTCGCCCTCGGTGATGGTCACGGACTCGATGACCACCGGCTCGGACGGGGCGCCGGAGCGGCTGCCCACCGATTCGATGGCCTTGACCACGTCGAGGCCCTTCACCACCTTGCCGAACAGTGAGTACTGCGGTGGCAGGCCGACCCCGTCGGGGCCACTCACGATGAAGAACTGGCTCCCGTTGGTGTTCGCCCCGGCGTTGGCCATGGCGATCGAGCCGATCTCGTACCGGCCGGGCATCGGCAGCTCGTCCTCGAAGCGGTAGCCGGGCCCGCCGCGGCCGGAGCCCTCGGGGTCGCCCCCCTGGCACATGAAGCCGGGGATGATGCGGTGGAAGACGATCCCGTCGTAGTAGTGCCAGCGGGAGAGGAAGACGAAGTTGTTCACCGTCCGGGGGGCACCGATGGCGTCGAGGGCGATGGTCAGGGCACCCTTGCTCGTCAGCATCTCGGCCGTGTAGGACTTCGTCGGGTCGATGATCATCGGCGGGGCCGAGTCGAATCGCTGGGTCTTCGGGCTGGAACCGTCTGCTGCGGGAGCCTCGGGGGCCATGGTCCACCTCCTGGTGGTTCGGGGTTCGGGAACGGCGGGCGGGCGCCCGGGCTACGACTCGGTGATGGTCACGGTGAACATGCGGTGGATGACCTTGGGGGGCGTGCCGTTGTCGCTGGCGTTGCCGTCGGCGTTGATGGCGTCGACCACACTCTGCCCGGTCACCACCTGACCGAAGAGCGAGTAGTCGGGCGGGAGGGACTCGCCCTCGGGGCCCGCCACGATGAAGAACTGGTTGCTGGAGGTCCCGTTCGCCGCCGTGGAGGTCTTGGCCATGGCGAGGGAGCCGATCGGGTACTGCGGGTTGGCCGTGGCCGGCACCGAGCCCTGGACCGTGTAGCCCGCCGAGCCACTGCCGGTGCCGGTGGGGTCGCCCGTCTGGTTCATGAACTGCGGGATGACCCGGTGGAAGGTCAGGCAGTCGTAGTACTTCTTGTCGGCCAGGAAGACGAAGCTGTTGACGGCCACCGGGTTGGTGGCGGCGTCGAGCTTGGCCACGATGGTGCCGAGGTCGGTCTTGATGGTCGCCGTGTAGGTCTTCGTCGTGTCGATCGTCATCGGCGGGGTGGCGTACTGCGGGTTGGGCAGCGTCGCCGTCGGACTCGACGGGCAGCCCGCGGCCTTCGACGCCTCGTCGGCGGTCTGCTGGGCGGACGACACGGTCGTCGTCGTGGTGGTGGGGGTCGCGTTGGTCTTGCCCTTCCCCTTGAACAGCAGGAGGGAGACACCCACCACGACCAGCACGGCGATCAGGATGGTGATGCCCCTGCGGATCGACCGCTTGCGCTTGGCCGCCCGCTCCTCCGCCTCGCGACGAGCCTGGCGACCGGCCTTCTGACGTTCACGTTTCTCGGTTCCCACGGTCCTGCAGGGTAGCCGGTCCACCCGGGGCCTCCGGAGCGCCCCCGGGCCTACGCCAGCGGGGCCCCGGGCGTCGGGCTGTAGCCTGTGTGGCCATGTCGCTCCTGGTCCAGAAGTTCGGAGGCACGTCGGTCGGGGACGCCGACCGCATCCGCGCGGTGGCGGACCACGTGGCCCGGACCCGCCGGGCCGGCCACGACGTGGTGGTCGTGGTCAGCGCGATGGGCAAGACCACGGACGACCTCGTGCGCCTGGCCGACGACGTGAGTCCGGTCCAGCCGAGCCGCGAGGTCGACATGCTGCTCAGCTCGGGCGAGCGGATCACCATGGCCCTGCTCTGCATGGCCCTGGCGGGGCTCGGGGTGGACGCCGCGTCGTACACCGGCAGCCAGGCGGGCATGATCACCGACACCGCCCACACGCGGGCGAAGATCCTGGAGGTCCGCGGCGACCGACTCCGCGAGACCCTGGCCGCCGGCGGGGTGCCCGTCGTCGCCGGGTTCCAGGGCGTCTCCGTGGACCGCGAGGTCACCACCCTCGGTCGGGGCGGCTCGGACACCACGGCGGTGGCGCTGGCCGCCGCGCTCGGGGCCGACGCCTGCGAGATCTACACCGACGTCTCCGGGGTCTTCACCACCGATCCGCGGATCGTCCCCGAGGCGCGCAAGCTGCACCGGGTCAGCTACGAGGAGATGCAGGAGATGGCCGCCACCGGGGGCCGCGTGCTGGCCCTGCGCTCGGTCGAGTTCGCCCGGAACCACCATGTCCCGCTCCACGTGCGGTCCAGCTTCACCTGGGAGCCGGGAACGTGGGTCGAAGAGGAGGATGCACAGATGGAGCAGGCAGTCGTCACCGCGGTCACCCACGACCTGACCGAGGCCAAGGTCACCGTCACGGGGGTGCCCGACAAGCCGGGCCTCGCCGCCAAGCTCTTCCGGGGCCTCGCCGACCGCAACATCAACGTCGACATGATCGTCCAGAACATCTCGCTCCACGGCACGACCGACATCTCCTTCACGATCCCCGAGGCCGACCTGGCCACGAGCACCGAGGTGTGCGACGGACTGGTGGGCGAACTCGGGGCGACGGGGGTCGTCAGCGACGACGACGTCGCCCGCGTGTCGCTGATCGGCGTGGGCATGAAGACCCACCCCGGGGTGACCGCCCTGACCTTCGAGACCCTGGCCGCCGTCGGCATCAACATCGAGATGATCTCCACCTCGTCGATCCGCATCTCGTGCCTGATCCGGGCGGAGCAGGCCGAGGACGCGGTCCGGGCCCTGCACGCCGCCTTCGAGCTCGCCTGAGCCCCGACCCCGGGCGGCGCCGATCGGACCACGGGTCGGACCGTAGACTGTGGGCATGCGTATCGGAGTGGTGGGGGCGACCGGCCAGGTCGGGACGGTCATGCAGGCGATCCTGGAGGAGCGGGCCTTCCCGGTCGACGAACTGCGGCTCTTCGCCTCGGCCCGGTCGGCGGGGCGCACGCTGGCCTTCCGGGGGACCGACCTCGTCGTCGAGGACGCCGCACTCGCCGACCCGTCGGGCATCGACATCGCGCTGTTCTCGAGCGGTGCCGCCGCGTCCCGCGAGCTGGCCCCCCGGTTCGCCGCCGCCGGAGCCGTGGTGATCGACAACTCGTCGGCGTGGCGGATGGATCCCGACGTGCCGCTCGTGGTGCCCGAGGTCAACGAGGTGGACCTCGGCGCCATCGTCAAGGGGATCGTGGCCAATCCCAACTGCACGACGATGGTCGCCATGCCGGTGCTGCAGCCGCTGCACGAGGCGGCCGGGCTGACCCGCCTGGTGGTCTCGACCTACCAGGCCGTGTCCGGGGCGGGCCTCGCCGGTGTCGCGGAGCTCGACGGGCAACTGCGGGCCACCGTCGACGGGGCCGCCGAGCTCACCTTCGACGGGGCCGCCGTCACCGGACCGGCACCGTCGGTCTTCCCCGACCGCATCGCCCACAACGTGCTGTCCGTCGCCGGCTCCCCGGTCGACGACGGGTCGGGCGAGACCAACGAGGAGCAGAAGTTCCGCGACGAGAGCCGCAAGATCCTCGGCCTACCCGACCTGGTGGTCACGTGTACCTGCGTGCGGGTGCCGGTGTTCACCGGGCACTCGCTGGCCATCGTCGCCGAGTTCGAGCGCCCGATCGCCCCCGACGAGGCGACCAAGCTGCTGGACGGGGCACCGGGGGTCGAGCTGTCGGACCTGCCCACGCCGCTCCGGGCCACCGGGATCGACCCCACCCTGGTGGGACGGATCCGGGTCGCCGACGGCGCTGCGCACGCGCTGGCGCTGTTCGTGAGCGGTGACAACCTGCGCAAGGGTGCGGCGCTCAACGCCGTGCAGATCGCCGAGTCGCTGGTTCGCCTCGGTCTGGTCGCCTGACGGCACCGCCGGCCGGGGACGGGCGCATGCCCCAGGACGGACCGGTCAGTCGCCGGTGGCCAGATTGCTGCGCGACAGCACGGCGACCCGTTTGGCCAGGTTGACGGCGTGGTCGCCGAACCGTTCGTAGAAGCGGGCGAGGAGCGCGAGCTCCACGGCCACGGGCAGCGGCATGGTGCCGGCCACCACCTCCACCGTCAGACTCACGTGGAGGTCGTCCATCTCGTCGTCGAGGTCGTCCACGAGGGCCCAGCCGCCGGGCTCCCGCTCGGCGTAGGCATCGGTGGTCGCCCGCCACATGTGCACCGCCACCTCGCCCATCCGTTCGAGCAGCCCGCGGCTGCGGGCCGACAGCTCGGCGCCGAGTCCCCGGGCGGCGCGACGGGCGACGTGCTCGGCCAGGTCGCCGTTGCGCTCCAGGTCGGGCAGCATGCGGATCACGGTGACGAGGTAGCGCAACTGGTTGGGTGACGTGATCCCGGCCACCGTCAGCTGCTGCAGCGTGAGCTCCTCGATGCCGTGGCACAGCGAGTCCACCACCTCGTCCCGGTCGGCCAGCGCCTTGGCGGCCTCGCGGTCGCCGGCCAGGAGGGCGTGCGTCGCCCCGGACACCGAGTCGCCCACCAGGGCGAAGAGCTGCAGGACCTTTCGGTCGATCTGCTCGAGCGGCGACTCCATCCCCCCACCGTATCCCCACCCCCGACGGCACCGACGGGCGTGGGGACACGTCGACGGGGCGGGCGGGGCACCGACTCAGTCGACGGGTGGACCCTCACCGTCGTCGAGGGAGCCGACCGTCTCCTCGCTGACGATGATCCGCGGTCCCGAGCCCCACGACAGATACCGCCACGACCAGTTGATGAACACGACGATCTTGTTGCGGAAGCCGATCAGGTACACGAGGTGGAGCCCGAGCCAGGCGAGCCAGCCGAGGGTGCCCCGGAGCAGCCGTCCGCTGCGGAACTGGGTGATGGCCGCCCGTCGGCCGATGGTGGCCATGATCCCCTTGTCCTTGTAGGCGAAGGGCGTGGTGGGTCGTCCCTCGACGCGGGCCAGGATCTGCCGGGCGGCGTGCCCACCCGACTGGATCGCCACCTGCGCCACCTGGGGGCAGACCGTGTCGGCCGTCGGCCCGTTCCCTCCCCACAGCACCGCGGCCGCGTCCCCCACGCCCCAGACGTCCTCGTGCCCGGGGACGGCCAGGTCGTGGTCGACCTCGAGGCGTCCGTTGGGCCCGGTCGGGGCGTCGATGGCGGCGGCGACCGTTCCCTCGACCGTGACGCCGCCCGCCCACACCACCGTGCGGGTCGGGATCACGGTCCCGTCGTCGAGCTCGACCGACTCGGCGGTCACGGACCGGACCATCCGCCCCAGGAGCAGTTCGACTCCGCGTCCGGCCAGGGTGGTTCCCGCGTAGTCGGCGGCCGACTCCCGGAACGGGGTGAGGAGCCGGTCCAGCCCGTCGACGAGGATGATCCGACCGGCCGACCGCTCGAACCGGAACCCGTCGTGGCGCACCGCCACGTCGAGCAGTTCGGCCAGGGCCCCGGCCACCTCGACCCCGGTCGGGCCACCGCCGACCACGACGAAGGTCAGCGCCCCGCGGGCGGCCGCCCCCTCGGGATGGGAGTCGACGTCCTCGAGGCGGCGCAGGATGTGGTCGCGCAGGCGCCGGGCGTCGGTGAGCGTGTACAGCGGGAAACTGTGGTCGGACGCGCCCGGGATGCCGAAGAATCTGGCGGTGGCCCCGCTCGCCACGACGAGGGAGTCGAAGGGCAGGGGGGCGGCGTCCGCGAGGGTGACCTCCCGACGGTCCCAGTCGACGCCCGTCACCTCGGCCATCCGGAAGGTGACGTTGTCGGCCTTCCCGAAGATCACGCGGATCGGGTAGGCCACGTCGCCCGACTCGAGTCCGGCCGTGGCCACCTCGTAGAGGAGGGGTTGGAACGTGTGGAAATTGCGCTGGTCGACGACGACGACCTCGACGGGCTTGCCGATCAGGGCCCGGGCCGCGTTGAGGCCGCCGAAACCGGCCCCGACGACGACGACCCGATGCATCCGACCACCGTATCCCCACGCCCGCCGGGACCGGCCGGTCCGCGGTGGTGTGACACCCGCTCGGTACGATCCGCGACAGACGCGACGGTCGTCCCGTGACCCTTCGGGGCGGTGTCCCGTGCCCGCCGGGCCGGGAAGGTCGCGGCACGCGAGAGGACCACCATGCTCACCGGACTCCTGATCGGACTGTTCACCGGGTGCCTCCTCGGCCTGCTCGTGGGACTCCTCGTGCGGTCCGGCCAGTCGACGCGCTCGCGCACCACCCAGGCCCGACTCGAGGCCGAACTCGCCCGCGCCCGGGACGTCGCCGCCGAACGCGGGGTGGCCGCCGAGGAGGTGCGTCGCCAGCTCACGGGCGAGTTCGCGAGACTGTCGTCGGAGGCGCTCCGCCAGAACGCGGACCAGTTCCTGCAATTGGCCGACGCCCGCATGGGGGAGAACCGCCAGGCCGTGGAGGGTGATCTGGCCCGGCGTCAGGAGGAGATCACGCGGCTCCTGTCGCCCCTGGTCGACCAGCTGGGACGTTACGACGAGGGGGTGCGGCGGCTCGAGGTCGAACGGCAGCGGGCCTACACGGCGCTGACCGAGCAGATGCGCCAGCTGACCGGCTCCCACGAGCGCCTCGAACGGGAGACGCGCAATCTGGTCACCGCCCTGCGCAGCCCGCAGACCCGGGGCCGATGGGGCGAACTCCAACTCCGGCGGGTGGTGGAGATGGCCGGAATGCTCGAGCGCTGCGACTTCTCCGAGCAGGTGACCTCCGACGGTGACGCCGGACGGATGCGGCCCGACCTGGTGGTGCACCTTCCCGGGGGGAAGAACGTGGCGGTCGACGCCAAGGTGCCGCTCCAGGCCTTCCTCGACGCCAACGAGGCCGACGACGAGTCGGTGCGCCGGGCCCACCTGGCCGCCCACGGGCGCCAGATGAAGGCCCACGTGGACGCTCTGGCCAAGAAGGAGTACTGGAAGCGGGTCGAGCCGTCCCCCGAGTTCGTGGTGGCCTTCATCCCGGGCGACCCGCTCCTGACGGCGGCCCTCGAGCACGAGCCCGGGCTGATGGAGTACGCCGTGGCCAACCATGTGCTGCTCGCGACGCCGACGTCACTCATCGCGCTCCTGCGCGCGGTGGCCTACGGCTGGCAGCAGGAGGCGCTCACCGAGAACGCCCGCCAGGTCCAGGTCCTCGGGGCCCAGCTCTACGAGCGGATCTCGGTGCTGGGCGAGCACATGGCCGGG
>Ga0181528_10003037_pt1 | contig 10320 bp, 9 predicted proteins | sample PEATcosm2014_Bin_47_FD_119742 | JGI IMG/M metagenome (GOLD analysis project Ga0181528, IMG submission 119742) | Peatland microbial communities from MTU Mesocosm Facility, Houghton, MI, USA - PEATcosm2014_Bin10_10_metaG | ecosystem: Environmental > Terrestrial > Soil > Wetlands > Peat | place... | reverse complement strand
GTCTGGTGGTGCGCCCACAAGCTGACCTGGGATTGCACCTTGATTGACGAGGATGAAGACGCTTCCGGCGGCGGTTTGCTCCAGAACATTGGCGACAGAAAAGACTTCATCCCACTCAACAAAACGGTGGCGAAAATTCATGGCAACCAGACCGGGCCCAAACAAAAACCGGCAACGCCGCATTCGCCGGGTCTCTGGGTAGTGTATTTTTCACTCGCGGCTCTGCCACTGTTTGGCATTGGTCAGATGCTTTTGCCAAGTGAGGACATTGCGGCCCGGCACAAGGGCTTTACCTATCTCTTTGCTTATGTGACGGCCGCAGTGGGGTTGCTCCTCACGACCAGTTTTCTGGGCTTGCGGCGCTATTTGCGGCAACGCTATCTGGAAATGCCGGCCATGATTGCATTTGGCTGGATCCGGTTTGGGGTCGGCGTCGCGGCCCTTGTATTGGGTGGCGCATTATTGTTGCCACGTCCGGGCGCGAACGAGGCATGGCATGTGTTGCGTTACCGCATTGATTATCAATTCCGGCAGGCCAGCAATTACGCCATGCGATTCAGTCCGCACGGAAAGGGCCAAGGACGTCCGGGGAATGATATTCAGAAATCCGGGCCGTCAAAGAATCCAACCGCCAACTCCCAACCCCAATCCGGTTCAGGACAGGCACCAAGTCCAGGGCAGGACGGAACCGCTCAAAATCAAGATGCACAACCGCGTCAACCGCTCGCGGAAGGAGCCGGACCGATTTACCACTGGTTAAAAATTTTATTCTTGATGGCTCTGGCATTACTGGCGGGTTGGTGGCTCTTTCGGCAGCGTTATTTGATTTTCCAGATCACGCAGTCAATGCTGGCCGCAATAGCCCGATTTTTTAGAGACCTGTTCCGTTTTGGCTCGTTGGCCAAAGTGACAGAAACGACCGAGAAAAAAGTGCAGAAAGACCGCCGGCTGTTTGCCGCTTACCGCAATCCGTTTCTTTTGGGCAGCCAATCTTCGTGGACCAAGGAGCAATTGGTTTTATACAGCTATGAGGCGTTCCAAGCCTGGGCGGAAGAACAAGGGATCAAGCCCCGGCCAGAACAAACCGCCCGCGAGTTCTGCGGAGAGCTTGGCGTCCGGTTTCCGGAGATCATCCCAGATTTAAACCAGTTTTCATTTCTTTACAGCCATGCCGCTTATGGAAAGTCAGTGCCGGCCGAATGCGACTTGGAGCCGGTCAAAATAATTTGGCGGTTTCTTGGATCGTGAGGAATCATATGGTTTCCGAAAATTCACTTGGATGCGCCAAATAGGTTTCATCCAAGGTTATCCTCACCGAAATATTGCCGCGTATGGGGAGTGCGTTCGAGGAGATATTTTGGACGAAAACCACAGGCAGCCGGAGGGATGGAAAGGGATCGTGGACTTGGCTGCTTGAGGATCCCAGGCTGTTTTGCAGCCGTTCGGTGGGATTTGAGGCCGCAATCCAATCCCGCGGTTATAAAAATGACCCGAAATTACCATTGAAACATGTTCATTTAGGTGATTCAATCGCATTGAAAGTGTTGGGACATCACAAGTTGCAAAACCCGTTGCATTTGGCCGTCCAGGTGCAGGTGCGGCGCTCACGTTTTCATCGGTCTCACAATTAGGCGCTACGCAAAGCTAATATGCGTCGTTTGAATGGCACCGAGCTGGGCGCGGTCATGCTCGCCGCATGTTTTATCATAGGCGGATTGTATGCAGTAATTCACCCCGTCGAATTCGATATGTATTTCAAGGCGTATAGGCGGTTTCACGCCGCCACCGAGCACGTGTCGGAAACAGGGTCGAGGTTATATGGGATTCTGGCTACGGCAATAGGAACGGGTCTGATTTGGTTTGTGTTTTATGGAAGATCAAAATGATGCTTTAAAACTGGCTGAGCCTGACCAGGCACCAGGACGTGACCCCGTCGCGCTTTTTGTTCCCCAGCCGGGGCTTTCGTCCAGAGGCGGCGACGATGCTGTTTCATATGATAAACAAAATAGTTGGTAAAATTTTGTCGGCAGGAATCCTGGCAATCATTTGCGGTTATTGTTCGCACTTCATGGATGTGAACCGAGGCCAGATGGGACGAGAGGCCTATCTTTTGAGCCAGGCTTCAAGATATGATCGTGATTTAGCCCAGCCGCATTCAGTAGTGCTTTATGTAATTGCATGTCTGTTCATGATTGGTGTTTGCTTGGCAGCGTATGAGATTATTGCGTTGGCCATCATAAAAATACTCGAGAAAATTAATTCGGATCCCATATGATGATTCCAATTAAAATTCAGTGTGAGTGCGGCCAACGATATGCTTTCGACGTTGAGCCGGTCAACGGGCGCATGACTTCGTCAATCGCTTGCCCGTCTTGCGGTGCGGATGGCACCATGGCCGCCAACGCGATTATCGCCGGGAGCGCGCAATCCCAAACGCCTGTTGTTGCCAGGCCGACGGTGCGTTTGCATGTTGCAACACCCGCGTCAACCAATCAGCCCGCATTGTCAGCTTCTGCCCCGCGACGAGCGCCGCTGCTACCTGGACAAATTGATCCTGCCAAGGCACAAATCGAAGCAAGAGCCAAGATTCATTGGGGTGATCCTCCCGAGGAAGTCGTTAAATTTCTGATGATGAATGGATCCAGTCACGAAGATGCCACGATCTCTGTTCGTGCGATGTTTCGAGAGCGGGCAGCCGCCCTCCAGAAAGTCGGGATTGTTAAGATTGTCACTGGCATTGCATTGATGGCTGTTCCCGTCGTGGTGTTACTGATCTTTGCATACTACCACGTTGTTCTCATCACGCTGCTTGCACTTGCCGGCGCGGTGGGGTTGTGGGGTGCGTGGACGTTCTTGAGGGGGGTAATCATGGTTTTGTTTCCAAAATCAGAATCTGGCGATGTCTCTGATAAATGATGCTTTTTGAGGCGGTTGTAATTTATGGCGTGGACCAAAACCAGGAAGCTAACGGCAGGCGCGGTGGTTTTGTTTGTTCTCGCCGCGGCGGTGGCCGTCAAATTGTGTTTCTTCCCTTTCATCAAAGACGAATATTTCAAGTCGAGCTACCGGCAGTTCCAGAAAGTGCCGGGCAATTTGCTGGTGGTGCGCAAGACCCGTTTCTCATTTCCCTTGAAAGGCACAGGCTTTTCAGCTTACGTCCGCGCTCCTTCCGGTGAATATTTTGTGCGGCAGATGGGTCGCAATGTGCCTTTGGAAAGAGTCATTGCCACGGCCTATCAGTGCAACCCATCCCAGATCGTTCCACCCTCTGACAAACCGTCCGGCAATTTTGATTTTTTGGTCACCGTGCCGGACAAGAACAATGAGCGCTTCAAGGCGGCCATTCAAGAAAAGCTCGGCTACACCGCCCACTGGGAAAAACGCGACACCGAGGTTCTCCTGCTCGAAACGAAAATTCCGGATCCCCCCAATCTCAAAGCAAGCACGGCGGCAAAAGGGAATATTACCTTCAAGAATGGGAAATACGAATTTACTCACATGCAGATTGCCACGGTCATGGGATTTTTGGAATCCGGCCTCAGACAGCCGGTGCTGGACCGGACGGGGCTGACCAATTTTTACGATTTCTCGGTTGATCGGGGCCCGGTCGGTCCTGGCGGGCTGGATAAAAAAACCATTGAAAGAGATCTGGACGACCTGGGGCTCAAATTGGAGCCAGGGAATGATTCTGTGCAAATGTTGGTTGTGGATAAAATCCGTTGACTTATTCCAATGAAAACAACATCGCCAGCGAGACATGGATTCACCCTGATTGAACTGCTGGTCGTCATCGCCATCATCGCCATCCTGGCGGCCATGCTCCTGCCGGTTTTGTCTAAGGCCAAAGGGAAAGCCCAGGGTCTCGCGTGTCTCAACAGTGGCAAGCAGATGATGACGGCCATGATTCTTTATACGGTGGACAGCAATGAATTTTTCCCACCCAATCCCGACGGCGGCACCACCGATCCAGGTTACAATTGGTGCCCTGGGCAAGCGGGCATCGGGGGTGCGGATGAATTCAACCCTGACCTGATCAAAGACCCGACGCGTTCGTTGCTGATCAATTTTCTTGGTGGAAACAACGCCCTGTTCAAATGTCCTGCAGATAATCGCAAGGGATTATATCAGGGAACAAATCCGTCTCTTCTCGGCCAGATTGTCCCGGCCGCCAGAACCATGTCGATGAACAACGCAGTGGGAACGATCGATCCGGGATTTGAAGCCACCGGTCCTGGTGCCAAAGCCACCCACAGCGGGGTTCCAACCCTGTCGGTCAACGGTCCGTGGCTGAACAACCAATACACGCACCATCGGAACCAGCCTTGGCGCACCTTTGGCAAGGCCACCGACAACCTTGCTCCCGGTCCCTCCTCGCTTTGGGTGCTGGTGGATGAGGATGTGCAAAGCATCAATGACGCGGCGCTGGGGTTTGGCATGGAACAGGCGATCTGGTATGACTCTCCTGGTTCAGCACACAACGGAGGCTGCGGTTTTGCCTTTGCCGACGGACATTCAGAAACCCACCGGTGGATGAGCCGCGTGCAAAAGGAAAGCCAGGGAACGACCGTTGATAGCATGGCGGATTATCAGGACTGGCTGTGGATGCGGGAACGGACTTCAGCGGACACCACCGGAACCATGCCGCAACCGACGCCACCATAAATGAACACTTTAAACGAATGCTTTTTGACCTTTCCCCAACGAAAGTTTGGAGCTTAATCATGAACAGATTATCGATATCAGTCGTTGCAGCCATCGCCATAGTTGCTGGATGTTCCCGCCCCGGAATTCATGGTGATGGAGTAATCACGACCGAAGATCGCCCGATTTCAGAGTTTTCCAAGCTCGTAGTCACGGGCGGTTACGAAATCATTTGGTCCAGCGGCAAACCCGCGCTCACCATTTCCGCCGACCAGAACCTTCTGCCGCTTGTTGAAACAGTCATCAGCGGCAACGCGCTGCGAATTGGCTCGAAGGAAGAGCTTGCGCCGACGAAGGGCATCAAGATTATTCTCACCAGTCCAGCCCTGGAGGACGTGCAATTGACTGGTGCCGTCAGCTTCAAGGCCAGCCAGATTTCAGGTCAAGACCTGAGGCTTGAAGCCACCGGGGCATCAGAAATCAGCATAGAAGGTTCCGTTACGAATCTGGAAGCAGACCTGACAGGAGCAAGCAAGCTCAGCGCAACATCACTCGAGACTCAAGCCGCCACGTTATCACTCATTGGCGCATCGGAAGCCGATGTGACCGTCACCGACAGGCTCAAGGCCTCCGTCACGGGTGCAAGCTCAATCACCTATGCTGGCAACCCAAAATCGGTGGTGAAGAATGTTGTTGGGGCAGGATCAATTCAGAATCGACCATGACGCATAACAAATTGCTGGCGTTGTTCCCCGTTGAAGCTAGGACAGATGTGAGGGCGTAGATCTTACACGCCTTAACCGCCAATCTCAGAACAGAAGCAAAGGGCCGCTCCAAATTGAGTGGCCTTCGCAATTATTTTTAAATTGCGATCCAACTTTTCGTCCGCGTTAGCTGGAAGGCTTCCTTCGACGTAAAGCGTGTAGCGCCACCCTTAGTCATCCTCATCGGGAGCGAGTAAAATAAACTGAGGTTTTTGCGCCGCATTCTGCCAGCATCAGAACCGGTCCCCATCCGAAATTCAGCCCGGTCAGGCGCACAACCATGCCGCCCACAAAGGCACCGACCAATCCCAACACCAGACGGCCCAGATGACCGAGGCCGGTGGGTTTGCGAGAAGTCATCATTCCCTCCAATGAGCCGACCAGCATGCCCGTGATGACGAAGGCAACAATCTGGTCGGGCGTGCGGTTCTTCAGCCCCGCTTGATCCACTGTCGCGGCGGTTTCCTGTGCGGCATCCTTGGTTTTGTCAACAAGTCCCGGCTCATCCGCTGCCAGGGCTAACCCGCCGGCCAGACAGGTGAACATCGGCCGTAAAAAAACATCACAGATTCGGGTAAAAAGCACCTAAGTATTTTGATCATTTTTCTTTTTCACATTTTGTCTTTGGTTGGTTGTTTGGTTTTAACGGTTGGTTCTTCGAGTGAATACTAACCGGGCCTGATGGATGTTTATTATGTCATTTTCTTAATCTCATCATCCACCGGTTTGGTTGTTCGTCCCGCCGGTCCTTAAACTCACGAACCAGGCGCAGCCGAGCAAGATGGTAAGGACCGCGTGCAATGCGACCACCGGCCATAATAACGGCCCGGCCCATTGGCCGCCGAGCGCGAGGTGCGCGAAATACACGGTGCCAATCGCGTTGTAGGTCAACATGCCAAGCGACGCAGGTCCCGGCCAGCAACCGACACCCAACGCGAGCAGCGCGATGCCGGCCACGCGGGCCACCACGACGGAAACGCCAGTCAGTTCATTGCCCAGAAGCAATCGCCCGACCAGCACTGGCACCACCATCAACGCCAGTCCCGTTGCGGCTTCAGCCACGCCCGTGAACATAAGCAGTTTTTTCATGGCTGCGCCCCGTAAAATTTGATCCCCGTTCTAGTTGTTCACGTCGGAGCCGACTTTGGTTGCCTTTTCCTGATCCCCAAGGCCCAACTGTTTCGGGCCGAGTTCAAACGTCAGCTTGTCAATCGTCCCGTTGAACGTGAACGGACAGTCGTAGTGATATTCGACGAGCGAAACCGGCGTGCCGGTGTCCAGCCCCACATCAAAGGTCTCATCTTCCGGGAACATGATGGGCGTGGTGTGCTCCAGAGATTTCGTGGCGACGCGCTGGCCGTCCACTGTCAACTCACCGGTGCCGCCCTTGCCCAGGCCCGGCCCATTGAATTCAAAGTCGAAGATGATGGTATGCTTGCCGGGTTTGAGTTCCGGGCCTTCCCATGCCGTCCGCTGCAAGCCGAGCAGATTGTAGAGGAACACCACATGACCCCGGCCGATGCCATCGACTCCCTTGCTCAAGAACAGGCCGTAGCCGCCGAACCGTCCGCCTTCGGTGGCAATCATGCCTTCCGCACCACCTTCGGGAATCGTGACTTCCACGTTGATGATATAAGAGCGATCCAAAATGTCCGGCGCGCAGGAAGCCGGCACACCGCCCAACTCGCCCGAATAGGTGAAGGTGGTCTTGCCCGCCGTCGAACTTGGACGCGGCGTTATAAAACGGGCGAGCGTCGAGTTATCCAGTGGCAACACGTTAAACTTACCCGCCTCCTGGTAGAAGAGGCTCTGCATTTGTTTCAGCTTGTCCGGCATCTGCGCGGCGAGATCGTGGTCCTCGGTGAAGTCATTGGTGATGTTGTAAAGTTCCCAACTGTAGCCGGTGATGACATCTGGCGGCGTCCTGGTGCTCAGCTCCCAGGGAATGGTCACGGGCGTCGTAGCCGCCACCCAGCCGTCGTGATAAATCGCGCGGTTGCCGAGCATTTCAAAATACTGCGTGTCGCGCTTGGACGGCACGCTGGCATTTTCCTTGGGCCAGGTGTAAGTCATGCTCACGCCGTCCATGGGCCGCTGCTTGATGCCGTTGATGGTGTCCGGCATGGGAATGCCGGTCGCGTCCAGGATGGTTGGCGCGATGTCAATGACGTGATGAAACTGCGTGCGGATGCCGCCGACATCGGTGATGTGGCCGGGCCAGGAAATGGCCATACCCTGACGCGTGCCGCCGAAATGCGAGGCGACCTGCTTGACCCATTTGAAGGGCGTGTCAAACGCCCACGACCATCCCACGGCATAATGCGGGAACGTCAGATCGGAACCCCATGCGTCATAAAACAGGAACTGGTCCTTGACCGGCACGACAACTCCGTTGAAAGCAGTGAATTCATTCGGCGTGCCATTGGTGCTGCCCTCGGCGCTGGCCCCGTTGTCGCCGCTGATGTAGATGATGAGCGTGTTGTCGAGCTTGCCTTCGTCCTGAACTTCCTGAATCACGCGGCCGATTTCGTGGTCGGTGTAGGCGAGATACGCGGCGAACACATCCGCCTGCTTGATGAACAATTTCTTTTCATCCCAGGACAACTGGTCCCAATGTTGCAAGGCGTCCGGCCACGGCGTCAGTTCCGCGTTCTGCGGAATGACCCCCAGCCGCTTCTGGTTCGCAAAGATGGTGTCGCGCAATTTGTCCCAGCCGTCGTCGAACAGGTGCATGGCGCTGATCTTGTCAATCCACTCCTTCGTGGGATGATGCGGCGCATGGACGCCGCCCGGCACATAATAAACAAAGAACGGCTTTTCCGGCGCAATCTCAGAGAGCTGCTTCATATATTGGATCGCATCATCCGCCATCGCGGTGGTGAGATTCCATTTCCCCTGATGGCCGAGATACGGGTAAATGGCCGTGGTGTTGCGGAACAGGTTCGGTTCCCACTGGCTGGTGTCGCCGCCGATGAACCCGTAGAAATAATCAAAGCCCATTCCCGTCGGCCATTGGTCGAACGGCCCGGCCTGGCTCGACTGGTAAAACGGCGTGTTGTGATCCTTGCCGAACCACGCCGTCGCGTAGCCGTTTTCCTTCAAGATTTCAGCGACCGTTCCGCATTCCTTGCGGATGACCGAATCGTAACCCGGAAAACCCGTGGCCGCCTCGCCCACCACACCGAAGCCGGCCACATGATGATTGCGTCCGGTGATGAGCGCCGCGCGCGTCGGCGAGCAGAGCGACGTGGAATGAAACTGGGTGTAACGCAATCCGTTTGACGCAATGCGATCCAATGCCGGAGTCGGAATCACTCCGCCGAACGTGCTCGGCGAGCCGAAGCCGCAATCGTCCGTCATGATGAGCAAAATGTTGGGCGCGCCCTGGGGCGGCACCACGCGCGGATCCCACCACGGCTTGGATTCGGTCGCCTTGAGCTTGATGACGCCGCCGAACTTCGGGTCAGGCGGCGGAAGCTGGTTGCCGCTGATGGTGGTGGTGGCGTTGGGCGCACCCGGCGTGCCCGTGGTTTGGACTTGTGCCCAACTTGATGGGGCAAGCGACGTCGCCAAGGTCACCGATGCGGTCAGGCTGTATCGGATCAGGTTAGTTCGTTTCATGGTTGTTCCCTATGATTTTAATTTTGCAGCTTGTGGCTCATTAACCATTGTTGGCCGCTAAACCGGCTACACCGATTTTGGCTTTCGTTGGCCTTCAATCTTTTTTTTAGATTTCAAACGAAAAATGGCAAGAAATCAGAAGCTCGGGAGGATGCCAGATGGATTCTTTTCTCGTGTCACCCATTTAAGACAGCGGGCGGGAATTATGTAAAGGCAAATAAAGACAGCCTCCGTTTCCGAAGGCCATTTTGAATTGTAGCGTCCGGCTTCTGGCCGAATCCATCGAGCCGAAGAGCAAATTGCCAAAAAGCTGGCGCGGTTGTGCCCGGTTTATCGGGAGGCCGGGCGGTCCTGATTATCTACGTGTTTTGTCGCCTAGACTGTGAGTGCGCGCCGAAGATTTATCTAAAGCAAATTCCCGCAAAGCAAAACGGCCCGTTGTCCGACAGGGTGGCTCCAGCATTCTTGACACGAACGTAACGGAAGCTCAGGCAAGCCGATCATAGATTCCCACTGAACGTTTTCGCCCTCGTGGAAAACCGCTCCGCAATCAGGCTGCCTGTCTTGTGAAGCTCACAGGCTTGCAATGAAGATATTTCACCACGGCCTCGGTGCGGGAGCGCACCGCCATTTTTCCATAAATTCGGTTCAGATGAGTCCGCACGGTGGTGTATCTGCTGGACAACCGGCACACGATCTCCTTGTCCGTGAGGCCTTCAGCCAGCAGCGCCATGATTTCAGATTCGCGCGGGGAAAGTTTGATAATGTTCATTGTTTTTGGATCAGGCATTTATGAGATTCATATTTTGAGGGGCAAACCGGATTCCGCCCCTGGTTTCAATGGTCTTGTCAACCATCTCCCACCGCACCACCCGATAGTTGGTCGGGGCAATCCCATTCACAGATTTGAAAACGCGCGAAAAATAAAGTGGATCATCATAGCCCAGTTGGCCGGCGACTTCTTTTACATTCAACCGATTGTTTTCCAGCAACTGGCAGGCAAGCTGCATGCGCAGCCGGGTAAAATAATCCTTCGGCGTGCAGCCGGTTCGCCGTTTGAATGCGTAAAAAAAATATGATGTGGTGACACCCGCCTCTGCCGCCAGCTCTGTCACATTCAAGGGTCGGTTTAAATGCTGCGCCATGTAGGTGATGCTGTTCTCAATCCGTCTGTCTATCTTCGACGCGGAAGGCTTCCCTTCGCCACGGTTTAAATTCCGGACATCAATCTGTATCAGCGTCTCAATGGCAATCATACCCGTAAAAACCAGCCTGATGATTTGTTTGTCATTTT
>Ga0181528_10003031_pt1 | contig 10324 bp, 6 predicted proteins | sample PEATcosm2014_Bin_47_FD_119742 | JGI IMG/M metagenome (GOLD analysis project Ga0181528, IMG submission 119742) | Peatland microbial communities from MTU Mesocosm Facility, Houghton, MI, USA - PEATcosm2014_Bin10_10_metaG | ecosystem: Environmental > Terrestrial > Soil > Wetlands > Peat | place... | reverse complement strand
TGGGTTATAGCAGGAAACCGCCGTCATTTAAGAGCTAGGAGCTAGCAGCGAAAAGCTGTCCTACATGCCTGAACAACTTTGGTTCACCCAAATCCTCAATCACCTGCTGGCTGGCCCGGTCACCACGTCCCTGCGGATGCTGCACATCCAACCGAAGTATCCGGCCGCGCCCATCTCCAATTCCTTCTCGATGGAGTTGTTGGTCTTTATTTTCCTGCTTGTCGTTTTCTTGCTCTTACGATCCCGCCTTTCCGTGGAATCGCCCGGCGGCCTGCAGCACTCTTTCGAAAGCATCGAAGGATTCGTGCTCAGCCAGAGCCACGAAATCATCGGCCATCACAGCGAACCGTACACGCCCTTCTTCGCCATCATTTTCATCTTCATTCTCGTTTGCAATCTGATCGGACTGATCCCCGGCTTCGAGTCGCCGACGGGAGTTCCGATCGTTCCGCTGGGATGCGCGATTTGCGCCTTCCTCTACTATCACATTCAAGGCTTCAAACACGCGGGATTGAAGTATCTGCTGCACTTTTTCGGGCCGCCCATGGAAGGGATGCCGCTGGTCGCGCGCATCCTGCTGGCTGTCCTGATGCTTCCGATCGAACTGGTCAGTCATTTCGCGCGGCTGCTCTCGCTGACGGTTCGTCTCTGGGCCAACATTTTCGCCGGCGACTTGATCACCCTGGTTTTCTTTTCGATGATCCCGATCGGCATCCCGATCATCTTCAGCGGTCTGCACATCGTGGTCGCCGTCCTGCAGGCGTATGTGTTCATGCTGCTGTCGATCATCTACGTTTCAGGCGCGGTAGCCGAAGAGCACTAAAGCGAGTGTTCAGTGGCTAGTGAGTAGTGCAATAGAACTAAGGCTTCAGTCACAAGCGTCTGGATCACTTGTCAGAAGACCGGTTAGCGATCGGTGGTTCGGGGTCAGATTCAACTGACCACTAACCACTGGCCACTGGCCACTGTCGTTAGCGTGAGGGCGTCTGCACGGTATGGCGTCAACCACCCACTGGCGGCAATTTCATCCAAGGAGCAACATCATGCGTCAACTTAGCCGTATCTTCATGACTCTCTCGGCCCTGTGTTTCGCCGTGCCTGCGTTCGCGCAAGGCGGCGGAATGAGCGAGGGCAGCTGGATCGCGATCACCGCCGGATTTTCGATGGCGATCGCCTCCGCCGTTTGTGGACTCGCCCAAGGCAAAGCTGTTGCCGCGGCCACCGAGTCCCTCGCCCGCAATCCTGCCGCCCGTCCCGGAATTCAGTTCGCACTGATTCTTGGACTGGTGCTGATCGAGTCGCTCGCGCTCTACACGCTCGCGATCATCTTCCTGAAAGTTAAGTAAGCGGAGTTCCAGAGTTTCAAGACGTCAAAGCAAAAGCCTCCGAACTTCGGAGGCTTTTCTCTTTCGCAACTTTGAAACTTGCAACCTTGAAACTCTGAAACCTCGCCTTGCTACACTTTCCGTTCTCCGCCCCAATCCTGTCCCTTGTTTTGCGGAGCGTGATTCAGCGCCTCCACCAATAACCGGCGCAGTTTGTAGCGGCTCTCGAGATCAGTATTCACAATCTCGAATCCCACTTCGTTGACGCGCGCCCGCCGCAGCAGCACGTGCGCCTTAATCTTCGACCGCATGCCCAGCGAGATCTCGAGGTCAGCTTCGCTGCCGATGCGCAGGTTGTCTTCTTTCGTTCCCATGCCGCCGCCCAGGCTCAGTTCCCGGATCACGATCCGCGACTTTCCCCAGGAGCTGCCCAAAATTCCAATCACCGTCTTTGCCAAAATCAGCCGTTCGTAGCGCCGCTGCCGCACCCACGGGCACGCTGGCGCCATGTCCAGAGGCGCAATCGCCAGCTCGGACGGCTCAAGCCCACTATCGGACATCACCTGCGAACTATACCGCGGATCGGTTTTCGAAAGCGCCTGCGCCGCCGCAATCCGCAACTCGCGGTGATACACCCAGCCAAACGTCTTTTTTGCTTCCAGAATCTCGCGCAGGGTCGCGACCGCTTCAGCATCTCGTAGCCGCCCCAACGATTCAATCGCTTTGAGCTGAACAAACGGAGATCGCGATGCTGTTTCGCCCGGCTTCGCCATCGCAATCAACGGATGCACCGAAGTCCGGTCGCTGCTCATTCCAATTTCGTCCACTGCCTCGGGCAGCACTATGGGATCGAGAACTTCCGCGAGTTCCAGCAGAGTACGTCCGCGATCTTCAGCCGCGCCGTACGCAATCTGCCGCACCACGACGTCGTGATAAAAACGGTTCCACTCTGGCAATCGAACCGGCAGCAATTCCAAAAGAGTTCCGACATCAAGGCGGCTGATGATCCCTACTGCTCCCGAAGCCTGCCGCGGCTGGCCCGTCCGCAGAATCTCGCGCAACTGCGTCAGCACCGGAGATCCCAACTGCCTCACCAACTCGACCATGCGGTCGCACTCATCGCGGCGCATGCAGCGAAAGAATCGGTCGGCCAGGTGTTCCGAGCCGGCCTGGCTCGTCCGCCGCAGCACCGCCAGCATGTCCGGAGGGATCGTATCCATCTGGATCGCTTCCTCAATGTATTCCGGCAGCCGGTTCTCCACACCCACTCGCGGACGTAGATCGCTCATCAGCACCGGCCGCTCTACGCTGATCAACTCCATGCCGGCGCACACTTCATTCACTGCCGCGTAATTCTTGGCCGCGCTCGCTTCCTGGCTCAGCCGCACAAACGCCGCGCTGAACAGGCTCTGCAGCTCCGCATCTTTCTCCACGATGATCTGTTCGCTGAGCTTGCGAACGGCTTGCGCCATCGGCTGCCCGCCCAGCCGCGCATACAGATCGGCCAACTGGCTGAGGCCGATCGCGGTTCTGCGCCGCGGCTCGGTATCCTTCGCCCCCAGACAACTCGAATAATTATTCAGAATGTCCGACGCAGTCTGCTTATCATCGCGGTCGAGCAGCATCTCCACAAACTGCCGCAAGTTTCGCGGCGGCACGCAGGGTGCCTCGTTCGACATCAGCACGCTCTTCTTGCCGGCCTCGGGCACCTCCGCCCAGAACATGCGGTCCAGGATGTCGGCGTGCGATTCCACCAGTATCCCGGCCTTGCTCATCTTCTCTTCTTGCAGCTTCAGGATGGAGCGCAGCGAATCCATCTGCCGGCTCATGTGCTCCATCATCTGGTGCACGGCGTTGACTTTCACTTCGCCCTTTTGATAACGCTCGAGCGCGAAGCGAATGGCCATGTGCTCGGCCGCCTTCATCAGCAGCGGCGTATCTTCTTCCTGCTTGGTCGTCGCTTGGGCCGCAAGGCTTCCCAGCAACTGCTGCAGGTTTAACCGGGTGTTCGGATCCGTCTCCGTCAGTTCTTTCTGGATGTCTTCTTCTTTAACAGTGGGATCCTGCTGCACTTGCCCAAACCGCGTGAGCAGCCGGATTGCCTGGATGACTTCCTGCTCCTGCAATGGAACCATGCCGCCGGTCCACGCTGGAGCCGCACCCGTGCCAGTTGCTGATCCTGATCCCGTTCCCGTCCCGGTGCCGGCCGATTGACCGGCTCCTCGCGGAGCGTTCGGCACGCTGCCGAGTGGAACCATCGGAACCCCGTCCGCGCCTTGTCCGCCGCCTCCGCCCGAGGTTGCTCCCTCCGCGGCGGCAATCAACTGCAACAGTTTTTGCGGATCATTCAGCCACTGCTTGAACTCCGGGCCCAGCGTCTGCGCCGCAATCTGCGCCGCAATGCTGACGTCGCCCGTCAAAGGATCGGCAGCTACAAACTTCACTTCGTTGATCTTGATCGTGCTCTTCTGCTTGCCCGCTCCCAATGCATCCTTGATCTGCTTGGCCACGTCCGTCGCTTTCGATCCGGCGACTGTAAACGCCCGCACCAGGCGTACAAAATCTTCTTCCGTGACTTCCTTTGAGAAATGCAGGCTAGCCAGTCCAGCCGTCGTCAACAAAGTCGCGAAGCTCTTCTCAGCGTTCCCCGTCTCCAGAGGAATTCCATCGAGCAATAGCTTGTTGTCGGAAACACCTAGGAGAAAGCCAGCGTCGCCGCCCGCGGGCAGCGCAGTCTGCAATTCGTTCCATGTGGTTTCGAATTGCGCCTCGGTGCGCTTGTGTTCGTAGCCATACATCCGAGCGTACTTGATGAGGATGTTTAGGCTGTGAACGAAAGCGCGAGCGGACGCGGCGCGTGCCTCTTGCGATGTCTTTATGCCGGAGATAACGGGCTCCTTAAGCGCAAGTCTGAAGCTCAAGGTTAAAGGGAAACGGTAAGCCCCGAAACGTTACGGAGGTAATTGACCCATCTCTCTTGTGCCCTGGACCGCCCTGTGGCTCACCCGGTTCCATATCCATTGTTGTTAGGCGGTGAACCAAATCCAGGCGGATATCGGCAGGCCAGAGACCGCGACTTCTGTCATTCCACAAGGTCGTCCGCTCTTGAACTACGCAATCATCGCCGTGCCCACCTGTGCTCAATCTTCGGCGGACGCTGCAACGTTTGCATTACCACGCAATACTGTTCCGTTTTCGCCTGCAAAGCACTTAGCTGCTCAGCCGTTGCTTGCGGTGCGCGGACATCGAAAATGACTCTGATGTTCTGAAATCCGACGGGCGTTTCTTTCGATATTCCCAACGTTCCTTGGAGGTCGAGATCGCCTTCGACCGTGACATCAATGCCCTCGGTCGGTATTCCCATGGCTGCCGCTACCATTTGGCAGGTGATCTGAGCGCAGGCGGCAAGCGCTCCCAACAGCAGGTCTCCGGAGCAGGCTCCAGTACCCGCTCCGCCAACCCCTTGATGCGCTTGCGCATTGTAGATTGCGCGACCCAAGTCGACCGAGCAGGCGATGGGCGCGTCGGCTTGACTGCCACGCGCAGTCAACGTGATTCGGGAACTCATCGGGTCTTGCCGGTATCCGTCTTTCAGCGGGCGCTGTAACGATCGAACATCCATGATGTCTCCAGAAATCTGAGGTATTATAAACGGACTCTGCGGCGCTGCTGTTGAAGGGTCATGGCGGCGCAAAACTCGAATCAAATCATGCCGTAGCCAGCAATCATCTTTGGCAGGTCGACCACTGCCACACGAGGTCCATGAATCCGCCGGAAGTTCCATCATCAGCATCGTCCACGTTGTCGCCCGGTACGCGCTTCGGGAGTTACGAGATCCTCCAGCGATTAGGCGCCGGGGGCATGGGTGAGGTTTATCGCGCCAGGGACATTCGCCTCGAACGTGAGGTCGCTCTCAAAACTCTTTCGTTGGAGCTCGGTTCCCAAGCGGATGCTTTAGCGCGCTTTGAAAAGGAAGCCCGCTCCGCCTGCGCACTGAATCATCCCAATATCGTGACGATCTATGAGCTCGGTCACGTGAATGAAACTCGCTACATTGCCATGGAACTGGTTACCGGGCAAACGCTGCGGGAATTGTTAACCGCTGGCCTGATTCCGTTCCGTAAAGCTGTCGCAATCGCGACGCAGATCGCCGATGCTCTCGCCAAAGCGCACGCGATTGGAATCGTTCATCGCGATCTCAAGCCCGAGAATCTCATGGTCTCGACCGACGCTATTGCCAAGATTCTCGATTTCGGTCTCGCCAAGCTGGTGGTGACGAACCCGGCTTCCGATTCGGACGCTTCGACCTCGATCACGGAGCATGGAACCGTGCTGGGCACGGTTGGCTACATGTCACCGGAACAAGCGATTGGTGGCGAAGTTGATTTTCGCTCCGACCAGTTTTCCTTCGGTTCGGTACTCTACGAAATGGTTACCGGATTCCCTGCATTCCGAAAAAAGACTCACGCGGAGACCATTGCCGCCATACTGCGCGATGAGCCCGACCACCTCCGCTCCAGGATGCAACAAGCGCCCCCTCCTTTCGTTTGGATTGTGGAACGTTGCTTGGCCAAGGATCCCAAGGATCGCTACGCTTCTACCCATGATTTGGCTCGTGACCTCGCCGCCGTGCGCGAGCGCTTCGCCGAGCCGACCGCGGGCCTTTCGCAACCCCGTCCCAACAACCTGCCGCGGCAACGCACCACGTTCGTTGGACGCGAGCGCGAAGCTATCGCGCTTCGTGAACTGTTAGTTCGCAACGACGTACAGCTCGTGACTCTTATCGGTCCAGGCGGCATCGGAAAAACAAGGCTGGCCTTGCAGGTAGCGGCGGACATCGCGCCCGAGTTTCCCGGAGGCGTATGTTTCGTCCCGCTGTCGGTAGTCACCGACCCTGGGTTGATTCCTTCTACGATCGGACAGGCCTTGGGACTGCACGAAAGCGGGAACCAATCGCCGCAGGAAACCCTTCAGGAATACCTGGGTTCTTTAGGTCAACCGATGCTTCTGTTGCTCGACAATTTCGAGCATCTGGTGTCGGCTGCGCCGGTGATCGCGCAATTGCTCACAGCAAGCCGGAAGCTGAAAATCGCGGTGACGAGCCAAGCCCCGCTTCACGTCTACGGCGAACATGAATTCCCTGTTCCCCCTCTTGCCCTGCCGGATCTCAAATCCATTCCGCCCATCGAAGTCCTTTCGAGTCTTCCCGCCGTCGCGCTTTTTGTGGAACGCGCGCAGGCGATAAGACGAGACTTTACGCTTACGCGAGAGAATGCACCTGCCGTCGCGACCCTCTGCGCTCGCCTCGACGGCCTGCCCTTGGCGATCGAACTGGCGGCGGCGCGCATCAAGCTGCTTTCGCCATCTGCGATGCTGGCTCGTCTTGAAAGCCGTTTGAACCTCTTGACCGGAGGCGCACGCGATCTGCCGACGCGCCAGCAGACCCTCCGCAGTACGGTCGATTGGAGTTACGGTCTGCTCACTACGGCGGAACAGACTCTTTGCCGCAGACTCTCGGTGTTCATCGGAGGCTGCACCCTCGAGGGCGCCGAAGCCGTCTGCGACACGAAAGGTGATCTGGGTCTGGACATACTCGATGGCATGTCTTCGATGGTAGACAAGAGCCTGGCGCAGCAAGTGGAACAAGCCAATGCCGACACGCGGTTTGTCATGCTCTCCACCATCCGTGAGTATGCGGCCGAACGCCTCGCCGAAAGCAACGATGAAGCCGCGACTCGCCGCGCCCATGCTGCGTATTACATCGTGCTGGCCGAAGAAGGTGCTGAGGAGATAGGCGCCCATCCTGAATGGCTCGACCGCTTTGAAATTGAGCACGAAAACTTCCGCCTGGCACTTGATCATCTCGTCAAGACCAAGGATGTCGAGTGGGCCCTTCGTCTCGGCGCGGCTCTCTTTCGCTTCTGGGAGACGCGCGAGCATCTCAAGGAAGGGCGGGAAACTATAGCCAGGCTTCTCGCCTTGCAAGGGACCATTGCGCTTCCCAAATTGCGCGCTCGATTGACCTTCGCTGCCGCCGTGCTCGCCAGTGAACAAGGCGATTACGCATCTGCGAGGACTCTGTTCGAAGAGAGCCTAAATACCTGCGTTGAACTGAACGATAAACGTGGCGTGGCCGTCGCACTCAACGCGTTGGCCGTCGGCGCCCGCGACCGAAACGACCTTTCTGCTGCATCCTCCCTCTTCGAGCGCTGCGTCGCCATATGGAAAGATCTCGGAGACCGGGCGGATATTGCCCGCACTCTCAGCAACCTCGCCAATGTGACGAAGATGCAGGGCGACTATGCCCGCGCATCCGCTCTTTATGATGAGTGCCGGACGATCTTTCGCAAGGCTGGGGATGAAGCCGGCGTTGCTTGGACTCTAAATTATCAAGGCGACGTTGCGCGAGAAAAAGCGGACCTGAGCGCCGCCCGTTCTTTTTACGAACAAAGTCTGGCGGCCTTCCGCCAGCTCGGCGACCATTGGGGAATCGCCAGTGCCCTCTCGGATCTGGCAAATCTAAGTTGCGATCAAGGAAATGAAAAGGAAGCCCGCCGCATTTATGGCGAGAGCATTCAGATATTTCAGGAGTTAGGTCACAAACGCGGAATCGCGAGGGCTCTCGAATGCCTCGCCGCCAGTGCGGCATCACTATCCAACGCCAGGCACTCGTTGCGCCTGGCTGGCGCTGCCGCTGCGCTTCGCCAACGACTGGGCGCTCCGATCACGCCGATCGAGCGTCCAAGACTGGAGAAAGCATTGGAGTTTGCACGAAGATCGCTGGGCAGCACCGCAAGTATGGATGCGTGGATGGAAGGTTGGGCTATGCCTGTCGAACAGGCCATTCGTGAGGCTCTCGACGGCGCAGCAGGGTCGAGCCCCCAAACCTCGAAACCTTATCTAACTTAATTCGCGCTCCCGGGATCGATCAGACGCCGCACCGCCGAGATCCGATTCGCTGGAAAGCCGCCGCGCCGCGCGTGCTCGCGAACCGTTTCCTCGTCCGGCGCTAGATACACACAATACACTTTGTCACCCGTGACATAGCTATGGAGCCACTTGATCTCTGGTCCCATATCCTTCAGCACGCCCACGGACTTCCTGGCGACCGCCTGCAGTTCCGCATCCGACATATTCCCTGCGCCCGGGATCTCACGCTCGATCACAAATTGGGGCATTGTCCACCTCGTCAAACTGTTATGGTAGCAGACTATTCGCCCACAAACACGATAGGCCGCCCGCGGGCGGCCTATCGTATCTTGGCTGGCTAACTGGCAGCTTAGTCTCCGGCAACTGGTTCCGCGATTTCCGGCTTCGATTCCGTCGCGTGATTACCGTTCCCATTACCGTTTGGCTTGGTTAAAGCACCCAGCGGGATGAACCCGTTCTCGGCCACGACTGGCTTCTCTTTCAACACCACCTCGCGATACATCGCGGCCATCCGTGCGTTGTAAGCTTCATCGTTGATCTTCGGCCCACGCGCCTCGGCCTTGGCATCGGCAGTCTGCTTCTGTTTCGCATCGCGAGCTCGCACCTTCTCTTCACGCGCATTCTTCGCGATACCCTTGCTGTCGAGATCATGCTGTAGTTCGGTTGTGACCAGATCATCGCGCAGCAGCAGAGAGTGAGTCTGGTCTTCCATCTGCACTTTCTTGCCGCCCGCGAAGATCTCGTGACGTCCATGCTCTTCGTACCACTTGGTGAGCGTGGCCGTCATGTGCATCTTCTCGATGATGTTCCGCCATCCCACGCCAGTGTTGTAAGCGCAGAACGAAATCTCGCCTTCCTGCGTCGCGTACGGAATGATGCACTGCTCCGTCCGTCGGAAGTCGTAGTTGAATAGATCCTGGAACCACATCCCCGCTATGAACAGGAAGTTCCAGCGATCGGTCGTGCGCCGCTTCATCACGTCGTCAATGGTGCGGTCCGGGCCGACCTTGCCGTAGTTCTTCCCGGTGATGTGATAATTCTTGTCGAACTTCTTCAACAAGTCCGTCAGCTTGAAGTGAGTCGGCGACTGGAACGGGTCGTAGTTCTTCATCAGGCACAACGCCATTCCAACTCCGGTGAGGAATTTGCCGCGTGCCGCATCGTTCACCTTGGCAATGTCCTTCGCCAGTTGATCGCCGTGCAGAAACGCCGTCACCGGAACCGCTTCCTTGGTTTCCTTGTCAATCATCACAGCCATCCCCGTCCCGCAATTCGGGTGACAACCGCAAGAGAGTTGACCCCAGTCGTTTTTCGGGTCGTTGACGTGCATCAGGTCAGCCCAATCGCTGAAGGTTCCCATGAAGCTGATTGGGAACCAGTCGCGGCTCGGCTCGCCGAGACCCGTTTGATTTTTCACGTCGTGTGCCAGATGGCTCAGCGTGTAGCGCTGTGCCTGGCGGCGATCGTCGGTCACGGCTTCGTCGCGGCCGGTGAAGCTCACCGGTTGGAAGCTGAGGAAGCTGATCGTCTTGGGATTGTCGAGCGCGAACTTGATGATGCGTCCGACCTGCTCGTTGTTGATGCCGTTCACGATGGTGACGACGGGGACAATTTCCACGCCGGCCTTGTGCAGGTTCTCGATTGCTTTCAGTTTCACGTCGAACAAGTTTCCGACGAGGCGATGTGCGTTGGCCGCGTTGCCGATACCGTCGAACTGCAGGTAGGCATAGCGCATGCCGGCTTCAACTGCCTGCTGGCAGAATTCAAAGCTCTTCGCGAACTCGATACCGTTGGTCGCAGCCTGCACGGAGTTGTATCCAACCTTGCGGGCGTAGCGCACTGCGTCGAGGAAGTATGGGGACAACGTCGGCTCGCCACCGGAGAACTGCACCGACATCTGACGGCGCGGCTTGATGGTGATCGCGTTGTCGAGCATCGTCTTGATTTCTTCCCACGTCAGTTCGTGGACGAAGCCAACCTGATTTGCGTCCATGAAGCAGGGATCGCACATCATATTGCAGCGGTTGGTCAGATCGATTGTCAGAACAGATCCGCGGCCATATTTCACG
>Ga0181528_10003029_pt1 | contig 10326 bp, 5 predicted proteins | sample PEATcosm2014_Bin_47_FD_119742 | JGI IMG/M metagenome (GOLD analysis project Ga0181528, IMG submission 119742) | Peatland microbial communities from MTU Mesocosm Facility, Houghton, MI, USA - PEATcosm2014_Bin10_10_metaG | ecosystem: Environmental > Terrestrial > Soil > Wetlands > Peat | place... | reverse complement strand
GCCGGCAAAGTCCAGGTCACCGAGGTGTTCTCCTACGCGTGTCCTGCCTGCAACCAATTCCAGCCCTCCATGCGCAAGCTGGAGCACAGCGTACCGGGGAACGTCGTCATCAATTTCCTGCCTGCATCCTTCAACTCCGCCGAGGATTGGCCGATGTTCCAGCTGGCCTACGTGACCGCGCAGACGCTCGGGATCGCGGACAAGGCGCATGACGCCATGTTCGACGCCGTGTGGACCACGGGCGAGCTCGGCACGACCGATCCATCGACCGGCGGCCTGAAGGCGCATATGCCGACGATCGAGGATGCCGCGCGTTTTTACGAGAAACACACGGGCGTCCCAGCCGCCAAATTCGTGGCCACATCGAAGTCGTTCGGCGTCGACAATCAGGTCCGCGTGGACGAGGAGGCCATCAAGCAATTCGGCGTGGATCGCACCCCGACCATCGTGGTGAACGGCAAGTATCGGCTGCAGGTGGAGTCGGCCGGCGGAGCCGACGCCCTGATCGAGCTGGTCAATTGGCTCGTGGCGAAAGAGAGCAAGTAGCGGCCCGGCGCACCGCGCCTCGCGGCTCCGCGGCATGAGCGCGGCGACGCTCCTGTGGGGCCTGTTGTTCAGCTCCATCGGGGTGGGCTTTTTCATCTACGGCAAGAAACAGCGGGCACCCGTGCCGCTGATCTGCGGCATCGCCCTTGCCGTGTATCCCTACTTCGTTTCGAACGTCTTCGCACTGGTCGCCATCGGAGTGGCGCTCTGCGCGATCCCTTATTTTTTCAGGGACTAATGGGCTTTGCCGGCCGGTGGCTCCGCAAAAACTTATCGAGCGCCTGACCTTTCTTGACGCGCCGCATGGAATCATCGGTCGATGAAATATGATCGCCGCCGTTTGCCCTGGATCGCGCTGGCTCTGATCGCCGTGCTGGCGGTCGCCGCCATCGTCTACCGATCCATGACGTTCGTGTCCCAGCCGCAGCCGCGGCGCGGGCGTTTTCAGGATGGCGGCAACCAGCCCGTGGGAGTCGCAAACATAGGCCGCGGCGACATCCGGCTGACGCTGCGCGCACTCGGCGCGGTGACGCCGCTCGCCACGGTGACCGTGACCACGCAGATCAGCGGCTATCTGATGAGCGTCGGCTTCAAGGAAGGGCAGCTGGTCCGCAAGGGGCAATTGCTGGCCCAGATCGATCCGCGCCCCTACCAGGTCGCGTTGGAACAGAACAAGGGTCAGCTCGCGCGCGATGAGGCGACCTTGAAGCAGGCGCAGATGGACCTCGCCCGCTACCAGACGTTGTCGCAGCAGCAGTCGATTGCGCGGCAGACCTACGAGGATCAGGTGTGGACGGTCAAGCAGGATCAGGGCACCGTCGACTACGACAAGGGATTGATCAAGGCGCAGGAGCTCAATCTCAACTATTGCCGCATCACTGCACCGACCGACGGCCGGGTCGGGCTCCGGCAGATCGATCCGGGCAATTATGTGCAGACCAGTTCGACCACCGGCATCGTGGTGCTCACCCAATTGAGTCCCACGACGGTGGAATTCGCGGTGCCCGAGGACAGCCTGCCGCAAATCATGGCGCGCGTGCGCTCGGGCGCGGTCTTGCCGGTGACGGCTTTCGACCGGGCCAACGTCACCCAGCTCGCCACCGGGGAGCTGGCCGCCACCGATACCCAGGTCAATACCACCACCGGCACGGTGATGCTGCGCGCCAATTTCACCAATGCCGACGAGGCGCTCTTCCCCAGCCAGTTCGTCAACGTGATCATGCTGTTGGACACCCTGAAAGACGTGGTGACTGTGCCGGTTCGCGCCGTGCAGCGTGGAGCGCCCGGAACGTACGTCTATCTGGTCGGCGACGGCGACACGGTTTCCGTGCATCCCGTCACCCTCGGCGCTCAGGATGGGGATTTCTTCGCGGTGACCGCCGGCTTGTCGCCCGGCGATCGAGTGGTCACCGACGGCGCCGACCGCCTGCGGGACGGCGCCAAGGTGAGCATTCCCGACACGGCGTCCACGCCCGCGGCGGCAGGCGCAGGCCGTCGCGGCACCAACGGACACCACTCCGGCGAGGGCCAGGGCGGAGATCGCTCGGGAACGCACGAGCACGGCAATTGGCAGCATCACAAGCGCCCGCAGCAGGATGATTCGAGCCGGCCCAAAGCCGACGGCTCTTCGCCCGGCGGCCCGCCTCCGGGCAGCCCCTAGAGCCCGCCGGCGATGAATCCCTCCAGGGCTTTCATCAACCTGCCGGTCGCGACCTCCTTGCTGATGGTTGCGATCCTGTTGAGCGGACTGTTCGCGTTCAAATTCCTGCCGCTCTCCTCGCTGCCCGAGGTGGATTACCCGACCATCCAGGTTCAGACGTTCTACCCCGGCGCGAGCCCGGAAGTGATGACCTCCTCGGTCACCGCGCCATTGGAACGTCAGTTCGGGCAGATGCCCGGCCTCAACCAGATGACTTCGGCGAGCTCGGGAGGCGCGTCCATCGTGACGCTTCAGTTCAGCCTGGATCTCGGCCTCGATGTGGCCGAGCAGGAGGTGCAGGCCGCCATCAACGCCGCGGGCAACGTGCTTCCCAACGACCTGCCGACGCCGCCGACCTACGCAAAATTCAACCCGGCCGATGCGCCCATCATGACCCTTGCGGTCACGTCCAAGACGCTCAAGCTCACCGACGTCGAGGATTTGAGCTTCACGCGCCTTGCGCAGAAGATCTCGCAACTTCCCGGCGTGGGTGTGGTGAGCATCTCGGGCGGTCAGCGGCCGGCGGTGCGCATTCAATTCAATCCGCGCGCGCTCGCCAAGTACGGACTCAACATCGACGATCTGCGCACCACGATCGGCAATGCGAACAGCAACTCGCCGAAGGGCAGCTTCGATGGGCCGTCGCAGGCCTCCTCGATCAACGCCAATGACCAGATCACCGACGTCGCCGACTACCGCAACATCATCGTCGCGTACTCGAACGGCTCACCCGTCCAACTGTCGGACGTGGCGAACGTGATCATCGCGCCGGAGAACACCAAGCTCGCGGCCTGGGCGAACACGACGCCGTCGCTGATCCTGAACGTGCAGCGCCAGCCCGGCGCGAACGTCATCCAGGTCGCAAACGCCGTCAAGCGGCTGCTCCCCGCGGTCGAGGCCGACATGCCGCCGGCGCTCGACATCAGCATTCTGAGCGACCGCACCGCGACCATCCGCGCGTCGGTGTCGGATGTCGAATTCGAGCTGGTGCTGGCCGTGATCCTGGTCGTGCTGGTGATTTTCGTGTTCCTGCGAAACGCGCCGGCGACCATCATCCCGAGCCTGTCGGTGCCGCTGTCGCTGGTCGGCACGTTCGGCGCCATGTACCTTCTCAACTACAGCCTCGACAATCTCTCGCTGATGGCGCTCACCATCTCCACGGGCTTCGTGGTGGACGATGCCATCGTGATGATCGAGAACATCGCGCGCTACGTCGAGATGGGCGAGTCGCCCATGGAGGCGGCGCTCAAGGGCTCGCAGCAGATCGGCTTCACCATCATCTCGCTCACCGTCTCGTTGATAGCCGCCCTCATACCCCTGCTGTTCATGGGAGAGATCGTAGGCCGGCTGTTCCACGAATTCGCCATCACGCTGGCGGTGACCATCGTGATCTCCGCCGCGGTGTCGCTCACGCTCGTGCCGATGCTCTGCGCGCGCCTGCTGCACCACCGCGAGAGATCGACCCGCAGCGGGTGGGATCTCAAGGCCGAGCGCGGCTTTCAGTCGATCATCGACCGGTACGGTCGCGGCCTGGAATGGGTTCTCGATCATGAAGCGTTCACGCTGGGAGTCGCGGGCATCACGCTGGCGGTGACGTTGCTGCTCTACATTCTAATCCCCAAGGGCTTCTTTCCCGTCCAGGACACGGGCGAAATCCAAGGCATTTCGGAGGCGGCCGAATCCATATCGTACGAGGCCATGGCGGAGCGCCAGCAGGTCCTCGCGACCGCCATACTCAAGGACCCGGACGTCCAATCCTTGAGCTCGTTCATCGGCGTCGATGGCGCCAACACCACGCTCAACAGCGGGCGTTTCCTCATCAACCTGAAGCCGCACGATGAGCGGCACGCCACGGCTAGCGAGATCATCCGACGGCTCAAGCGTGAAACCGCCGACGTTGTGGGCATCACGCTCTTCATGCAGCCGCTGCAGGACATCACCATCGACTCGGCGGTCAGCCGGACGCAATACCAATTCGTGGTCGAGAGCACCGACAACGACGATTTCGCGGCATGGATCCCGCCGCTGATGCAAAAGCTGGCGCAACTTCCCGAGCTCGCGGACGTGGCGAGCGACATGGAGCTCAAGGGCATCGCGACCGACCTCATCATCGACCGCTCCAGCGCCGCGCGTTTCGGCATATCGCCCGCGACCGTGGACAACGTGCTGTACGATTCCTACGGACAGCGCATCGTCTCGACCATCTACACGCAGTCGAACCAATACCGGGTGATCCTGGAGGCGGATCCGTCGATTCAGCGCTCCCTCGCGGGGCTGTCCGAGCTCTATCTGCCGTCGTCCGTCTCATCGACGAACGGGCAGGTGCCCCTGTCCGCGATCGTGAGCATCCACCAGCGCGCAGGTCCACTGCAGATCACGCATCTCGGGCAGTTCCCGGCGACCACCATCTCGTTCAACCTGGCGCCGGGATCCTCGCTCGGCGCCGCGGTCGATGCCATCCACAAGGCCGAGCAGGACATTCATCTGCCCGGGAAGTTCGTGACGGCCTTCCAGGGAACGGCCGCGGCCTTTCAACACGTGCTGACCAACCAGGCCGTCCTGCTGCTGGCCTCCATCGTCACCATGTACATCGTGCTGGGCGTTTTGTACGAGAGCTTCATCCATCCGATCACCATCCTTTCCACACTCCCGTCGGCCGGGATCGGCGCCATGCTCGCTTTGATCATCGCGGGCGATGATCTCGACGTGCTCGGGATCATCGGCATCATCCTGCTCATCGGCATCGTCAAGAAAAACGCCATCATGATGATCGACTTCGCCCTGGACGCGCAGCGCAAAGAGGGGCTCGCGCCGCGCGAGGCGATCACGCGGGCGTCGCTGCTTCGGTTCCGACCGATATTGATGACCACGATGGCGGCGCTGCTCGGCGCCTTGCCGTTGATGCTGAGCCACGGCGCGGGATCGGAGCTGCGGCGCCCGTTGGGTATCGCCATCGTGGGCGGGTTGATCGTGAGCCAGCTGCTCACGCTGTTCACGACGCCGGTCATCTACCTCACCTTCGACCGGGCGGCGGCGCGGCTGCGCCGGCGCCGGTTGGACGCCGATCCGGCTCCGGTATGAATCTTTCGGGCTCATTCATCCAGCGGCCGGTGGCCACCACCCTGCTGACGGTCGGAGTGGTCCTGGCGGGAGCCTTCGCCTACTTCAAGTTGCCGGTGTCGCCACTGCCCCAGGTGGACTATCCGACCATCTCGGTAACGGCTTCGCTACCGGGCGCCGATCCCGAGACGGTGTCCACCAGCGTGGCTGAACCTCTGGAGCGGTACCTGGGGCAGATCGCCGATGTCACCGAGATCACCTCGCAGAGCTCGAGCGGCCAAACCCGCATCACTCTGCAGTTCGACCTGGACCGCGACATCAACGGTGCGGCGCGCGACGTGCAGGCGGCGATCAACGCGGCCTCGGCGGATGTATCGACCAGCCTGTCGAGCAATCCGAGCTACCGCAAGGTGAATCCCGCCGACGCGCCGCTGATGATCCTCGCGCTCACCTCCAAGACGCTGACCCGGGGCCAGTTGTACGATGCCGCCAGCAACGTGCTGCAGCAGCGGCTGTCGCAGCTCGATGGGATCGGGCAGGTGTCGATCGGCGGCGCGACACTGCCGGCGGTCCGTGTCGAGCTCAATCCCACCGCCCTGTTCCGTTATGGTATCGGGCTCGAGGACGTGCGGGCGGCGCTCGCATCGGCCAACGCGAACAGCCCCAAGGGCGCGATCGAGGAGGGCGATCGCCGTTTCCAGCTCTACACCAACGATCAGGCGAGGCATGCCAGCGAGTATCGCCCCCTGATCGTTGCGTACCGCAACGGCTCTGCGGTGCTGCTCTCCGACGTGGCGGATGTCGAGGATTCGGTGCAGGATCTGCGCAATGAGGGACGCGCCGACGGTGTGCCGTCGGTGCTCGTCATCCTGTCGCGCCAACCGGGCGCGAACATCATCGACACGGTCGATCAGGTGAAGGCGGAGCTTCCTCAGCTGCAGGCCTCGCTCCCGAGCGATGTGAACCTGACCATCGTGTCGGATCGAAGCGCGACCATTCGCGCCTCGCTCCGGGACACGAAGTGGACGCTGATGCTCGCGGTTGCGCTGGTGACGTTCGTGGTGTTCCTGGCGCTCGGCGATGCACGCGCCGCGCTGGTCCCCGCGGTGGTGGTGCCCGTGTCCCTGATCGGCACATTCAGCGGCATGTACCTGCTCGGATTCAGCCTCGACAATCTGTCCCTGATGGCGCTGACGATTGCCACCGGCTTCGTGGTGGACGATGCCATCGTGGTGCTCGAGAACATCTCGCGGCACGTCGAAAACGGGATGCCCAGGCACGAGGCGGCGCTGCGCGGCGCCAGGGAGGTGGGATTCACCGTCATCTCGATCAGCGTGTCGCTGGTGGCCGTGTTCATTCCCATCCTGTTGATGGGCGGCATCGTCGGGCGGCTGTTCAGGGAATTCACCGCCACCCTGTCGCTCGCCATCGTCATCTCCATGGTCATCTCGCTGACCACGACGCCGATGATGTGCGCGCTGATCCTGCGATTGCCGGATCGCACGCACCGTCCGCGGCGCCTGAGCCTTCTGGATCGGTCGGTCGCCGTCTACGAGCGCACGCTTGCCTGGTCGCTCGGGCACGGGCGGGTGGTGATGCTGGGATTGCTGATCACGATATTGCTCAACGTGCTTTTGTTCACCGTGATCCCCAAGGGCTTCTTTCCGCAGGAGGACACGGGCCTGATCACCGGAGGCATCGTCGCGGACCAGAGCATCTCGTTCCAACTGATGAAGGATAAGCTGGTCCAGTTGATGAACATCGTCCAGGCCGATCCGGCCGTGCAGAGTGTCGCGGGATATACGGGGGCCGGGAGCGGCGGCGGCGGCTCGCAGACCAATACCGGCTCCGTGTATATCCTGTTGAAGCCCAGGTCGGTGCGCAAGATTTCCTCCGACGAGGTGATCGCGCGTCTGCGCACCAAACTTGCGCAAGTACCCGGCGGGAGGCTGTTCCTGCAAACGGTTCAAGACATCCGCGTCGGCGCACGCCAGGCCAACGCCGAATACCAGTTCACCCTGCAGGCTGACAAAGTGTCGGACCTGTATACGTGGGGTCCGAAGCTGCTGGCGGCGCTGCAGAGGAGCCCCGTGGTCGCGGACGTGAATTCGGATCAGCAGCAGAAGGGCCTGGAGACGGAGGTGAGCTACGACCGCAGCACGGCGGCGCGGCTCGGCCTGACGGTGGGTCAGCTGGACAGCACGCTGTACGATGCGTTCGGGCAACGCCAGGTGTCGACCATCTACAATGCCCTCAATCAATACCACGTGGTGATGGAGGTGGCGCCGCGCTACTGGCAGAGCCCGGCCGTGCTGGAGGATATGTACGTGAGCAAGTCCGGAGGCGCGGCAAGCGGCACGCAGACCACCAACTCCTTGACGACGAGCGGACCGCCATCGACCGCCGGCACGTCGGCCACGGGCCTCGGCAATTCGGTGAAGAACGCGTTGACCAATGCCATCGCCAACACCGGACGGGGCGCGGTCTCGAGCGGCGCCGCGGTCAGCGCCAGCGTGGAGACCATGGTGCCGCTGGCGGCGGTCAGCAGCCATTCGGGGGGCACCACCCGGCTGTCGGTGAATCACCACGGATTGTTCGCCTCCACGACGATTTCCTTCAATCTGCAGCCCGGCATGTCGCTCTCCGACGCCACACGTGCGGTCACGCAGGCCATGGAGGAGATTCATCTGCCGACATCGATCCACGGGATCTTCGCGGGCACGGCCGGCACCTTCCAGCAATCCCTGTCGAGCGACCTATTGCTCATTGCGGCGGCGCTGCTCGCCGTGTACATCGTGCTGGGAGTGCTCTACGAGAGCTACATTCATCCGATCACCATCATCTCGACGCTGCCCTCGGCAGGCGTCGGAGCCGTGCTCGCGTTGATGGTGTCGCACACCGAGTTCAGCATCATCGCCTCGATCGGCGTGATACTTCTGATCGGCATCGTGAAGAAGAACGCCATCATGATGATCGATTTCGCCATTCACGCCGAGCGCACGCAGGGGATTCCCCCGCGCGAGGCGATCTATCAGGCCTGTCTGCTGAGATTCCGGCCGATCATGATGACCACGCTGGCCGCCCTGCTGGGCGCGATCCCGCTGGCGTTGAGCTACGGGGACGGGGCGGAGCTGCGCAGGCCGCTGGGTGTTTCCATCGTCGGAGGGTTGATCGTCAGCCAGGTGCTGACGCTCTACACCACCCCGGTACTGTATGTATACCTGGATCGCTTTCAGAGCTGGATCAAGCGTCGCTGGCCGCGGCGCTGGTCGGACGCCGGAGCGGCGGAGGCACTCGGTTGAATCGTCGTTTGCATTGGAGCGCGCTCGGGGCCGTGGGCGCCATGGTGGCCGCCGCCTCGATGCAGGTGTCGTGTGCCGTCGGTCCGAATTATCATCGGCCGCCCGCACCGGTTCCGAGCGCCTACAAAGAGCTGCCTCCGGGCTGGAAGCTGAGCACGCCGAAGGACGAGCGCGACCGCGGGGATTGGTGGTCGATATTCAACGATCCCGAGCTCGACGAGCTCGAGCGTCAGGTCGTCATCTCCAATCAGAACGTGAAGCAATACGAGGCCGAATACGCCCAGGCCGTCGCTCTGCTCAAGGAGGCCCGGGCGCAGCTGTTTCCCATCGTCGCCGTCAATGGCGGCGAGCAGCGGGCGGGCGGTGGCGGAGGCGGCACCACGAGCGTATCGAGCACCGTGGGCGGCTCCGGCACCACCTCGGTGTCGAACACGGTGGGCGGGGGACATACCCACACGCAGTTCTCACTGGAGGCCGCGGTGTCCTGGCAACCCGACATTTGGGGAAGCGTCCGCCGGCAGATCGAGAGCCGCAAAGCGGGCGTGCAGGTGAGCAAGGCCGATCTGGCGAACGCGCAGCTCTCGGCACAGGCCACTCTGGCCGCGGATTATTTCGATCTGCGGGCTTCGGACTCGCTGCGCAAGCTCCTGGCGCAGGCGGTCTCGCTGGATCAACGGGCTCTCGAGATCACGCAGAATCAGTTCGACTCCGGGACCGCGACCAACGGCGATGTCGCGGCGGCGCAGGCGGCCGTGCAAGCGACCCAGGCGCAGCTCATCGCGGTGGACCAGCAACGCGGAACCTACGAGCACGCGATCGCCGTGCTCACCGGGCATCTGCCCTCCGAGCTCAGCATTGCGCCCGCGCCGTTGACGAGCACCGTGCCGGACGTGCCCGTGAGCCTGCCCTCGACATTGCTGGAGCGCAACCCCTCCGTGGCCGCCGCCGAACGCCAGATGCGCGAGGAGAACGCGTTGATCGGCGTCGCCGTCGCGGCGTATTTTCCCACGATCAATCTGACCGCGCTCGGCGGGTATGTGGGCGATCCGCTGTCGAGCTTGTTCAATGTCGGCAACCGCATCTGGTCTCTTGGTGCGACCGCAAACGACACGCTGTTCTCGGGTGGCTCCCAGGTGGCTGCGGTGGCCAACGCGCGCGCGACCTACGATCAATATGTGGCAAACTACCGCCAGACGGTGCTGACCACGTTTCAATCGGTCGAAGATCAACTGCTGGCGCTACGCGTGCTGCAACATGAGTCCGAATTCCAGGTGCAAGCGGTGAAGTACGCCCAGACGGCGGCCGACGTGGCGCTCAACCAATACAATGCCGGCACGGTTGCCTACACCACGGTGATCACCGATATCCAGACCCTCATCGCCGACCAGGAGTCGCTGCTCACGGTGCAGCAGAACCGGCTGGTCGCGGATGTCACCCTCATCGAGGCTCTGGGGGGCGGTTGGGACACCTCTCAGTTGTGATGCCGTGATCAAGCTGGTGCGCTATCACCCGAGGATCTGGATCGCCTTGGGCGTCGGTGCCGGCGCGTTTTTCTGCCTGCCCGCGAACTGGTCGCTTTTGATCCGAATGCTCGCGAGCTGGGATGTGGGCGTCACGTCGTTTCTGGTGCTGGTGTATATCTGGATGTCGCGCCTGACGGCCGAGCAGATCTGCTTGCGCTACATCGAGGAGGACGAAACGGCACCGATCATCCTCATC
>Ga0181528_10003028_pt1 | contig 10330 bp, 11 predicted proteins | sample PEATcosm2014_Bin_47_FD_119742 | JGI IMG/M metagenome (GOLD analysis project Ga0181528, IMG submission 119742) | Peatland microbial communities from MTU Mesocosm Facility, Houghton, MI, USA - PEATcosm2014_Bin10_10_metaG | ecosystem: Environmental > Terrestrial > Soil > Wetlands > Peat | place... | reverse complement strand
GAGCGATCAGCACAACCCGCTCGGGATTGGACAGGGGGAGGGGCAGCCGAGCAAATGCCTCTTCATCCAGGACCATCACGCCGTGGCGCGAAAGATCCGGTTGCTCGACCGCTTCGATGTGCCAGGCGCAGCTGCGGGAGAGGGCTTCCCGCACGGTATTCGCGTATTGGCAATCGGCGATCGATAACTGGACGGATTGCATCATGAACGACTCCGCGCCTCCACCTCTTCCTCGATAACTACTTCTTGGGGGTATAGCCGTCCAGGGTCTTCTTTTCCTTGTAGTACTTGCCGGCGTCCGTCAGGTTCGCCTTCATCGCTTCTTTATCGCTGACGGCCTTTTCGTGGCAGAAAGTGCAGGCCTTCTTGGTATTCTTGGCGTACTCGATGGTGCCATACGACGCCGTGGTGCAAAGCAGGAATCCACCCACCAACACCGCGGCGGGCAGAACCGTTTTTAAGTTCAGAAAGGACATAAGCCTCCGATTTTGAAGCAAGCAATTGCCTCTCCAAGCCGTTATCTTCAACAGTGCTAGCGAATTCAGCCTCTGACTCCCCGCAAAATGGGGGACCGGTACCCCCCGGAAAAGACGCACATTGGGCGAATTGCCCCAAATCGGCCCTTGCTATACTGAGGATCAAGCTCCTGATGTCTAAGCTCAGCCCAGGGTGGCAGAAGACCAGCGTGTTGGAATCGGTGTTTGATCAGCTTTCCGACGCCTTGGTCCTATACGACCCCGAATTCCGCATTACCGGCGTTAACCGGTCCGCCGAAAAGCTCTTCGGCATGTCTTCCGAAGAAATGCTCGGCAAACACTGCCAGGAAGTCTTCCATTGTTCGGTTTGCGAGCCCGGTTGCGGCATGCTGGTGGGGTTGAATCAGCCGTCTGGCGCGCCGAATTCCACTGTCCGCCTGCGTACGGAAAACGGCATGGAGCGCCTTGTTGTGATGCGCACCACCCAGATGTTCGATGGGGATGGCCAACTCTCCGGCGTAGTGGCCACCATAAAGGACGTCACCGAGGAATCGGCCCCGCAGAAACGTGAAGTCATTGCCGAGTCCGTGCCCATGCGCGACGTGCTGAACTTCGTGCGCCGTGTGGCCTCGAGCGAGGCCACCACCATACTGCTCGAAGGCGAGAACGGCACTGGTAAGGATCTGGTAGCCAAGACGTTGCACTACCAAAGCACGCGCCAGGCCGAGCCTTTTATCGCCATCAACTGCGCCGCCATTCCCGATTCGCTGCTGGAGAGCGAGCTATTCGGGTACGAAAAGGGGGCTTTCACCGACGCCCGCGCCCAGAAACGCGGCATTTTCGAGTTGGCCGACAAAGGCACGCTGTTCCTCGACGAGGTTGGGGAAATTCCGCTCATGCTGCAAGCCAAATTGCTCCGCGTGCTCGAAGAGCAGAGCTTCCGCCGCTTGGGCGGGCTCAAAGACATCCAACTCGACCTGCGCGTGATCGCCGCCACCAATAAGAACCTGCGCGAGGCGGTAAAAGAAGGCGCTTTCCGCCAGGACCTCTACTTCCGCCTCAACGTAATCCAGATTCTGATCCCGCCGCTACGTGACCGCGCCGAGGATATCGTTCCCCTGACGCGCTTCTTCATCGAGCACTACAATCGCAAATTCAAGCGCAATATCGAGGGCGTCAGCGAATCCGCCGCCAAACTGCTGATGTACCACGATTGGCCGGGCAACGTGCGCGAACTGCGTAACGCCATCGAACGGGCCATGATCCTGGAGGAATCTTCCCAGATCACTCCGCCCAGTCTCCCCATCGCCATCTCCCGCCCCGATGGCGAGGGCCTCCACGAGACTGCGGAAGCCGCGGTTGGCATGCCCGTCGACGGCATGTCGCTCGAGGATAACGAACGAAGTCTCCTGGCTCGCGCCCTCGAGAAGACCAACGGCAATCAGACACAGGCCGCGAGGCTCCTGCGCGTCACCCGCGATACCCTGCGTTACAAGATGAAGAAGTTCAATTTGCGGTAGCGGGCATTCAGGGAACCGGAAGCATGAGTTACTGAGCCGCGCGCGTAAAGTAAGCAAGCGGATTCGAGGGTTTGCAAATTCACGTCGCGCCCCCTTTGTGATAGCGTATTGATTTCACCCGAATTGGAGGAAACATGATGGAGGCCCTCGGCCTGATTGAAACAAAAGGTCTGGTCGGCGCAATCGAAGCTGCCGACGCCATGGTGAAGACCGCCAACGTGGTCCTGACCGGCAAGGAATTCGTCGGCGCCGGCCTGGTCTGCATCACGGTGCGCGGCGACGTGGGCGCTGTGAAAGCCGCCACCGATGCCGGCGCCGCCGCCGCCCGCCGCGTCGGGGAACTCGTCAGCGTTCACGTCATTCCGCGCCCCCATGAGGAAGTCGAGAAGTGCCTTCCCACCGGAGGGCTCAAGAAGTAACTGATGTTGGCCGATAAGGACCTTATCTCGATCCAGGAAGTTCGCACTAAGGTCGAGAAGGCATTTGCAGCCTGGCAGAAGTACCGCACCTATTCGCAGGATCAGGTGGACGCCATCGTGGAACGGATGGCCGCGGCGGCGCGCGCCCACGCCAAACGTCTGGCCGATCTGGCCGTGGAAGAGACCGGATACGGCAATGCCAAAGATAAATACATCAAGAACCTGCTGACCTCGGACTGGCTGCCCCGGCGCATGCGCGGCATGAAAACCGTGGGTATTCTGCGCGAATTGCCGGAGGAAAAGCTGGTCGAAATCGGCGTCTCAATGGGTGTCGTCGCAGCCATCCTGCCCACCACCAATCCAACCTCTACGGCCATTTTTAAAGCGCTGATCGCGCTCAAAGCCGGGAACGCCATCGTCATCAGTCCCCATCCGCGCGCCCATCGCTGCACCTGCGAGACCGCCGCGGTGTTGTACCGGGCCGCGGTGGAAGCCGGCGCGCCCGAGGACATCATCCAATGCGTCGACACCGCGACGCTCGAAGGCACCAACGCGCTCATGCGGCACGAACGTACGGCGGTGATTCTTTCGACTGGCGGGTCGGCTATCGTGAAAGCGGCTTATTCCAGCGGCAAGCCGGCATTCGGTGTCGGACCTGGCAACGTTCCGGTTCTGGTGGACACCTCGGCCGATCTGGACGACGCCATTCCCAAAATCGTGGCCGGCAAGTCGTTCGATTATGGCACGGTCTGCTCCAGCGAACAGGCCATCGTCACGCATGTTTCGCTGCGCGATCGCATTCTCAGCCTGCTGAAAGCCCAAAAAGCCTACATCGCCACCGAAGCGCAGAAGGAAGCCCTCGGTAAGCTGCTGATCACGCCGAACTGGACGGTCAATCCGAATTGTGTAGGACAAGCCCCCACCAAGATTGCCAAAATGGCAGGATTCGAGGTGCCCGCCGACACCTCGATCATCTGCGCCGAAGTGGGCGGCGTGGGCAAGCAGCACCCGTTGTCCGCCGAAAAGCTCTCGCCCGTGCTGTCGCTCTACTTCCTGCCCGACTTTAACAGCTGTGTGGAGACCTGCCACGCGCTACTGAAGTTTGGGGGACTCGGCCACACCGCGGCCATCTACTCGCGGGATGACGCCCGCACGCGCGAATACGCCCAGCGCATGCCGGCATTTCGCATCCTGGTGAATACCCCGGCGCCGCAGGGGTCCACCGGCATCACCACCAATGTATTCCCTTCCATGACTTTGGGCTGCGGCGCGATGGCCAACAATTCCACCTCCGATAACGTCGGCCCGCTGCACCTGATTAATATCAAGCGCCTCGCCTTTGTCGTCCGCAAGCCCGAAGAGGCGTTCGAGATGCCCCTCGATTACAATGCCGCGACTTACCCCGGGGCTACGGCCGCATCGTCCGGCGATCTCGCCATCGATCGCAGCGTAGTGGCCGCCGCCGTCGAGCGTTACCTGGCTTCCCGCGGGACTGCGGTGGCTGCGCCGGCAGCGGCGAAGGCAGCCGGCGGTCCTGCGTGCTCCTGCCAAACCGCCCAACCGGCGCCCGCGAGTGTCTCCGCCGGCGTGGTGGATCGCTTTCTCGCCCGCCGCGGTGCCGGCAATCCATCGGGAGGGTATGGCTGACTGGCGAAGCAATGCCCCATCGAACCGGCGTCCGCCCAACAACCCGCGCCACCGCCCCCAAAGCCGGTGGACTTCGTCTGCGAGAACGACGTGCGCGACGCCATCCGCGGCAAGCGGAAAATCCATATCGGGCCCAGGACGATCGTCACACCGTCTGCCCGTGACCTGGCCGGCCCCTCTGATATTCTGGTGTTGGCGTAGGACTGAGGCAACAACGTGGATCTAAACCTCGACACATTGAAGCGCGAAATCCTGGAGTATCTCGAAGCGTCCGGCCTCGCCGTGTTCCACAGCAACCCGGGGGGACTGGATACCCACGGCATGGTGGTTTGGGACACGGAGCGCCACCCCGACTACCAGACTTTCCTCGACGTCGCCATCAAGAGCGAGACCCGAGTCGTCATCTTCGCCGCCCGCGAGTTCCAGGCCTCCGACATCGAAGACCTGACGTCGCAATTCGACGATCTCGACCTGACGCGCGAAGAGAAGCGCGACTACGAAAAGCGTCTGCGCGCCCTGCGCGGTCACGAAGGTGTCACCTGTTCGCTCGAACTGGCCTTCGATTACCACTCGCGCCTCTACGTCTACCAGATGCAGCCCGATTGGTATGAGGAATTCCTCGGCGTGGAAGATGAAATCCTGTCGCTCATCGCCGGTCCCGAAGATATGGACGATGACGACGAGCCCCTCGGCGGCTACTTTTCCAAGAATTGACTTGCTGGGATGCCTGCCTCCCGTTGGCTGATCCCGCATATCGATCTCGCAGCCGCCGATCGTCTCTGCGCGGAGCTGGGGATCGCGTCCCCCGCCGCCAAGGTCCTGGTGCGCCGCGGATTCGCCGATCCGGCTACCGCCCGCCGCTTCCTGCACCCCTCGCTCGAAGATCTCTTCGATCCGTACCTCATGCTCGGGATGCAACCCGCCGTCGACCGCCTTCGCGGAGCCATTCGCGGCGGCGAGAAAATCCTGATCTACGGCGATTACGACGTGGACGGCACCACCTCGGTGGTGCTCCTCACCAAGGCCGTGCAGATCGCCGGCGGAACTGCGTCCTATCACGTTCCGCACCGCTTGAAAGAAGGCTATGGCATGCGCCCCGAGGTGGTGGAGACAGCCGCCGCGCAGGGCATCACCCTCATGATCAGCGTGGACACGGGCATCCGCGCCGCGCAGGTGGTGACGCGCGCCAACGAACTGGGCATCGATACCATCGTCACCGATCATCACCTGCCGGACATCGCGCTCCCGCCAGCTGTGGCCGTGTTGAATCCCAATCAACACGATTGCCGCTACCCCGACAAGAACCTTTGCGGCGCCGCCGTGGCCTTCAAACTGGCGCACGCTCTCCTGTGCACGCTGGGATGGACCGAAGTCAAGCTGCGCCGCGTGTTGGAATCGTTTCTCAAGATGGTGGCCATCGCGACCGTGGCCGACGTGGTTCCCCTCACCGGTGAAAATCGCGTCATCGTCAAGCATGGGCTCGACGGGTTGGGCGAAGTGAAGAATCCCGGGCTGCGCGCGCTTCTGGATGTCGCCGGTTTCACGGACGGCAGGGTGCCCACTGCCCGCCAGGTGGCCTTCCAGATCGCGCCGCGATTGAACGCCGCCGGCCGCATGGACACTGCTAAAACGGTCATCGACCTGTTCCTCTCCACCGACGCCGCGCACGCCCGCGAGCGCGCGCAGCAACTGCACGACCAGAACGCCGAGCGCCGCCAGGTGGAAGCCCAGATCCGCGAAATTTGCGAGCAAATGCCTGTGGCGGAGTCCACTGCGGCGCTGGTTTATTACGGCGAGGAATGGCATCGCGGCGTCCTGGGAATTGTGGCGAGCCGGTTGGTGGAGCGCTTCCATCGCCCGGTGTTCGTGCTCGGCCGCAATGCCGAAGACGGTCTGGCGCAGGGCTCCGGCCGCAGCATTCCGGCGTTTCACCTGCTGAACGCGCTGGAATCGATGTCCGCCCTCTTCGTGAAATTCGGCGGCCACATGCACGCCGCCGGCGTAACGCTGGATTGTGCCCGTGTGGCGGAATTCCGCGAGCGCTTCAACGCCTATGCGGCGCAATGCCTTCGCCCGGAGGATTTTCTCCCCTGCTGGGACGTTGACGCCGTCCTGGAATTGCGCGACGTCCACGAGCGCAATGTGGAAAGCATCTTCGCCCTGGCGCCCTTCGGCCACGGGCACGAGCCGCCGTGCTTCGCGGCGCTGAACGTGGAGGTGGCGGCGGCGCCGGCGATCATGAAAGAGAAGCACCTGCGCGTGCCGCTGCGCCAGAACGGCCGCACCGTCCTGTTCAAGGCCTGGAATTTCGCGGACCGCGCCGCCGAGTTCTCGCCAGGAGCCCGCGTCGACGCGATCTTTCAATTGGAAGAAGACGCACTGTCGGCGTCGCGCGGATACCCTGGATGGGCGGCCATGCTCCGCGACGTCCGTCCGGCTGCCAATCTTACCGAGCCGCGGCCGTAAGCGGCCCGCACCCCCGGATTCTATTGCGCTGTCGTGAGCCTTTCGCTCCATCGCCGGCTTCAAACTACCCAACCGTCGGCCTTTCTGTGATCTTATCGCCGCAACAACATGGTCTGGCGTTCCCGATGGCGGATGTATTCCCAAACCCGAACTGGAGTTGCGCGCACGGCGTTTTCTTGCTGTCGTATTCCGAGCGCCCCGATCTTCCCCGGCACAACCTGCATGGCACAGACGCAGGCGGAGAAAGCTCCTTATCCGTGCCACGACTCGTGTGGATCAGTATGTGGCGCCGAACGAGAATTCCGAGATCGCGCTGGACCGCAGTGGTGCTCCAGCATCCATTTCGGACGCGGGACGCTACTGCGTAGCCGCCGGGCTTTATAGCCGACCCTTTCCAGATCGCCGTTTAAGGCCAATCCAGCAAGTGCTCCGCATCGCGCAGAATCGCCTACTGCCGACTGCAGTGGTAACTAATTCGGTTCGCCGGAGTGTCCGCGAAGGAGCCCCCCCACGACAGATGGTGTCACGCCTGCTGTTTAGGAAGTGAACGAGAGGATCTTCTCCTCGCTAAGGCTGTGCATCCACTCTTCGATCCGCCGTTGCGCTTCCTCCCGGTCGATGCTGTAACGTTCCTGCACCCGTCCGATGAAGGTATCGCGATGACCGGCGATTACGTCCAGATCGTCTTCCGTCAGGCGGCCCCACCGGTGGCGCAGTTGCCCGCGCATCCGCGGCCACTTGGCTTTGAGCTTCTCCCAATCCATATTCGTCTCCTTTTCTACGAGGCCGTAGTGCAGAAGCCTTGCCAACCGGCGAAAGAGCACAGATCGGGTAGCCGGAAATCTGCCGCCGCGCCAAAAACTTGACGGCAGTCAGTTTCGCACGCGCCTATTTTTCAGTGGCTTACAACGGCTAGAAAATGGCGGGGAAATTGCCGATAAGTCCGGCATGAGCACGAATTCCATCAATAGCCTCACGAGCAGTTATCTTCAGTCGATTCTCGGCCCCGCTCTGCAGGGGACCGGTCTAATTGGCAACGCTGCGTCCAACGGCGTGAACGGAACCTCCGGGCAGCAGGCCGACAGCGGTCAGCTGTCGCCGTTTGCGCAATTGCTCAGCACTCTGCAGCAGTTACAGCAGTCCAATCCGACTGAATATCAGCAGGTCACCCAGCAAATCGCCACCAATCTGAACAGCGCGGCTCAAACCGCGACAACTGACGGGAATACGTCCGCGGCCACGCAGCTCACCCAACTCGCTAACGATTTCACCACCGCGTCGCAAACCGGCCAGCTTCCCAACATTTCGGACCTGGCGCAGGTATCGGCGGCGGGGGCTATCACCACCACCATCACGGCCATCATGTGTCCTCGGGCGACTCCAGCAACGACTCAAGTTCCAGCAGCACGTCGAGCAGTTCTACCAGCGCGAGCACTTCGACTTCGTCCACCAGTCCGCTCCAACAGTTGCTGGCGGCGTTTCAGGCCAACGCCACCCAGAACGAGTCGCTGAATCCGCTGTCGATCATCACGCATACGCTGTCCAGCGCTGGAATCACGGCCACGAATAGCTAAGCTAATGAGTGGCCGAGACGGGATGGGTCTTCCGAAATCCTGAAGTCGTGGAATTTAGGTTGACGCCGCAAACCGTCAGGGAGCGGTCCCGAGATACGAAACAGGCAAGTCAATTCCCCAGCCCACCGAAACTCCGGGGACGAGTCTGCGCCACAAACGAATCAATCTACTTCGAAGGAGCCGGCAATCTCACCATGAGGCCGGCTTCCTTATTGAGGCGCTCGGTGAATTCGCGGTCAACCAGCGCCAGCGAAGCCTGATTATGCACATTGCCCTCGGTGAAGTAGTGGAGCGTATCGCCATCCACCCAATAAGCTGTCGCCGCGTAAATGGTGTGGTCCTTAAATGCGATCAGATAATGGGATGGTCCGGAAGAATCATCGTCGGGCAGGCTCACCGGAGCGCGGCCGGCCGTTTGATCGGGCGGGGGAGGCGGCGCCGAGCCATAGTTGTAGTTGATGACTACCGGTGTGGCCGGTTGCTGCGGCGGCATCACCACGGTGATATTGGATGGGGCAGCCCCAGCCGAGGGATCCGTGTAGGAGGAATCGGTGGGCGCGTAATAAGGAGCGGGATAGTAGTATCCACCAACGTAGATAGGGTAGGCCGCAACCACGCGGCCGTTATAAACGCCGCCACCCCGGCTTCCCGGAACACGAAGTCCGCCTTGCGCCGGATTCACCACGCTGCCGAGTGTGCGGGTCACCCCAGGAAGCCCGGCCCCGCCGGGGTTTACTACGCTCCCGCCACTGCGCGTTTGCGCACTAACGGCTGAAGCCAGCAACAGGATGAGACCAAACCCGGGACCGATCCGCATGGGTGTACACTCCTCCCCAAAATTATACCGCTGATTTTCCGGCCCGATAGTTGGTCCTGAAGGGCTATTTCTTCTGGGGCGTCGGGGGCAGGGCGGTGACCGCCATGGGGTGAGCCTGATCGTACAGTCTGACAATCTCGTGGGTGATATCGATAGACGGCGATGCCCACAGCACCGGTCCATTGGGCATGCTGACGTCGATCACCGCCGCGTACCCATTCCGCGAGGCATAATCGCGGATGGCTGCCATCAGCTTTTCCCCGAGCTGCTGCATGAGGGCGCCTTCCTCCCGATCGAGCGCGGCCTGGCTGTCCTGTCCCAGCCGCTCGACTTCCCGGCTCTTGGCGTCGATGGTTTGATTGAGGCTGTTGCGGGCCTCGGCGCTCATGGTGGCTTGCCCCTTCTTCATCTGATCGCGCAGCGCCTGCAATTCCGCTTGTTTGCGCGTGAATTCGTCTCGTCTGGGGGCGAATTTGGCGGTCAGGGTGGCACTGGCCTTCTGCCCTTCCTGCGTGCTGACGATGGCATTTTGCGCGAAGATCGTGGCCACTTTGACAGGCGGGGAGACGGAGGGCGCCGCTACTACCGGGGTGGGCAACTGCTCCTGGGCGAACACCCAGGCGGCTGCCCCGAGCCAAAGCGCGGAGATGATCGGGACCTTCCTCATTGGCCAGCCAGACCGATTCGTCTACTGCTTCTTGGCAGGCGGCGCTGGAGGAGGAGTGGCGGGCTTCGACGTGCCGGCAGGTGCAGCCGTGGCTACTGGATGGGCTTGGTCATAGAGCGCCACCATCACGTCGGTGACATTGGTGGCGGAGGCGTACCACAGCACCGGGGACTGCTGGCCCACGTCGATGACGATGGCGAAATTATTCTGAATGGCGTAATTCTGCAGGAGCGGACTCATTTTGCCTTGCAGTTCCTGGGTAGCCTTGGCTTCGTCGGTGTCCATTTCGGCCTGGGAATCTTCGCCGAAGCGCTTCAGGTCGGTATTCTTCCTCTGAATCTCGGCGGCGAGCGCCTTTTGGGCATCGTCACTCATCGTCGCGCGGCCCTTGTTGAGCTTGTCGGTGAGCTGCTCGATGTCCTGCTGTTTCTTATCGAAATCGGCTTTCTTGGGGCCGAATTTGTTATTGATCTCGGCGGCGACCCGCTGCCCTTCCTTGGTGCGCGCCATGGCTTCCGACAGATTGATGACGGCGATTTTGGTGGGGACCGGTCCGCCGCCGGCGGCCGGGGCCTGTGCGTGGGCGAGCGCTCCAGCGGCGACGCCGTAAAGCACTGCGATGACGACTGAATTCTTCTTCAAGCTGCTACTCCTAAGTGTGAAAATACCATATGCGCCCGCGGCCTAGAACGTCCTGCCGACGGTGAAGCGGAAAGTGGTGTTCTGTTCGAAGAACGGAAAATT
>Ga0181528_10003025_pt1 | contig 10336 bp, 5 predicted proteins | sample PEATcosm2014_Bin_47_FD_119742 | JGI IMG/M metagenome (GOLD analysis project Ga0181528, IMG submission 119742) | Peatland microbial communities from MTU Mesocosm Facility, Houghton, MI, USA - PEATcosm2014_Bin10_10_metaG | ecosystem: Environmental > Terrestrial > Soil > Wetlands > Peat | place... | reverse complement strand
GAGGCTTTTGCGCTCCGATTGCAGGCCATATCCAGTGAGTTCATTGCTGCTGGTGCCGCCGCCGTACCTTATTTGAAGCCGACAAAGCACGCCTCTGTTCGGTCTCATGGCCGTCATCTCGAAGAATTGATACGTCAGTTGTCTGAACTCCTCGATGCTGCCGCGGAACTCTCTAACTCACTCCAAGAATTCAGCCATGCTCTTGGATTCTCGTTTCCCGAGTCCACGGCCCTCATTGTTATCGAACGTCTCGTTGAGCTTGGGCGAATCGTCGGTAAAGATGGGCACTTCTTTGCAAGTTGGTTCGATGACAAACGTCGTACAGAACTGACGAGCATGTGTGCTCGTGCAAAGTCCGATGAACAGTCCCTTCAATCTCAACGAATCGGACTTTTTTCGCGGCTCGCCGAACGCGCACTCGAAATCACGTGCGAGGGCTGGATCGCCGAATTGAATTCGATCAGCCAAACCGAATTAGACGCTGCTCGATCGTCCCAAATTCGGTTAACGGGTCGATTTTCTTCAATGGCCTTTATGCCGGAAGGTTTGGGAAGAGCCGAAGAAGCGCTGCGATTCCAAAGTATTTTCACGTGGATGTTGGGTGGGTGGGAGCAGGTCCGACAGCGAGCAGCCGAATTGTATCTGACTTCTCCACCGGTCAGTTCAGCGCATCTGTTGACTGACATGCAAGAACTGAGCGATTTTCACCGACATCATTACGATGTATGGGCACGTTGGACCGGACTTCGCTCCCACTTGCAGTCGATTTATCAGACTCCGATACCTGATTCACTTCAGACGATTCAAGCAGACCTGAAGTCGATCAGTGAATTTCAGAGTCGCCAAATCGCTCTGAAGGAACGCCTCAATCCATTCCTGGCGGATATCCCGCGATTGGCTGACGGAGGGCACGACTGGAACCGTCTGGAAAACGGCCTACGCTCACTCGATAAATTGCAATCGCTTGGTGTGCGGTTAGGAGTCCGACTCAAGCAACTGCTGAGTTCTGACGGTGCATTCAATCAAAACGAGGTGCTGCGTTCCGCCAGCGAACTCGGAACCCATTTGTCTCGCGTTAATCAAACGCTCGATGCTCTGAAACCGTCGATCGCGCTAGGACGAATCGGAAATGAAAACATTCCATTCCAAAAGGCGGGACTTGCGTCAATTCGCGTTTGGCTGATGGAACTTCAGAAGGCGCTCAAAGAACGCGTTGCAGCGCTGCAAACGTTTTCGAATCTTTTCGAACCAACCGCCGACATTCCCCTCACAGAGATCCCACCCATCTGTAGTCGCGGTGACGACTTCGTCGAGCAGCGTGTAAAATTCCTCGAATCTTGGTACGAACACCGATGCTACTTGGAGAAGATCGAAGATCCGCTCACTTGTGACTGGGGATCCTGGACGGATCTCGCACGTTCATTGTCAAACTTCGCTGCGATCTATGGCGAGCAACCATCAGACGCCATTGTGTCTGTTGCGAGCAACCGGTCGATTCGCGATGAGATCATTAACGATCTCAAAGTTTTGCGAGGTCGATTGAGTGAGTCCTGGCCGGTTTTGTGGTCGCGTTTAAAGTCGGTCTTTTCGGTGGACATTGAGGTTTCAACGGGGATTGTTCTCAACTCCGCAGATTCGCAACGGTTGCTCGACTGGAGCAATAATCAAGTCGTCTCGCTCACTATGCTGCCCGATTTTGTGCGATTCGAGGAGTTGCGCAGTGAGTTTCGTCGACTTTCGATAGAGGGCTTATTGCCTACTCTGTTTTCCGGAAAGTTGACGATCGATGAAATACAGCCTGCTTTTCGCGCCCGGTTCTATCGACTCTGGCTCGACGCTGTTTATCGACGCGATTCAATCTTACGCAGCTTTGAAGTTGCTTCACATGAAGAAACGATCCGGCGATTTCGTGAGTTAGACCGAAAAACCATTCGCTCGGCCGCAAGTCGAGTAGCTGAGCGGTTACTGTCGGCGACAGGACGTCCGCGGCGAAATGAGTTTGCGCCGAAAGACTCCGAAATTCGAGTACTGATGCACCAGGCAAGTCTTAAACGCCGACATTGGCCTCTTCGCCGATTATTCAGCAACATCCCGACAATTCTCCCAAAGCTCAAGCCGTGCATCATGATGAGCCCGTTGGCAGTGAGCACATACTTTGATTCGCCGAAGTTGCAATTTGATCTCGTGGTTTTTGATGAGGCTTCGCAAATTCGGCCGTTCGACGCGATTGGCGTCATCTACCGTGGAAAACAATTGGTTGTGGCAGGAGATCCCCGTCAGCTGCCCCCAACCTCTTTCTTTGACAAGCTTATTTCGGATGGTGACGATGCAGCGGATATGGAACAGCCAGAGGATCTACTCGGCCATCTCGACGACTTTGAAAGTATCCTGGAAGTTTGCACGGCAGTTGGTCTGCCTCGGCGACGATTGTGCTGGCATTATAGGAGCCGCCGAGAGCCACTGATCACCTTCTCGAACCAGCACTTTTACGACTCGGAGCTGGTGACGTTTCCGAGTGTGTTCGATGTAGAAAGCGCATCCGCAGTCACTCTGGACTATTGCCCAAACGGTCGCTGGAAAACGGGAAGAGCCGGTGGATTCAATCCAGTCGAAGTTCGGCGTGTTGCTGAACTTGTCGTTGAACACGCCCGCAAATATCCACGAAAGTCGCTCGGCGTAATAACCTTCAATCAGCGTCAGCAGGCGGTGTTGCGGGAAGAGTTGGATCTTGTCGCCCAAAACAATCCCGAATTGACTGGTTTTTTGTATGGCGAGGGTTCCGAGCCATTCTTCGTTAAGAATCTGGAAAATGTGCAAGGTGACGAACGTGACCGGATTATCATCAGTGTTGCGTACGGGTTCGATGACGCGGGACACTTCGCGATGCGATTCGGCCCCCTCAATCAGCAGGGTGGAGAACGTCGGCTCAATGTTGCCATCACGCGCGCCAAGGAAGAAATCGTACTCGTCAGCTCAATCGGTGCAGACCATATTAAACTTAGTAGCACAAACGCACGGGGTGTTCGCCTTCTGAAGGCATACCTGGATTTTGCACAACGCGGTCCGTCTCTTTCTGCCCGAGTTTCTGAGGATCCGCAACCGCATTATGACGGACAACTTGAGGCAGAAGTTGAGAAAGTGCTGACGGAGAAGGGGTACCTGACAAAGCGACGCATCGGATGTGGTGGGATTCGCCTCGATTTAGGAATTCTTCATCCCACCGATTGTGATCGGTTTGTGCTGGGGATCGAGTTTGACGGATCAGCGTATGAGAGCGTTGTTACGGCTAGAGACCGCGACCGGCTTCGCGAGGAGATCCTCCGCGGCTTAGGATGGAAGATTTGCCGAATCTGGTCGGCCGATTGGATCGTTGACCGCGAGCGACAATTAATACGCATTGAGTCCGCGTACCAAGAGAGCCTTATTCAGCGGATCAATCCAGAATCTACTTCTGCGAACGACGAAGAAGACGAAATCATCGACGCTGAGTTCGAACCGGCAACAACTCCGGACATCGGTACTGAAGTCGTTGAGGCTTTGCCCCCGGCGTTGACTGTTCGTTTCTCAAAAATCGATGAAGTACCTGACGGTCTGCTGAATGAAACTGTTCTCGAACTCGTGAGAGCATCCGGAAGAACAGAGCAAGATTCATTGGCTCGCGCAGTCTCGTCTCGTCTCGGATTTCGTCGATTGGGAAAAAAGATCGAGGAACGGATCACGTTTTCGATCCGCTCCCTCGTGCGAAAGCGACTCTTATGCCGAGATGAAGATCGATGGCTCAGTATTTCCCAATGACCTGGGATTCTCAAGAGTCTCAGCGAATCCGCAGCATCGACAAAGCGAAATGATTCAGTTTAGCTTTGAATTGGCTCAAATCAGCGTTGTCCGTTGCGAGCGGTAGAACCGATCTTCATGGGTGTCAGATGCGATCGATGGTCGAGTCTCGGGCCATTACGGTCTCATACTGAGTCGTGCCAGGTAGTTATTTGAAGCGACTCCTGGACAACGCACGCATCGTGCGATTCCTCTCACAAAATCACCATGAATTGCTGACCGAGTTTCAGAAGATTGTCGAGTCTTGCATGCTACTGGATCCCGGAACTGCACAGACGTAGAACTCAACGAAACCAAACAGTCCAAAGCGTCGCCTTTTTGTTTTCGGCGAGATCATCTCATTGCCCTGCCACTCTGGTTCAGAAAGTTTCGATTCTGTAAGCTCTTTGCCCTACCAATACAACGCCCAAGGCTTCACGAATAAAGCTGCCTGTGCAGGCTCGAAGTGATGCAATGCCTTTGGAACTTTTCCAGGGCGGGGAATGGGGAGGGACGGCCATTCATGGAAAACGAGCTCTGGCTTTCGACGCCGGTCAAGTGGTCCGCTGCGATGAATCGTTTGTTCCGAGAACAAGTTGTTCGGCCGATGCATGCGGATCCTCGAACTCAGTGGCGCAAAAGTGTTCAGTTGGGCTATGATTTTCATTTCAATCGAAACAATGTGATCGAGAAAGGGTTGGCAGACTTCACTCACGGTTACGGAGCGCTCACCGCTGATGAGAAGGCTCTCTTGTATTGCTACATCTACATGAAAGCGACCTTCTTTTCGACCTACGCGAACTTTCGATTAAACAAGTCACATCTCCTGCAACTTCTCGAAATCTCCAATAACGTCTTGATGTTTGACGTCGGATGCGGTCCAGGAACGTCCATTCTCGCATTGAGCGACTTGTTTCCGAATCGACCGTTGACGTATTTCGGAATTGACATCGCAGATGCGATGCAGGGGAAGACCAAACAAATTTGGGATTCCGCTGTGGACATCGGGCTGATCAATGCGAAGTCGACCCTCATTCGTCATCGTTCCTGGACAGACATCGACGTTTCCCAGATCGAACAAACTTGCACAGTGCTTGTCAATTTCTCATACATTTTTGACAGTCACTTATTGACGAGCAAAGACGTGTTATCGCTGGCAAAATTCGTGCACGATCTCGCCGCACGACCGAATGTGAAAATGCTGACGATTTCCTACACGAATTCGCTCGAACGTGATGCAGGCTGGAATTACTCGGCCTTTAAGAAGCTTCTGGGGTCACGTGTTATCCAGGCCGCCCCGATAGAAACCACGGTGGAATTCTTCAAGGATCGCTACGGCGTTTGGAAAAATAGTCAGCCTTTTGAACGAGAACTCATCGAGTTCAAGTGATAACTAGCCCCTCGATTTGTTGGTGTCACGCGATTTCACATACCACGCGTAGTCCAATGCGAGGGTGCCTCAGTGACGCGGGGACGACCAATCGGTTCGCTGGATTGGCGGTTGCGGGTTCCGTCTCCGCTTCAAATTGGTAAACATGAGGAAATTGCAATTGGGGTTCGGGACTCGTACGTAAAGCCTGAGCCCAATACAGCGGAGCAGCATCTTGCCGCAGACTCAATCTGACGAATGCTTGGTTACTACCACGGAGGAAAGAAGTTATGTCTCGGGGAGCGGTGGAACCATCAACGACGTAACCATGATCAATGGAATGCCAACGAGTACCGTCAGCAGAAACCTCCAATTTGGCTGAACTCGTGGGCTTATGCGCAAGTACTGAACCAAAGATGCGAGAGGACTGAATCACCTCTGGAAGTTCGTACCGATAAACGACAAAACCGTCCGCCCGCACTTTCGTCGGCGCGTAATACCTCGTTCGACCGTCCGATTCTTCCGTGACACGAATACTCTCCATCTGAATACGATGTTCATTGGCGTCCATGTAGAGATCAAAATTATGGATGAAGAGGCCAGTGCCACCTCGTAGCGGATACTGACCAGTGCGCGCTTCCACGGGAATATTATTAATTGATCTTGGGCCAACCTGTGTCAGAAGTGAATCAGCACACCAGCCCCAGATGCCTCGCTCTGAGAGGGTTTTGGCCCAACGTCTTCGCGAAGCCTGCTCAACAGTTGCATGGTCGGAGCTTGCTTGCACACGTTCGGTATCGACCTTGAGCGTTTCACAGACTGCTTCCCACTCCGCTTCACGTGGCAAGCGATATTGTCGACCGAGACGCTTTTCTTCGGGAAGGGCACTCAAGCGGCGACAAAATTCATTTGCTTCTTTCCAGTCGACACCAGTTATCGGAGATTCTGGCAATTCGCCAACCGATTGATTCATGACCTGACAAAACTGGCTCTTCGTGACGAGATCGACCGACCAAAGTAACTCTGGCTGGTCAAAATGTTTCTCCGCTCCGTTCCCGAAAGAACGCTTGGCGATTCCAAGTGACAACAACTCCAAACCGAAAGATGTTTTAGCGGTTGTCCGAGCAACCGGTTTCTGCCAATACCAACTGATCGCAGGTACTGAAAATGCCGAAATCGCCGTGATGCCCGACGCCACTAACCACCGGCGCCGACTTGATCCAAGCGGCACTTTTGTTGATTGGTTTCCTGTAATGAGCTGTTGAAAAGATTGCTCCACGTCAGACATTGTCTGAATTCGCTTCGCCGGATCTTTGGCAACCAATTGATGAAACAAATGATCCAATTCATCAGGAGGGGCGTTGTTCTGTCCCTTGAGAGTCGGAATTTTCCCTTCGCGATGAAGCCTCAGCTTTTCTTCCGTCTTGGTGGACGGATACATCACGTTGCCTCGAACCAAAAAATAAAGTGTGCTTCCCAACCCGTAGATGTCAGATCTCGGATCCGGCGGTCCCTTTGCCTGTTGTTCGGGCGCGGCAAAATCAGGAGTTCCGGAAAACATCGGCGGTTTTGTCTCACGACCGGATTCCTCAGCATCATTGATAAAACGAGCCAATCCCAGATCGAGCAAACGAATTCGTCCCTCGTTGTCCAACATCACATTCCCGGGTTTTACATCCCGATGAACGATACTACGCGCATGCGTGTAGGCCAAAATTGTTGCGAGTTCGCTGCAATAATGCACAGCGATTTTCCAGGGCAACGGGCCTTCTGATCGAACCAAGTCTTGCAGCGTTCGGCCAGGCACAAACTCCATCAGTAGGACGAGGTGTCCATCAATAATGTCCGCATCAACTGCCCCTGCAATCCCCGGATGTTGTAGCGATGCCAACGTACGTATTTCCTGACGGAATCGTTCGACCGCCGTATCTACCTGAGAAAGTCGCTGCCGAAGCACTTTTGCCGCGACGAGTCGACCAAGCAACCGATGCTCCGCCAAATGAACCTGGCCCATGCCACCTTCACCCAGTTTTCTGATCACTCGCAATCGCTCGGGCCAACGAAGTTCCTGCTCGCTTTCAAATTGAGGATTCACGCTAGTTGTCGCGACCACAGCTGGCCAGATCTGAGACAGCGTTTCTGCAAAGTCCGGTAGTGCCCGTTGATAGTCTGGAAGCGAACGACATTCGCATTTCCTGTTGATTGCGACCGTTCGATCGATTTCGAGCAAATGTGTTAGCGCCAACGTTCGGAGCCCAACCGGAATCCGCTGCATCCACTCGATAAACTCTGGTGGTTGTCCACTGCGAAGAGCCGCCTCAATTTGATCGCACCATTCGTCGAGGATTCTTGCGTCGACTCCAGGAACTAGAAACGCATCATACTCCGCTCGCAATTCCGTCATTCGCCGATTGACTCCAGCCAAAGGGTACGAATCAGACGAAGCTTGCGTTCCACGGACCGGAGTGAGATTTCCAAACTGCTGGCGATTTCTGGGTTCGTGTATTCCATCAGCTTCAGCAATGCAATCGACCGTAATTGATCGTCAGCCAAGACTTCCAGGAGCTCTTGAGCCTCTATATCCAGCGAACTGGTGGTGACTTCACCGATTTCTTCCCAATTACCGGAGAATTTTGTCGGTGTAATTCCTTGCCCACGTTTGATCGCCTGCTCATTTTCTTGGTATCGCCTGATCTTGCGAACCGTAATCAGCGAAAGCAATTTCCAAAGGCTTTGCCGATCATGAATATTGGGGAATTGTCCTGCTTGAAATCGATGCCAGAATGTCGCCAAGGCACTCAGTGCCGCGTCTTCCTCGTCTGCATAACGACTTCGGATTTTTCCGAGTACTTTGCGTGCATAACGTACGAGTCGTGGGAAGTAAGAATTCCAAATGGGCTCGATTGCTTGCGGATCACCGTGGCGCAATGCGGAGATCCAGTCGGTAACTGAACCACCTTCGGACACGTCACTTACGGCATCAGTTCCCACCGGATTCCTTTTTTTGTTTTTCTTTAGGAAATTCGCAAATCCTGTGGCGGGGTTCGCACAGAATTCCACATTTTCTAATCGTGAGATGCTAAATGAGATGTGGGTGATACCGCAACAATGTCCAGGATCGATGAATCTTCATGACGTCAAATCGGAACGGTGTGCCCCTTTATCTCATTGGTTTTTGCGCGGCAGCAACCATTGCCAGGATTCTGCTTTTAAGAAATGGATCAACGCTTCGAGTGAAGTTCAGCAGGTCCAAGTGAACTGATTAACTGATTAAGAAAAGGGAAAGCAAATGACAAGAATGTTGATCTCCATTGTGATCGGACTGACTCTTGTGTCGGCCGAATTATTTGCAGCGGACCCTCCGAAAAAGCCACGGACTGGGACCACACAGCCTTTTGGCAGCGGCACTCTAACAAAGCGCTCGGACGGTTCAAGCAGTCAAACACAGAAATTTGGAAACGGGATGAGAACCGCGGAGCACGACAAGAGCGGTCATACCGTCACTGGAACCACACAGCCTTTTGGTAATGGCACGATCACAAGACGCTCGGACGGTTCAAGCAATCAAACGCAGAAATTTGGAAACGGGATGAGAACCACGGAGCACGACAAGAGCGGTCATACCGTCACTGGGACCACACAGCCTTTTGGCAACGGCACTCTCACAAAGCGCTCGGACGGTTCAAGCAGTCAAACACAGAAATTTGGAAACGGGACAATTACATACGACAAGCCAGGTAAGACTTCTTCAAAGAAGTAGCGTTGGCACTCTGGGATTGCTGATTTAACGTGAACATTTGTTCAAAGGGACACATGAACAGATTGCCCGAACTTCAATGTTTTCTGTCAGAGAGCCATTCCTCGTTCTAAGTCGTTGACTATCCAAAACAACCGTTTTAGGATTCATGAAATACAACGGTCACACAAATACGAAAAACGTCGCTGTATGCTGCGTCAATGGGCGGACTGAACGGGGTCGTTTTGTTTGGTCGCGGAGAAGACAGCATTTGACTGAGAGGAGAGAGCCTGTGTCCACGGCAGTTCCAGTTCCCGAAGGGAATATTTCTCAACGTCCGCTCCAGTTCTTCTGGATTGCCGACTACTCAGGTTCTATGTCTGGGAAAAAAGTCGCCACTCTCAATCAGGCTATCAGGGAGGCTTTACCGGCAGTGCGAGCAGCCGTTTCAGCTCATCCAGAAGTTGCCATCATGATGCGGGCGATCAAGTTCTCGGACAGTGCTGAATGGCATGTTGGTCCAGGGACCGTGTCAATTGAGCAGTTCGTCTGGCCCGAGTTGAGCACAGCTGGGGGGACGTCGACGGCGCAAGCGATTCGACTGCTGGCTTCTGAAATGCATATCGACAAAATGCCGCGCCGGGGCTATCCACCAGTGTGCATTCTGATCTCTGACGGATTTTGCACGGATCCACAGGAGGAATATGAGGCGGCTATTGCGGAACTCTTGAAACACCCCTGGGGAAAACGGGCGGTTCGGTTGGCGATCGCAGTCGGCGATCCCGCCGATTACGACGAGAATGAATTGCTCAAATTCGTGAGCCATCCGGAGATCGGCGTGCTTCATGCAGACACCCCTCAAAAGCTCGTCAATTACATCCGTTGGGCGAGCGTTGCGGCCTCCGTCGGGGCGTCCGTCGGAAAGAGCAAGGCTGGAGGCTCCGATCCCGATTCTCAAAACGTCGTTCTACCAACTCCTCCAACAGAACCTACGGTCAGCTCCAACGGCCTTGATGTGTTTTAGAGGTTGTTATGCTTGATCGGACCGACGTCCAGCCATTGGAAAAGTTCGCTGTAAACCGAGCTTTTGCGTGTAGCCGTGTAGGTTCGGCACATGTCCGTGCCGGTAAGCCTTGCCAAGATGCCTGCGCGCTATCGTCTGAATCCGTTGCGGGGCTTATCTGCTCTGATTTCGTCAACAGTCTGGAGTATTTGATTGCTGCAGTGGCCGATGGTCACGGCGACGATCGTCATGACCAAAGTCAACGCGGAGCAAAATTGGCCGTTCGTTCGGCAATCCAAGAACTCGTGGCTATGTGTGCGCATTTCGAGAATGAGGGAAAGTCTTCACTCTTGGCGAAGGGGTTTAAATCGGATTTTCCCCGATATATTGGCAGACGCTGGCGCGACGCAGTCTC
>Ga0181528_10003024_pt1 | contig 10341 bp, 14 predicted proteins | sample PEATcosm2014_Bin_47_FD_119742 | JGI IMG/M metagenome (GOLD analysis project Ga0181528, IMG submission 119742) | Peatland microbial communities from MTU Mesocosm Facility, Houghton, MI, USA - PEATcosm2014_Bin10_10_metaG | ecosystem: Environmental > Terrestrial > Soil > Wetlands > Peat | place... | reverse complement strand
GCATGCGCGGCCATCGACACGACTACCGATATCGAAAGAACAGCGGCGAGAAGAGTCCGCTGAAGGCGCGTCGCATTGCTGAATAAGATCGGTGCCCGCGGTGACAAGGAGGGTGCTGCGTGCTAGCCAATTCCACATGTATCGACTCCTTTGGTTTGGACCGCGAGCACAGGTCAATCAGATTTGGCCGGTTGCGTAGGCGAGAGATATTGCTGGTCCGTCACCTTTTCCAACCACTCGACGTTCTTTCCGTCCTTCGATTCCTGAATGGCAATGTGGCTCATCGCAGTCGTCTCCGTCGCACCGTGCCAGTGCTTCTTATCGGGCGGGCAGGTAATGACATCGCCGGGTCGAATTTCCTCCTTCGGTTCACCCCAGCACTGCGTCCACCCGAGTCCCGAGATAACGATCAAAGTCTGACCACACGGGTGGGTGTGCCAAGCGGAGCGAGCCCCTGGCTCAAAGGTGACCAGGGCGCCGCCAAACTGGCCGGGCCCCGGCGCCTGAAACAGGGGATCGATGCGCACGTTACCGGTGAAGTTCTCTGGCGAGCCCTTCACCGAAGGCCGTGAGCCGTTTCGTGCAATTCCCATAGTTCGGTCCCTCCCCTCGTTTCGGAAGTAGGCTCGTGATTGCGGCGGCGCTTCCAGTTGCTGGCCGGAGTCACTTCGCCGATAGGGCGCTAGATTTGCACTATGGCCCGCTCGAGACTAGTCCCTATAATCTGCATGGACTTATAAGCGGAGCCGATAAATGCAGCGGGGACATCTGGACGATCTTCGGGCGCTGGTGGCAGTAGGGCAGCATCGAAGCTTCACGAAGGCTGCGGCGAAGCTCGGCGTTTCCCAATCCTCGCTGAGCCAAACAATCCGCCAGCTCGAATCTCGGCTCGGTCTAAGGCTTCTGACGCGCACGACGCGCAGCGTCTCCTTAACCGCCGCCGGCGAACGTCTGGTGCACACCGTGGAGCCGCGGTTTGCCGAGATCGACGCCGAGCTCGAATCCTTGAGTGCGCTTCGTGGAAAACCGGCCGGCACCATCAGGATCACCGCCGGGGACCACGCAATCAAGTCTGCTATCTGGCCAAAGCTGGCGAAATTCCTCGCGAGCTATCCTGAAATTAGGGTCGAGATGATCATCGACCACGGACTGACCGACATTGCGGCGGAGCGTTACGATGCGGGCGTGCGCTGGGGTGAGCAGGTCGCCAAGGACATGGTCGCGGTGCGCATAGGCCCCGACACCCGCTTTGCCGTGATTGGCGCGAAATCTTATTTCGCGAACCGCGCACCACCAAATACGCCTCAGGACCTCATCAATCACAACTGCATCAACCTGTACCTACCAACCTATGGAGGACTCTACGCATGGGAGTTCGAGCGGGGTGGGCGCGAACTGAACGTCCGTGTCGAAGGCCAACTCGTCTTCAACGATGTCTATCAGATCTTGGACGCCGCCCTCGCGGGTTTCGGAATGGCTTTCGTGCCGGAGGACCTGGCGCGGCCTCATCTCGCCAAAGGCCGTCTCAAACGCGTGCTTGAAGAATGGTGCCAGCCCTGGTCGGGCTATCACCTTTACTACCCCAGTAGACGTCAGTCTTCCGCCGCTTTTGCATTGCTGGTCGAGGCACTGCGCTACCGAAGGTGGTCCCGGACCGCGATGAACTCCACGAAGTGAATGGCCATGGATTTTCAGGACAGCGCTTCGGTTGTGTCATAGCGCGCACGGCGCACTGAGTTTTTGCCAGTTTCCCCCTCATTTCCGACCTTACACATCAGTGCGACCTGATTTTTCACGCCATGAGCTTAGTCGAAGTCGCTCCTAGAGACTATGGGGATTTCTAGGTAGAACAGGGGTTAGCTGCTTTCAAACTGAGGGCGCCTTTGGGTGCATGCAGCGGACCCCTTAATCCGAGGCGATCGCCACCCGACTGACCAAGCGCGGGCCGTCAGCCGACATGGCGAGTTATTGCGACTTTTGCCCCAGGATTCCCCGGTGCGCTGGCGATCAACTTGTGGGACCCTGACCGCCATGACGCCACACGCGTTTACGATCCCGGGACTGACAAAGCTGACCTATTTCTGGAGGCGATGAAGGTATTTGCTCGCGTCCAGGCAGGCAAACGTCTGGCGGCACTAGGCGGAAAGGCGCCGCGAATCTCACGCCGCAGGCCTCTCTAGGATCCACGTCCAAAGAGCCTTGTGCTCGCAGATACCTCGGTTCGGATTGCGCATTTCCGCAAGTCAATCAACCGGCGGGGCGTCGTCGCCCAGTCGGCTCCCGCCAACACATTGATGCCGCCAGACCACATCCAAGCATCGCCAAGGCGACGATGTTTGGGCCGAACTTTGTGCCCCCGAATCGGTGCGGATCCTGGTCCCGCAGCTCGACTGAAACACGCGAATTTAGGCATTATCACCGCATCTGGGCGCATTTCTGATGCTTTTTTTGATGGTATAATGCATCTAAAATGATGATACGGAGGAAACCGTGAGAACCACAGTCACCATCGACGATGAGCTCTTTCAGCGCGCCTTGGAGGTTGCCGACCCCGGCACCGACAGGGCCGACCTGTTTCGGGAGGCCATGAAGGTGTTTGTTCGCGTCCAGGCAGGCAAACGCCTGGCCGCGCTGGGCGGAAAGGCGCCGCGGATGAAATCAGTCCCGCGCCGCAGGCCTCTCTAGAATCCACCTCCAATGAGCCTTGTGCTCGCGGATACATCGGTTTGGATCGCACATTTCCGCAAGTCCAACCAAGCGCTGCGGACTCTATTGTCGGCCGACCAAGTGCTCTGCCACCCAATGGTTTTGATTGAAATCGCGTGCGGCACACCGCCGGCACCGCGGGAACGCACCTTGAGCGACTTGAGGCAGCTGCGCTCAGCTACCGTCGCCAGCACGGATGAAACGCTCGCATTGATTGAGCGAGAGCAACTTCAGGATTCGGGCTGTGGCGCCATCGATCTACTATTGCTTGGGTCAGTGCTGCTGACTTCCGACGCCGTGCTTTGGACCCTTGACAAGAATCTCCGGACTCTCGCTGCGCGCTTCCACATCTTATTCGGCTGAATCCGCTCGCGTGCCGGAGGCGTGATGATCTTTGCTGAGCGTCGTTGCTTGTGCTCCTCGGCGGGGAATCATTCACCGTAGCCTCGCAGTCTGGCGGCGGCCAGAATTGATACGGCCTATCTGATCCGCAGCTCTGTCAAGGTGACGACGCAGCCGTGGTGCTGCGAAAGCGACGAAGGCCCGCTGCTTCATTGTTCTGGAGCGGGCAGAAGGCAGCAGCAGGTGAACCGGGATCGGAGGGGGTTCGTGCTGTGTCAACAGCACGACCAACTTGCCGGACGACACCGCTGCCACCGCCTGATAGGACATGACTCTCGTGATGCCATGCCCCGCCACCGCAGAATCTACTGCGACAGCGGCCGAATTGACCACAAGTCTGGGCTGAATGGATATCGGCAGCAAGGGCTTTCCAGGCGCGGACGCAAACCGCCACAGTTCGGTCTCCGCTCCGTCTCGCTCCATAATACATGCGTGTTCGCGAAGCCCTGCAGGCGTCTTGGGAAGTCCGCATCGCTCGATGTACGTGGGTGAGGCACATAGTATGCGCCGTACCTCTCCCACGCGGGTTGCCACCATGGTCGAATCCGGCAGGTGCGCGAGGCGTACCGCGACATCAATTCCTTCTTCAACCAGATTCGCGACCCGATCGAGCAACAGCAATCGCGCACGCACCGACGGATTGGCGTCCAGGAAGGCGTCGAGCACCGGTCTCACGTGAAGCTGTCCAAACCGGAGTGGCGCGGTGATCGTCAACAATCCACTCGGCTTCTCCTGCTCAGCCGCCGCGCCTCGCTCTGCGACGTCGAGCGCCGCGAGTACCTCCCGACAAGTTGTAAGGTAGGTCTCCCCGAATTGCGTCAAGCGAAGCGCACGTGTGCTTCGATGCATGAGCGGCATCGCGAGACGGCGCTCGAGCAGCGCGATCGCACGAGTCACTGTTGCGGGCGAGCACCCGAGCCCGCGGGCAGCCGAGGCCAGCGAGCCTCGATCGATCGCGGTCACGAATGCCCGCATGGCGTCGACCCGGTCCATCGTTGCAGTTTCCGTAATCAACCATTGTCGGCTCAGGTGATTCTATCCAAATCTGCAACTCAGTACATTAGCCTCGCTCATCCGGAGCGAGCTGAAACCTAACATGCCTGACATTCCACACCTGATGCGGGCCGTGATTGCCGAGGCGGTTGGCGAGTCGCAACGTCTCGTGCAGGTCTCAACGCCTCGCCCGCGGGCCGGTGAGGTGTTGGTTCGAGTGATGGCAAGTGCTTTGAATCCGCTCGATGTGAAAATCCTCGCCGGCATGGCCGAACATGCACGCCAGCCACTGCCCGCCATACTTGGTATCGACATGGCAGGTGTCGTTGTAGCTGTCGGCCGAGACGCGCTGAGGTACCGGGAGGGCGACGCGGTGTACGGAATGGCCGGAGGCGTCGGCGGCCACCCCGGTTCGCTCGCCGAGTACGTGTCAGTCGATGAGCGCCTATTGGCCCGTAAGCCCGCCAACTTCAGCCTGCGCGAGGCTGCCGCCGTGCCGCTTGTCTTCATCACCGCCTGGGAGGGCTTGGTGGATCGCGCCAACGTTCGCGCGGGGCAACGAGTCCTCGTGCGAGGCGGCGCTGGCGGGACCGGCCAGATGGCGTTACAGATCGCTCGCGCACGAGGCGCCACAACGTTCGCGACCGGCTCCTTGTCTGCCCGAGAGATCGTCGGGCAACTGGGAGCGAGATTCGTGGGCAAGGAGGAACCTTCAGCCGCAGTTGTGGCGCGCGAGACTGGGAACCATGGCTTCGACATCGTGTTTGACACTGCCGGCGGAGCCTCGCTCGATCATTCCTTCGCGATGGTGCGACGCTTCGGCCATGTGGTCAGCACGCTCGGATGGGGCACACATTCTTTGGCGCCGCTTTCGTTCAGGGCCGCCAGTTACTCCGGCATTTTCACGCTGTTGCCACTGCTGACAGGTGAAGGTGGCGCTCGCCACGGCGAAATTCTGGCGGAGGCTACCAGGCTCGCCGAAGCCGGCACGCTGGTGCCAGGCTTGGACCCACGCCATTTCACCCTGGGGACGGTAAGCGATGCGTATCGGCTGCTTGAGGCCGGCGAGGTCCGGGGTAAGTTAGTGATTGACGTTGGAGAGGAGGTCGCTTCATGAGTGAATCGCAGGTCCCCGAGATCACCGAGCATGCATCTGCTTTCTCTTTCGACGTCACGCTCGAGCGGCTGGTCGATGCCATAGCAAAGAGCGGCATGACGCTTTTCGCAACTATCGATCACGCGGCGAACGCGCGAAGCGTTGGCGCAACGATGCCGCCCACGACGGTCCTGATCTACGGCAATGCCAGGGGCGGCACGCCCATCATGCTCGCCACACCCCAGGCGGCGCTCGATCTGCCTCTCCGGGTGCTTGTCCGGGAATCCGCTGACGGAAAAGCCTCGATCGCCTTTCACCCGATCACGACCCTGCTGAGCCGGGTCGGCGTGCCCGCGGACGCGGCAGCTCGCCTCGAGCCGGCGCACCGCCTGCTGTCATCGGTCATTTCGCCATGAGCGCAGCCTCGAAGGCAGCCCACTTGGTCCACTATCGAACCGTCGAGGTTGCTGGCGTTGAGATCTTCTACCGCGAAGCCGGCGATCCACACTTCCCTACGCTTCTTTTGTTGCACGGGTTCCCGACCTCGTCGCACATGTTCCGTGATCTTATCCCGCTGTTGGCGGATCGATATCACCTGATTGCACCTGATTATCCCGGGTTCGGTTATAGCTCGACGCCGAAGCCCAGCGAGTTCACCTACACCTTTGACCGTCTGGCCGACGTGATGGAACAGTTCGTTGATGCCCTCGGCCTAACGAAATATTCCCTTTACATGCAAGATTTTGGTGGCCCCGTCGGATTTCGCCTCGCGGCGCGTCGGCCGGAGCGCGTGCGCGCACTCATCATTCAGAACGCGAACGCCTATGACGAGGGTGTGTCGAGCGGCGTCAGAGATGTCGTCCTTCGCATCTGGAAAGAGCGCACGCCCGAAACCGAGGCCCGTCTGAAAGAGCTCTTCGAGTTGTCGGCGACGAAACGACAGTATCTCGAGGGGTCTCCCGACCCAACGCTCGTGAGTCCGGACGCCTGGCAGCACGCACAATGGGGAATGGATCGCTCCGGAAACAAGGAGATCCAGTTTACCCTTCATGCGAACTATGGAAGCAACATCGAGCACTATGAAGAATGGCATGAATATTTCAGGAAATTTCAGCCTCCGGCACTGATCGTTTGGGGCAAGCACGACTTCGTGTTTTTGGCGGCGGGCGCCGAAGCGTACCGAAGGGACCTGAACCAGGCTGAACTTCATATGCTCGATACCGGGCATTTCGCGTTAGAGACGAACGCGGCGGAGATTGCGGCTCACATCCGCGGATTTCAAGCTGCACGTGGATGAGTCGGCTGGAACAGCACGAGCGGAGCGTCAAATGATCCGAATAGCATTGGTCTTGGCATTAACAATTGGAGTCGTCACCATGCCACAGGCAGCATCCACACAAGAGAGCAACAAGGCCCTCGTTCGCGAGAGTTTCGAGCGATGGGCGCACGGTACCGGTAGCCCCTTTGAACTGCTACTAGCAGACGTCGAATGGACGATCGTCGGCTCGTCGCCGCTGTCGAAAACGTATCACGACGTGTCGTCGTTCATGGATGAAGTCATCCATCCTTTCAACGCCCGGATGCGTACGCCGCTTGTGCCGTCCGTTCGTGGAATTTACGCCGATGGCGATGTAGTCATCACCCTGTTCGACGCGGCCGCTACCGCTGCCGATGGTCTGCCCTATCGAAACACCTACACTTGGTACTTCTTCATGCGGGACGGTAAGGTGACCAAGGCTATAGCGTTCTTCGATACGCGGGAATTCGACGATTTCTGGCAGCGTGTAAAGCCGAAATAGAGTCTCTTCAGGGGCTGTCAGATCATCATTCATGTCCTCATGTTTCCTCAAATGGAGAGCTGGCATCAATGACCCAGATCGTTACTGCTCTTGGCGAGATAGCTGCGTTCAAGGTCGGCGATGTTGTCCGCGTTGCTGTCCGCGCACCAATCGGACATTACCGCGTCCCAAGTTATCTGCGCGGGAAACGCGGCGTGGTCGCCCGAGTACTTCAGCCGACAGCGGTCGATAACGAGGTTGAAGGATTCGGCCACAACGCCGGCCTGCGAAGACACTACTACAGCATTGTCTTCCCCATGAACGAAGTGTGGGCTGGCTATGAGGGCCAACCCAGCGACCGACTGCAGATCGAAGTGTTCGAGAGCTGGCTGGAAGGAGCTAAACCATGAGCGATCACAATCACGATCACGAAGTCTCGGCTGGGTCCGACGATGCTCATGGGTATTACGAACTGTTAGAAATTACGGTGCGCGAGCTGCTGATCGAGAAGCAGCTGATCACCGCCGCGGAAATCCGCCGCCAGCTTGATGTCCTAGACTCTCGCACGCCCGCCATGGGCGCAAGGATCGTAGCCCGGGCCTGGGTCGATCCAGCATTCAAGGACCGGCTATTGGCTGACGGCCGCAAGGCATGCGAAGAATTCGGGGTTACATTCTACGACGACACCAGCCTGATCGTGCTGGAAAATACTGAGACCGAACACAACCTGATCTGCTGCACGCTTTGCTCCTGTTATCCCCGGCCAGTCCTCGGTTTGCCGCCAGACTGGTATAAGCAAAAGCCGTATCGGGCGCGCGCAATCTCCGAGCCACGCAAGGTCTTGGCCGAGTTCGGCACGATCGTTCCAGACGACGTGTCCGTTCGAGTCGGCGATTCCACGGCCATGATGCGCTTCATGGTCTTGCCGCGTCGACCGGAGGGAACGGAAAGCTTCCGCGAGGAGGAGTTGGCCGCACTGGTAACACGCGACACCATGATTGGTGTCGCACACCCAAGCCTGAACGCGAGGAATCCTGAATGAGCAACACGCGCAGTTTGATCGAGCGGCTTCCCAACGACATCGGTGGTGTTCCGGCGGCAAAAATCGACACGACGGACCGTGAGCTGGAAGCGTGGGAGAAGCGCTGCCACGCTCTCGCCGACGTGCTGGACTTTCGCAAGTTGATCAACACCGAGGAAAAGCGCTGTGGCGTGGAGGCGCTCGGCAGCGATCTGGTTGCCAAGCTCAGCTACTATGAGCGTTGGATCGTGGCGTTCGCCAATATTCTGCTTCGCAAGGAGGTGCTAACCCCCACCGAAATCGCCCTCAAGCTGCAGGAGGTGCAAGCGCGATCGCAGATCCATCCTGCCGGAACCGCGCCATGAACATGGTCGGCGGCGAAGCTGCAACTGGCGCTGATGACGCTTGTTCGCCCGCAGGCTATTATGCTGGGAGTCAGTCGCCACTTGCGAGTCCCCGTCAATGGCTTTCAAAGGCGCATGCCTATGCAGGGAGATCACCTACGAAGTCGACCAACTCGACATGCCAGTCGAGCATTGTCACTGTGTGACCTGCAGAAAGGCGCATGCCAGCCCCTACACGACGACCGCTGGTGTATTTCGAACCCATTTCAGGATCACGCGCGGAGAGGATCTGCTCCGCTCCTACCAATCCTCGCCAGGAAAGATGCGTAAATTCTGCAGCGCTTGCGGGACACACCTGTTCGCCGAGCGTCCCCCCGAACAACATATAATCCTCAGGGTGGCCACCCTTGACGAGGACCCCGGTAAGCGTCCTGAATTCCATATCTGGAGTTCGCATGACGCCGAATGGTTAGATCCCAGTTGCCCTTCATATCCCGAGTGGCAGCCGGGACGCGGTAATTGACGTTCCGCCGCACGTCCCCATCGTGCTAAGTATGGCGAATGGGGCTCGGATGACTTTCCTGGCCTTGCCGGAGGCCGCTGGCGACCTTCCCCTTGCTATGGCTCCTCAGTTTCGGGGACGCGCTTCTTCTAATCAGCCTGAGTTTTTGCCAGTTTCCACCAGGTTTTCGGGCTTAGGGACTGACAACGAGCCATGGCACACTCTGTAGGCAGCCGCCTCACTCCCACTCAATAATCTCCTGGCGTCTTAACCTACTGTCCAAATTGATGTTCCACGAGCCAGCAACTCGAATGTCCGTCCGAATGTACGGCAAAAACTATCGCTCGGCGACGATAGATCCCAATGCGTATCGAACGATCATTGATTGCCATCGACAGGAAACATTTGGTCGATGCGAGCATCAGATGAATCGCCCGTAATCATTATAGATGTCAGGATTGTCGGCTAGTCCCGGGTAAGGATGTGGGAATCCATCTGCGAGCAAAAATTGCTCGATCGTGATCCCTTTAACGACGGCAGTCTGAAACTCCCCGCCTCCAATGGCGAGTACTTTGCGTTTCGGAAGCGTCTTCGCAAACCAAATTAAGCGTTCAACGAATTTACCGTCAGATCTACCGCCAAATCGTTCCGCTTGAGGACGATAGGTGGCGATAGATAATGAAAGGCTCTAAGTGCCTTGGAACCCATTCGAAGGCAAACTCAGGTAAGCAGCAATTACAGATCGTCGTCGAGTCCTGCATCTAGGTGCCCAGGCAAATGATCCGGCTTGGTACCCTGATCCTTCTCGGCGGAGCGATCAGGAGGATCCCGGGAGTTTTCTCGCGTTTGATATTGCCGTAATTTCAGCCAGTCTTCACGGCCGTGCGCTCGCAATTCTTCAAGGATTTCTGTCGAACCGTTCTGCTGTCGCTGCTTCAACCAGTCCTCGGGCCCCTCTTTCCTGATTTGCTCAAGTTCAGCTTGAGCGTTTTTGACAGGAGAAGGCGGACTTCGCTGCTGATCGATCTCTTCGCTCTGGCTGCTTTCGCGTAAAGCATCGACATCGATCAAATCCTGTGCTCGGCCAGCCGCAAGCTTGGCGGTCAATAGATCCTGCCGCGAGATAAAGGGCACGGACAGGTCATCGTCTATTTGCACATCAACTCGGCGGCTCCATGCCTCCTCAAATTCAACACCGGTGATTTTCGGCATGATGTCCACCATTACTGGCGGCGTACCCATGCGAAAGAAGTTATCGGGCTCGGCGAAGTCCTTGGCGCTTAAGCCTTCGATCGGTGCTCCAAACTTTGCGAGCGCGGCATATACAGCCTTGCTGTTTTCAGCATCGGCGCCAATCAGAATATCCAGATCTTTGGTAGCACGCGGTCGGAACATGTCAATGAGATTGAGACAGATAGGTTGACGAGTTTAGAGAGCAATTGGGTGTGATGACCGGTGATGTGGTGTCCTTTTTGGGTGGATTGATCCAGGCGGCGGTC
>Ga0181528_10003023_pt1 | contig 10343 bp, 7 predicted proteins | sample PEATcosm2014_Bin_47_FD_119742 | JGI IMG/M metagenome (GOLD analysis project Ga0181528, IMG submission 119742) | Peatland microbial communities from MTU Mesocosm Facility, Houghton, MI, USA - PEATcosm2014_Bin10_10_metaG | ecosystem: Environmental > Terrestrial > Soil > Wetlands > Peat | place... | reverse complement strand
GAACGCACGCTGCGTCCGTCGAGCGTGACGACCAGGTCCCCCTCGCCCAGGCCGGCCTGCGCCGCCAGCGTCCCGGCCGGTGGCGCCGCGATCACCGGCGCCGGCTCCAGCGTGCCGGTGACGTTGATCAGCCAGTAGAAGAGCACCGCCAGCAGCAGGTTGGCCAGCGGCCCGGCCGCGACTATGGCCGAACGGCGCGCGACGCTCTGGCGGTTGAAGGCGCGCGCCACCTCGGCCGGCGCCACCGGCCCGCTGTCGGTGTCGCGTTCGTCGAGCATCTTCACGTAGCCGCCGTAGGGCACGGCGCACACGACCCATTCGGTGCGATCCGGGCCGCGCACCCAGCGCAGCAGCGGCCGGCCGAAGCCCACCGAGAAGCGCAGCACCTTGACGCCGCACAAGCGGGCCACGGTGAAATGCCCCAGCTCGTGGACGACGATGAGTATCCCCACCGCCAGGAGAAACGCCAGTACCGTCGTTACCACGCCCATTTCCTGCCTTCCGCTGACTGCCGTGCCCGGGGGCCGGCGCCAGTGGCCGCCCCGTTCAATCGTTGCGCCCGGACGCCGCCGCGTCGCGCCGCGCCAGCGCGCGCTGCGCCGCCCGCCGTGCCGCGGCGTCGATATCGAGCACGCCATCGACGGATGCCGGCGCCGCCGGTATGCCGCCATCGAGAACTTCGGAGATTACGCCGGCGATCGCCGCAAACGGCAGCCGCCCCCCCAGGAAGGCTTCGACCGCGATTTCATTGGCGGCGTTCAAAAGGATGCTGGCCGCCGGTCCGGCATCGAGCGCACGGTAGGCCAGGCCCAGGCAGGGAAAGCGCTCCAGGTCGGGGGCCTCGAACTGCAGGTCGCCCAGCCGGGTGAAATCGAGCGGCGCCGAGCCGCTGTCGATGCGTTCCGGAAAGCCCAGCGAGTAGGCGATCGGCGTGCGCATGTCGGGAGTGCCCATTTGCGCGAGCACCGAACCGTCGCCGAATTCGACCATCGAATGGATGACGCTCTGCGGATGCACCACCACGTCGATCCTGCCGCGCGGCATGCCGAACAGCCAGCTCGCCTCGATGACTTCGAGGCCCTTGTTCATCAGCGTGGCCGAGTCCACCGAGATCTTCGGTCCCATGCGCCAGTTCGGGTGCGCGCAGGCCTCCTGCGGCGTGACCCCGGTGAAATCGCGCCGCTGGCGGAACGGGCCGCCCGATGCGGTGAGCACCAGGCGGCGCACGCCGGCATGGGCCGCGGCCCCGGCCAGGCACTGGTGGATCGCGTTGTGCTCGCTGTCGACCGGCAGCAGCGGCGCGCCGCCGGCGCGCACGGCCTCGAGCAGCAGCGCGCCGGCGCAGACGATGGCCTCCTTGTTGGCCAGCAGCAGCCGCTTGCCGGCGCGCGCCGCGGCCAGCGTGGGCAGCAATCCGGCGGCGCCGACGATCGCGGCCACCACCGTCTGCGCCGCAGCCAGTTCGGCCGCCTCGAGCAGTCCGGCCGGCCCGCTGGCGACGCGCGTGGCGCTGCCGGCCGCGCGCAGCCGATCGCGCAGCGCCTGCTCGTGCCGCGCATCGCCGATCACCGCCAGTTCGGGACGGTGCGCGATGCACAGCGCCGCCAGCTCGGCGACGCGGCTCTGCGCCGTCAGGGCCGCGACGTGGAAACGCCCTGGATGGCGCCCGATCACGTCGAGCGTGCTCGCGCCGATCGACCCGGTGGCCCCCAGGATGGTGACGCCCTGGCGCGCGCGCGGATCAGCCAAGGGCACCCCCGCCAGGCAGCAGCGACTGGGCCAGCACCGCCAGGGGCAGGACCGGCAGCGTGGCATCGATGCGGTCCCAGACCCCGCCGTGGCCGGGCAGGATGCGGCCGCTGTCCTTGGCGCCGGCCTGGCGCTTGACCAGGCTCTCGAAGAGATCGCCCACGATGCTCAGCGCCACCAGCACCAGCAGCACGGCCACGCCGACCAGCGGCGCGGCCAGCAGCAGCCGGGTCGACCACAACGGCGCCAGCGGCCACAGCCGGCTGGCAAGTTCGGCCAGCAGTACAACGGCGACCACGGCGCCCCAGACCCCGGCCCAGGTCTTGCCGGGGCTGATGCGCGAGGCGAGCTTGCGCACGCCGAAGGCCCGTCCGGAAAAATACGCCGCGATGTCGGCCAGCCATACCAGCGCCAGCACGGAAAGGGTCCAGGCAGGGCCGTGCTGCAGCAAGTCGACCAGCGCCAGCCATGCGACGCCGGCCAGCAGCAGCGCCAGCGCCACCAGCAGCCCGGGCGCCACCGCGATCGGGGCCCGCTGGGCGCGCACCAGCAGCGCGGCGATCGCCAGCCACGCCAGGCAGGCGAGTGCGCACAGCGCCTGCAGCAGCGGGCCCGAGGGTGCCAGGCCCTGCCAGCGACAGGCGAGCGCGGCGGCGCCGGCGAGCAGCGCCGCGGCGGCCGCGGCGCGCGGCGGCAGGCCGCTCAAGCGCAGCCATTCGGCCAGCGCCAGCGCGAGGAAGACCGCTCCGAGGACCACGAGTGCCTGCACCGATATGGCCGCCGCCAGCGCCAGGATCGCGAGCAGCACCAGCGCGGTGAGGATGCGGGTGCGCAGCATCAGCCGACCCGCTGCAGCTGTTCGCTGGTGCGGCCGAAGCGCCGCTCGCGCTGCGCGTACCAGGAGCGCGGCGGCGAATTCCGGTTGCCCGAAGCCGGGCCAGAGCGCGTCGGTGAAATAGAGTTCGGCGTAGGCCGTCTGCCAGATGAGGAAGTTGCTGATGCGTCGCTCCCCGCCGGTGCGGATCAGCAGGTCCGGATCGGGCGCGAAGGCCATCGACAGGCGTTCCTCGAAGGCCGCCTCGTCGGGCAGGGGCGCGCCGGCCGCGTGTTCCTGCACCAGCCGCTGGGCCGCCTGGACGATGTCCCAGCGGCCGCCGTAGCTGGCACAGACGGTCAGGTTGAGGCGGGTGTTGGCGGCGCTCTGCTCCTGCGCATGGGCGATGAGCTGGCGCAGGCGCGGTTCGAAGGCGTCGATCTGCCCCACCACCCGCAGGCGCACGCCGTTGCGCCGCAGGCTGTCGACCTCGCGCTGCAGCGAGCTGACGAAGAGGCGCATCAGCACCGAGACCTCGTCGGGGGGGCGCCGCCAGTTCTCCGAGCTGAAGGCGAACAGCGTCAGGTACTCGACGCCGCTGGCGATGCTCGCCTCGATGACGGTGCGCACCGCGTCGACGCCGCGCGAATGGCCGGCCACGCGCGGCAGGTGGCGCGCCTTGGCCCAGCGGCCGTTGCCGTCCATGATGATGGCCACGTGGCGCGGCGTGCCGGGCCGCGGCGCCGCCGCCGTGGGGACGCCGGCGAGCGTGTCCCGCACAGCACTGCCGGCCTCGCCGGGCGCGGACGCTTGACCTGGCGCGGCGGCGGTCATCGGAGGTGGCGCAAGAAGTTCGGGGACAAGGAGGATCCGGCAGTCGGCCCGGGCGGGGCTCAGACCGTCATGATCTCCTTCTCCTTGTCGGCGATCAGTCGGTCGATGTCGCCGACGAAGCGGTCGGTGAGCTTCTGGATGTCGTCCTGGGCGCGGCGTTCGTCGTCCTCGGAGATCTCCTTCTTCTTCAGCAGATCCTTGAGCTGCTGGTTGGCATCGCGGCGCAGGTTGCGCACCGCCACGCGCGCGGTCTCGCCTTCGTGCTTGACGACCTTGGTGAGCTCGCGGCGGCGCTCCTCGGTGAGGGCCGGCATCGGCACGCGGATGGTCTCGCCCTGGGTGGCCGGATTGAGTCCCAGGTCGGAATCGCGGATCGCCTTCTCGACCACCGGCACGAGCTTCTTTTCCCAGGGCTGCACGGTGATCGTGCGGCCGTCGGCCAGGCCGATGTTGGCCACCTGCGACAGCGGCACCATGGCGCCGTAGTACTCGACCTGCACGTGATCGAGCAGGCCGGTGTGGGCGCGCCCGGTGCGCACCTTGGACAGGTCGACCTTGAGAGCGTCGATCGACCGCACCATCTTCTGTTCCGTCTGCTTGCGGACTTCCGTCATCGCCATGGCTTTCCCTTCCCGCGTCTCGCCGCCTGCGCCGCGCATGCGCGCGTGCAGCCGGCACATTATCCAATGCCGCCGCCCGCGCCGGGCGTCGCGGCGGTTCCCGGCTACACGTGGACCAGGGTGCCTTCGTCCTCGCCGCTGACGGCCCGCTTGAGGGCGCCGGGTCGCGTGATGTTGAAGACCCGGATCGGCAGGCCCTGGTCGCGGCACAGGGCGAAAGCCGTGGCGTCCATGACCTGCAGGTTGCGCGCCAGCGCGTCGTCGAAGCTGATGGTCGAGTAGCGCACCGCGTCCGGGTGCTTCTTCGGATCGGCCGAGTAGACGCCGTCGACCTTGGTCGCCTTGAGCACGACCTCGGCGCCGATCTCCGAGCCGCGCAATGCCGCGGCGGTGTCGGTGGTGAAGAACGGGTTGCCGGTGCCCGCGGCGAAGATGACGACCTTGCCCTCGTCGAGGTAGCGCATCGCCTTGGGCCGGATATAGGGCTCGACGACCTGCTCGACGTTCAGCGCCGACTGGACCCGCGCCTCGATGCCGGCATTGCGCATCGCGTCCTGCAGCGCCATGGCATTCATGATGGTCGCCATCATGCCCATGTAGTCGGCCGTCGCCCGGTCCATGCCCGAGGCGCCCAGGGCGACGCCCCGGAAGATGTTGCCGCCGCCGATGACGATCGCCAGCTGCACGCCCAGCGCCTGCACCTCGGCGATATCCTGGACCATGGTGCCTATCGTCGCGCGGTTGATGCCGAAGGCATCATCGCCCATCAGGGCCTCGCCGGAGAGCTTCAGCAGTACACGTCGATAGATCGCCATGGGGTTCGGTGCTTCCTCTGGTTGCTTGCTCCCGGGCCGCGCGCCTCAGGCGCGGTTCGCCGCCACCTGGGCCGCCACTTCGGCGGCGAAATCGTTGGTCTTCTTCTCGATGCCCTCGCCGACCACGTACATCGCGAAGGCATGCACCGAGGCGCCGCTCTTCTTGAGCAGCTGCTCGATCGTCAGCTTGTCGTCCTTGACGAACGGCTGCCCGAGCAGCGTGACTTCCTTGAGGAACTTCTGGATCGCGCCCTCGACCATCTTGGCCTGGATCTCGGCGGGCTTGCCCGATTCGGCGGCCTTCTGCTGCGCCACCGAGCGCTCGCGGGCGATGTCGTCATCGGCGACGTGCGTCGAGTGCAGCGCCTTGGGCCGCGAGGCCGCGATGTGCATGGCCAGGTCCTTGGCCAGCGATTCCTCGCCGCCGCCGACATCGACCAGCACGCCGATGCGCGAGCCGCCGTGCACGTAGTGGGCGATGCGGCCCTGCGCGTCCATGCGCACGAAGCGGCGCACCGAGAGGTTCTCGCCGATCTTGCCCACCAGTTCGGCGCGGCGCGACTCCACCGTGCCGCCGTCCAGCGGCAGCTTGCCCAGCGCCTCGACGTCGGCCGGGCGGCGCTCCAGCACCAGCGTGGCGACGCCGCGGGCGAAGCCGAGGAAATCGTCGTTCTTGGCGACGAAATCGGTCTCGCAGTTGACCTCGACCAGCGCCGCGTGCTTGCCGTCGGGCGACACGCTGACGGCGACGATGCCCTCGGCGGTCACGCGGCTGGCGGCCTTGCTCGCCTTGGTGCCCAGCTTGACGCGCAGGATCTCCTCGGCCTTGGCCAGGTCGCCGCCGGCCTCGGCCAGCGCGCGCTTGCATTCCATCATCGGCGCGTCGGTCTTCTCGCGCAGTTCCTTGACCATTCCTGCCGTTACTTCTGCCATCTTCCGCTCTCCAATGCCGATTGCTCGATTCCTGCCAGAAAAAGGGGGCGCTGCGCCCCCCGTTTCCCTCACCCCTGCCCTCTCCCGCACGCGGGAGAGGGGGTACCCCCGATACAGCGGTTCCGTCCCCTCTCCCGCGTGCGGGAGAGGGTCAGGGTGAGGGTCACGCGTCCTGCGCCGCCGCTTCCTCGACCTCGACGAATTCGTCGCCACCGGCCGCGGCAACCACGTTCTGCAGGCCCGCCGCCTTGCCCTCGAGGATGGCGTCGGCGATGCCGCGTGCGTACAGGCGCACGGCACGGCTCGAATCGTCATTGCCCGGAACAATGTAGGTGATGCCCGCGGGCGAGTGGTTGGTGTCGACGATACCGACCACCGGTATGCCCAGCTTGGCGGCTTCGGCCACCGCGATCTTGTGATAGCCGACGTCGATGATGAAGATCGCCTCGGGCAGGCCGGCCATGTCCTTGATGCCGCCGATCGACTTGTTGAGCTTCTCGATCTCGCGGTGGAAGTTGAGCGCTTCCTTCTTGGACATGCGCTCGAGGCCGCCGTCGGCCGTGATCTGCTCCATTTCCTTCAGGCGCTTGATCGAGGTCTTGATGGTCTTGAAGTTGGTCAGGAACCCGCCCAGCCAGCGCTGGTCGACGTAGGGCATGCCGGCGCGCGTGGCTTCCTCGACGATGATCTCGCGCGCCTGGCGCTTGGTGCCGACGAACAGCACCGTGCCGCGGTTGGACGCGACCTGGCGCACGAACTTGGTGGCGATGTTGAATTGCTCGAGCGTGCGCTCGAGGTTGATGATGTGGATGCGATTGCGATGGCCGAAGATATACGGGGCCATCTTGGGATTCCAGAAGCGCGTCTGGTGCCCGAAATGCACACCGGCCTCCAGCATTTGGCGCATGGTTACTGACATGGTCGATCTCCAAGGTTGGGTCTTGCGCAACCGCCGAGTCCCCGCGGTTCCGGTGGCCGCCGCCCCGCCCGATGGACTCGGTGGCGGCTGGATCGGCCTGGAACCGCGGCACCTTGGCTGCGGTGCGCGCGATTTCCCACATGCAGTGCAGGGATATGCCCCTGGCATCGTTGCGGAGGATTGTCGGATCGGCCACTATGGCCCGCGGACGCGCCGCGGACCCGTTGCCGCGCCGGCCACCCCCCCACGCACGCAGGTAAGCCTTGTATTATAGCTGTCTTGTGGCAGTAGTGGTTTGCCCGCGCGGGCCGGTTCCGGGTGCCTTCCGGGGCCTGGCGTCGGTCCGTTGCGCGATCCGCCGGAGCCGCGCCCCGCCACCCTGCCGCCGCCTATGCCCGCCACCATCAAAACCGCCGCCGATATCGCCGGGATGCGCATCGCCGGACGCCTCGCTTCCGAGGTGCTCGACTACATCACCCCGTTCGTGGTCCCCGGCGTCACCACCGGCGAACTCGACCGCCTCTGCCACGAATACATGGTCGACGTGCAGGGCACGATACCGGCGCCGCTGAACTACGCGCCGCCGGGCTACAAGCCCTTCCCCAAGTCGATCTGCACCTCGGTCAACCACCAGGTCTGCCACGGCATCCCGGGCACCCGCGTGCTCAAGGGCGGCGACGTGGTCAACCTCGACATCACCGTGATCAAGGACGGCTGGCACGGCGACACCAGCCGGATGTTCTTCGTCGGCGAAGCGTCGGTCGCGGCGCGGCGGCTGAGCGAGGTCACCTACGAATGCATGTGGCTGGGGATCCTGGCCATACGGCCGGGCGGATTCCTCGGCGACATCGGCGCGGCCATACAGCCGCACGCCGAGCGCAACGGCTTCAGCGTGGTGCGCGAGTTCTGCGGGCACGGCATCGGCCGGCGCTTCCACGAGGAGCCGCAGATCCTCCATTACGGCAAGGCCGGCACCCTCGAACGGCTGGTTCCCGGGATGATCTTCACGGTCGAGCCGATGATCAACGCCGGCCGGCGCGACATTCGCGAGATGGCCGACGGCTGGACCATCGTCACCAAGGACCACAGCCTGTCGGCGCAGTGGGAGCACACGGTGCTGGTCACGCCCACGGGCTACGAGGTCCTGACCCTCTCGGCCGGATCGCCGCCGCCGCCGGCCTTCGTCACCGAACAGGCCGCGCCCGCGGCCCCGTCGCCCGGCGTCGTGGTCGCCTAGGGCGCAGCCCCCATGCCGTCAGCCGACGGCGCCGCGGTCACGTTCGCGGCGCCCGATAACTTTTCCGACCTGGCGCGCGACCTGCGCGACGCGCTGGCGGCCGAGCGCGAGCGGATCATCGCCTCTTTCCAGGCCGGCGCGCCGGTGACGCGGCTGCTGCTGGGGCTGTCGCAGCTCACCGACCGCTACGTGCGCACCGCCGCCGAAAGCACCGGCGTGGCGCGCTTTGCCGCGATCGTCGCCGTCGGCGGCTACGGGCGCAGCGAGCTCTTTCCCTTTTCCGATGTCGACCTGCTGGTCATCCCGCGCGCCGCCCCCGATGCCGACGAGCAGGCACGGATCGCCTCGCTGGTCCAGCTGCTGTGGGACATGGGCCTGCCGATCGGCCACGCGGTGCGCACCGCGCCCGAATGCGGCCAGCAGGCCGCCGAGGACGCGACCATCATGACCTCGATGCTGGAGTCGCGCCGCATCTGCGGGCCCCTGTACGTGTTCGCCGACTTCCAGCGCGTCGTCCAGGAGGTCCTCGATCCGCGCACCTTCCTGCGCGCCAAGCTGCTCGAGCAGCAGCAGCGCCACACGAAATACGAGGACACGCCCTATTCGCTGGAGCCCAACTGCAAGGAGAGCCCCGGCGGCCTGCGCGACCTGCAGGTATTGATCTGGGTGTCGCGCGGCGCCGGCCTGGGCGCCAACTGGGAGGAGATGACGCGCAACGGCCTGCTCACCGCCGCCGAATGCAGCCAGATCCGCCGCACCCAGCGCCATCTAAAGGAGATCCGCGCGCGCCTGCACATCGTCGCCCGGCGCCGCGAGGACCGCCTGGTCTTCGACCTGCAGCACGCGCTGGCCGGCGCCTTCGGCATCACCGGCACGGCCAGCCGGCGCGCCAGCGAAGTGCTGATGCAGACCTACTACCACGCCGCCAAGATCGTTGCCCAGCTCAATACGCTGGTGCTGCTGGCGGTCGAGCAGCGCCTGTACCCGGACGCGGCCATCGACACCACGCCCATCGACGACGCGTTCTGCGCCCGCGCCGAACGCCTCGACATCGTCGACGACCAGGTGCTCGAACGCGATCCCAACGAGATCCTGCGGGCGTTCCTGACGCTGCAGCGGCACACCGAGCTCAAGGGGATGACGCCGCGGCTGCTGCGCGCCATCTGGAACGCGCGCGGCCGCATGGACGCGGCATTTCGCCGTGCCCCCGAGAACCGCGCCAACTTCCTGGCGATCCTGCAGCAGGGCACGGGGGTGCTGCACACCCTGCGGCTGATGAACCAGTGGTCGGTGCTGGGCGGCTACCTGCCGGTGTTCCGGCGCATCGTCGGGCAGATGCAGCACGACCTGTTCCACGTCTACACGGTCGACCAGCACATCCTCATGGTCGTGCGCAACCTGCGCCGCTTCAGCGCCAGCGAATTCGCCCACGAATACCCGCTGTGCAGCCAGCTGATGGCCGACTTCGACCGGCCCTGGCTGCTGATCCTCGCCGCCTTCTTCCACGACATCGCCAAGGGGCGGGGCGGCGACCACAGCACGCTGGGCGGCACCGAGGTGCGGCGCTTCTGCCGCTCGCATGGCGTGGCGCCCGCCGACACCGAGCTGGTGAGCTTCCTCGTCGAGCACCACCTGACGATGTCGCAGGTGGCGCAGAAGCAGGACCTGGCCGATCCCTCGGTGATCGCGCGCTTTGCCAGGATGGTCGGCACCGACCGGCGCCTCGTGGCCCTGTACCTGCTCACCGTCGCCGACATCCGCGGCACCAGCCCCAAGGTCTGGAACGCCTGGAAGGCCCGCCTGCTCGAGGACCTGTTCCGCCGTGCCCGGCGCGCGCTCGGCGGCCAGACGCTGGGCGCCGACGCCGAACTCGAGGGCCGCAAGCGCGAGTCGCTGCGCATCCTGCGCCTGTACGGGCTGTCGCCGACCGCCCACGAACCGCTGTGGAAGGAACTCGACCTCGTCTACTTCCTGCGCCATTCGGCCTCGGACATCGCCTGGCACGCCCGCTGCCTGCTGGTGCACGTGCGCAGCGACCGGCCGATCGTGCGCACGCGCCTCGCGCCGGCCGGCGAGGGCCTGGAGGTGCTGCTGTACTCGCACGACCAGAAGGACCTCTTCATGCGGGTCTGCGGCTATTTCGAGAACCGCCGCCTGAGCATCCTCGATGCGAAGATCCACACCACGCGGCACGGCTATGCGCTGGACACCTTCCTGGTCAGCGACAACGGCCGCGGCGGCCATTTCCGCTCGATGCTCGAGAGCGTCGAGACCGAGCTGACGGCCTGGCTCACCGGCCACGTCGATCCGCCGCCGCCCGCGCGCGGCCGCGTCTCGCGCCATTCGCGCCATTTCCCCATCGCACCGGCCGTGCACCTGCAGCCCGACGAGAGCGGCCGCCAGTACATGCTGTCGCTGGTGG
>Ga0181528_10003019_pt1 | contig 10352 bp, 7 predicted proteins | sample PEATcosm2014_Bin_47_FD_119742 | JGI IMG/M metagenome (GOLD analysis project Ga0181528, IMG submission 119742) | Peatland microbial communities from MTU Mesocosm Facility, Houghton, MI, USA - PEATcosm2014_Bin10_10_metaG | ecosystem: Environmental > Terrestrial > Soil > Wetlands > Peat | place... | reverse complement strand
GACGCGATTAAAGGTCATAACGTCTCACGCGACAAGGCGAGGATTGAATTTTTGCGGTGCGGTAAGTTGCAACAGCGCGTCGTCGCAAGACCCAACCAGCGATCCGCTGATGCAAGCTTTGGGTCGTAAGGAGGTGAATGAAATCATCGAGGCATTCGGGCAGCAGCGTCGATTGCCCACGATCCGCCTCTTCAATGAAGCGCCTCATCAACTCTCTCCCGGGAATCATCGAGAGAATCATAACAGCGCAGCAGCGTTTTCACACAGCCAGAGTCAATCGCTGCACGGGCGACCCCGGGGCATCTCGCCCACACCCGATCAAGCGCGCTCCCCCAGGCGTGACGCTCGGATAAAAGAAGGGGAGCGTGCTGCCACGCCCCCCTTTCACTGACGAAATCCTCGACGATTACGGCAGCTGGTCGAAGGTCAGGGTGTTGTCGAGCGTGTCGCCCTGAGCGATCGAGCCCGGGACATGCATCACCGGGCCGTGGTACCAGGGCTGGTGAATCTGGCTGCTGTTTCCGCCGGCCACGAGCTCGAGATCGTCGGTGCTCAGGGCAAGAATGTCGGTGTTCATCAGTGTCTCCCTCGTTTAGGGAGGGGACCATCCCCTCATGCCCGGTAGTGACGGTTGGGAGACGCCTCGTTCATTGACCGCGTGACCTGCATCACAATGGAAGCCCCTGATGCGCCATGCTTCGCACGTCGCATCATCAGGGGTTGGCGCGGATGCGTTACAGCATCTGCCGTTGCGAGAACGACGAAAATACGCCGGGCGCGGCATTCAGCTCGCTGAAACTGCCTGATTGAACGATCTTGCCGTCGACCATCACGATGATGCGGTCCGCCCGCTGCACGGTGCTGAGCCGGTGAGCGATCACAATTCGCGTGACGTTGAGGTCTCCCAGGGCGTCGCTGACAATCGCCTGCGATTGATTGTCGAGCGAACTGGTGGCCTCGTCGAACAGCAGAATGCGCGGACGTCGGGCGATGGCGCGTGCAATCATGACGCGTTGCCGCTGGCCGCCGGACAGCGTGCTGACCCCTTCCGAAACCTGGGTCAGCATGCCCATCGGCATGGCCTTGATGTCTTCTTCCAGGCCGGCGAGGCGCGCGGCCTCCCAGGCCTGCTCGAGCGGCAACCGGATGCCGCCGCAAATATTTTCGTAAATGTTTCCGCTCGCCAGCCTGGCATTCTGCAGCACCACACCGAGCTGGCGCCGCACGGCGCTGGTATCCAGCGTCGCAATCGATTTGCCGTCGTAGAACACCGCGCCGGATTCCGGATGCTCAAATCCCAGCAACAGCCGGAACAGCGACGATTTTCCGCTGCCCGACGGGCCCACGATCGCGACGTATTCACCGGGCGAGATCTTCAATGAGACGTTGTCGAGCACCGGCGGCCCGCTGGAAAGATAGCGAAACGATACGCGGGCGAATTCGACCGATCCGGACAATTCGCCGGGCGATTTCCGGTCGTCAGGAACTTCCGCGGCACAGGCGATCAAGGGCCGCAGCCGAAGCAGCGGCGGTATGGCGATCAGCGTCTCGCTGATTCCAGTGGCCCAGGAGCCGATCGAGCCCATCGCCTGTCCGAACGCGGAGAAAAACGCCAGGAAAGCACCGAGGTCGCTGACCAGCTTGCTGCCGGCCGAGGATGCGTAGGCGAAAATGACCATCGTCGCGAGGGTCGGAAATGCGGTCTCGAACGCAGCAAAGCCGTTGCCCACGATCTGGGATGAAACGAAATACCGCTTCTGCTCCGCGAACTGTTTCGACCAGATCCCGAGCGCGCGTGCGGTCGCCGCCGCGACGCGCAATTTTCCGACGCCGGTCAATAATTGCAGAACGAAGCCGCTGACCTTGCCTTGCAGGTTGAAATGCGCATTTTCATAGTGCAGTCGCAGCAGGCTGGTGCCGATAATGGCAAATGCCCTGACCAGGATCAGCAGGACCGCGATGGCCGCCAGCTTGATGTCGTAATAGAACATCAGGCCGATGCTGAACAGGCAGAACAGGCCCGCCAGCATTCCAAGCAGCGCGCGACCCGTCAGCGCGCGCCGTGCGGCATCGATTCCCATCGAGCGGTCGACCAGGTCGCCCGCCGTGTACTCCCGAAAGATCGAAGCCGGCAATTTGAGCAGGCGATCGATCAACGCCGACTGCAATCGCCAGTCGATGGTTGCCTCCATCCGGAGCATGGCAAGCCCCTGCATCACCTGGATGGCGGCCATCGACAGCGCGGTCACTCCGAGCGCAAGCGCGCAGAAAACCAGCTGGTCGAGTTCCGACCTCGGTATGATCGAGCTGATCAGGGTGTTGGTGATCAGCGGCGTTACCAGCGAAAGCAGTCCGGTCGCGATGACGGCCAGCGCGATGCGCAGCCCGTTGCCGCGCGCGTGCCGGATGGAAAATTGCAGGAGATCGCGAAACTTCAGCGGTCGCGCCGGCAGCGGCGGATAGAACGTCGCGGCTTCCGGCATGATCTGGGTTGCGAGGGAACGGTCGACCGGCCGACGCAGCCTGGTCTGCGGATCGATCATGACGTAGCCGCGTTTCGGCACATGGATCAGCGCGACCGGCTCGCGCTGTTCGCCATGCCAGCCGACCAGCGGGCCGGCGTCCAGTTTCCACCATTCTTCGCGCAGCAGCACCTGGCGCACGCGCAGGCGGCAAGTTTGCGCGACCTCGACCAGCGCCGCGAAGTCCTGACGGCCGCCGCCGGCGTTGCCGGCGACGGTTATCGGTGTCCGGATTTCGGCGGCAACGATCCGGCAAGCGCCGAGCAGCCGGTCCGGATGGCCAGCATCGGCCTCGGCGTGATCGAAGCGCCTGACAATGATGCCGGAAAGCCGGTCAAACGCCTCCAGCGTTTGCGACGCCGTCCGGTTGGCCCGGTCAAGCAGACGATCGCCTTCGCGTCGCCTCGCGTCGAGCAGGCGATCCCGGATGCACGCGACGATGCCGAGATGGAATTGATCGATCGATGGCCAGATCGCGTCGGTTTGCGGACCTTGCGCGGACGTGCTGGCGATGCATGGCTCGGCGCCGGCCTCGACCCACAGGCCCGACGTCAACGGCAGCGGATGGCTGCCGGCCGCGTAAGCCGGCCCAACGCCCATCAGCCTGACGGCCCCCTGCTCCACCGTCAGCCACGCCAGGTCCCGCATCGGACCGCGGCGGCATTCGCGGGCCGCCAGTTCGCCGCCGCCGACCGGCAATTCGGCCATCTGCCACCGCGGCGCCGGCCCGGCGACAAAGCGGGCCAACCGCTCGATCCAGCGCAGCGGGAGCAGCGCCGACGTCAACCCGGTTCGGCGGATTATCGACGCCTGAGCGCCGCTGGATCCGACCGCAACGAAACACAAGCCGTCCCCCGACGGGCCGGCGACATCGGGGAGATCGGGAATGATGTCTCCACTTTCGATGCGAAAGAGGTGGTGGCGGCCGCCGGCAATATCGTTGTGAATGTCGACGGCAAAGACATCGACGTGACCCGAGCTGACCTGAAACACATGGCCACGGTGATCGAGCCGCATCGACCGCCGTCCGTCCATCGCGACGTCGATCGGCGATGCCGCCGACTGGACGAGGCCGGCGCTGGAGGTGATGCTGTCGATCCCGCCGGTCATTCCTGCGTCACCAGGCGTGCGTATTCGCCGTTGATGCCCATCAGCTTCTCATGGGTTCCGCGCTCGGCGACTTTTCCCTGCCGCAGCACGATGATTTCGTCGCAATCCCGAATCGTGCTCAGACGATGCGCGATGATGACGCAGGTGCAGCCGCGCTTGCGCAGATTATCGTCGATGATCTGTTCCGTGATCGGATCGAGCGCGGCGGTTGCCTCGTCGAGCACGACAATGGAAGGGCGGCCGACCAGCGCGCGGGCTATTTCGATGCGTTGACGCTGTCCACCGCTGAAGTTGGTGCCGCCTTCGTTGACATAACAATCGTAGTTGCCTGTCCTGGTCGCAATGTCGTCCTGGATGACGCTTTCCTGGAGCGCCGTCGAGAGATCGACATCCGGGGTCGTCGGATCCCAGAGCGTGAGATTGTCGCGCGCCGTGCCCTCGAACAGAAAAATATCCTGGTCGACATAGGCGATGGAATTGGCCAGCACTTCGGGCGGGATGTCCTGAACTCTCGAGCCGTCGATCAGGATTTCTCCGCCCCACGGCTTGTAGAGCCCGCAAATCAATCGACCGATCGTCGACTTTCCGCTTCCCGAGGCGCCGACCAGCGCCACCCGCGATCCCGGATTGACCACGATCGAGAGATCGGAAATCAGCGGCGGCTCGAGCGGCGAGTAGCCAAACTTGACGTCCCTGAACTCAATGCTGCCGGCAAGCTTGGGCGGAAAGCTGTCCCGCGCGGCAACTCTGTTGCCGGGTTCGTCGAGCGGGTAGTTATAAACGTCTTCCAGGCGGTCGAGCGCACCCCGGATCAACTGGAAGCTGCCGGCCTGGCCGACGAGCGTTGCGAGCGGCTCGGAAAAGCTTGCCATCAGGGATTGGAACGCGACAAGGCTTCCGAGCGTGAGCGAGCCTTCGATGACCCGCAGGCCACCAAGGACCAGTATGGCGGTCAGGGTCAGTCCCGAAATCAGCGTCGGGATCATGTCGAGAATGATCGAGGATGCCCCCAGATCGCGCTCGGCATTGAGCAGCTTGGCCTGGATTCCGGACCATTGCCCAAAGGCCTCGTCCTCGAGGCCGCTCGCCTTGATGGTCTCGATCGACCTGACGATGCCGACAACGGATCCCAGCAGCTTTCCGCGTTCCTGCGCCAGGCCGCGGCTGAGATCCTGCCGGCGTTGCCCGAAGAATTTCAGTGAGAGCACGTTGAGCAGCGACAAAGCGATGCAGATCGCGGCAAGCGACCAATCGTAAATCACCAACGCGGCGGCGAAAAACGCGACGGATGTGAGATTCAATGCGTTGGTCGCAATTCCACCCGACAGCAGCCGCGAAATCTGCTCGTTGGCGGCGACCCGCGCCGCGATATCACCGGCATGCCGCTGGCTGAAGAATTCGATCGGCAGTGCCATCACGCGCCAGAGAAACCGGCTGATCATCACCACCGAAAGCTTGGTTTGCAGCCTCAGCAGCAGGGATTGTCGCAACACCGCCAGGATGGTCCGGGCCAGCGCGGTAACGGCCATGCCGACCAGCAGCGGCCGCAGCCATCCGGTGAGATGTTGAATGAGGATGTCGTCGACGAAGATTTTCGAAAAGCTCGCGGCGACGAGACCGGGTATCACCATCACGAAGCTGAGCAAGACGAGGAGGCCGACCGCGGCCTTCGAGCCGCGCAATTCGCGCAGCAGCAGACCCAGTCCCTTCGGCTTGCTGCCGAGTGGAAGCAACCGGTCGGTCGGTTCCATGGTGAGCACGACGCCCGTAAAGCACCGGTCGAGTTCTTCCATGCCGATCCGTCTGCGCCCGAAAGCCGGATCATTGATGTAGGCGAACTTGTCCTTGATGCCCTCGAGAACCACGAAATGGTTGAAGTTCCAGTGAATGATGCAGGGCATCGCGGCCAGATGCAGCGTTGACGGCTCCTGGCGGAATCCCCTGGCGTCTAATCCGAAGCGCTTCGCCGCCCGGACAATATTGCTTGCCTTGCTGCCATCGCGCGACACGCCGCATTCGACCCGAAGCTGTTCGAGCGGGACCCATACGCCGTAATACGCCAACAGCATGGCGAGAGACGCGGCGCCGCATTCGGCCGCTTCCATCTGCAGGATGGTCGGCGTTCGCTTGATCCCGGCGCCACGGAGACGCGCACGCATTCGCCGGGAGGGTTTCTGTGTCCCGGCCGGAGACGGAGCAGAGCTATCCATCTGTTCCCGTCAGCTTCTTGAAAAGAGGCACAACCAGGTCCAACGGGCGCCGGTTTCGGGTCGTGATCTCGGCCTGCACCAGCGTGCCGCTGGAGAGATGGATGTCCGGCCCCTGCCCGACCGCCCATCGATATCCGCTTGCCGTGGAACTGTCCTGCTGCAGCGACACCGCGACCGCGTAGGGCGCGCCGTCATGCGAGAACAGTTTCACCAGTTGCTCATTGTGAAGCACGGCCGTCATGCCTTGCGGGGTCACGGGAAAGTCCGAAACGTCCAGCACCGTCCCAATCATCGTGCCGAACTCTTCACGTTTGACGGTGCTTGGCGCAACACGGACCTGAAAACCCGGCTTGACGCTCTTGCCCTGCTCCGCGGGTAAGTAAATGACGGCTTCGAGTTTGGCGCCCTCGTCTTCAATCAGGGCGACCGGCGTGCCGATGCTGAGCACCGAGCCGGCCGATATCTTTATTTCCACGACACGTCCCGCGATCGGACTCAAGACCTCCGAATTACGCCCCAGCGTTCCGGCAAGCGCGTCCATCTCGCGGCGTGCGTTGTTGGCCGCGAACTGGGCTTGCTGCAATTCACGTTCGCGCTGGGTTTCAAGGTCGGATTGTTGCGCGTGAAGCTTCAGTATCTCGTTTTGCGAATCCACGTTGCGTTGCTGGGCCTCGGTCAGCTCCAGCCGCCGGTCCTCAAGGATCTTCCGCGTCGTCAAACCCTTTGCCATCAGTTGCTCGAGGTTTTTCACGTCGGTGGCGAGAAACTGCACCCGCTGATCGCTGGCCTCGATGACCTTGTTGAAGGCCGCTTCGAGTTTGGCGAAGTTGGTGGTCTTGGCCGCGAGTTCCGCGGCCACCTTCGTGGCCATGTCGTCGTGCTCGCGCTGGCGCTCCTTGTAGCTCTCCACCGCATTGCCGTATTTCTGCTCGATATCGGTCTGCGCGATCTGCGCAATGGTTTGACCGCGTTCGACGTGATCGCCGACCGCAACGCCGAGCGACGCGAGCCTGCCTTCCGCCCCGGATACCGCATCAAAGACCCGGCCGCTGCCGACCAAAATGCCCTGGCCCGACACGCGGGACGGTAGCCGGCCAAAAATGCCCCACACGATCGCCGTCACCAGCGCGATGGCCAGCACAGCCGCAAGGATCCAATCCGACGGCTTGGTAATGGCAACGAGGTGGTCGAGTTCGTCAGGCGAAGCGGCACGCTGCAGCGCGCTGGCACGGAAAATACGCTCGGAGCCGTTAGCCACGCCTCAATCCCCCTGCGGCCCGGCCGATGCGGCCATTTTTCGCTGTTTCTCAAAATCAATTTGCGGCGGCTAAAATATTCGCTGATAATACATGGATGCCATTCCGGCACAATGTACGCAACGTCACAGAGCGGGCCGGCCGCCAATGGGCTTTTTGTCGCGGAGATTGCGGTTGAGCGACATCCCGCGTCGCGCCATGCTTAGCTGCGACTGACGACCGTTTTTTAGAAGTTTGAGGATTTCAAACCCCTGACATGACTTCGCAAATATGACTTTGCAAACGGACAAGGCTTTGCGCAGTGGAGCATTTCGCACCCTGGCCTATCGGCTGGCGTGCAATGGCGTGGGTCTGCTGCTCGCCACCAATGCGTGCCTGGCCGGCGTGCTCAGCCCGGCCGACTTGAAGAGGGTCGAGGATTTGAGGCCGATGTTCGCCGGCCTGATGGGAGACCTGGTCCAGACCTCGAGGCGGACCGATATCTCCGCTGTCGATGCCGATTGCATCAAGTCGACGGTCCAGGACCTCGTCGAAATCTCGCAGGAGCTCTCGAGCTACGAATATCTGATCACGATCGAAAAGGATCTGACCGACTTTGGCGAGAACAGTCCGATGCGGGACGTCGTCAAGTTCGCGCTCGACAAGTCGAGCAACGTTCTCGCAGGCGAACGAAAAAAGCTGGCACAGCCTTCCGACCAGTGCGCCCGGTCGCCTCTGGGATCAGCCAAGGCGCAACAGGCGCTTCAGGTGGTGGATACGACCGCCGGGATTCTTGCCTCGATCCGCGCGCGGTTCTGAGTTGCGCAGCCCGGCGAATCAAGCGTGATCTGCGGCGGCGCTCGCATGCGCTTCGCGCCGAAGTCATCGTGTCGCCGGCTCAAGAAATTCGAGGCGCGCCTCCAATCCGCCGCCGTCCCGATTGGCGAGCGTGAGCGTCGCGCGAAGCGCGCCGGCAAATTGCTGGGCGATGGCAAGACCAAGTCCGGTACCACCGGTTTCGCGACTGCGCGAAGCCTCGATACGATAAAACGGCAAGAATACCGACTTCAGATGCTCGTCGGGAATGCCGGGGCCTCGATCCGATACGGTGACCGTGATGGGGTTCGACCCTCGCGCATCGATGGCGACTTCGACATCCTCGCCGAATTTCAGCGCGTTATCGATCAGGTTGATCATGATGCGGCGCAAGGCCTGCGGGTGCGTGAGAATCGTTACCCCGCGTTCTCCGGCAAAGCGAAGCGTTTCTCCGGTGTCGGAATAGTCACACACGAGGCTATCGATAAGGGCATACAGGTCGGTCTGGCACCGCTGCTCGCCGATCGCGTCGCGCCCGCGGGCCAGAGCAAGACCCTGCTCGACGAGCGTCTGCATTTCCTGCAGGTCGCCCTGCAGTTTTTCCTTGGCATCGCTGTCACCCAGGAAATCAGCGCGCAGCCGCATACGCGTGATCGGAGTCTGAAGACGCCGGGATATCCCCGCCAGAATCTGGATCCGCTCCGCGGCCTGCTCGGCAATGCGTCGCTGCATGGCGTTGAACGCGGTAGCGGCGCGCGCCACCTCGTTCGGGCCATCCTCCGGGAGAAACTCGCCGCGCAGATCCGAACCCAGGCTGTTGGCCGCGCGTTCGAGGCGCGCCAGCGGTTGGGTCGCAAGCTTCACGGCAACCCAGGTGAGGAATGCGAGGGCAAAGAGTTGAACGGCGAACGCCGCCGGCAGCCAGGGCGAAACGGCTGTTCTCGGTGCGAGGTATTCGAGCATCAGCGGGCTGCCGTCCTTCAGGTGAATGAGCCAGCCCAGTCGCCGTCGACCAGGCGGATCGAAGTAGACGACAGAATTCGCGGCATGGCCCGCCCCCAGCATGGCCCTCAAACGCGCCAGATTTTCTTCTCGCCGTTTGGGCGGCGTTGCTTCTATCTCTCCCCTTTCCCTGAAAACATACCGATAGAAGGGTCGAGAGAGGCGGTCGAGCCAGGCGGGTCTTTCTTCGGGCTCGACCCGATCGAGGATAGCTACCGCCGTCGCCATGTACCTGATGAAATAGTCGTCGCCCGACTCGTTGCTGGGGCCGAAGACATTGAGGGCGACCAGACCAAAGGAGAGCACATGCGCCGCCAGAAGACCGGCGAACAAGATCATCCACAACCGGCGGAACAAGGAATCCGGCCAAACCCGTGCCGCCAAACGCTTGAAACGGGCGCTCATGAAGGCCCCTGAAGGCCGACATCGGCGGTAGCTCCCGGGCCAATGTCGCCGTACTCCCGCGCCACGTCGAGACCCTGCTTGACGAGCGCCTGCATTTCCAGGAGATCGGCCTCCAGCTTTTCCTTGGCGTCGCCGTCACCCAGGAAATCGGTGCGCAGCCGCATGCGCGTGATCGGGGTCTGAAGATCGTGCGAGATCGCCGCCAGCATCTGGACCCGTTCCGCGACCTGCTCGGCAATTCGTCGCTGCATGACATTGAACGCGATGGCGGTGCGCGCTACTTCCTTCGGACCATTCTCCGGCAGCAACTCACCGCGCAAATCCGAACCCAGGCTGTTGGCCGCGCGCTCGAGGCGCGCCAGCGGCTGCGTCGCGTGCTTCACGGCAACCCAGACGAAGAAGGCGAGAATACCGAGTTGAACGGCGAGCGCGGCCGGCAACCAGGGCGAAATGACTGCCTTCTGCGTAAGGACCTCGAGCGTCAGCGGGCTACCGTCCCTCAGGTGGATGAGCAGGGCCCGTCGCGGCAGCTTCGATAAATCGAAGGTGAAAAAGTTCGCGTCGTGGCCGGCCCCCAGCACGGTCCTCAGACGCGCGATGTTTAATTGCCGCCTTTTGGATGACGGCTCCGCCTCTATCTCTCCCCCACCGCCAAGAACGTATCGATAATCTCGCCGAGCGAGGCGATCGAGCCAGGCGACCCTTTCATCAGGTTTGATGTAGTCGAGGATCGCGACCGCGTTCGCGATGTCCATGATCGTGAATTTATCGCTCAGGTCTTCGGCAACGGCGCTACGGTCGAGGACAATCAAGACAAAGGCCAGCACATGTGCCGCGACAAGGCCGGAAAACAGGATCATCGCCAGCCGGCCGAACAGCGAGTCCGGCCAAAGACGCGCCGCCATACGCCGAAAGCGGGCGTTCATGACGGCTTCTGCAAGGCCTCGACGGAGGCTGCAAAGACATAGCCTTCGCTGCGCACCGTCTTGATGTAGGACGGCTCCCGGGCGTCGTCGCGCAATCGCTGGCGAAGGCGGCTGACAAGAAGGTCG
>Ga0181528_10003018_pt1 | contig 10352 bp, 13 predicted proteins | sample PEATcosm2014_Bin_47_FD_119742 | JGI IMG/M metagenome (GOLD analysis project Ga0181528, IMG submission 119742) | Peatland microbial communities from MTU Mesocosm Facility, Houghton, MI, USA - PEATcosm2014_Bin10_10_metaG | ecosystem: Environmental > Terrestrial > Soil > Wetlands > Peat | place... | reverse complement strand
CGCTGCCGTCATGCTTTCGTAATAACGAGCCATCGACGTATGGGCTTCGTCGAGGGCTTGCTTCGTCAGCAGAATTTCACCGGCAAGAACGGTGAACATTCCCCCCAATGCGATGCCGCGAGTACCGAACGATTCAAATAAACCGATCGCATTTTTCGTAATGCCAGTAACGCCCTCAATCGCGACGACTGTGTGTGCTAATTCGCCCGGAAGAAGCCCGGTTGATGCGGCCAAATGAGCAACTCCGCGAGCCATACCGATGGCCGATTGTGCGCCAAGCTGCATCGCCGCCGCTGATTGTTGTGTCGCTTGCGTTGCTTGCGCTCGTGCATCCGCTTCCTGTCTCCATGCCGCGACTGACTGTTTTAATGCGTCGAGCTGTTTTTGTGCCGCGCCTCCATCGATGCTAGTCAATGACCCAGCACCGGGAATCGCAGCCCCGGACGTTCCTGACGGTGAAAACGTTCCTACGGTTTGCTTAAACGTCGATGCAATCGTTTCGGCCTGTTGCTGGATAGACGATTGTAGCGAGGACAAATTCGCAGTACCCGATTCAACGGAAACGCGAATCACAACATCGCGGATGGTTTGACCTGACATTATTTTCTCACCAACAAATGTATCAAGTCGGCTTGTTGTTTCTGCTGCTCGTACGCCGCGAACTTGTCTTCAATGTCTCGTACTAATGCCGCGTTTCGCCTGACGACCGCTTCATCGGGAAAGCATCCGATCGCCCGACATTCTCGGTAGTGCTGATAGCACATTTCGTTTGCATCGCTCAAAGTTTTCGGATTCTCTGGCGTGCCTTTCGGGCAACCTCGATCGGTCTGGCATGGTGGCGGACACGCGAAAAAGCGTTCTTCCGGTTGTCCGTCTCGTCCAATCTCGATTCGCCCGGTGTCCTCGTCGAACAAATACTTCAGGCAGACCTGACAATTACGGTTCGCCACCTGCGGGTGTCTCAGCTTCAGCCAGACACCCTCCCTCAGTTTTTTTGCTGTTCCTCGTCGCTCGATTCGGGCTTTTCCGTTCCAGGCTTCGGATCGCTCAACGCCGTCCCTCGGATGATCGAATACACCCGGTAGAACAGTCCGGCATTCAATCGAGAACAGTTATCGGGTGTGATCGCGATGCCGTTGTCCTTGTCGTCTTCCAGATCCCACGACACGAGTTTCGACGCCACGAATTTGCAGGCCAGCATTTCGGCTTTGACGGCATCGTCAGGCTTCGGGTTGAACTCGTCCTTCAACGCCGTCTTAACCTCGGCATCATGACGCACATTGTCGATACGAGTTGATGGCCGGTAGGTGAATCCCAATGAGCCATACAGCGATTCCCCGGCCTGGTTGGCATCGGACGCTTTCACGTAACCATCTTTCGTATAACCGTCTGCAATGTACGTAGCCATTAGTTTTTCCTTCTATCCGTTTGACAATTGACGACATTCGAGCCAGATTTAGGGTTCATCGATCCCTAATCCGTTGGGGTGGTTACTTCTTGCGGTACGAGGTTGTCATGCGCGCGTTCGTCATCTTTTTTTCCGTCCTGTTTTTTGTTGGATGCGATGGTGGTCCGACCAAGGATGAATTGGCGGAACAGGAGTTTAAAAAGCTCGTCGAACCATTCCTGCCACAGTTGACTCCAATGCTTGAATCGACCGAATCGACGGAAGATCCCTCGATCTCACTCGAACATTCGTCAAAGCTTGAAACACTCACCAAATCCCTCCCGAAAATCGCGCACAACACTAAATTGATCCTCATCCGCGAGTCGTTGATGATTATTCAACGCGGTTTCAAACAGGTTGCCGACAATCAAAAGCGTCTCAACGAATGCGATCCGTCTGATTCCCGTCAGGACGCCACGCGCGAGAAGTGCCAGAAAAAAATCAAAGAGGCCCTGGCGACCATTCGCGAATACGTCGGAATCATCAATCAAAGCGCACCCAGCTTCTTGCGTTAGCCAAACGTTCGGATTTACGAGCTAGCAGTGATCATTTCCTTCGTCGTTCCGACACCATAGCAGTGGTAATTCAGCGGCAATCGCAAATGTTGACGTCCAGGAACGGTGACTGATTCAGACACTGCAACCAATGCCCCGAACGTGAACGAAAGCGTATCGCTGGAATTCGCAAACGCGATTGACGCCGCGAACGGCGAGGTGGTGATTGGCCCGGCTTGCGCCGTCGTGAACAACCCTGCTTCTGTCGACGTGTATTTGGTCTGCACGCTGAGAGTAATGATTCGGTCGGTCGGCTCAAGGTCCGTCGCGGTCTGCCCCTGCATGTATGTCGGCACGATCTTGTTGTCGACGGACAGCGCGAATTTGTCGATGCTGTATGTGGAACCGCTCAGAGTAATACCGCTGCCCATATCGTAGAACATATAGGGACGCGCCGTGACGCTCGGTGGCGTTACCGCACCGCCCGTACTGGTTGTTAGCGTCTTGCCGACGAAATCGAGTTTTAGGTTGATCTTGCCGCCTGGAGCACCATCGAAGTGCGCCGCTGTGAATCGACCAACATACGTGTAGGTAACCAGCGTCGACATGGTGACAACCACCGTCACATCTTCGAGTGTGTCAGAGAGCGCGAACGACGAACCCGATGAACTCAACACGTACGGCAGTACGGCGGTCAGTTCCGCCGGGTTTGGCTGCATGGTGATCGAGCCGCCGACCTGGATATTCCCCTGTGCAACACGTTCCATGCTTCGCGTTCTGGTACCGCGCAAACCGTCGTCCTCGACAATTTCGCGAGTTTCCTTGATGTCACACGATTGGAATTCGCAGTTCGTCCCGCCAATCGAAAGCCCTACAGCATAGCCCATTGTTTCGGCCATCGCGTCGCCCTTTTTCTATTACGACCCGCTGCGAAGTTTTCTCGCTTTGGGTCTGGTGATTATTGATCGTTTGCCTGAGGTTTACCTTGCTAGTGCTGTCGTCGCGTCCGTTGTGACTTCCGTTGATGGTTCGACCAACGGAGGGTTTTCGTTGGGAATCGGAACCTGTATGAACTGTGATTCTGAGACCGTCGTCGTCACAACCGGCATCGCTGGCGGATTCGCCGCGTCGTTCCACGATCGCGCATAATCGATTGCAGACTGGATCGTGGCAAACGGCCCACGAATAACATCCGTGACCGTCGCAGGCTGTTTTGGATCCGCATCTGCCGTTGAAAGCTGTTTCGAGACCATGGATGAGAAGCCCTCCGGGTTGTCCGCGCTAAGAGTGCTCACGATATGGCATTTATTGACATGCATTTTTATAACCTCCCGCTTGCGGCTAGTTGTTTTACAGTATCGTCCGCGATCCTGTCGCAAAGCTTGTCGAGCGTTTCTTCGCTGACTCCGACCGGTGGTCGTGCTGGCATCTTGCTTGTGCCATCTTGCAAGAACCCCGCATACGGAACTTCGGTCCCGAAGATCAACCCGCGTTCTGTTGCCGACGCGATGTTCCCCGCTCCGCCGATGTGAACGAGTGATTCCCGCAACGCCCCCGTGTCGATCAGGATTCGGTCGTGTTTCTTTCGTTTCACAGTTGAAACGGCCAGCGGAGCCCAAGGCGACAGATCGCTGGCAAACTCGCCTGCGAACATGCCCGCTTCGTATTCGGCGATGTCTTGCAGCGATTCTTGCAGAACCGTTTCGAGCGACATCCCGTCGACCTGATTTTGCAGATCCGTCAGCAATGGCACGAATTCGGATGGATCGTTGATCGTTTGCGTCATTCGCGCGGCTCCTGGAAAAATGCACGGACGACAAAGCCGCTGACAAAAGCGTTTCGATCGAACCAGGCTTGCGGTTCAACGACATTCCCAGGTTCAACTTCAAGGTTGTAATTCATTCCCAAACTCGCGAACGAATGATTATTCAGATTGCGCCGTAGCGTTTGCCTCCAGGCAAGTCGTTGTTCCAACGATGTCACATCGGGCTTGCCCACGATGCAGACGGCCACGCCGTAATAGACACCGTCTCTGTCGTTCAACTCATCGCCGAGTTTTTCCGGCCCGTAGGGACTGATCGAAATGAACGGCAACGGCGTTTGACCGTCGAGGTATGTCGCGATTTCCTGGACAACACTTCCACCGGTCAAGCCAGTCAGTGACAGTCCATCGACGATCGATTTGATCGCCGTCAACGTGTCGAAGTGATTGGAAATCCCGGCCATCAGTTCATCTCCTTGCGAACGACGCATTCCCAAACCGTTCGTACTGTTTTCAACGTCGACATCAAAACTCTGTAGGTCGTCCCTCCGATCACGATTTGGTCTCTCACGCGAATCTCGCGACCGTCGTTGTTCGGATTCAACTCGTGCTGCGGTATCTTGATCAGCAATTCGTCACCCTGAAGATTCAATTGACCGTAGATCGTTCGAGTCACATTCATCGGCTTTAACCACGCGTTGAAGATCTGAACGGTCATCGGAGACGCCGAGTCAGGCAACAACGTCACGACCGCCGCGAGTTTCTCGGGCACGACACCCATCAGTGACCGTGCGATCATTCGGGTCAACATGGAATATTCCTGGAAAACATTAAGTGGCTATTCGAAAACCGACGGAGACTGTCCCCGTTGACTCGGCGGTTTTGGGATAACCTTTAGACGGGTATCGATCGATAGTTCGCCAATATCGACTCGATGCTTCCAAACAGTCGAGCCGTATCCGCCGGAGACAAGAATGTGACGCTGGCGTCTTCGTACCCCATTTGCGACACACCTCCGCCGACGGTCGCCATCGACAATTGCTTTAATATCGCCGCGTTGACGGCCATCGTGATCGCCGGAGGCACGACCACGAAACCCGCGGTGTATTGCACTTTGATGTTGCCACTTGGAACGCCAGGCAGGTTTTGAATGACTCCGATGGCTCTTGAAGGAATTCGATGCCATGTCGTTCCGATCCGTCGCAACATTCCTGTTGAACCAATTCCCCCAGCGCCCGACATCAATGCATAGTCCACGCCATCAACCAGATTGAGCGAACTATCGAAACCGCCGGGTGCGGCTCCGAAATATCCTGCATCGTCGACACAGACCAAAGACACGGCCGTCACGGGATATTGCCGCAACAACAGAAACGGTGAACCGTCACCCGAGTAGTATTCCAGGTATTCCGTCGATTCAATGTCTCGATTCAACTGCTGCTTCACCAGCGAAGTGACTCCATCGATGAATGCACGAAGCTGGACATCGCGGGTCGTGTCACCGACCGCGATGCCTGCCTGAGCCTTCACCGATAACAAAGTTGTCAGAGCCATGTTACACCTATGAACGAAAGACCGCATTCGCAGTCAGTCCTCGGTCGCGTCAGTCGACGTCGAAGTCTTCGTCGTTCTGCTGGCTGGCGTCGTCGTCGGTCTCGTCGTCGTAAATCTCGGCCTGCACGGGTTGAGAACCGAGACTTGTTGGAAGAATGGAGCGAGCGACGGCTTGCGCGGCCGCCTCCCAGGCCATTCGACCGACGTGAGGCAACGCCTGCCAATCGGGAAGCGCTAGACATCCCATTTCTTCGTGGATGCGAACATACGATGCGTATGCGGTTGCACCTTGACCCATGGTAACCTCACTTTGCCGTCGCAAACTGTTTCGCGCGATCGACGACCGCGGGAAACAGTGCTCGAGCCTGATTGACTTCTGGTTTTCCCCAGCCGTAAGGCTCGTACTGTTCCGCTCCCGGATTGGCATCGAGATCCGCCAGCGCCTGTTCGACGCGGTTCACATCGCCCCAGGTTCTGGACATCAGATTGATCGGGTGCGTTTTTTTGAGGTTCGGTGCGAACGCGACATCAAGTGGATTGGAATCTTCTGTGATCAGATCGATGCCACTCGTCGCCACATCTTCGGCCACATCCGTGAAAATCGTTGCATCGCGGAAGCATTCGATCGCCAGTTGCCTGGGACTGATGCCGCCCTGCGAAGAACGCTCTTTAAACAGTTCCAAGGCAACAGCCGTCACGTCCAATCCTGTTTGTGAAGTTTCTGAGTTTGTCATGGTGAGACCTTTGAAAAATAGGGAATAAGAGGTATCCGAAAACCACCGGGGACAGTCCCGATTTTGTGGAGGTATCGGAGCAAAATGGGACTGTCCCCTTCGGCTTTGCGGTTTTCGGATCTGAGCAATGTCCAGTCGCCATTATGCGACAATTGTGAAGCACGATGCGTCACGAGAGAGCTGAAGGTGTGACGCTTTGCGGATATCGGATTCCGTACGCGATATAGAACGCGGCACCGAGTTGCGGATTCGTTCCCGTCACTGGAATCGACAACTGCACGTAGTCAAATCCGTTGGTCATATCGAGATCCGTCGCTCGAATCTCCACGGCGATCACGGCCTGGCTCGCTGCGCTGGTCGTGGTGAATGTATTCGCTGCCGTTTGCGTATCAATCGTCCACTGCGGCGTGGACGCGATGGCTCCGATCTTGGTACGGATTCGAGTAAACGTCAGCGGTTTTGCTCCCGCCCCCACGTTGCTCGTGGCTTGCTGGATCGTAATGACGGGATCGTCGCCGACGGTCCCTGCGGCTTTGAAAAGCACACACACCAGTCGCCCAATGTTCTTCATTCCGATCCATTGTCCAGCGTTCGCTGCCGTATGCATGTCGACGGGAACGAAGGCCGGAATGATGTCTGCAATTTCTAGAAACTCATTATTCAAGTCGGTCATTTGTCTTCCTTAAAAGTAGGGATACGATCAATGGTTCGTGATGGGACGGATTTTCCACCTTGCCCACGAACTGTTTTCGTGAAAGTCATTCAATTCAGACGCCGTTTTTTGGCGAGCCACAAATCAGTCTTGTGGTCACGAAACCTTTGGCTGAGTCAAAGGGATTGGCGATTAGCGAGCAGCCAGGCACACGAAGCTGGACTGCGTGTTCGTGCCTTTGTAGGGCGTGATTGGGCTGTTTTCCCAAGGCGCGGCGTTCATCCGCATCGTGAACCGCAAGGCCAGTTGATCTGTCAAGAATTCAACGTGCATCGAAACGGCTTGAGCGATGCCACCTTTGCTAATCGACAAGACCTGGCTCATATCCGCCAGTGTAATATCGCCCTGCGAACCAAGAGTTCCCGCGAATTCGATTGGCTTGAGTGGACGACCACCCAGAGACCCGTAAGGCAAAGCCGACAATCCGGTCGGTGGAGTATAGACGAGTTGCCCCGAGTAAGTTCCGGTCGCCAATGTGAGCTGCATCAATTGCTGCATACAGTCTTGATTGATGTACCAGTTTGCGTTGCCGAAATACGGCGCGAAGAACCGGTTCTGCGCCTTGATGATGTTCGCGGAAACGATCGTCGTGGGCGATTGCCCTGTCTCGGCGGCGATGGCCAAAAGGCTGGGTGCGTTCAAAACACCCAACGGCTTACCCACGCCGTCGCCGTTAAACAGCGCATTGCCGATCATGAAATTGAATTCGTCCGATGCCTTACGGGTGACGTATTGTTCGAGCGCCTGGGCGCTGTCGGAAATCAATTCGTCCGTCAAATAGACGACGACCGCGAGCTTCTGCAACTTCATCTGGATTTCGCGAACGGTTGGCTTGCTGGCGGTGATGGTTTGGCCTTCACCGGTCCAATAGCCGCGCAAACCGCCGTGACGAAACCCGTCCAGTCGAGACGTTTCGGCGTTGGCCAGGAACGTCATGTTGTTACCGCCAACGGTGTAGTTATCCGTCGACGACACCAGATCGTTCGAATAGACGTGTTCAAAAATCTGATGATTGAATTCAGGCATCACCGTGAATCCACCGTCAGAACCAATCGTTTCCGACATTCCTTGAATCGCCTTGAAGTGCGATTTGCAACGATCTCGAAAGGCAGAACCCTGATGTCCGTCGAAGCCGCTACGAACGAAATCGCTGAGGGATTTGAATTCGCCCCAAGGCTGATATCCCTGGCGAATCAATGAACGCATGGCGGCTTTGGCTTTCAATTGGCGTCCGGCGCGCGGACCCGACAAGTCGTCGCGACCCGACACGATCGTCACCGATTCATCGGTGTCGGTCCACTGACCGGTCACCCGACCGTCAATATCCCGGTGAATACCGCTGTAATCAGGCTTGTCGGACAAACTCTTGACTGTTCCGGTCAATTCGGTCACTTGTTTCGTCAATTCATCGATTGTGGGCATGGAAAGACCTTTTTCTGAGTTGGGGACAGATGATGCAACGTTTGGATTCGAACTTACTTTTTGATACTTCCAACGAGTCCAGTCAGTTCCTGGATCGAGTTTTGCAAGGCGACGATCTTAGCTTCGTCAGTTTCGCTTTGATGTGATTTCGACTGCGCAACCAGTTTGGCCATCTGCTGAGCAACTCCTGCCAGAGTACGACGCTGCGCGGGTGTCAGGTTGCGCGCCCCAATTAATCCTTTAAGGCGGGCACCCAATCCCAGCACTCGTAGCGAGGCCACATGACCCGAAGCAAGAAATGCTTTCATCGCTTCGTCGTCGTCGTCACCGCCATCGTCATCACTCTTCAGTTCCGGTTGATCGGGATAGTTCGACGCGAATAGCCCTTCGAGCGCGGTCAGTTGATCCTGCAGGGCCGTCAAGATGGCTTGCAACCCGTCTTTGACCGCGGGGTTTTCCAACGGCCCCATCGCGTCTTGAATGTTTTGACAGGCCGAAGCCAGCGACGTGTAGACCGCGGAAACCACCGTGGCTCCATAGGGCTGCTTTCCCGCGTCGGTATCGTCGCCGTCCCAAGGGACCACAGTATCGCCATCGCTGGTTGCCGAAGTGTCGTCAGTTGTTTGGCAAATGTCCGTCATTTTCTTCTCCGTTGGTAATCCGACGCCAAAGCGTCTTAGGGTTGGTGCCACTGCCATCAGGGACTTGGCAATCGAAGGTGTAATCGGTTGGCCGCCCAGGCGGTTGAGATGTAATGCCTTGGCCACTGCATCAGGATTCACCCCGACCGCACACCATGACCATTCTTCGAGCTCCCATTCTTCGACGACCAGAACATCGCCCACGCCTGGATCGTGTTCGACGTGCGATTTAATCGGTGTTTCGCGAACCGACGTCGCCCGGACAATGCCTTCGTCGATCAATTCAAATATCTGTGCCGCTTCGAGCGACGACTGTGAGAACCACGATGTGGCCTGGACGTCATCCTTGGAAACGCTGACGGCCAACTTGCCGTCTGGACCTCGCGAGGTCGCGATCGGACGGCCAATCCCTTCCAGGCCATGAGCCCACAAGACGACCGGATTCTTTTCGTAGTTGGCGAGCTGGCATCCGAGCGGCACCAGAACATCACCGACCCGATCCGCAGTGGCCGTGGAGATGACCGCACGTGCCGACATCGTCGCCCGGTCGACATAGGGTTGCCCGGTCAGATCGAGCGCCAAGGAGGAACTGTGCATCGAAAGCTTGTAGTGGCGACCTGGGCTACGTCGCCGCCACGCACCCCCACCACATACACTTTTGTCGTTGCGACTGGTTTGTTTGTCGTTCATAGTAAAATGATTAAACACGCATTATGGAGTTTCGACAATAGTAATTCGTATGTTTTTTCAAATAATTTTGAAAAAAGTTTGCGAACCGCAAAAACGACTCGATGCCGCCGTGCTCGAAGAATCGACAGGCGGTTTATGACGCACCTCGTATCGCGCATTCGATGCTCGACGAGACTTGAGAGAATTTCGGGACAGCGGATTAATCTAACGATTTCCTGCAACCGTTGTCTCGTCGTTCTTCGCTAAATGCCGCACATCAGGCATCTTGAGTGAATGCATCGTTCCGTTTGGAAATGGTTCCGATATGAGAAGTGGCATGAACGGTCTCGCCGAACGGATTCGGTCGGGGTCATGCCTGTCCACCATCCGAAATGGAAAACCATGTCACGGATGATTCTCGCCCTCAGTGTGCTGGCGATGGTTTCAGGTTGTTGCTGCGATCCCAACACGCCGCGTCGAGTGTCACTTGTGACGGCCCGGCTCGAAACATTGGGGCCGAGCGGTCCAAATCGGGCGTGCAAAGATTGCACTCCGCATCGCCCTTGGACCAGCGGGTATGTCGGCTGGTGGGACTATCACATTACCGAGCATACAGCGCAGAAGTGTGCCTTCCGCGACTTTGCCGTATATCGACGCCAATGTGGCCGCCCCGTTTCGCATCACTTCAAATGTGGATTCATTTCCGCTTATGAAGACTTGGCACTCAACCGACGGCCATCGCCGCCAGTCGTACCACCACCAAAGTATTGGAACGCATTTTATCGATCACCCGCCGGGCAGCCGTTCGTGGACGACTGGTTTGCAGGTTACAACGCGGGACTTTCCATGGGTGCCAACGGTGCCGTTTCACAATTTCACGAAGTTTACTTGCGTCGAGGTGGATGTAACCTGAATGG
>Ga0181528_10003017_pt1 | contig 10359 bp, 8 predicted proteins | sample PEATcosm2014_Bin_47_FD_119742 | JGI IMG/M metagenome (GOLD analysis project Ga0181528, IMG submission 119742) | Peatland microbial communities from MTU Mesocosm Facility, Houghton, MI, USA - PEATcosm2014_Bin10_10_metaG | ecosystem: Environmental > Terrestrial > Soil > Wetlands > Peat | place... | reverse complement strand
GCCTAAAGTTGAAGGACGTGGGCCTGCTAGCCGCGGTGGGCGAAGGCATGCAGGGCAAATCGGGCCTGGCGGGCCGCATTTTCACGGCGATTTCGCGGGCCCACGTGAACGTGATTGCCATCGCGCAGGGCTCGAGTGAGCTGACCATCGCGGTAGTAGTGCGCCGCGCCGGTCTGGAAAACGCCGTGCGGGCGGTGCACGCCGAGTGCGGTTTGGGCCAGGCGCCGGCGGCGGGGTAATACGCGGGGCTTTGCGCCGCCGCCAGCAACCGCCGGCGGGTGAGTCCATCAGGCGGATTGCGCCTGCACCGCCAGCTCTGCAGGCTATTCGGCGGGACGCCAGGAGCAGGGGCAGCCACAAGCTGACCATGAAGCAGATCGGCCCGGAGGTGGCCGCCGCTCGCCGCCGGGCCGCCAAGCGAAAGGCCCGTAAGCCGCCCACACAATGATTGCCAAAGCGGTGGCGCCAGCCTGGGTTGAGCTGCCGTCACCGGCTTCCCCGATACCAGCCGCGCTCGCTGGCGTCCCCTGGCGGAGTGATGGCTTACTGCTCGCGCAGCGCTGCCACCGGATCAATGCGCGTAGCCCGGCGCGCCGGCAGGTAGCAGGCCAGCATCGCCAGGCCGGCCAGAAGCAGCGACACACCGGCCCCGACCCCCAGCAGCGGATCGCCGGTGCGCATGTCGAAGGTGCGCGCCAATACGTCACTGAAGGTAGCCAGGGCGTGCTCCAGGGCGAATGCACCACCCAGGCCGAATACCAGGCCGGCCCCTATCAGCGCCATTCCTTCCCTGAGCACGAGAGCCCGCACCTGGCGGTCGCGGGCCCCCAGCGCCATGCGAATGCCGATCTCTTTCCGACGCCGGACCACGGCGTATGCCGTGACCCCGCCCAGTCCGATCGAGGCCAAAAGCAGAGCGAATAGTCCCAGCACAACGTAAATCGCCGAATCCCACTCGATAAACCAATTCAACCGGTCCAGGTTTTCCCGCATGGTGTGCACGTTGAAAACCGTGAGATCGGGATGGAGCGCCGCCAGTTGGTCGCGCACTGCCGCCAGCGTGTTCCGGCCCCCCGTGCCGCGCACCAGGATGGTGACGCGCCCTTCGGGCTGCAGAGGCAGAAACACCGCCGCCACCGGCTTCGCCATCAGGATCCCGGAATGTGCATCGCGTGTCACGCCGACCACCGTGTAGTCCAGTATCCCCTCACGAATCGGGCGGCCAATCGGGTTCCGGGATCCGAACAATGCGCGCGCCGCGGTCTGGTTGAGGATCGCCGGCAGCGGCTCCGTTCGCCCGTCGCGCCTGTCGAACTCGCGCCCGCCAACCGGAGGTGCGCCCAGCGCCGCGAAGTAACCCGCTCCCACGCGCGCCCGGAATACCGGTTGCAACACCTGCGTGCCCTGCCCGTCGCCAGTGGGAGCCGACATACGGGTGTTGGGCTGGGCGGCGTACAGGTTGGCGAATGGCACGCTGTCCGCCAGGGCGGCGGCGCGAACCCCATCGATGCGTGACAACTCGTCGGGCAACTCGGCAAAGAGCGCCGCCGATGCCTCCTCGGAATAGCCGTCACGCACCGGATCCACCGAAGCGAGGTTGAGATTGGCGACCTCAAAACCGGGGTCGAGGCGGGCCGTGCGCAGGAATCCCGCGGCCACATACCACGTGACTACCAGGAGCATCAGAGATGCCGCCATCTGGCCGGCCACAAAGAGGTTGCGCAAGCCGAAGCGGCGATAACCGCGGAGCGGCGCCTGGGCGCCCTCTTTCAAGGTGAGGCCGATATCGGCACGCACCGAGGCGAGCGCCGGCGCCAGTCCGAAGCCTATGCCCGCAACGAGCGCAAGCGCCAGGGTCACCGTCAGCACATGAAAATCAGGGTGAATGTTGTATTCGAACGGCGTCGTCGAAGGCACTGGAATGGCGGAAAGGGCGTGCGTCATCCCATAGGCCAGCACGATGCCTCCGAGTCCACCAGTGAAAGACAGAAGCACGCTCTCGGTCAGGAACTGCCGGACCAGGCGCGCACGGCTCGCGCCCACGGAAAGACGGACGGCGATTTCGCGCCTCCTTTGGCTGCCGCGAGCCAGCAGCAGGCTGGCCAGGTTGGCGCCGACCAGCGATAAGACCAACGCCCAAAGGACGAAATTGAACGTGTTGACGAACGCAGTCTGCTCCGGTGTGATGTACATCATGGTGCCGGCCGGCATCAGCCGCACCAAGCGGCCCTGGCGGTCGCGATCGTGCTGGACGCCGTTTTCCCGGTCGAGGTTCCTGGTTACCGCGTCGAGAACGGCTTCCGCCCGGCGCATGGTCACACCAGGCGACAGGCGAAAGACCACGCGAAAGATGGCGCGATCCGGGCGGTTGAGCGGATCGCCGCTCAGCTCCGGCGCCAAATTGGTGCTGCACGTGACGGGCACAAACAGATCCGCCGCATAGGCCGGCCAAATCCCCTGAAAATCCTTCGGACCGATGCCCACGATGGTCGCCACGGAACCGTTCAGCCGCAGACGGCGCCCCACCGCGTGCGGGTCGCTTCCCAGGTGCGCGCGCCAGAAACGGTCGCTCACCACCACCACGGGAGCCATGCCGGGCTTCTCGGTTTCCGGCGCGAAAAATCGTCCGGCCGCCGGCGTCACTCCCAAGGTGGTGAAATATTCGGGCGAAACCAGGTGTCCGTAAAACCGTTGTGCCCGGGCGCTCTTGTCCCCTGAAAGCGCCACGGCGAACGGCACTGGCCCCACCACAGCCGTAGCCGCGGCCACCGCCTGGCGCTGATCGCGATAGCGTTCAAAATACGGGTAAGAGGCCGTGCTCCAAACGAAGGTCGCGAGCATTGCGGGATCCCTCACTCCCGGAGGAGGTCCCACGATGGATTGAATCTCGCTGCGGACTGCGCAGCACATCCCGATGCCGACGGCCAGGGAAAACACCGCAATCCCTGCAAACGCAGGCGCCTTGGCAAGCGTCCGGAGAGCGTAAACCAAGTCCTGCCGGATCTCGGCGAGATACTCGCCGGGCAGCCGGACGGCAATATCGGCCAGCAGCCGCACCAGGCCCGCCAGACCGTACCGGCGCCAAGCCTCGGGAACGGCGTCTTCCCCCATGCGGTCCAAATCCTGTCCGTAGACCATCCGGAATTCGTGCGGATAGGCGGTTGCCAGCCGCCGGTACAGGGATAGGCAGATCCTCCACGGAGATCTCATTCGTAGGCCTCCTGCTTGCGTTTCTCTTGCGCCATCCGCACCATGCCTTCCAGGCGCCGGCATTCCAGATCGAGCACGCGCCGTCCCAACCCGGTCAGCTTGTAGTACCGCCGGCGCGCGTCGTCCAGTTCCGGCGCCGGCCGGTCGTCCGACCCCTCGATCAACCCCGCGCCGATGAGCTTTTTCAACGACCCGTAGAGAGTCGCCGGCCAGAGGCGCACCGCCCCATCGGTCCGCTCAATCACTTCCTGCATAATGCCGTAGCCATGCTGTTCGCACCCAACCAGCGACAGCAGAATGTGAAACCAGTTGGCGTGAAGCGGAAGGAACTCGGCCGGATCTATAGGCATCACTCTATATACTACACGCTATATATTCGATCCGCCATGTGCGTGCTGTCCGTGTGCCGCCCCATTATGCGGGTACTGCCGTACCCAAATGGGGCTATCCCGCTGGGACGTATCCGCCTGTGTTTCAATGGTGTTTTCCTTTACACATGTTGGAATTCTTGTCTCATCTCTTATCGGCTGCTCCCTTCATGCCCCACGGCATGTGCTTCCTCTGGGATCCGCTGGTGTTATGGCTGCACGTGGTTTCGGACTCGCTGATCGCCGCGGCCTATTACGCCATCCCCGTGCTGCTGTTCTATTTCTATCGCCACCGCCGCGACATCCCGTTCAACTGGATCTTCGTGGCGTTCGGGATGTTCATCCTGGCCTGCGGGACCACGCATCTGCTGGCCGCCGTCACCGTCTGGCATCCCGTCTATCGGCTGGAAGCCGTGGTCAAGGCCCTCACCGCGCTGGCTTCGGTGGCCACTTCCCTGATGCTGGTGCCGCTTATGCCCACCCTGGTGGCCTTGCCCAGCCCCACGCAACTGAAGCGCGCCAACGCCGATTTGGCGCGGGAGATCGAAGAGCGGCGCGCGGCCGAGCGGGAAATCCGCAGGATCAACGAAGAGCTGGAGCATCGCGTGACCAGCCGCACCGCGGATTACAAGCAGGCCGCCGAATCGCTCGAACAGGCGCTCGCCAACCTGCGCGCCGAAATGAACCGCCGCGAGGATCTGGAAAAGCAGTTGATTCAATCGCAAAAGATGGAAGCCGTGGGAAGGCTCGCCGGCGGTGTGGCCCACGATTTCAATAACCTGCTGACCGTGATCCTGGGCTACAACCAGATGCTGTCGGAGCAGGTGAAGGACAACCCGGTGGCGCTCGAATACGCCGGGGAAGTGACGCAGGCCGCGGAACGCGCTTCGGCGCTCACCAATCAGCTCCTGGCTTTCAGCCGCCGCCAGGTGGCGATGCCGCGAATCGTGGATCTCAACAGTCTGGTCCGCGATATCGAAAAGATGCTGCGGCGCATCATCGGCGAAGACGTCCGTCTGAACATCCGGCTCGACCCGGCGCTTCCCGCGGTACAGGTCGACCCCACCCACATTCACCAGGTAATCATGAACCTGGCGGTGAACTCGCGTGACGCCATGCCGAGCGGCGGAGCGATCGCCATCGAAACGGGCCATGTCCAGCTCAGCGAGGAGGACGCCGCGAGGCACGTCGGCCTTCGGGCGGGTTCTTTCGCGGTGCTGACGTTCGCCGATACCGGTACCGGGATGGATGCAGCTACCCGCGCGCACATTTTCGAGCCGTTCTTCACCACCAAGGAAAAGGGCAAAGGCACGGGGTTGGGGCTTTCCATCGTCTACGGAATTGTCAAGCAGAACGGCGGCGAGATCCTGGTCCACAGCGAACCGGGCCAGGGAACCGTGTTCAATATCTATATCCCGTCTACGCAGCCGGCCACGACCGCGGAAGCGGCGCCGGTGGTTCCCCTGGAATCCACCACCGGGCCGGCCACGGGAACCATTCTCCTGGTGGAGGACGAAGAGCAGGTGCGCAACCTGACGCGCGCCATGCTGATGTGTGAGGGCTACCGGGTAATCGAGTGTGCGTCGCCCGCCGAGGCGTTGCGGCTAGTCCGGGAGCAGGCGGTGAGCGTCGATTTACTCCTCACCGACGTTGTCATGCCGCAGATGAACGGCGTAGATCTGGCCCGCGAGGTGCAAGCTGCGCAACCGCGGATCAGGCTTCTGTTCATGTCGGGTTATACCGACGGCAATCTGAATGACCGGGGGACGATTCCCGCCGGCACGCCGCTCATCCAGAAGCCATTTACCGCCGCCTCGCTGCGGAGGAAAGTGCAGGAAGCCCTGCGGTAAGGCAGATCTCACGGCAGCCCGCGGCGGCTGACACCGTCAGGGGAAACGGCCGGCGCCGTCAGCCATCGCGAAGGCTCTCCGATGAATCCCGCTTAATTGAAATGCGCGGCGTTCAACCCGGCGAAGTGGGCTGACTCGGCTGGTAGTTCATCCAGCGCGAACATGGAATTGGTGGGGCAAACCGGTACGCAGGCGCCGCAATCGATGCAGTCGTCCGGACTCACATAAAGCTGCGGAGCTTCGGCAAAACCAGCCTCATCCTGCTTCGGATGGATGCAGTCCACCGGGCAGGCTTGCACGCACAACTCGTCTTTGGTACAGGTGTCCGTAATTACGTATGCCATATAGCCCGGGTTGCTGCAATTCCCGGGCCAGCCGCAACCTCTACCCCTAAGTATTGGAAAACAATAAGTGAAACTCAACAGTAACAGGCCGAAGGGTGGGCCATTCCGCGCATTTGCGCCCGGCGGTTGGTCTCTACACCCGCAGACGGCACCGCCGCGCCGCATCGCGCCCCGCATCCGTCAGGGGTTGGCCTCTTCACCCGTAGACGGTAAAGTAGAAGAGATGAAGCTGGAAACCCGCGCCGTCCACGCCGGCCGCCATATCGACTCCGCTACCGGGGCGGTCACCCCGCCGATCCACCTCTCCACCACCTTCGAGCGCAGTCCCGACGGTGAGTATCCGCTGGGCTACAGCTATTCGAGGGAAGGCAACCCCAACCGCCGCGCACTCGAAGAGTGTCTGGCCGATCTCGATGGCGGCAAAGAGGCGCTGGCCTTCTCTTCCGGCCTGGCGGTGACCACGGCACTGGTGCAGGGCTTGCAGCCGGGCGACCACATTCTGGCGCCGGACGACGCCTATTATGGCCTGCGCCGAGTGGTGGGCGGCCTCTTCGAACGGTGGCCGATCGAGGCGAGCTACGTCGATATCACCGACCTGGACGCGGTGGCGGCAGCCCTGCGCCCGAACACGCGGCTGATCTGGGTGGAAACGCCCTCGAATCCGCTGATGAAGATCGCCGATCTCGCGGCCATCGCCAGCCTGGCGCGCGCGGCCGGCCCCCACGTGATGACCATCTGCGACGGCACCTTCGCCACGCCGGTGCTGCAGCGGCCGCTCGAATTCGGTATCGACCTGGTGACCCACTCGACCACCAAGTACATCGGCGGTCACAGCGACGTGATAGGCGGCGCGCTCATCACCCTCCACCCCAACTACCTGTTCGAGCGCGCCCGCCTGGCGCAGACGTACGGCGGCGGGGTGCCATCTCCATTCGATTGCTGGCTCACCCTGCGGGGAATTGGCACCCTCCCCTACCGGGTGCGCGCGCAGGCCGAAAACGCCCTGCGGGTGGCGCGCTTTTTGCAGCGGCATCCGGCGGTGGAGGCGGTGCACTATCCGGGCCTGGAGGAACATCCGGGCCACCAGGTGGCGGCGCGGCAAATGGCGGCTTTCGGCGGGATGCTCTCGTTCCAGGTACGCGGCGGGCGGGAGACTGCCATGGCCGCGGCGGCGCGCTGCCGGCTGTTCATCCGCGCCACCAGTTTGGGCGGCACGCATAGCCTGATCGAGCACCGCGCGTCGGTGGAGGGTCCCGGCACCAAGGTTCCGCAGAACCTGCTGCGCCTCTCGACTGGCCTGGAGCACGCCGACGATCTGATCGAGGATTTGGAGCAGGCGCTGGCGGGGGTGGAGCGGCCCTGAGCCGCAATCGGGCCGGGGGGATCGGGATCGAAGCGTCAGTTCATCTGCGCATTACCATCGAGTCTGCCAAACGCGACGGTAAACCCTACATTCGGGGGATGCAGATTGCCGTAAATGACGTTCTCGGTTGGCAGGTCCACGGCATGAGCGAAGACGGGATTCTGGAAGAGCACCCGGACCCGCGTCAGGAGAAGGAAGACTTTGCGGCCGTGTGTGCGTTCGATGCAGACGTGGCGGATACTGCCTATAGCGGCCGGTGACATTCTCCCGGGCCTGGAAAGCATTTACGATCACGGTCTCACCGGCTCGTCCGATCCATTTGTCTTCGAGTAGCTAGCTATGCGGGCATACTCCCCTGGTTGTGCACGTGCGCCGTCAGCCTCTTATCAAAGAAGAATGGCTCGGCGTCATGGAAGACGATTCGTGAAAAATCCGGATGCCGCGGATTGATCAGGTGATTGCGTTCGCGAGGGAGTACCGCGGACGGAACGACGAGAATAGCGGTCTCCGTTGAGTTTGCCCAGGTTGTGCCCAATTCGCGCGTGCTGTTCCCGTGCTCGGCCGAATCCCAGCCTTCTGGTAGTTCGCCAATCGACAGGATCCGGCACGAAAGATCATCGGGGACTTCGATCGGAATTGAAATGTAATCGTCTGCAAATTCGCGACTACCGGCCAGAATCTCCAGTGCGCACAGCGCCCGGCTCTCGGCTGCATATATCAGAGGGATACCCTTGTGATTCCACCGGCCTCCGAATCGGGCAGCACCCTTCCCGTCGTTAGCCGGATACCGGCTGCTGCCAATCCGGTATACGAGCATCGCTACCAGACGCCCTGTTCGATCCTGCCTAGAACGTCCTCAACCTGCTCGATTCCCTCAGCGGTGGTCAGCATTGAGAGCGGAGTTCTGTTCGAAAGGGAGGGCAACGGCGTACGGAGCCAACGGATTGCCTTGTCCCGAGCACCGAACACTTCAATTGCTCGGCCGGTCACGCTGACAATACCATCCAGGTCCACCGTATACATTTCTGTCCCAGTGACATTAACTTCCGAGCGACCGGTTTTATGCTCCGGACTGCTCCCCGAGGTGGTGGCGGCTACCGGCGCCGGAGGCTTCGAGCGAAGCTCCTTCTGCGATCGGGATCGGCGCGGGTATGCTCCCGTGTCTTCGCCGACGGTTAACGCAGGGCCCTTGAGTTGGACACCTTTCACCTGGGCTCTCGTTTGAGCAGTAGCCCGCTCCGCATCAGCATCCGAACCCATCTCCACGAAAGCAAAACCACGCGATCCTCCGGTTTCGCGATCTACCTCTACGCGGACATTTTCCACATGGCCATACTTTTCAAACAACTTGCGGATGGACCCTTCCGTTGCGCCGAAATCCAAGTTGCCGACAAGAATGTTCTTCATCGGTTTTCTTCCCAACCCTCAACACCAGTATAAGGCTGAGCCGCCACGACCGGGTCGGCTCAGCAAGAGGTCGGCGACAGGTCCTCAAACTTCGCTCACAGAACGGGATTGGCTAAGTGTGCCGGGGCCTTGTTTTGGCGTCCCACACGGGCGCCTACTGGGCCGACTGCTCCGTGCCACCCTTCACGATTTCGAAAGGCACCGCCGGAAGCGTGCCCAGCGGGACGCGCTGCCGGGCAGCCGCGGCCGGCCTTCCGTTGGCGGAGGGCGGCGGAGTTCGTTCGCCCGATACATCGATGATCAGGTTTCCGCGCAGGCCGGGTTTGGCTTTGGCGGCGTCGCATTGCAGCACGAGTTCGGCTCCGCCCGGCGACGGTAGCGCTTCCTTGAGGGCGATTCCCGCCGGTGGATCGTTCAACTCGTACTGCACCTTCTCGATGGGGCTCGCGGGCGGAAGCGAAAACTCCGCCCGCAGGCGAACGGTATTGCCGGCCGGTATTTTCAGGGTCCCGGCGCCCGCCACCCGCGCCGGGGTGCGCAACGCCGCGCCGCGCCGCACGGTCAACTGCAAAGCGCTGGCCGGGACCAGATGCCGGTAGAAAAATGCCTGCATCATATCTTCCGCCGGGACGGCCTGCCTGGCGACCTCCCGCCCGTCAATCGCCGCCCGGCCTTCCAGCGCCAGTTGGATTGGCTCCCTCGGGATTTGCGGCGATACCGTCAAGGTGATCCGCACCTGGTCCTGACCCGCCGGGATCGTGGCGCCACTCAGGCCGAGCCCGCGCGGCGCGTCCCGGAGCGCGAGCGCAATCGCGCCCGCAAACCCATCCTTGCGGATAGCGTGCACAGCCACGGGGACGCTGGTACCGCCGCTGGCGTTGATTGCCGACGGTGTCACGCGCAGCTCGAAATCGGGCCGCGGCGCGCCGATGCGCAGGCGATAGGCATACTCCGGGCCGCCCTTCTGCTGGGCATCGCCAATGTAGAGATAGTAGCTGCCGTTGGAGGGCAGCGTCGTCAGGATGCGGGAATCGGCGTGGTGCGTTTCGAGGCCGGCGCCCTCATCCGGAGCGTCGTCATTGAAGGCCAATTGTTTGCCTTTGGCGTCGGTGAGGCGCAGCACGGAATCCAGCGGAGAATCGAGCCGGCGCGCATAGACTTCCGCCACGATGGCTTCCCCGGCCCGGCCATCGAAACGGAATGCGTCCCACTCGCCCGGCTGGCCAATGCGCCCGTTCACCATGACCGGCAGTTTCACTCGTTTCGTTGTTGCCGGGACCTCCGGCAGAGCTTCCACCTGGAAGGGCTGCCCGGCCACCTGATAGATGCCCGGAGCTTTGCCTCTGGCATCGAAGGTCACGTGCCGGGAGGGCAGGTTCCAACCGCTCAGCTCTACCGCGGTGCGCGTTCCCGCCCGGCCGCCCAGCGGGAAAATGCCGGTGACGAAGGGCAGTTCGCCGATGGCCATGCGGTAGACGAAATCCTCGCGTCCGCGATAGAGGGCGTCCCGGATCTCGACGGTGTATTCGCCATCTTTGGGAACCAGGTAGTCGAGCACCGGGTCGGGATGGAAGCGGTAATCGTCGTTGTAGGCCACTTCCTTGCCGGCGGAGTCGTAGAGGGTCAGGACGGCTTGAAACCAGCCGGGGACGGCGTCGGCCAGGTAGGGCATCAGTTCGCGCGCGGCGGCAGCAATCACCAAGCTCTGGCCTTGGCGCGCCTGGAAGCGATAGCGATCCGCCTCGCCGGGTGTGAACGGCCGATCCGGCCGGCCGCCCTGCGCCTTGGCGAGCCGCGGCTTGATGCGGCCGTTGACG
>Ga0181528_10003016_pt1 | contig 10359 bp, 9 predicted proteins | sample PEATcosm2014_Bin_47_FD_119742 | JGI IMG/M metagenome (GOLD analysis project Ga0181528, IMG submission 119742) | Peatland microbial communities from MTU Mesocosm Facility, Houghton, MI, USA - PEATcosm2014_Bin10_10_metaG | ecosystem: Environmental > Terrestrial > Soil > Wetlands > Peat | place... | reverse complement strand
CTGCCGCGTCCAGGCCTGCAGCGCATTGATCGCCAGCAGCAAGGTGAAGGCCGCGACCAGCATGACGACCGCGATGGCGGTGGCGCCCTGGTAGTCGTACTGCTCCAGCTTCGTGATGATCAGCAGCGGCGTGATCTCGCTGATCATGGGCATGTTGCCGGCGATGAAGATCACCGAGCCGTATTCGCCCAGCGCACGCGCGAAAGCCAGCGCGAAGCCGGTGAGCAGTGCCGGCGTCAGCACCGGGAAGATGACATGCGCGAACGTCTGCCAGCGGCCGGCGCCCAGGGTGGCGGCGGCCTCCTCGACCTCGCGATGCAGGTCCTCGAGCACCGGCTGCAGCGTGCGCACGACAAAAGGCAGCCCGATGAAGGTCAGTGCCACGAAGACGCCCAGCGGCGTGAAGCTCACCTTGAACGGCAGGAACTGGCCGATCCAGCCGTTTTGCGCATACAGCGAGGTGAGCGCGATCCCGGCGACGGCCGTGGGCAGGGCGAAGGGCAGGTCGACGAGCGCGTCGATGAGGCGCTTGCAGGGGAACTCGTAGCGCACCAGGACCCAGGCCACGATCAGGCCGAAGAATCCATTGAGCAGCGCCGCCGCCAGCGAGACGCCGAAGGTCAGGCGATAGGAAGCCAGCACGCGCGGCGAGGTGACGGCGTCCCAGAACGCCGGCCAGCTCATGGTGAAGGTCTTGAGGAAGGCCGCCGACAGCGGCAACAGGACGATGACGCCCAGGTACAGCAGCGTGAAACCGAGCGCCAGGTCGAAGCCGGGCAGCACGCTATGGCGCTTGAGCAGGGTGCGCGAGAGGAACATGGCGGGCTAGTGCCGGGGATCGGCTGCCAGCAGCCGGTCGTACCGTGCAGCGTCGTCGAAATGCTCGTGCTGCGCCTGGCGCCAGCCGCCGAACATCTCGCCCACGGTGAAGGTCCGCACCGGCGGAAATTCCGCGCCATGGCGCGCGAGGATGGCGGCATTGCGCGGGCGCAGATGATGGCGGGCGGCGATTTCCTGGCCTTCGTCGGACCAGAGGTACTGCAGGTAGGCCTGCGCCTGGCGCTGCGTGCCGTGGCGGGCGGCAACGGCATCGACGACGGCAACCGGGTTCTCGGCCAGTATCGTCCAGGGCGGGTACACCACGTCGAAATGGTCGCCGAACTCGGCCCGGATCAACGGCACCTCGCTCTCGAAGGTGACCAGCGCGTCGCCGATCTGGCGCTGGGCGAAGCTCGTCGTCGCCGCCCTGCCGCCGCCATCGAACACCGGAACATTGGCGAGGATCCTGCCGATAGCCGCCGGAATCGCGTTCTCCGCAACGCCGCTCTTGCGCGCGGCGCCCCAGGCGGCGAGGTAGCCGTAGCGGCCATTGCCCGAAGTCTTCGGGTTGGGCATGAGAAAGGTGATACCCGGGCGCCCCAGGTCGCTCCAGTCGCGTATCTGCTTCGGGTTGCCCTTGCGGACCAGGATCACCGAGACCGAGGTCGTGGGCGCGCTGGCGTCGGGGAAGCGCCGGGCCCAGTCGCCAGCGAGCAGGTGGCCGCGGTCGGCGAGCAGGTCGATGTCGTTGGCCTGGTTCATCGTCACGACATCGGCCTCCAGCCCGTCAAGCACGCTGCGGGCCTGGCGGCTGGACCCTCCGTGCGACTGGTTGATGGCAAGCACCTCCCCCGTCGTGCCGGACCAATGGGCAACGAACGCGGGGTTGTAGTCGCGATAGAACTCGCGCGAGACGTCGTAGCTGGCGTTCAGCAGCGTCGTGGTCGCACCGGCCGGCAAGGCGACCGCCAGGACAGCAAGGGCCAGCAGGGCGGGAAGCCGGAAACGCCGGCGGCAAGGTGCGGATGGATTCGACAATTGCGGGGAGAGCGGCGCCGAGCCGCCCGTCAGGCATTCAAGCACCCATCGTAGAAAGCCCCGTCGATGCGACGAACGACCGATTTCGTCGATACTTGATTGAAAAATTCATAACCCGCCGGCCTGCATATGCGCAGCGCGGCCACCGCCGCGCAGCCTGGCGGTCAGCGCTTGGCGTAGATCTGGTCGAAAACACCACCGTCGGCAAAATGCGTCGCCTGCGCCTTGGTCCAGCCGCCGAACACCTCGTCGATCGTGAACAACGGGATCTTCGGGAACTGGGCGGCGAACTTCGCCGCTGCCGCCGGATTCCGGGGCCGGTAGTAATTGCGGCCGGCGATGTCCTGGCCTTCGCGCGAATACAGGTACTCGACATAGGCCTGCGCGACGGCGCGGGTGCCGCGCTTGTCGACGACCTTGTCGACGATGGAAACGGGCGGCTCGGCCAGTATGGACACCGACGGGGCCACGACCTCGAACTTGTCGGGGCCGAGTTCCTTGAGCGCGAGCAGCGCCTCGTTCTCCCAGGCGAGCAGCACGTCGCCGACGCCACGCTCCACAAACGTGGTTGTCGAACCGCGGGCGCCGCTGTCGAGCACCGGCACGTTGGCGTACAAGCGGGTGACGTAGGCGCGGGCCGCCGCTTCGCTGCCGCCCTTCTTGAGGGCGTAGCCCCAGGCGGCCAGGTAGTTCCAGCGGGCGCCGCCCGAGGTCTTGGGATTGGGCGTGATCACGGCGACACCCGGCTTGACCAGATCGCCCCAATCCTTGATGCCCTTGGGATTGCCCTTGCGCACGAGAAAGACGATCGTCGAGGTATAGGGCGCGCTGTTGTCGGGCAGGCGCTTCTGCCAGTCGGGCGCGATCAAGTGGGCCTTGTCGGCGATCGCATCGATGTCGTAGGCCAGCGCCAGCGTGACGACATCGGCCTCGAGTCCGTCGATCACCGAACGGGCCTGCTTGCCGGAACCGCCATGGGACTGCTGCACGGTCACGACATCGCCGCTCTTCTGTTGCCAGTACCGCGCGAATGCCTTGTCGAAGTCGACATACAACTCGCGCGTCGGGTCGTAGGAGACATTGAGCAGCGTGATTTCCCTGGCGCCGGCAGCGAGGGCGGCGCCGGCGCTGCACAGCGCGGCGGGCACGGCCACCAGGAGGCACACCAAACGGCGAGCCAGGGGGGTTGAAAAGCCAACGCTGATGCCACGCATGGTTTCCCTTCTTTCGCAATTGCACGCAGATACGGTCCCGCACTCTAGGGGCCGGCGGCGACGCGGCGAACGAAGGAAAACACGCCAGCAAATGCTAACGGCGAATACGGCAAGCGGTTTGCCGCACTAGGACGCCGGTGCGTCCGCGGCTGTCGCGCCGGTCCGTGCGCGCCGCTGCGACTGCCACCGCTGCAGGCCGGCGCCGGCGAGCATGGCAGGCACGAACCACCAGGCTTCCGCGTTGCCCAGGCCCAGTGTGGCGATCGCCGGACCGGGGCAATAACCCGCCAGGCCCCAGCCAACGCCGAAGAGGGCCGAGCCCAGCAGCAGGCGCGCATCGATCGCCGCACGCGAGGGCAGGTCGAAGCGCTCATCCAGCAGCGGCCGCCGACGCAACAGTACGAGGTAGAAGCCGGCCGCGGCCAGCACGACGGCGCCGCCCATCACGAACATCAGGCTCGGGTCCCAGGCGCCGGACACGTCGAGGAAGCCCAGGACCTTGAGTGGATCGATCATTTGGGACAGTGCCAGGCCGACGCCGAAGACCAGGCCGGCAGCCAGCGCCGCCAGCGCGCGCGCAATGGCCTGGCGGTTTACCTGGCTCGACATGATGCTCGCCGGGCCTCAGGAAATCTGCAGCACGTGGCGCACGACGAAAGTGCTGGCCACCGCCACCGCGACGAAGGTGGCGGTGGCCGCCAGCGAACGCGGCGAACCGCGCGCCAGTCCGCAGACGCCGTGGCCGCTGGTGCAGCCGCCGCCGAGCGCGGTGCCGTAGCCGACCAGCAGGCCGGCCAGCACCAGCAGCGCCGCCGGAAAGTGCGCACGTGGCGACGGCAGCGCGCCGCCCGCCAGCGCCCACAGGGCAGCTCCACCGACCAACCCCGCCAGGAACGCGACGCGCCAGAGCCGATCGCCCGCGCTGCTGAACCACAGTCCGCCGGCAATCCCGCTGACGCCGGCGATACGGCCATCGAGCGCGAGCAGCACGACCGCGGACAGCCCGATCAGCAGCCCGCCGCCAAGCGCACTCCAGGGCGTGAATTGCAGCATCAACTCACAGCTTCCAGGCGTAGGAGGCACCGAGTATGGTCTCTTTCAACTGCACGTTGGCCTCGCCGCCGCCGAAGCCACCGGGCGGGAAACCCGGCGCGATGGAACCGGCGCCGTTCACGGTCTTGCCCGGGGCCACGGCAAGAAAGCCTGTCAGCTCTCCCGTGCCACCGAGCGCCTGCGTCGCGCCTATCGTGATGTGGTCCTGGACGACCCCGGGCGCCAGGATGTTGAAGAAGGTCTGGCTCGACGGGACGGTCTGGCCGGCGTGGCTGTAGCCGGCACGCAGCACGAGGCCGGAATCGACTTGATAGGCCAGCGCCAGCTTGCCGACGGTCACGTTGCGCCAGCCGAAGCCGGGGCCGCCCGGCGCGCCCAGTGGCACGCCCTGCAGCAGGCTCGCGACCGAATCGCCCACGGCCGAGACATGGCTGTAGTCGATGGTCTGCACGTCCAGGCCTATGGTCCAATCCTGGCTGGGGCGGTAGGTGATGCCGATGCCATAGTTGTCGGGAACGTCGAAACGCCCGCCGTCGGCGAACAAACCCTTGTACTTGTCGAAGCTGCCATGCACCTTGGAGGCCCAGGTGGCCCCCGCAGTGAGGCCCGGCGCCAGCGTGCCGGTCCAGCCGACGCGTATGCCGGCTCCCAGCGTGGTGTCCGTGCCCTTGTCGCTGACATTGCCGGGACTACTGGAGAAACCGCCGAAGAACCCTATGCCCTGGGCCGAGAAACGCTGGTAGGCGACATTGAGCGCGATGCCCAGCGACTGGTCGGCGGCAGGCTTCCAGGCGATCGACGGACTGACAAACACTTGTTCGAGATCGACGCCGGCTGTGCCGGTCGCGCCGAAGCGCGCGTAGGGATTAGCCGCGTATTGGGTGTTCAGGCCGCCGTTGCCATACACCGCCACGCCGGCGCCCAGCGTGCTCGACAGCTGGCGGCTGTAGCCGAACTCGGGCAGGAAGAAATTCTTCTTGCCGTCGCCGTTGTAGCTCGCGTCGGCGCCGAAGGCGTTGCCGACGATATCGGCGCTGCGGCGCGGCGCGAACCACACCACGCCCAGGTCGACCCGATCGCCCACCAGTGCCGTGCCCGCCGGATTGCTGGCGGCGGCAAGCGCATCCTGCGCCCAGGCGATGCCCACGCCGGCCTGGCCTTCTGCCTTGGCGCCATAGCCATCGAGGAAATAGCCGTTGGTCGCCCCGGCAGCCAGGGGCGCAAGCACGCCGGCGAGCAACAGGGTGGCGCTGCCGACGCGAGCGAGGGGCCGCGCTCGAGACGCGCGGTGGTCAAGGCGATGGCGGCGGTGCATGGAGGAGGCGCTCCCGTGTGGAATGGACCGGCCACTCTAGCCAGCCCCACGGGAACGCTCCACGAATAAACGTGCATGAAGATATGCACCGCCCGCACACGGCCGTCGGCCGCGCCGCCTCAGGGGCGGCGCTTGCCCGACAAGCGGCGCACGACCGCAATGAAGCGGTCGACTTCCTCGCAGGTGTTGTAGAACGCCAGCGAGGGGCGCACCGTGGCTTCGAGGCCGAAGCGTCGCAGGATGGGTTGCGCGCAGTGGTGGCCGGTGCGCACCGCGATGCCTTCCTCGTTGAGCGCCTTGCCCACCTCCTCGGTGCTGCGTCCCTCCATCACGAACGACAGCACGCTGGCCTTGTCGCGCGCGGTGCCGATCAGCCGCACGCCCGGTACCGGCCGCAGGTGGTGCGTGGCGTAGTCGAGCAGCCCGTGCTCGTAGCGCGCGATGTTCTCGATGCCGACCCGCTCGACGTAGTCGAGCGCCGCCCCCAGGCCGACCGCATCGGCGATGTTGCCCGTCCCGGCCTCGAAGCGCGCCGGCGGACCCTGGTAGCGGGTGCGCTCGAAGGTCACGTCGGCGATCATGTTGCCCCCGCCCTGCCAGGGCGGCATGTCCTCGAGCAGCTGGCGCTTGCCGTAGAGCACGCCGATGCCGGTGGGACCGAAGATCTTGTGGCCCGAGAAGACGAAGAAGTCGGCGTCGATCTGCTGCACGTCGACGCGCATGTGCGAGACCGACTGCGCGCCATCGACCAGCGCGCATGCGCCGGCGCGATGGGCCAGGTCGACGATCTCCTTGACCGGCACCACCGTGCCCAGGGCATTGGACACCTGCGTCACCGCCACGATGCGGGTGCGATCGTTGAGCAGGCGCTGGTATTCCTCGAGCAGCACCTGGCCGGAGTCGTCCACGGGGATGACGCGCAGCTTCGCGCCCTTTTCGGCGGCCAGCTGCTGCCACGGCACGATGTTGGCGTGGTGCTCCAGGTGCGAGACGATGATCTCGTCGCCGGCGCCGACGTTGCGCGCGCCCCAGCTCTTGGCCACCAGGTTGATCGCTTCGGTCGTGCCACGGACGAAGACGATCTCCTCGGTCGAGCTGGCGTTGAGAAAGCGCCGCACCGTGCCGCGCGCGCCTTCGTAGGCGTCGGTGGCGCGTGCCGCCAGTTCATGCGCGGCGCGGTGGATATTGGAGTTCTCGTGCGCGTAGAAGTGCGCCAGCCGATCGATCACGGCCTGGGGCTTCTGCGTGGTGGCGGCGTTGTCGAACCAGACCAGCGGCCGCCCGTTCACGCGCTCGGCCAGGATGGGAAAGTCGCGCCGGATCGCATGAACGTCGAACGGCGGATGCGCGCCGCCCGGCGCCTGCGGGACGCGGTCGGGTGCGGCGCCGGTCGGGGCGAGGAAGTAGTACGGCTCCGGGGCCGAGGCCGGCGCCGCATCGCTGCCGGGCACGCCGAATGCGGACGCGCCGGATTCGCCGATGAAATAGTACGGCGCGTGGCCGGCGCCGGCGGGCAGCGCGGCGCTTGCGCCCGGTGGCGACGCCGCTGCGGGCACGCCCAGGGTCGGACCACCCACCCGGCTGTCGAGCGCCGGCAACGCGGTGACGACGGTATCGGGCAGGCCGTTGCCCGCCTGCGCGTGCGGCACCAGCGCCGGCGCCGCCGCGAGGCCGTTGGCCGGCGCCTGCGGCGAGGTGGGCGCGAGATTCGCCCCCGGGGGCAGCGCGCCCAGTGGCACCGCCGCGGGCGTGGCCGGGCCGCTGGCCCCCGGCGGCAGCGTCACGCCGGCCGGATGCGGGTTGACCGGCACCGGCACTGCGCCGGCAGTGCCGGGCAGCGCGGCGAAGAACTCGCCCGCCAGCCGTGCCAACGCGACCGGGTCCGGCAGGCCTGCGGGTACCGGCACGGGAGTGAAATCGGGAACCGCCATTACGCTGCGCTCACTTGTAGGTATCGGGGTAGTCGTGGTACTTGCCTATCTCCACGTCCTCGAGCACGGCCAGCGCGTCGGGCGTCTGGATCGCGAGCGAGCAGTAGAGCGAGATCAGGTACGAGGCGATCGCATTGCGATTGATGCCCATGAAGCGCACCGACAGGCCGGGCGCCTGTTCGCCGGCCAGGCCCGGCTGATAGAGGCCGACGACGCCCTGGCGCCGGTCGCCCACGCGCAGCAGCAGGATCTTGCTCTTGCCGTCGGCGACGGGAACCTTGTCCGAAGGAATGAGCGGCAGGCCGCGCCAGGTCAGGAACTGCGAGCCGAACAGGCTGACCGTCGGCGGCGGCACGCCGCGCCGCGTGCATTCGCGGCCGAAGGCCGCGATGGCCTGCGGATGGGTCAGGAAGAAGGCCGGCTCCTTCCAGACCTTCGTGAGCAGCTCGTCGAGGTCGTCCGGCGTCGGTGCGCCGCCGAGCGGATAGATGATCTGCTCGGGCGCGACATTGGCGAGCAGGCCGTAGTCCGGATTGTTGATCAGTTCGCTTTCCTGCTTCTCCTTGATCGTCTCGATCGTGAGGCGCAGCTGCTCCTTGATCTGGTCGTGCGGGCTGCTGTAGAGATCCGAGACGCGCGTGTGCACGTCGAGCACCGTGCTCACGGAATTGAGGAAGTACTCGCGCGGCTGGTCCTCGTAGTCGACGAAGGTCGTCGGCAGCTCCGACTCGTCGCGCTTGGCGCACTGCACCTGCACGTCCTGCGGGTTCTTGACGGTGTTCAGGCGGTAGATGCCGGCCTCGACCGGAACCCACTGCAGCAGGTGGGTGAGCCAGCGCGGGCTGATGGTCGAGAGCGTGGGCGCCGTCTTCGTCGCGTTGGCAAGCTGGCGCGCGGCGTTGTCGCCGAGGGCCAGTTGCGCGGACTGCTTGTCAACCATGTAGATCTCCTATGTTCAAGAAACAAATCAGTCGGTGGATTGCTCGACCCAATGGATCAGGCGCGACAGCGGTACGTCCAGCGCCAGCGCCAGCTTGGCCGCGGTCGCCAGCGACGGCATCGCCCCTGCGCGCTCGACTTCGCCCATGTACGAACGATTGAGCTCGGCACGCGCGGCAAGCTGCTCCTGCGACCAGCCGCGCTGGTCGCGCAGCCCGCGCACCACCCTGCCGAAGCGCTCGGCGATGGCGGCAGCCGGGTCGAGCGGCACGCTCAATCCTGGATCCAGGGCAGCCCGCGGAAGCGCCAGCCATCGGCGCTACCCCGCTGCCCGGCGGCATTGATCTCGCCCTCGAAGCCCTCCAGGACATTGAACACGCTGGCAAAGCCGGCCTTGGTGGCGGCCTCGGCGGCCAGCGCCGAGCGCTTGCCGCTGCGGCACAACAGCAGGACAACCTGGTCCTTGCCGACCTTGCTTTCGAGTTCGCGCACGAAGCGCGGATTGCGCGTCAGCGCCGTTCCCGTAGCCCAGGCGACATGCAGGCTGCCGGGCACGTGGCCGACGAACTTGCGCTCCTCGCCGGAGCGCACATCGACCAGCACGGCGGCGCCATTCTGGACCAGCGCCCAGGCCTCGAGCGGCGGCACCCGGCCGGCGTATCCCAGGCCGTCGGCCTGGGCGGTCGTGCGGGCATGATCGAGTACGGAGTGCGTGGTGGAACCGGGCAGCGCGATCGACATGAAAATTCCTGGAAACCGTGGAAAAATGCCGTCTATAAACAGCAGGCCACCAGCGTAGGCAGGCGGCGCGGCCAGGGGAACGAAAGAATGCGATGTTCCATATGCGCGGATCGTTGCTGCACCCGGGGCGGCGCGCCCAGGGTCGCGCTTTTCTTCGGCCTGAACGGGGACGCCAAGTGGGCGCTGCTGGTGCATTGACGCGGGGACATCGTTGGCTGCACCGATGTTTCCCTATCCACGCCAGGAGCCCGCGTCATGCAAACACCGCACCCGTACTGCCGCAGTACCGAACTGCCCCACGTCAAGACCCCCCTTCCCGGACCCAACAGCCGCAGCTGGTTCGCGCGCACCGATAGCTGCCTCACCGGCGGCATGGGCGGCCACGAGCTCGTGCCTTTCGTCGAGGCATCCAAGCGCGGCTACCTCGTAGAGGATGTCGACGGCAACACCTACGCCGACCACATCGGCGGCTGGGGTTCGTCGCCCTTCGGCCCGACCCCGCCGTCGGTGAAGGCAGCGATGGACGCCGCCTGGGAAGCGCACGGGATGGAGATATCGGTCTTCGTTCCCAACGTGCAGGCGCTGGCGCTGGCCCAGAAGCTCACCGCCATCGCGCCGGGCCGCATCAGCCGCGTGCAGTATTCGGTGACCGGCACGCTGGCCGTCGAAGGCGCCGTCAAGCACATGCGCGAGGCCACCGGGCGCCCGCTGATCATCACCTTCGGCGGGCAGTATCACGGCGAGTCCACCTATTTCGCCGCCGGCGTTTCCAGCGACCTGTCCAATGTCACCTCGGGCAGCACGCAATACGTCTCGGGCGTCGTCATGGTCCCCTACCCCAATCGCTTCCGCTCGGCGTTTCGCCGCGGCCCGGGCCCGTTCGACGATTGCGAAGTGCTCGACTACCTCGACTACCTGCTCGTGCAGCAGGTGCATCCGGACCAGGTGGCCGGCGTGCTGATCGAACCGGTGCTCGGCGAAGGCGGCATACACGTGCCGTCACAGGCCTTCTGGGACCGCCTGGGCGCGATGTGCAGGAAGTGGGGCTGGGTCCTGTGCGTAGACGAGGTGCAGACCTGCATGGGGCGCTGCGGGCACATGTTCGCCATCGAGCGCTGGCGCGGCATCGACCCCGACATGCTGCTGCTGGGCAAGTCGTTCTGCGGCGGTGGCCAGCCGATCGCCGCCATCCTGGGAACGGATGCGGTCATGGCCCATTCGAAGCTGGTCATCGGCAGCACCTACGGCTGGGTACCGGCGGCCGCGGCCGGAGCGCTTGCCGGCATCGCGCTCATCGAGGCGGGCGGCG
>Ga0181528_10003015_pt1 | contig 10361 bp, 8 predicted proteins | sample PEATcosm2014_Bin_47_FD_119742 | JGI IMG/M metagenome (GOLD analysis project Ga0181528, IMG submission 119742) | Peatland microbial communities from MTU Mesocosm Facility, Houghton, MI, USA - PEATcosm2014_Bin10_10_metaG | ecosystem: Environmental > Terrestrial > Soil > Wetlands > Peat | place... | reverse complement strand
CGGCACTGACGGACTTCATCTTCATGGTGCAAGGCACGAGCCACATGTTCATCACTGGTCCCGACGTGGTGAAAACCGTTACGGGTGAAGACGTCACCTTGGAAGAGCTCGGAGGTGCTCTCACGCACGCTTCGAGGTCAGGTGTGGCGCACTTCGTGATGCCCGATGGAAAGAGCGTTCTCGACGAAGTTCGCTACTTGTTGTCCTTTATGCCGTCGAACAATATGGAAGAGGCCCCGCGGATCATGATGGGCGACGACCCCAATCGTTCTTGCGATGAACTTCGAACGTTGCTGCCCGATTCACCGAATCAGCCTTACGACATGAAAAAACTCATTACGTCGGTCGTGGATAACGGCGAGTACCTAGAGGTACACGCCACCTACGCGCCTCAAATTACTTGCGGGTTTGCGCGCATTGACGGCCACGCCGTGGGACTCGTGAGTAATCAACCTCAGATTTTGGCCGGTGTCTTGGACATCGATTCATCAGAAAAGGCTGCGCGGTTTGTACGAACGTGTGACGCCTTCAACATTCCGATAGTTACGTTCGTGGACGTGCCGGGATTCATGCCCGGTACCGACCAAGAATATGGTGGCATCATTCGACACGGTGCCAAGTTGCTCTACGCGTTCTGCGAATCCACCGTTCCTCGTATCCAAATGATCACTCGAAAGGCCTACGGTGGCGCCTACGTCGTCATGAACTCAAAATCCATTGGCGCCGACCTCGCCTACGCGTGGCCAACGGCGGAACTGGCCGTCATGGGTGCTTCGGGTGCCGTGGAGATTGTTTATCGGCGCGACCTCGCGGCGGCAAAGGACCCCGACACACTTCGTAAAGGCCTCACCGACGACTACGAAGAGAAGTACTCGAACCCCTACGTGGCGGCCGAACGAGGGTTCATCGACGACGTGATTGACCCCGCGGAGACGCGACAAGTGCTGGCGCGCTCGCTGGACTTACTACGTGGCAAGCGAGAAGAGTTGCCCAAGCGCAAGCACGGGAACGTTCCGCTTTGAGTTACGGACTTTCGCCCCGGCCAATGCCTCCCGACGACGACGTCGCGGCGGTGGTCGCGGTACTCAGCGAAGTGATGGCGAAGCGGTCGGTAACAAAGGCGGATCACACACCACCGTGGCGTTTTTCTGGGCGTTGGTTCAACAACGGTCCCTACACCGCGTCTCGACGTCCGCGCATTATGCCCAACTAGTTGGCGGGCGCTGACTCTTTTTCTTCAATAAGCGTCAACAGATCATCGACGATGGCGCTTAATTCGTAGTCCTTAGGTGTGTAAATCGACGTCACACCGTGTTCGCGAAGGGTCTTGGCGTCGTCGTCGGGGATAATGCCACCCACCACGACGAGAGCGTCCGAACCATTGTCGAGCAGGCCCTTCACGATGCGAGGAACGAGGTCGAGGTGTGAGCCAGACAGTATCGAGATACCAACGATATCGACGTCCTCGTCTCGCGCGGTGGCGACAATATCTTCCGGCGTGAGTCGGATGCCCTGGTAGACGACTTCGAAACCCGCGTCACGGGCAGCCACCGCGATCTGTTCGGCGCCGTTGGAGTGCCCGTCGAGTCCGGGTTTTCCTACGAGAATCTTTGGCGGACGTCCGCGTCGTTCGCTGAGTGCCTTCGAACGAGCGACGTACGAAGAAAAGTCACCGCCGCGAGCGTTTCGAACCGATCGCACACCGGTCGGGGCACGGTACTCGCCATAAATGGCACGAAGCGCACCGGCCCATTCGCCCGTGGTGCCGCCTGCTTTAGCAAGAGCAATAGTCGGCACCATGATGTTGTCATCGGGGCTCGTGGACGTCGCCACTCGTTGGAGTTCTTTCAAGGCCAAGGCCACTTCGGATTCGTCCCGGTTTTTTCGCCACGCCACGAGGCTCGCAATGGTTTCACGCTCGGCTGCTTCATCAACGCGCAGAATTGCGTCGATCGTCGGGTCACTCGTCAGCGGCGACACCTCCGTCTCTTGGAATTTGTTGACACCAACGACGATCTGTTCGCCCGATTCAATGTTGGCCACGCGCGCCGACTGGCTTTGGACTAGCCGGCTCTTCAATTCCTCAATGGCGTTGAAGGCTCCGCCCAGGCCGAGTACATCGTCCAGTTCGTCCTTGGCGGCCTGTGCTAATTCGCGGGTCTTTGCTTCCATGACGAGCGATCCATCAAAGAGGTCGGGGTACTCGAGCAAATCGGATTCAAAGGCCAACACTTGTTGGATGCGAAGACTCCACTGTTGATCCCAAGGACGCGGTAGACCCAGGGCTTCGTTCCAAGCGGGAATAGCGACCGCGCGAGCGCGAGCGTCAGCGGACATGGTGACGCCGAGCATTTCCAAGACGACACGTTGGATGTTGTTTTCGGGCTGTTGCTCGGTGAGACCGAGGGAGTTCACTTGCACGCCGTAACGAAAGCGACGAAGCGTCGGGTCACTCACGCCGTAGCGGTCGCGACATATTTCGTCCCAGAGACTCGTGAAGGCTCGCACCTTGGCTATTTCTTCAATGAACCGGATGCCGCTGTTCACGAAGAATGAAATTCGCCCAACAACGTTAGGCATCTGGGCAGGGTCGATTTTTCCGGAATCACGAACAGCGTCCAACACGTCAATCGCGGTCGCCAGCGCGTAGGCAATTTCTTGCACCGGGGTGGCGCCCGCTTCTTGCAAGTGATAGCTACACACGTTGATGGGGTTCCACTTCGGGACGTTATTGATGCCGTAGGCAATCATGTCGACGATCAGTCGCTTGGAAGGCTCCGGCGCAAATATATACGTACCCCGCGAGAGATATTCCTTCACGATGTCGTTTTGTGTCGTTCCTTGCAACGTCGCGGCTTCGACGCCCGTTTCTTCGGCGTGGGCGAGATACAAACCCCATAGCCACGCGGCGGTGGCGTTAATGGTCATCGACGTGTTCATTTCGCCGAGGGGCAAGCCCTCAAAGAGTTCGCGCATATGGCCAATGTGGCCAATAGGCACACCGACCTTTCCGACCTCGCCCACCGCGTTGGCGTCATCGGAGTCGTAACCCGTCTGGGTCGGTAAATCAAAGGCAATGGAGAGACCGGTTTGGCCCTTTTTCAGATTGGTCCGAAAGAGTTCGTTGGACTTTTGGGCGGTGGAATGGCCCGAATACGTTCGCATGACCCAAGGCTTGGCACGTTCACTCATGGCCTCTCCTTCGTTATGTCCTGCTATTTACGGTAGTCGTAGAAACCCGAACCTGACTTTCGCCCGAGCTGTCCCGCCACGACCATTCGCTTCAAGAGTGGCACGGGAGCGTAGTTGACGTCGGAGAATTCTGCGTGCAGCGCTTCAAGAATGGCCAGTGACGTGTCAAGACCTACGAGGTCTAAGAGCGCAAAAGGTCCCATCGGGAATCCGCAGCCGCCCTTCATGGCAATGTCGATTCCTTCTTTGGAAGCAACACCCTGTTCTAAGAGACGAATGGCGTTGTTGAGATACGGAAAGAGCAGCGCGTTGACAATGAAGCCCGCCTGGTCCTTTACTTCCACCGGCTCTTTGCCACACGCCGTGGCAAACGCGGTGACCGCAGCAATCGTTTCGTCACTGGCGGTGAGCGGGCGGACGATTTCCACGAGTGACATTGCCGTGGCGGGATTAAAGAAATGCACGCCACATACCAACTCGGGTCGAGAGGTTTCCATTGCCATCTCAATGACGGGCAGCGTCGAGGTATTCGTCGCGAGAATCGCACCGGGATGCACCAAGCGGTCGAGTTCGTTAAACAGTGCCTTTTTGACGGCGAGGTCTTCGACAACAGACTCCAAAACAAAGTCGCAGTCGGCGAGGTCGTGCAGGCTGGTCGTTCCCGAAACTCGCGAACGAATGGCGTCGGCTTCTTGCTTGGTCTTCTTTTCACGTTCGACTTGCTTGGCGAGTGACTTTTCGAGTCCCGCGAGCATGCCGTCAGCGGTCGCTTGTGATCGACTGCGCACAATCACCGTTGCCCCGGCCGCCGCCGCGACCTCCGCAATGCCGCTACCCATGATGCCTGAACCGAGGATGCCTACTTTTTGGAACGTCATGTTCAAAACCATAGTGTTCGCGCACAAAGGTGCCGGTAGGAGAGACTGAGGGCGTGGTAACCAAAACGCTGGTCGTGGGATCAAACAATGTGCTCGCTACTTGGTGCAGTCCGCATGCTCCGGTAGAACTCCGAGTTGGTGCCGACGTTGTCGTCGTGCCGACGGGTGCTGCTTTTCTCGATCCCGCCAAGAGCGCCATTGAAATAGCTCACGTGCTCGAACCTCACGAGTACCGAGTCGAAGCCTTGATGGTCCTTGACCGCGCAGCGGCCAATGAGACCTATTTTGCTGAACGCGTGCAGCGCGCCGACGCGGTGGTGCTCTGCGACGGTGCGGCGCTGCATCTGCGAACAACGTTTCGAGACACTGCGTTGTACGGCGCGATCGCCAATGCTTCTCTACTCGTCACGATTGGCGGAGCGTCCACGGTGTTTGGCGCCACGATGATTGATCCGCGGGGCGGAGCTCCGACGACGGGTCTCGGTGATCGCCACGGACTCGTGGTGACGACGCCGTCGAGTGAGGACCAACTTCATCGCACGAGAGAGTTGTTAGGAACGAATGAACTGCTTGCGGTTATCGACGACGACGGTGCGCTGTTCTATGACGGAGAATCGTGGCGTCAGTTGAGTAACGCCGGTGTGACGCTTACTCGGGGAACGACGAGCGCGACGTTCTAGCTTTCGTTGATCGTGACGCTTTCAATCACGACGCGTTCTTTGGGTGAGCCAGAAGGTGTGCCGATATTGTTGATGGTTTCGACCACGTCGAGACCCTTCACCACTTTTCCAAACAGTGCGTACAGTGGCGGCAGACGAACGCCGTCGGGTCCCGAGATGACGAAGAATTGCGAACCGTTGGTGTTGGGTCCGGCGTTCGCCATGGCGAGTGAACCAAGTTCGTAGCGTCCGGGCTTTGGCAACTCGTCTTTAAATCGGTAACCCGGTCCACCGGTGCCGTTACCCGTGGGGTCACCACCCTGCAGGACGAATCCCGGAATAATGCGGTGGAAAATGACGCCGTCGTAGTAGTGAAAGCGAGCGAGATACACGAAGTTGTTGACGGTCTCGGGAGCACCGTGTTGGTCGAGAAGAATCTCGAGGGTGCCCTCGGACGTCACCATGGTGGCCGTGTAGGTCTTGTCCATGTCCAAAATCATGGGCGGCGCTTCGGAGAATTTCTGACGCTTCTCGCTAGAACCGTCGGGGTTAGGAATGTCGTTACTCATTACTTGCTCGAATCTGAAATTGTGACCGACAGCATGCGGTGCGTGACCTTGGGAGGTTCGCCGTTGGCACTGGCACCGGAATTTCCTTCGTTGTTGATGGTCTGAACAACGTTGAAGCCCGAAATGACCTGACCAAAGAGAGCGTAGGAGTTTGGCAGTGTCTCGCCACTGGCGCCGGTGACGATGAAGAATTGACTACCACCGGTGTTGGGACCCGAATTCGCCATGGCGAGTGAATACAACGGGTACGTCGGGTTGCCCGTCTTTGGCAGTTCGTCTGGAATCGTGTAACCAGGGCCGCCACTACCGGTGCCCGTGGGGTCGCCACCTTGAATGACGAAGCCGGGAATAACGCGGTGGAAAATCACGCAGTGGTAATAGTTGTGCTCCGCCAAGAAGATGAAGTTATTGGTCGTTATCGGAGCGCTCGCCGCATCAAGTTTTACCTCGAAGGTTCCCGCGGTCGTAACAAACGTGGCGTAGTACGTAAGGGCTTTGTTAATCGTGAGCGCTGGAGCCTTGGACCAACTGAGCGTGTTCACGCGTGTTGAGGTTTTCGCGGGACATCCGGCGGCCTCGGCGACGGCGTTGGCCTGGGCCTGCGTGAACGACGCCACTTTCGCAATCGTGGTCGTTGTGGAACCCGCTGCGGTAGTGGTGGTGGATCCAGCGACGGTGGTGGTCGTCGACGACGCGGCGGTCGTCGTCGTATTTGAAGCGTTGGCCGTCGTTGTCGTGGTCGTTGTTGATTTGGAAGAACCTGAAAAGAAGGCGGCCGCAGAAGCAATGATCACGCCCGCCACGACGGCAATAATGATCGAGCGGCGAATGAAGCGACGGCGCTTGGTGGCACGGGCCTGCTGCTCAAGTCTGGCTTGACGACCGGCTTTTTGACGTTGACGTTTGCTAGTTGGCACGGGTTAAATCCTAGTCCGGGCTCTTGGACGAACTTCTGCAAGAACTAGTTTGTTCGTATGGCTTTGGTCGTTCAGAAGTATGGCGGCACGTCCGTAGGTGATCCCACCCGCATCCGCGCGGTGGCCCAACACGTGGCCAAGACCATTGGCGAGGGCAATCAAGTTGTCGTTGTCGTTTCCGCTATGGGTAAATCAACGGATGAGTTGTTGCGACTCGCGAGCGAAGTTTCGCCGTCGCGGCCACCTCGTGAAACGGACATGTTATTAACGGCGGGAGAACGCATTTCGATGGCGCTTGTCTGCATGGCACTGGCGGACGCTGACGTTGATGCGGCGTCGTTCACTGGCTCACAGGCCGGCATTATGACTGACGCGGATCACACGAAAGCCAAGATTCTGGAAATTCGGCCACACCGAATCCGCCAAGCACTCGATGAAGGCATCACGCCGGTCATAGCGGGCTTCCAGGGCGTTTCGTTTGAGGGCAACATCACCACGCTCGGACGTGGTGGCTCGGACGTCACGGCGGTCGCTATTGCTGCGGCGCTCGGAGCGGACGTCTGCGAGATCTACACCGACGTCACCGGCGTGTACTCGGCGGACCCGCGCGTCGTGCCGCTCGCACGACGGCTCGACAAGGTTTCCTTTGACGAAATGTTGGAAATGGCCGCGACCGGTGGTCGCGTGTTGATGCTTCGCTCGGTGGAATTCGCTCGCCGTCACGGCGTGCCGTTGCACGTTCGCTCAAGTTTTACCTGGGAGTCAGGTACCTGGATTGTCGAGGAGGACATTTCAATGGAAGAAGCCGTTGTTTCAGCAGTAACGGACGACACGTCCGAAGCCAAGATCACCGTGGCCGGGGTGCCCGACCGACCCGGTGTGGCGGCCAAGCTCTTTCGCGAACTCGCGAACCGCGGTATCAACCTGGACATGATCGTGCAGAACACCAATGACAACGTGACGACCGATATTTCGTTCACCGTGCCCAAAGAAGACCTCGAAGCAGCTCGTGAGACCTGCGACAAAGTGCGCGGTGATTTGGGAGCGACGAGTGTCACGACCGACGACAACGTGGGTCGCGTCACCATTGTGGGCGCAGGCATGAAATCCAACGTTGGAATCACCGCGAAGATGTTCGAGACGCTGGCGGATCACAACATCAACATCGAAATGATCTCGACGAGTTCTATTCGTATTTCTTGCGTAGTGCGTGCGGACCGAGTGAACGAAGCGGTGCGTGTATTGCACACGGCCTTTGGACTCGACGTCATCGCGTCCTAGACTGTCGAAATGAATATTGCGGTTGTCGGGGCGGGGGGCCAAGTTGGTACGGTCATGCGATCGATACTGCGCGAACGCAATTTCCCCGTGGGCGACATTCGTTTCTTTGGTTCGTCACGTTCGGCCGGAACGTTTCTTGACTGGGCCGGCGAGTCGATCATTGTGGAAGACGCCGACCGGGCAAACTTTTCTGGCATAGACCTTGCGCTGATGTCCTCGGGGGCAACGTCGTCGCGTGAGCTTGCGCCGAGGATTGTGGCGGCTGGCGCGACGGTGGTTGATAATTCGTCAGCGTGGCGCATGGACAAAGACGTTCCTCTCGTGGTCGCTGAGGTGAACGCTCACACGCTTCGTTCGATACCCAAGGGCATTATCGCCAATCCCAACTGCACGACCATGGCGGCGATGCCGGTGTTAAAACCGCTGCACCTCGCTGCCGGGCTTCGCTCCTTGACGGTTTCGACGTACCAGGCAGTGAGTGGATCAGGCCGTGAAGGCGTTGAAGAATTGGCCACACAATTGGAATCTTCTATGCAGTACAACGTTCGTGTCCTGACCTTTGACGGCAGTGCGTTGCAAGGTCCCGCTCCCGTGAAGTTCCCTGCTCCCATTGCCCACAACGTGGTGCCGGTCGCAGGTCACATTGTCGATGACGGCAGCTTGGAGACCAACGAAGAACAAAAGTTCCGCGACGAGAGCAAGAAGATTCTGGAGATTCCTCATCTTCGCGTATCGACGACGTGCGTTCGCGTGCCCGTCTTTACTGGTCACTCCATGGCGATTACCGCTTCGTTCGAACGTGAGTTGTCGATTGATGAAGCCACGAAGTTGCTCGGTGACGCTGCGGGTGTCGTCGTGGCGGATATCCCTACGCCCCTTCTCGCGGCTGGTCACGACCCCAGTTACGTGGGACGCATTCGTCTGGCGGAGTCCGTGGAAAACGGTCTGTCGTTTTTTGTGTCCAACGACAACTTGCGTAAGGGCGCGGCACTTAATGCCGTGCAGATCGCTGAACTGTTGAGCGAGCTCGCCTAGTCGGCGCCACCGTTTCGTACTTGGCGGCGAGCGAGATTCACGCAGTGATCGCCAAATCGTTCGTAGAAGCGCGCAATCATCGCGACTTCGACGGCGACCGGTAACGCCATGGACCCCGACACCAATTCGGCGGTGAGCGAAACGTGCAAATCATCGAGCTCGTCGTCGATGTCCTCAATTGCCGCAATGGCTTCGTGGTTGTTATCAACAATGGCGTCGGTCGCGGCTTGCCAGATGGTGACGGCGACTTCTCCCATTCGCTCAACGAGTCCTCGACTGCGCGGCGACATTTCGGTACCAAGACCTCTCGCGGCACGGCGCGCAATGTGCTCGGCGAGGTCACCGTTTCGTTCAATTTCGGGCAGGATGCGAAGAAGCGTCAGGTACCTTGAGCGCATGGCGGACGACGGTGCCGCTTCGGCCACGATGGCGGTCTCCACTTCACTCACCATTTGGTCAATTAAATAATCAACTTCCACGTCTTGATCAACGACGTGCTTGGCGAGTTCGCGGTCGCCAGCGAGCAGACTGTGCGTGGCTTCGGCGATGGCTTCTCCCACGAGAGCAAAGATGCGAATGACCTGTTGGGCGAGTAACGGCTCGAGTTCGTCCTCGACGCGGAGTGCTTCATCGTCGCTCGATCGTTGGCCAAAAAGCCGGTAAACCATCACTTAAGGCTAGTGGCGTGTCACAGCCATTCTCTATGGTGGAAAGTAATGCCGCCGCGAAGAGAGGTTTGGTCGGGATGCAACTCATAATTGGGATTCTCGTAGGGCTGGTCCTTGGGGCACTGCTCGCGTACGCACTGGTGAGTCGACGCTCCGAGTCGGTACGTGGACAGTTGGCACTCGCCAAAGGCACGCAGTCGCAATTAGAAGAACGGGCCAAGGATCTTCAGGCGACCATCGATCGTGAACGTACCACGCACGTGGCGGCCATTGAAAACTTGAAGGACGCTTTCCGTGTTCTTTCCTCCGAAACACTTGAATCCGTCGTCAAGAGTTTCAACGATGGCCAGCAACAAGCACTCGAGCAACGCGAACAGAAGCTCGACGAGCGAATGACGCCCCTGCAGGATTTGATAACGCAGTACAAAGAAAAGGTCGAACTTCTTGAGCAGCATCGCGAGGCTGGCTTTAACAAGGTCGAAGACGCCGCTCGTCGACTCAGTGAACAACAACTCGACATGATGCAAGAGACGAAAAAGTTGAACACCATTTTGGGTCGTTCGGCGGACCGGGGCCAGTGGGGCGAAGTGCAACTCGAAAGAATTCTGGAATACGCCGGCATGATGAAACACGTGGACTTTGATCCGCAACTAACAATGAAGACACAAAACGACCGCGACCAACGTCCCGACGTTGTGGTGCACCTGCCACACGGTGCCAACATTGCCATTGACTCAAAGGTTCCCCTTGACGCCTTTGAGCGAAGTCTTAATGCCGCGACCAGCGAAGAACGTGAGGCCGCTCTGGTGGAGCATGCGGCGAAGGTGCGCGGTCATATTCAGAGTTTGACGAAGAAGAGCTACGCCTCGTCGCTAGAGAATTCGCCCGCCTTCGTAGTGTGTTTCGTGCCGAGTGACCAGTTGCTCGCCGCTGCCTTCGAGGCTGATTCGGGATTATTGCAAGACGCGCTTCGTTCGCGAGTGCTGGTGGCGGGCCCCACGACGTTGCTCGGACTGCTCTGGTCGGTGTGGCTCGGGTGGAGCCAGTTCGAACAAGTCGAGAACATCGACGAGATTTACCAACTCGCGAGTCGGATCGCTGAACAGACCGGCGTGCTCTACGGTCACGTGGACAGTCTTGGTAAGGGCATCACCAATTCGGT
>Ga0181528_10003014_pt1 | contig 10362 bp, 6 predicted proteins | sample PEATcosm2014_Bin_47_FD_119742 | JGI IMG/M metagenome (GOLD analysis project Ga0181528, IMG submission 119742) | Peatland microbial communities from MTU Mesocosm Facility, Houghton, MI, USA - PEATcosm2014_Bin10_10_metaG | ecosystem: Environmental > Terrestrial > Soil > Wetlands > Peat | place... | reverse complement strand
GAAATAGATGCCCTTACCCTCGTACTCGGCGAGATTTGCGAGCCCCAGCTTGTTGTAGTGCGCTCCCGTGGCAATCACGATGCTGCGCGCCAACAGCGATTCTCCGCCGTCGAGCATGACCTTGTACGGTTGCTCGTCGCAATTCACGCGCGACACCGTACGCGCGATCATCATCTCCGCGCCGAACTTCTGCGCCTGGTGGGTGGCGCGCGCCGCCAGTTCCAAACCCGAAACGCCGGTCGGAAATCCCAGGTAGTTCTCGATCTTGGAACTCGAACCGGCCTGGCCGCCGGGCGCCGTGGTCTCCACCATCAGCACGTTCAGCCCTTCGGAGGCGGCGTAGACCGCGGCCGCCAGACCCGCCGGACCCGCTCCCACGATGATCACGTCGCGCAGTTCCGACTTGTCGATGCTGCTGTTGAAGCCCAGGCATGACGCCAGGTACGGAATGGACGGATTGCGCATCACGCCGCGGGTATTGCAGATCACCACAGGCACTTCCGACGCCTTCACGTTGAAGCGATCGAGCAGGGCCTGCGCATCGCGGTCGTCGTCCAGGTCGACATAGGTGTACGGGTGGCCGTTGCGGCTCAGGAATTCGCGCAGATTCAGCGTTCCGGCGGAATGATGGGAGCCCAGCAGCACCAGATTGGCCAGACCCATATTCACCAGCGCCAGCCGCCGCAGAATAAAGGCGCGCAGCAGGATCTCGCTCAGTTCGGCGTCCCGCGCCACCAAAGTCCGCAGCGCCTCGGCGCTCAGCTCGAGAAACTCGCCCGGTTCGCTGACGCGGCCCAGCACCAGGCAGCGCTGGCCGGTGATCATGGTCATCTCGCCGGTAAACTGGCTGGGAGCGTGCCTCACCACGATTCGTTCGCCGCCATCGAGATCCGACTGCACGACCTCCATGCCGCCGGAGAGCAGCACGAAAAACGAAACGTCCGTCTGGCCGGGTTGGAAAAGAATTTCGCCGCGTTCGACATGGCGCACATGGCCACACGGCCGGATGCGGTCGATCTGCGCGGCGGTCAAAAAAGGAAACGTCTGCGTGCGGGCGTCCAGAACGCTAGGAGGAGAAGCCATGGATCTATTCTCGCATTGCTCCTTGTGAGACGCCTTACACTATACGGGAGGAGCTTCGTTCATGGCCACGCAGAGTTACGAAAATCACACCCAGCTTGTTACCGGTTTCCACAGAGTTCTCTTGCCAGTCCTATTTCTCACGCTGATCGGCTCGGCCGTGAATCTGGTGGAGTCCTGGGGAGACCATCAGCGCATCTATAGCGCGTCGCTGATCGTGGTGCTGACGGTTTGCCTGAGTTTGACGGCGTTATTCGCCCGCATGTTCGCTCTGAAAGCGCAGGATCGCGCCATCCGCGCGGAGGAAAATCTGCGCCATTTCGCGATGACGGGAAAACTGCTCGACCCGCGCCTCACGGTGAAACAGATCGTCGGCGTGCGCTTCGCGTCGGACGAGGAATTCGTCGCCCTGGCGCGCCGGGCAGCCGAGGAAGGGCTCGCCCAAAAGGACATCAAGCGAGCGGTGAAGAAGTGGCGGGCCGACACGGATCGCGTGTGAGTCGGACGTGGGGCATGCTTTAGCTCGCCCCGATCTGCGGCGGTTTTCAGCCAGACTCGGAACAACGCAGAGAAACTTATGGGACGGCGGAGAAGCTGCTAAGGACGAGCTCCGCTCGCCGGACAAGCTGAAGAAGTAGGTCCCACAGCGCGCTGCGCGCAAGCTCTCAGCGGTCGCTGTGTGCAAAGAATATGGAGTCCAGGCCAGTTCCTTCGCCGCGGTAAAATCCAGCCATGACGTGCCGCAGACTCCCGATCTTATTCGTCGCCTCGCTGGCGCTGTCCCAGACCGCGCAGACCCCTCTGCCGAACGCCGAGCTGAAGGATCCCGGCGGGCAGAAGATCGTATTCCGCTTTCAAACTCTGCCCGGCAGTGTGCAGATTTACACTTGCAAACCCGCTGGACAGGGCTTCGCATGGACGGGCTCCGACCCCGACGCCGTCCTGGCAGACTCCGCGCGCAAGTTGACCGCGCACCATTACAAAGGACCGGCGTGGGAAGCTAGCGATGGCAGCATCGTGCGCAGCGAGGCCGCGCTCGCCAAACACTTCCTGCCCGGCAATTCGAGCGCCGTTGATTGGCTGGAACTGCCGGCCAAGGAGGGAACGGGGCAGTTCGCCAAAGTGACATTCATTCACCGCATCGACACTTCCGGCGGACTCCCGCCTTCCGCCAAGCCCTGCGATGCCCAGCACGCCGGCGATCAGGAGCGCGTCAACTACTCCGCCACGTACCTGTTCTATGCACCCAAATAATGCCGCCCGCCTAGCCGGCGTGGGCCACGATTTTCGGTTCGTTCCTGGCGGCCGCTTTGGGATCGGGCCGGGTGATATCGATACTGCCCTTGAAATAGGCGCCGTCGTCGATGCTGATGCCGGCGCTCTTGATATTGCCGATCAGGCTCCCTTGCTCGCGGATGGCGATTTTCCCGCTAACCTCCACGTTGCCATGAACGCTGCCGAAGATCACCACCTCGCGCGCTCTGATATTAGCCCGCACCTTGCCGTTGGGGCCGACCGTCAGCAGGCTCTCCGACTCCATTACGCCCTCGACATCGCCATCCACCAGCAACTCCTCGCGCGTATGAATTTCCCCCTTGATGCGCATGGAAGCGCCGATCGCTGCGCTGGCCGCCGAGGGGACGGGCGCCGCGGTCCGGACCAGCGGCTGGACGGGCGTGGGACCTTGGGGCGGGGCGTACTGCGGCGCGCTACCGCGATTGGTCTCCGGGTATTGCGTTGTTGCGGGTTCGTCTTTACCTTTGCTCCACACGGTGGTCTCCTGAATGTTTCTGCGATTTCGGAAATTGGGACGCTAAATCGGTGCATTCCAAGGGCCAACTGGGTTTGCTATGGAAATGAAGGCGTGTGGGCGAGCGCCTCGGGTAAGTTTTACCCAGTCAAGTCGTATAGTCAAGTAGCGTCGCTATCCTATACAACGCAACTTATGCGGATTTTATTGGTGCTCACGGCCTTTGGGGCCTGCCTGTCTGGGGGAAACTGCCGGGCCGCCGTTCGACGCGGCCTCCATCAAGGTCACGCCCCTGTCGATCGCAGCAGTGGCCCGATTTATACCGTTTGGAAGGGCGGGCCGGGAACTGCCGGAACGTGCGACCGCGGTCTGTTATATTCCCCCTATGCGTTTCATTCGTTCTTTTCTTTCCGTGCTGATTGCCTTGCCGCTTTTCGCCCAGCCGAGCGTCACACTGTCGCTCAAGCCCGGACGGGACACCGGCCAGCCCATCGACGAGGAGTACACCCGCAAAATCCACGAGTACACCACCGAGACCTTTTTTAATTCGCCGCTCACCGATTACTTGCCCGCCTCCAAGACCGTGCCCACTCCCAAGGCCGTGCTCGGCGACATCGCCGGCGCGCCCGGCATCCTGCCCTACTCGGCCGAGGTCTACAAATACATGCGCATGCTGGAAGCCGCCACCCCGCGCGTGAAAGTCTTCAGCATCGGCCAGACCGAGGAAGGCCGCGAGATGATCGCCGTCGCCGTGGCCTCCGAGCGCCTGATCGCGCAGCTCGATCAGAACCGTGCCCGCCTGGCGCAGCTCGCCGACCCACGCTCTATCGCGCTCGACGATGCCAAGGCCGATAGCCTGGTGGCCGCGTCCACACCCGTCTACTACATCACCGGCACCATCCACTCAACGGAAACCGGCGCGCCCACCGCGCTCATGGAGCTGGCCTATCGCCTGGCGGTCGACGACAGTGCCTACATCAAAGCGATCCGCGAGAACGTCATCACGCTGATCACGCCCGTCGTCGAGGTGGACGGCCGCGACCGCATGGTCGACATTTACCGCTGGCATCTCGCCCACCCCGGCCAGGAGTGGCCCAACCTCATGTATTGGGGCCATTACGTGGCGCACGACAACAATCGCGACGCCATGGGGCTTACTTTGCAGCTGACGCGCAACGTGCTCAATACCTTCGTCGGGTGGAAGGCGCAGGTGCTGCACGATCTGCACGAATCGGTGCCCTATCTCTACGACAACACCGTGGGCGACGGTCCGTACAACGCCTGGATCGACCCCATGCTGGCCGACGAATGGCAGATGATGGGCTGGAATAATGTCTCCGAGATGACCAAGTTCGGCATGCCCGGCGTTTTCACGCACGGCACGTTCGATACCTGGTCGCCGAGTTACCTGATGTTCATCGCGGCGACCCACAACGGCATCAGCCGCCTGTATGAGACGTTCGGCAATGGCGGCGCCGATACCGAAGAGCGCACTCTGCAGCCCAACGAGTACGCCCGCACCTGGTTCAAGCAGAATCCGCCGCTGCCGAAGGCCAAATGGTCGCAGCGCAACAACAATAACTATGAGGAGACCGGCTTACTCACCGCGCTGGCGTATTTCTCTGCTAATAATAAGCTCTTCCTGCACAATTTCTATCTCAAGTCGAAGCGGTCGATCGAGAAGGCCAGGACCGAAGGGCCGGGGGCATACGTTTTCACCGCCGACGATCCGCGCCCCGGCGCGCAGGCCGACCTGCTCCGCATGCTGCAGGAGCAGGGCTGCGAAATTTCCCGCGCCAGCGAGCCGTTCACCGTCCTGATGCCCGGCAAGAAACCCAAGTCGGGCCGCGGCGGGCGTGGCGGAAGCGATACGGCGACGGACGACGCGGCAAAGCCGGAGGGCGAAGCCGCCAAGGCCGATGGCGAAACCGCCAAGCCGGAACCCAAGCCGAAGCCCGAACCGCGAACCTTCCCAGCCGGCAGCTACGTTCTGCGCATGGACCAGCCCTACAGCCGCATCGCCGACACGCTGCTCGACTATCAATATTGGGCGCCCAACGATCCGCAGAAGAGCATTTACGACGATACCGGTTGGACGTTCGGCGAACTCGGCAACGTGCAGGTGGCGCGCGTCACCGACGTCAAGGTGCTCGAAGCGCATATGACGCCCGTCAACGGTCCGGTGCTCGCGCCTGGCGGGGTGGAAGGCGCGGGCAGCATTTTCCTCATCAATCACAATGCCGATAGCGCCCTCATCACGCTGCGCTACCGCTTCCCTGGGGCGAGTTTCGACACCGCCGAAGAGCCCTTCGAAAACGCCGGCCACAAGTTCAACCGCGGCACGTTCATCGTCCGCGACCTGCCGGCTGCCGACCTCGCGAAAGCCGCCGAAGAGCTCGGATTGCGCGCCTTCGCGGTGAAGGCGGCCCCATCGGTGAAGACCCATCCCATCCGCGCGGCGCGCATCGCCATTATGCACACCTGGATGAACACGCAGGCCGAAGGCTGGTGGCGGCTGGAGTTCGACCGCCTCAAAATTCCATACACCTACATCAGCACCCAAACCGTGTCCAAGGATGCCGGCCTGCGCGCGAAATACGACGTCATTGTTTTCGGACCCGGCGCGGGCGGCAATGCGCAAGCCGTCGTGAATGGGCGGCCGATGTACGGCAATCCGCTGCCGTGGAAAGTCACGCCGGAAACTCCCAATCTCGCCAAGACCGACGAGACCGACGATATGCGGCCCGGTCTCGGCTGGACGGGCCTCGATCACCTGCAGGATTTCGTCAAGCAAGGCGGCTTGTTCATCGGCGCCAACGACACCGCGACTTTCGCAGTGACTTTCGGATTCGCTCCCGGAGTCTCCAGCACGGCGGCAAGGAACCTGAAAGTCACGGGGTCGGCCGTCCGCTCGAAGATCGTCGATGCCGCCAGTCCGATTCTGTACGGCTACTCCGACAATCTGGCGATTTTCGCTTCCAACCCCCCGCTTTTCGGCCTTTCGAATATGGCGGGCGGAGGCGGAGGGGGACGCGGCGGGGCTGCCGAGCGCGAACGCGCCACCGGGCGCGGTACGGCTGACGACCCCGATACGCCACAGGGGCGCGTGCCCGCGGAGATTCCCGAAGAGCCGCACGGCGAGGTGTGGGAAGCCACGCCGCTCACCGACGAGCAACTGCGCAATCCGGTGAACGTGATCCCGCCGGCGGCGCGTCCGCGCGTGGTGTTGCGCTACGCCAACAACAGCGAGCTGCTGGTTTCGGGCTTGCTCGATAACGGCAGCGAACTGGCGCAGCGCGCCGCCGTGATCGACGCTTCCCTGGGGCAGGGACACGTGGTGCTGTTCTCCAATAATCCGTTCTGGCGGGCGGAAACCAAGGGAAGCTACTTCCTGGTATTCAATGCGATTCTGAATTTCGATAACCTTTCGGCGGGAAGAAAGCTGGCCAGCAAGTAAAGGTGGGGTGCGGCCGCGCCGGGGATGGCCCTCCATCGCCGGATTGAAACCGAGCGTGGCGGAGCTTCGCGCGTCTGTCGTTGGTAATCCACCGAGCTAGATCATCAGGGCGCCTCGTTTTTAGTGGGAAGTGACACGGGCGGAGCCAGGGTCGTCATTTTCCAGGAGGGGGCAGCAACCCCCGCGCGCGAGGGAACCATGTCAACAACAGCGACGCTCCTTGGCCGCGTCGTTACTGAAATCGCTCCCATGCTTCAGCAATCTTCACTCGTTTAGCGCGCGATAGCACAAACGCGGTTGCCTCTTACCAACTGGTGACATTAAGCGCATTGAATGCGCGGAGGAGTGATCCCGGCGCGGCGCTCCATCAGACCTGTAACTCTTCGGCGCTTTTGCTTTATTGCTTGACGAGAACTTGCGGAGGCGGCGAGGAGCGGAATGAAACGGCTGATTGCGTTGGCGATGGTGACGTTGGGGAGCGGCTGCTCGATCAAACGGTTGGCGGTGAACCAGGTGGGTAACGCACTGGCGTCGGGCGGGTCGACTTTCACCAGCGACGACGATCCGGACCTGGTGGCGGACGCCATACCGTTCGGGCTCAAGCTGTACGAAAGCCTGCTGGCGGAATCGCCCAGGCATGCCGGGTTACTGTTGGCGGCGGCGCAGGGGTTTACCGAGTACTCCTACGCCTTCGTGGATTCGCGCATCGACGAAGTTAAAGAGGAGAATCTGGGCCGGGCCAATGCGTTGAGGGACCGGGCGCGAAGGCTATACCTGCGCGCCTGGCGCTACGGGATGCGCGGTCTGGAGGCACGCCATCGCGGGTTCGGCGCGGCGCTGGATGAGGATGCGGCCACGGCCCTGGCGAGCGCGGACAAGCGGGACGTGCCAATGCTGTATTGGACCGCGGCGGCGCGCGGCCTGGCGATTTCGCTTTCCAAAGACAATCCGGAAATGATCGCCGAACTGCCGCTGGTGGAGATGCTCGTCGAGCGGGTGGCGCAGCTGGACGAAGGATTCGAGAACGGCGCGGTGCCGGAATTCCTGATCACCTTCGAGGCGGCGCGAACGGACCTTGGCGTAGAGGAACAGCGGCAGCTCATGCGCCGGCATTTCGAGCGGGCCCTGGAACTATCGCACGGGAAGCGCGCGGGGACCTATGTCTCCTACGCCGAGAACGCCTTTCTGCCGGCACAGAACGCCGTGGAGTTCAAAACCATGCTCGAAAAGGCGATGGCCATCGACCCCGATAGCGACCCTGAGCATCGGCTGGCGAATCTGGTGGCGCAACGGCGGGCGCGATGGCTGCTCGGCCACATGGACGAGCTGTTTCTGGAATTCACGGCGAAAGGATCGTAGGGAGGAATCAATGCGTAGACAAACCATAAACGCGGCAGTCATTTGCGCCCTGGCGGCGGCTGCCCACGCCCAGAAGATCGACATGGCGACGTTGGCGCCGGCCGACTCCACGTGGTTCAAGGTGATGGAGAACATGGGCGCGGAGTGGAAGAAGATCTCGGGCGGGTCGGTGAACCTGGTGATCCATCCGGGTGGGGTGCTGGGCGATGAACCCGAGTGCGTCCGGCGGCTGGACCATCACTCGATTCAGGCGGCGGGGCTTTCGGGCGCGGGCCTGGCCGATATCGACCTGGGCGTGGCCTGTCTGCAGATACCGATGATGTTCGATTCCTACGAGGAGCTGGATTATGTGCGCGGCCGGATTGCACCCAAGCTGGAACAGCGACTGCTGCAAAAGGGCTACGTGGTGCTCTATTGGAGCGAGGTGGGATGGGTGCAATTCTTCTCGACCACTCCGGTGCGGCGGCTGGAGGATCTGCGGAAGCTGAGGCTGTTCACCTGGGCGGGAGATGCTACGGCGGAGGAGTTGTGGCGGGCCAACGGGTTTCGCATCGTGCCGCTGCCGGCCACCGACATCATTACGCAACTGAAGATGCACAACCTGGATGCGGTGCCCGAAACCGCACTTTATGCGGAGACGACGCAGTTGTACAGCCTGACGCCCTACATGAGCACCGTAAAGTGGGCGCCGCTGGTGGGCGCGACGATCCTCGCGAGGCAGGTCTGGGAGTCGATACCGGCGGCGCAGCGCGAGGCCATGCTGGGGGCGGCGCGCCGGTCGGGAGAAGCGGTGAAGCAGGATATCCGAGCCCAGGGCGCCCGCGCCATCGCCGCCATGACGAAGGGGCAGCCCGGGCGGAAAGCGCTGAAGCTCACGGTGATCGAGCCGGACGCGGCGGCGCTGGCCGAGTGGCGGCGGCAGACCGAAGCCATCTATCCCAAGATGAAGGACAAAATGATTCCCGCGGATCTCTTCGACGAGGTGCAGAGGTTGCGCGACGAGTACCGGGCGCGGCATCCGGTGGCCCGGTCGGCGCAGCCGACTTTAGAGATGTTGGCGCAGCCGACCTTAGAGATAAAGGGTGCGGCGCAAGGGGCCACGCAGACGAAGGGCGCGGCGCGATGACCGGCGCTGCCAGGATCTTGGGAAGGCTGGAGCGCGCGGTTGCGGTTCTGGCGATTTCGCTGGCTTGCCTGCTGCCGCTGATTGCCATGGCCGCACGGCTGGCCGGCGTTCGCGGCATCCCGGGGTCGGTGGTGTTCGTGCAGCAACTCACGCTGTGGATGGCGTTCCTGGGCGCGGCGCTGGCAGCCTCCGGAGAGCGCCTTCTGGGCATGTCCGCGAATACCTTCGTGCCGGCCGGCTGGATGCGGCCGGTGCGTCTCGCCGGCTGCGGGTTGACGGCCGCCATCGCTTCCAGCTTATGCTGGGCCAGTTACCGTTTTGTGGCGTCCGAGAGATCCCTCGGAACGACGCTCGCATTGGGTGTGCCGAGTTGGGTGCTGGCGCTGGTGATGCCGGCGGGATTTCTGCTGATCGCGGCGCGGGCGATCCATGAGGCGGGGCCGCGCACGGCAGATCGGCTGACCGCGGCGCTGTTCCTGCTGGCTCCGCTGGCCTTGTACTTTGCCAGGCCGGACGCGCCGGCGATCCTATGGATGGGCATTGTGGTGATTCTGGTAGGCGCAGTGCTGGGTCTGCCGATCTTCGCCACATTGGGCGGCATCGCCCTGCTGCTCCTGTGGAACATAGGGCAGCCGGCGGTGGAAGTGCCCGACAATGCTTACTCGCTGATGGTATCGGAGGTATTGCCGTCGCTGCCGCTATACACCCTGGCCGGCTATGTACTGGTGGAGGGCGGCGCGAGCAATCGGCTGCTGCGGGTTTACGCGGCCCTCTTCGGATGGCTGCCGGGAGGGCTGGCGATAACCACCGCGGTGGCCTTCGCGATTTTCACCTTCGCGGGGTCGGGCGTAACCATCGTCTCGATGGGTGGCTTGATGCTGCCGATGCTGCGGAAGGCCGGGTATTCCGAGCGGTTCTCCATCGGGTTGATTAACGGATCGGGGTCGCTGGGGTTGCTGTTTCCGCCCAGCCTGCCAGTGATCCTCTACGCCATCTACGCCCGGACGGTGCAGATCGAAACGCTGTTCGCGGGAGGGCTGGCGCCAGGCCTGCTGATGGTGGCGATGGTCTCCGCGTGGGGAGTTTTTCAGGGCGTGAAATGCGGCGCCGCGCGGCAACGCTTCTCGGCGAAGGAGGCGTGCGCGGCAGTGTGGGCGGCCAAGTGGGAACTGGCGGTGCCGGTGGTGGTGATTGCCGGTCTGTTTGGAGGCATCGGAACGCTGGTGGAAGCGGGCGCCATCGCGGTGGCGTACGCGGTGATTGCGGAGTGTTTTATTCTGCGCGAGTTTTCCCTGCGGCGCGATTTCCCGCGAGTGGCCGTGGAGTGCGTCACGGTAGTGGGCGGGGTGCTGCTGATCATCGGCATGGCCAAGGGGCTGACTTACTATCTGGCGATTCAGAATGTGCCGGAAATGCTGACCAACTGGGTGGACCTGCATATCCATTCCAGGTATGTATTTCTGCTGCTGCTGAACGTGGTGCTGCTGATCAAAGGTTCGTTCATGGACGTGTTCTCGGCCATTATCGTGATGGTCCCGCTGATCCAGCCGATCGCCGCGCGGTTCGGCATCGACCCGGTGCAGATGGGGG
>Ga0181528_10003013_pt1 | contig 10366 bp, 7 predicted proteins | sample PEATcosm2014_Bin_47_FD_119742 | JGI IMG/M metagenome (GOLD analysis project Ga0181528, IMG submission 119742) | Peatland microbial communities from MTU Mesocosm Facility, Houghton, MI, USA - PEATcosm2014_Bin10_10_metaG | ecosystem: Environmental > Terrestrial > Soil > Wetlands > Peat | place... | reverse complement strand
GAAGCGGGCCAAAGCGGCCAGAGAGTTGTTTGGAGTGAGTAGTAAGTAGAAAAACGGGAGAATAGCGTTTTTGACCGCTCGCATTTTTCTCGTCGTTTCGGCCCAGTTGGCTGATTCTCTGAGTTAGAATCGTTGCTTTTAATGCAAAGAATCGCGAATCGGAGAGTCACGCTATGGTTGGCTTGTTTTGTTTTTTGACGATTCGCCAATAAAGTCGGAGCTGATCGCCGAATGGCGGCAGTTGGTTACGCGACTTTGTTTTGTTGTGCGAGAAGTTTTCATGAAAACTTGCGTTGCGCTATTGGTACGTCTCAACAACGCGGTGACGGATTCGCATTGTCATTTGAACTTGCTCGAAGTCGCGCGAACTTGCTCGAAGTTGTTCATCGCTCCCCAAATGAGCAACATGGTCTAGACTCTACAAAATAGGGATGTTGATCAAGTTGCTCGAACTTGTTCAATATTTTTTTCGAAGACAGAATTTCACGGATTAAAGGTTTTTGACAGTCAAAAAACCGCGCGATCATTGCAGCCCCCTCACCCTGCCCCCGGCGCGCCCGGACGCGGACGCCTCTCCCCGTCGGAACGGGGCGAGGGTTATGAGACGTGCGTCGCACGAATGAAAAAATAAATCGCCGTTTCGCCAGGCCACGATTGACATTGGCAGGCGAAAATCCGTTGTACGCCTATAATCTTCAGCGTGAGATATCTGAATGACGTGGGCGGACAAGAAGGCTATCGGAATGAATGATCTGATCGTGGCGATGACTGGGGCCAGCGGCTCGATTTATGGCGTGCGGCTGGTGCAAGTCCTGGTTGCTGCTGGGCAAACGGTTCATTTGACGATCAGTCCGGCGGCTGTCGAAGTCGCACAACGCGAATTGGGTGTGACGATCAGCCTCGACCACTTTGATCGTCAGCTCTTTTGGCCGGATGCCACAACTGAACCTGCAAACGGCTTGCGAAAGCAAATTGGTACCAGCGAACATACCGCTCCTTTGGCGTCGAGTGAACCCGGTGTCGGCAAACTGGTTTATCACCACTATCGCGATTATTCGGCGGGCATTGCGAGCGGTTCGTTTTTGACGGGCGGGATGGTGATTTGCCCTTGTTCGATGGGAACCCTGGCGACCGTCGCCTGCGGACAGTCGCAAAACCTCATTCACCGAGCGGCCGATGTGCATTTGAAAGAACGACGCAAACTGATTGTCGTGCCCCGCGAAACACCGCTCAGTGTGATTGCACTCGACAACATGAAGCGTCTGGCCGAAGCCGGTGCCATCGTCTTACCGGCGATGCCCGGGTTTTACCACAACCCTGAATCGATCTCTGACCTCGTTGATTTCGTCGTCGCTCGGATTTGCGATCAGTTAAATGTGCCCCAGCAACTGATCACTCGCTGGGGAAATGCGACGGGCAGTTAGCCGGAAAGACATCTGGTTGGCTTCAGCGAATTGCGATCAGGGGTGTTGGTAAGATACAACCCATCCACGGAATTGCACCCGGGGCAATCGCTTTTTTGAATGTCGCGTGGGCCGTCTGCGGTTCAAAGATTCGCGGGCTAAAGCTCACGCTACGCCGCCCTTATTTTGAAAAAGGCGGTTGTCCTGCGTATTGGACCTTGTGATCCAGTGGAAATAAGAAGGAAAGAATCGACGACTATGCGGAATCGCCAGGCCACTCAACTGCTTTCGGAACTCTCTCGCTCGGGACGCCGGGCTGCGGAATTGCCTAAATCAGATGTTCCGGATTGGCCGCTGGAAGATTTGCTGCCTGCGGAATTTCTGGCATCGCCGCCGCGCTTGCCAGAACTGTCAGAACCCGATGTCGTACGACATTTCGTCAATCTGTCGACGCTGAATATGTCGGTCGATACACATTTCTACCCACTCGGCAGTTGTACGATGAAATACAACCCGAAACGACATGAGCGCCTCTCGCGGCTACCGGGTATCGTCGATGTTCACCCGCATCAAACGGCGGGAAATATCCAGGGGTTGTTGGAATTGTTGTACGAGATGCAAGGCATGCTCGCCGAGATTTCCGGCCTGCCCGCCGTCTCACTGCAGCCTGCGGCTGGTGCACATGGCGAGCTGACCGCGTTGTTTGTCGCGGCGGCCTATTTTCGTGATCGGGGCGAGCAACGCACGAAAGTCATTTTTCCAGCGAGTGCTCATGGGACAAATCCCGCCAGCGCGGCGATGGCCGGGTTCGAATGTGTCGAGCTATCGGGAAAGAATGCGGAGGGTGGTCAAAGCGGTTTTGTCGACTTGGAAGAACTGAAACGTCAGGTGGACGACAAGACTGCCGTCTTTATGGTTACGAACCCGAACACGCTGGGTTTGTTCGAGAAAGATATCGCGGAAATCGCGAAAATCGTCCACGATGCGGGTGGGCTGGTTTACATTGACGGAGCGAACATGAATGCCATCATGGGCATCACGCGGCCCGGTGATTTCGGCGGCGACATGATGCATTACAACGTCCATAAGACGTTCACCGGACCGCACGGGGCGGGTGGTCCCGGTTCCGGTCCCATCTGCGTTCGCGACTTCCTGGCCGATTACCTGCCAAGTCCTGTGATTACCAAGCGTCAATCGGAAGGGGAAACAACCCGGTACGAACTCTCCACGCCGAGCAAATCGATTGGCCGAGTCCGTTCGTTTTTTGGAAACGTCGGCATCCTTGTCCGGGGCTATTGTTACCTGCGAACCTTGGGAGCGATCGGGGTTCGTGAGGCTGCCGAGCAGGCCATTTTGAACGCGAACTACTTAAAAGAACTGCTGTCCGATGTGCTGCCATCGGCTCACGGCGAACATTGCCTGCACGAGTTTGTCGCGTCAGCCGATGGGCTGGCGAAAAGTCGAGGGATCACGGCAATGGACATTGCCAAGCGGTTGCTGGATTACGGTTTTCACCCACCCACAGTCTATTTCCCGTTGGTTGTTCCTCACGCGATGATGTTCGAACCGACCGAGACGGAATCGAAATCGACGCTCGACGCATTTTCCGAGGCGATTCACAAAATCGTCGCCGAGGATGCCGATCTGCTGCACACTTCTCCGCATACAGCGCCCGTCAGTCGTCCCGAGGAAGTCAATGCGACTCGCAAGCCGGTACTGACGTGGCCACTTCATTCGCCGTGACGTGTTAACTTGCCAGGAAGTGAACACGATCTCTGAGTGATCCCGACCGAACCGATCGATCAAACGTCTGCGAAATACCTGTTTTCACCTACCCTGAGGAGTTTGAAGGATGTTGCAGTGCATGCGTTGGTGTGTTGGCGTGATTCTGGCGTACAGCGTGGCGTCGGTCAGCGCGGCCGATTTCTTTTTTAAAGATGGCGACGTCGTCGTCATGATCGGCGACAGCATTACCGAACAACATCTGTATTCGAGTTATGTCGAAATGTGGACGGTCACCCGGTTTCCAAAGTGGAAATTGACATTCCGCAATGTTGGTATTGGCGGTGACACCTCGGGCGGTGGCAATTCTCGATTCGTCCGGGACGTGCTTCGCTACAATCCCACCGTGATGACCGTCGACTTCGGCATGAACGACGGACGCGGCCGAGCCTTTGATGAGGGAACATTCAAGCCGTACATGGAAGGCTTGCAGGGGATGGCCGATCAAGCGCAAAAAGCGAAAATTCGCACGGCCTGGATTACACCACAACCATTGGATACGGGAGACCAGGGTCCCACGGCCCTCGTTGGCTACAATCAAACGCTCGAAAAGTTCTCTGACGGGGTCCGGGTCATCGCAGAAAAGAATGCCGGTTTGTTTGTCGATCAATTCCATCCGTATTTAGCAACGCTCGATCGGGTGCGCGGTCAAGGTCCGAAATATGACCGAATTACTGGCGGCGACGCCGTTCATCCTGGTCCACCTGGTCAAGCATTGATGGCCGCATCGATCCTGACGAGCCTCGGATTTCCTTCGCTGGTATCATCCGCCGAGATCGACGCTTCAGGCAATGCAGTCGTCGCCGGGCAGAATTGCGAGATCACGGGCATTGTCGCCAAGGACGGTGGGCTGAGTTTTTCTCGACTCGACGGTGCCTTGCCATTCTTTCCCGTCGACGCGGTCAGCATTCTGCCTCACGCGATGATTCGCGATGTGTTGAATGACTATCGATTGAAGATCACGGGGTTAGCGGCCGGGAAATACGAAGTTCGAATCGGTGGCAAAAAGGTCGCTGAATTAACGTCAGAGGAGTTGGCGACTGGAGTCAACCTGGCGAGCGCGGCTTTAACGGAAGGTCCAATCGCCGATCAAGCCAAAGCCGTTCGAGCGGCCGTCGACCAGAAGAACAGCTTCCATCATGACAAAATCTTTCGAGGAATCGTACTCGCCGATGTGCCGAATTGGGTGCATGAAGTCATTCCTCGCGACGAGCTGGAGGCCAAGAGACAAGCGTTGATTCAAGAACGACTGGCAAAGCTACCGGCACTCGACGCGGCCGTCGCTCAAGCTCTCGAAATGAAAGCCAATACTTATGAGATTATTCCGCTGAAATAGGGTGATTGATGTCTATCTGGCGTATTACATGTAAAGATCTGCTGGTGTTGGCGCAAGACCGCATGGCACTGGTGCTGCTGCTGATCTTGCCGTTGATCTTTATCTCGATCGTTGGGATGTCCACAGGACAATTTCTGACTCGCGACGACTCGTCGGATCAATTCAAGATTGCCATCGTCGACCAAAGCCAAACAGTCACGTCCGAGAATCTGATTTCCGAACTCAAATTGCGACCCGACTTCCTGATCATGGCGGTGCCTTCCAAGGAAGCGGCCAGCGACGCGATGCGTCGTGGTGATTCGATGGCGACAATGATCATCGGGCCAAAATTTGAAGAGTTGGTCGATGATGTACGCGTTGGCGATCTGCTCAACACGAAGCATGGGTTGGCGGCGAACGGTCCCGGTTCGCTTGATTTGTCCATCGGTACGAAAATGACGTCCGGTGGATTCGGTCGTCTGCTCGAAACGGTATTGTTTACGCAAGTTGTGCGGTTCGTCGCACCGATTGCCGCCCAAAAGAATCCGATCGCCCGCGCGTGGACTCGCTCGCAGGAGGACGAAGATGAGGATTCGAGTTCTCAGGCCGCAATTGCCACACCGGCGGCTCCAACTCGCAGAAAAGCCCCCAACACCGTCTACCTGTGGGTTGTTCCCGGATTTACGGTGATGTTCGCCTTCTTTCTGATCAGCATCATGGCTCGTTCATTCATCATCGAACGCGAACAGGGGACGTTACGAAGATTACTGATGGCTCCCACCGGCACGGTTTCGGTGCTGCTCGGAAAGACGATTCCTTACTACATCACGTCGATCGTGCAATGTGCGTTACTGTTCCTGTGCGGTCGAGTGCTATTTGACATGCCGTGGGGTGCACAGCCGATCTACCTGGTCCCGGTCATTCTCTGCACTTCGGCGGCGGCGACGGCGCTGGGGCTGTTACTTTCGACGATGGTTCAGACCGATCAGCAGGTCTCGGCCTATGGTACGACGTTGATCCTGGTCTTCAGTGGTATCAGCGGCTGCTTCTTTCCTCGAGAATATTTTCCCAAGGCGATGAAGCAAATCAGCCTGTTTACACCGCATGCCTGGTCGCTGAAAGCCTTCGATGCCGTCTTGTCGCAACCGGTCGTTGAACCGCAATTTATTGCTGGTTGTTGCGGCATGTTGCTCGTTTTCACGTTCGCCTGCTTCACCATCGGCTGGTGGCGGTTCCGCGTAACCGCTCGTGGCTGAGTCAAGGAAACGAATTGCGTCCGCAGGACATTCACAGGATCCAATCCGAATGAGATTCACGATGAAAAAATGTTGTCTGAATCATGTCTCGACGCCGCTTTGCGGGCTGATCGAAGTCCGTTGTCACGAGCTTACCCGCTTATCGACTTTGTCGTTCGTTTGTTTCCTGTTGGGAATCGCCTGTTTCGCGAACGCTGAAGAGAAAAGCCTGGCCGAATTGATACCCCGAATTCCACCAAAGTCGGTGGCGGAAGCACTTCAAAGCTTCAAGCTGCAGCACGGTTTTTCCCTGGAGCTTGTCGCGGCCGAGCCTGACGTTGTTGATCCGATTGATGCAGCCTTCGACGAACGCGGGCGAATGTATGTCGTCGAGATGAACGATTACCCATTTTTGCCCGAACAGCGGGTTCAAAAATATCGCGATCAACGCAGCGAGACCTGGGGCCGGATTCGGTTGCTGACCGATACCGATCAGGACGGACGCATGGACAAGAGCGTCATCTTCGCCGATCGGTTGCGCTGGCCACAATCGGTGATTTGTTATCAAGGCGGTGTGTTTGTTATTTCTCCGCCCAATTTGTATTTCATGAAGGACACCGATGGTGACGACGTGGCCGACCTGCGAGAAATCGTTTGTTCGGGTTTTAACACGACGAACGTTCAAGCACTGGCCAATGGCCTCGAATGGGGGCGGGACAATGCAATTTACTTTTCCTCGGGAATTGCAGGCGGTGAGTTGACCGTCGCCGCACACGGCAACAATCCTGAATTCAAATTCACCCCCGGTCGTCGCGATTTGCGACTCGATCCCAGCACGCGTCGGCTGACGATGGTGGCTGGCGGTCAGCAGTTCGGACACACGATCGACGATTTCGGTGAACGATTCGTCTGCTCAAACAGCAATCACATTATTCACGCGACCTGGCCACTGAATTACCTGGAACGCAATCCGTTGCTGGTCGTTCCGGATATGACTCGTTCGATCGGGAAGGAAGGCGCGGCGGCTGTCGTGTTTCGTGCGAGTTCTGCGGAACCGTGGCGCCTGGTGCGCACCGCCCGTCGCGCGGCCGACCCGGAAATGAGAAAGAAGTTACCGCCGAACGAGTTGGTTCCGATTGGTTTCTTTACGTCGGCGACGGGAATCACCGTTTATCGTGGAGGAGCGTATCCGGCAGAATTTCGCGGAAACGTTTTCATCGGCGATTGTGGCGGAAACCTGGTTCATCGAAAAACGTTAACGGCCAATGGCATCAGTTTTGTCGCCGAGCGAGCGGATCGTGATGTCGAATTTCTCACTTCGACGGACAACTGGTTTCGTCCCGTGAATTTCGTGAACGCCCCCGATGGAACGTTGTATGTGCTCGACATGTACCGCGAAACAATCGAACATCCGTTCTCGATTCCCGACGACATCAAAGCGCTCGTGGATTTGGAAAGCGGTTACGACAAGGGGCGCATCTGGCGACTGGTCCCACCGAATTATCGGCGAACGGTCCCTCCGAACCTCGATCAAGCGTCGACAGAAGAGTTGGTTTCAAGCCTCGGTTCTCCGGATGGTTGGGTGCGCGAGACGGCCCAGCGGTTACTCGTCCAGCGAAACGATCAAGCGGCGGTGGAACCGCTGCGCTCGCTCGTCAAATACGGGACCGGTCAATCAAATGCCACGTCTTCGCCGCAAACTCAAATCCACGCACTCTGGACGCTGCATGGATTACACGCCTTGCGGGCGGACGATCTGCAAGCGGCATTGGCGTCGCCGGATGAACATGTTTGCGAACATGCACTGCGCCTCGTGCCCGAACTGGCCGAACAGCTGACCAATTTGAATGCGCTCGTCACGTCGCTCAGTCAAAATCCTTCCGCGCGTGTACGCTGGCAATTGGCGTTCACGCTGGGGGAATTGCCCGCCAAATTCGCGATACCGGGACTTAAGGAACTTGCGAGACGTGCGGCGGATGATTCGGACCTGCGGACCGCGTGGCTGTCGTCGTGTCATTCTCAGATGGGAGGACTGGCGTCCGAATTGCTGACGGGTGAATTGGAACCCGTCAAACCCTTGCTGAAGGATCTTGCCAAACTGATCGGTTCAGCGGCCAATCCAACCGACAGCATTCAATTGCTGGAATCCGTCGTTCATCACGCCAATTCCGACGCCACACGAATTGCGATTCTCAACGAACTGGGTGAGGGGTTGCGTCGGCGCGGTACGACGATTGTCGGAATCATGGGTGGAAACAAAATGAATCAGGATGTGACCGAATCGCTGATGAAACTCTTCCAACGAACCAGCACAGTTGCATTGAACAAAGAGGCTCGGGAGACCGACCGGATCGCTGCCATTCGCCTGCTCGCGCAGGGTGACGCTGAAATGGCCGAAGCAACGTTGCCTGATTTATTGACCCCTCAATCGTCACCCGCATTGCAACAAGCGGCGGTCAAATCGCTCGCCGCGCACGGGACAACGAAAGCGATCGGAGCATTGATCGATTCGTGGAAAGGATGCGGGCCAGCCACTCGACGCGAAATCGTGGATAATCTGGTCCAATCGTCCGGCGGAGCGAAAGCCTTGCTTGCGGCCATCGAGAATACCTCGATCAAGCCCGGGGAAATCGAGCGTGACAAACGACAACTTCTCATGAATCACCCACAAGTTGGAGTGCGCGAAGCCGCAAAGGCCGTATTGGCCGAACCACCCAGCAACCGAAAGCAAGTTGTCGCGGATTATCAACCGGCGCTCGAGCTGACCGGCGACGCCGCGCGAGGCCGGATGCTGTACGGAAAAACTTGCATCCAGTGCCATCGAGCGGGAAAGGAAGGGCATCAGGTCGGCCCCGATTTTGCGAGCGTTCAAAACAAATCGACTGCGGACCTGTTGGTGGCGATTCTGGACCCGAATCGCGAAGCACAACCAAACTTTCAGACCTATACAGCGATCACGAAACAGGGGAAAGTCCATACAGGAATCATTTCCGCCGAAACGGCCGCGAGCCTGACGTTGAAGCGAGCGGAAGCGAAAGAGGACGTCGTCCTTCGCGAAACATTGGATGAGCTCGTCTCGAACGGCGTCTCGTTGATGCCCGAGGGGATGGAAAAAGATCTCAATCAACAGCAACTGGCGGACCTCATCGCTATGATCAAAAGCGGCCAATGAAATTGAAAAATCGGAACCACAGTAGTAACTGAGCGATTACACAGACATCGACGAAAGTAACAGTCCATGGCCGGTGCCGAACAGTATTTGAAGCCATCGGTGATACGGAATGTCGCTCGGTTGGATCTGCGCGCCCGGTTCATCGTCGAAGGTTTTTTGACGGGTCTGCATGCCAGTCCGTTTCACGGTTTCAGCGTCGAGTTCAGCGAGCATCGGCGATATGCCCAGGGCGATGATCCGAAGGATATCGACTGGTTGGTCTTTGCCAAAACCGATCGCTTTTATGTCAAGAAGTATCAGGCGGAGACCAATCTTTCCGGTTATCTGTTGATGGACCTGTCGGAAAGCATGGCGTACACCTATCGGCAGGAATTGAATAAATTCGATTATTGCATCTGCCTGGCGGCGGCACTCGGTTATTTGATGATCCATCAACAGGATCCGGTTGGTTTAATGACATTCGATGACAAATTGCGAGCCTGTTTGCCAGCACGAAGCAAGCGCAGTCAGCTTGGCTCGATGCTGGGGCTATTGTCTCGAGCGCGACCTGCTGGTCAAACCGATGTTGCCGGGAATCTTCGTCGCGTGGCGGCGATGATTCGGCACCGCAGCCTGTTCATGCTTTTTTCGGACTTACTCTGCGATGCAGAACCTGTGATCGATGCCCTGCGATTACTTCGTCACCGCGGACACGATGTGATCGTTTTTCACGTGCTGGACGAGGCGGAAGTCAGCTTCCCCTTCGAGAGCCTTTCCGATTTTGAAGACCCCGAGTCGGGCGAACGTCTGATCGTGGATGCCGTCGGTATTCGGGGGGATTATCTCGAATCGGTTCAAGAGCTTCGCGGACGCTATAAACGTGAATGTCTGCAAATGGGCGCGGACTACGTCGCACTGGATACGAGCATGCCATTTGATCGAGCGTTGATCGAATACCTGTCACAGCGAAAGGCCCGTTTTTAGTCGTGTTTCACGAGTTTCACAAAAAACGCGGACGGGGGATGATTCAATCGTCTGAATCTGAACGGTCATGCAAACGAACGTCGTGACTGTTCACGTTTTTGCTAAATTCGGTTACTCTGTCGGCGAACTTCGAACTTCGAAAATCGAAGTTCGTTCTGCACTTCTTCATCGCGGTCGCTTCAGAAGGACACCCAATGCGCAAATACTTGACGGAATTTATCGGAACATTTTTTCTGGTACTGACAATTTGCTGTTCGGTTGTTGGCGGTGCAACCGTGCCGCCACTGGCGATCGGTGCCATCCTGATGGTGATGGTTTTCGCCGGAGGACATGTTTCCGGAGCACATTACAATCCAGCGGTGACCCTCGCGGTGACCCTGCGTGGCCGATGCTCGATCAACGACGCGATTCCGTATGTAATGGCTCAATTGATTGGTGCGGCGTCGGCCGCCGTAACGGCTGGCATTTTGCTGCCGGCAGATAAAACCGCGCTGGT
>Ga0181528_10003012_pt1 | contig 10368 bp, 17 predicted proteins | sample PEATcosm2014_Bin_47_FD_119742 | JGI IMG/M metagenome (GOLD analysis project Ga0181528, IMG submission 119742) | Peatland microbial communities from MTU Mesocosm Facility, Houghton, MI, USA - PEATcosm2014_Bin10_10_metaG | ecosystem: Environmental > Terrestrial > Soil > Wetlands > Peat | place... | reverse complement strand
TCAACGGTTTGGAATTGCAGGAGGCGCTGGCGAAGTCGGACAACCCGCTGCCGGTGGTTTTTTTGTCGGCGCAGGGGGACATTCCGACGACGGTGCAGGCCATGCGGCACGGCGCGGAGGATTTTTTGACCAAGCTCAGCCCGCAGGAAAAATTACTCGACGCCGTCAGCCGGGCGCTGGCGCGCGGCGCGCAGGAGCGGAAGAAACGCGAGCGGCTGCGGGAGCTGCGTGAACGTTTCGACGCGCTGACGCCGCGCGAGTTGGAAGTGCTGGAACAGGTCGTGCGCGGCCGGATGAACAAGCAGATCGCCGACACGCTCGGCATCAACGAGCGAACCGTGAAGCTGCACCGGACAAACCTGACGCGAACCTTGCGGGTGCAATCGGTGGCGGAATTGACGCGGCTCGTTGGCGAGGCCGGGCTGTTCAAACAGCGCAGCGCGGCGTGATTGACGGCATCTCCGAAAATCAAAGGCGGATGCGATGCTGCTGTCTCGATCCTGACGCACCTGCATCCCTCCCGAAAGGGCAGGTATCAAAACGGTTTTGTTGGGATAAGCTGCTCAAAAGTCTTTATGAGCAGCGCCAAAACAACCACCGGCCCGGCGGCAGACTCATGGCCTTGTCTGGATCAGGCTGAAAAATTTCCGCGCGTTCTTTACGTTGATGACAATGATTTTGTTCGCGATGGATTCTGCTCGGTGTTCAGCGTGAAAGGCTGGAGTTGTGAAAGTGCCAGCAACGGCATTGACGCACTTAGCAAACTGACCTTCTGGCCCGAATCCATAGATATTCTCATTACGGATCACCAGATGGCCGGGATGAACGGGCTGGAACTTGTGCGCCAAGTGCGGGCAACGGATTTTAAGGGCAAGATCCTGGTCTATTCAACGATGCTGCGCACCGAGGAGCAGGCCGCCTACGAGGAACTGGAAGTGGATGCCATCATTCCCAAGACTGGCAACGTGAGCCGGATTTTTGAAGCAATTGAGAAACTTCAGCAGCCGCCCGCGCCATGATTTATATTTCGCAAAGGCAATTTTGTGACTCGACTGATGATGCAACCTGTCGGGGTTTTGCGTTCGAGATCCAGGTTGACGCCGTGGCTTTCACGGTTCGGAATAACCTTGATCAGCCGGGAGAATTCACGGTGGTCAGCCCGAAAGCGGCCGGGAAATCGCCCCAATGTCGCCAGCTCGTGGATTATCTGGCTTCCGTGCTGGGGGGGCAGCGAATGTTTCTTTACGATGCGCAAAGTGAAAAATATCGGGAAATAGATTTTCCGACCCTGGAGTTTAAGACCGGTGAAATCTGCGCCTCCACATTCCGCCCTGAAACGCCTCCCGAAGTCAGGTTTGACACGAATAAGAATGATTGGTTTAGGTCTTTCCTGGTTGAGCCGGTGTAAATCTTCAAAAGTCCGTTCTCGAATAAGCCTGCCGGTTTCTTCCCATCGCGACTGAGTTGACAGGTCACCCGGTTCGGCGCATTCTCCAAAAAGATTGCTGCGAATAACGAAAGGCTCCATGAATACGCCGCTTCCAAAAAATGAAACCAAACGCATCAAGGTTCTCTGGCAATACGACATTCTTGACACCGTGCCGGAGGCCGTCTTTGATGAGTTGACCGACCTTGCGGCGCTTGTCTGCGGCGCGCCGATTGCGCTGATCTCGCTGGTGGACGAAAACCGCCAGTGGTTCAAGTCCAAGGTCGGCGTTAGCATCCAGGAAACCGGGCGCGACATTTCGCTCTGCGCACATGCGATTTTGCAGGATGATTTGTTCATCATTCCCGACACCACCCAGGACGAGCGCTTTAAAAACAATCCACTGGTCACTTCCACCCCGAAAATTCGCTTTTACGCGGGGGCGCCGTTGATCGCGCCGAACGGTCATGCGCTCGGGACGCTTTGCGTCATTGACAAGGTGCCGCGCGAACTGACGGCGGGACAGAAGCAGGCGCTGCGCATTCTGGCCCGGCACATCATGACGCAGCTCGAACTCCGCCGCCGCGCGCTGGATTCGATCCAGGCCCGCTCGGATTGCGACAAGGTCAGGGCCGAACTGGCGAAAGCGCGGGCCGAAATCGTCCGCTTGCGGAAAAAATCCGGAATCGGGCCGGCCAAGAAACGGAAGCCATCCCCGGCTGGCCGGACCAAACGCTCGCGGCGTTGATGACGATTAATAGTTGCCGTGCTGACACAGAATTGACACACGGGTTTGGCAGATTAAATTCGTGATCGCCATGCTTGAATCGGTTCGATTGATCGTAAACGCGCCCGCACATTATAGTGCGCGGCTGGCGTGCAGCGCGTCGGAAATCCGCGCGGCACAAGCTTTGCGTTTCGGGGTTTTCAACCTTGAGCTCAATGAAGGCCTGGAGCAATCCTACGCCAGCGGACTGGACGAAGATTCGTTTGACGCCGTGTGCGACCATCTCATTGTAGAGCATCTGCCGTCGCAGCAGATCATCGGGACTTACCGTTTGCAGACCGGCGTGAACGCCGCGGCAAAGCTTGGCTATTACAGCGCGCAGGAATTTGATTTTCAGCCCTACGAACCGTTCCGCGCGGAAATCATCGAACTCGGCCGCGCCTGTGTCCATCTGGAGCACCGAAATCGGGTCGTGTTGGGCATGTTGTGGAAGGGCATCGCGGATTACTCGCAACAGCGTAGCGCACGCTATCTCCTTGGCTGCAGTTCCATCACGTCGCAAGACCCGGCGGTGGGGGCTTCGGCCTACACAGAATTGTGCCGGAAAAATCTGGCACCGCCGTCCTGGCGCACGCAGCCGCGGATGGAATTCGAATGTCCGCTCAACGATCTGGCGGAGGAGCCGGTCAAAATCCCTAAACTCCTGCGCGCCTACTTGAGCGTCGGCGCGAAAATCTGCGGACCGCCGGCGCTGGACCGGAGTTTTAAGACGATTGATTTTCTCACGCTGCTGGATTTGGCGACGCTGCCGCCGCTCGTGCGCCAGCGATTTATGAGTTGACCGTGGGGCCGGCCACGTTTGAAACTCGTGCATGAAAGGATTGCGCCAGCACCCGTTCCGCGTCATCGGGCGGCTTATCTGGTTTGGGGGTGAAGTGCTGCTCTCGCTGTTTGATTTTCTATTTCGCTGTGTGTTTTGCCGGAAGGAATCCCGGCGGCGGCAGCGGGCTTTTTGGTTGCAGCGCATCTGCCGCCGGGCCATTCGTATTTTCAGATTGGAGATTCAATCCGTCGGGGCAATTCCATCGGATGGTCTGCTCGTCAGCAATCATGTGAGCTATCTGGACATCCTGTTGCTGTCGTCGCTCACACCCGCCGTGTTTGTCGCCAAGCGCGAAGTAAAATCGTGGCCGGTCATGGGGCTGCTGGCGCAACTCGGCGGCACAATTTTTATTGACCGCCAGCGTCGCACGCACGTCGGTGCGGTGAACGACGAAATCCAAACTGCGCTCGACGATGGTGCGCTGGTGGTTGTGTTTCCTGAGGGCACGAGTTCGGACGGCCGGACCATCTTGCCGTTCAAGTCGTCCTTGCTTGAACCCGCGACCCAGCAGAAGCATCCGCTCTCGGTCGGCTGGATTGGCTACGCGCTGGCCGACGGCGATGCGGGCGCGGAGGTTTGTTATTGGGGCGACGCGACTTTTCTTTTGCATCTGCTGAACCTGTTGAGCAAACACAGCGTCCATGCCTCCGTGCGGTTTGCTCCGGTGAAACAGCACAGCACCGGCCGGAAGGAACTGGCGCAGCAACTGCGCGCCGCCGTGCTGGAATTAAACTCTCGGAAAGAAAGCTGAATCACGCCGGAACTCCGGCGGGTGCGGCGTCAAAGATCGAGCAGGTAAACGGGTGCCAGGGCGGCGACGGCGGCCCCGGCTTGCAGCGCCATCACCAGCAGGGCCTGACCGGGGTTGCGCGGCAGCCATTTGATGGCAAAAAATGCGACAAGCGGCAACTGTGCCGCCATGAGCAGTTGCCAGAGGTGGGCCGCCGCCCCTTCATCGGCCTCCCGCGCCGCGCCGTAGATGGCGACGTGAGCCGCCACAACCCCGAGCGCGGCCAGCGACAGGACCACCGGGAGAAAGGCGCTCGGCTTTTTGATCATGGTTGGAATTGTCATGTTGTGTATTCGCCGCCTGAAGAGTTGGCAGACAAGATGCCAATTATTTTTTCCTGCCGCTGTTTTTGACGCAGGCGGCGACAAACTGTTCGAAGATGGCGCGGTAGCGGGCGTGTTTGTGCGTCAGCCGTTCAGGATGAAACTGCACGCTCAGGAGAAATGGCATCTGCGCCGCAAACTCCGGCTTTAGTTCCATTGCCTCCACAATTCCGTCGCAGCTTTCCGCCGTCGCGACAAACGGGCTCGCTGGTTTCAGCACGGCCTGATGATGCGTGCTGTTCACGCCGACCGTTTTCCGGCCGCAAATTTTTGCGAACCGCGAGCCGGGCTTCACCGCCACCTCGTGCTTGAAGTGGAACGCCTGGTCCATGCCCCAGTGCTTCAACGCGCCGGGAACCTGCTGCCGGATGTCGGCGATCAAACTGCCACCGAACGCGAGGTTCAACAATTGATGGCCGCGACAGATGGCGAGCAGCGGCTTGCGCTGACGAAAAATTTCCCGGATCAAAATCAATTCACGTTCGTCGCGCGCGCCGCCGTCCGGCGTCTGGCCGACGGTCTCACGAACTTCACGAGGCAGGGTGTTGTCGTAGAGACCGGGGTCGATGTCGTCGCCGCCGGTGAGCAGCAGCCCGTCGGTGCGGCGGATCGCTTCGGCGAGCAGGGCGCTGTTGGTCGTCACCGGCGCAAGGAGCGGAAGTCCGCCAGCCGCCAGCACGGCGTTTTCGTAACGCACGGAGAGGCTGACCGACAGGTCGCCGAACTCGAAGCCGCGCTTCTCGATGCCCGGCGAAATCAGAATCAAGGGTGGCCTTGCCATGTGGTTAAGTTAAACCCGGCGCGGCGGTTGCCAATTATATTTTACAATTATCCTGCGGGATTTACTGACAAAACCGGCTGATTCGATTAGCTTGAATCCATGATTTTTGACGATTGGGAAAATAATAAAATGGAGATCAGGCTGTTTTCATGAAGCGATATCTGGCGCTGTTGGTGGTGTGTATTTTGGCGGCGGGCGTGTTTCTGTTCGAGGAGCAGCACCGGGCGGCCACCCTTCCTCATCACATTAAAAACCTCATCGCCCCGCCGGAATCGGAAGCTCCCCGGTTGGAGGCACCGCCGGCGGCGCGAGGGAACAACTTCGCGGATTACGCTGACTTGTGGGGCAATCCCTGGGGGAAAAATCCGGATATGGACGAGGCTTACTCCAGCCTCGCGTTTCAAAAGGATCTTGCCGTTCCGGTTTCGGAAAAAATACTGGCCAAACCCGAGGAGAAATCCGAACCCGTTCTGACGGTGCAGGACCGCGAGGCGGCCTTCGCCATTTTCTCCTCCGCCGGCTTCAGGTTGACGTTCAATCTCAAGCCGGTCTATGCCGCGTCGGATGCGTTGGTGCCCGGCCACATGATGCCCGACCACATTGACCCCAGCATTCACGGAAGTTTCAGCTTTTAGGAATCTGTCGCTGGCTTTCTTTCTGACCGAAATGACATTTCAATCATGAGCGAAAAACTTCCGGTTGTTTATCTCGCCCGCCACGGTGAAACCGCGTGGAGCATCACCGGCCAGCACACGGGGCTGACGGATTTGCCGCTGACCGACCGTGGCGAGCGCAACGCCCGCAGTCTCGGCGGAAGGTTGCGCGGATTGGAGTTTGCCAGGGTGTTCAGCAGCCCGCTGCAACGCGCCGTCCGCACCTGCGAACTGGCCGGCTTCCGGCCGGCGGCGGAATTGGATGCGGATTTGGTCGAATGGAATTACGGCGACTATGAAGGCCGCTGCACCGCCGACATTTTCAAGGAGCATCCTGGCTGGCAATTATTCCGCGACGGCTGCCCCGGCGGCGAATCGCCGGAGCAGGTCGCCGCGCGCGCCGACCGTGTGGTGCAACGGGTGCGGGCAGTGCAGGGGAACGTGCTGCTGTTTTCCAGCGGCCATTTTCTGCGGGTGCTGGCGGCCCGCTGGCTGGGCGAGGGAACGGCCGCCGGGAGGTTTTTCGCCCTGAACACGGCCAGCCTGAGCGCGCTGGGCTATGAACAGAATCAGTTTCATCCGGTCATCCAGTTGTGGAACGACGATCACCACACGGTGAAGTGATAAAACAGGGCGAGTGACTTCGGCGGTCCCGCCAATTTTCTTCTGATGTCGGTGTCGGTGCCTTGACCGGTATGGATTTTAATTTGCGCTTTACCTTTGACTTCCCCAGGGCAACGTGTCTCAGTGGTCGTCAGCGGGTGTCTTGGACGCTCCGCATAATGGAACTGATCCTTTTTGGTCCTGGTTCTGAAACCCTGCTGGCTGAATTCGATTTGGCCGGCATAAAATATGAGCGCTGGGTGCCCCGGCCGTGGCAGATCATGAACGCCGGATTCTGGGCCAGGCTGGACGGGAAAATTTCCTGGCCGGACGTGTCCCGTGTTTTTGTTGCCTGGGTGGCCGGCCGCAGTTCCCGGAAAATTTCCGTCACGCAGGCCGACCACAAGATTCTCGACCTTGATGGGATGAGCGTGGAAGAAGTTGAAAAAGCCCTGTCCTCGTGCAAGAATATAATGATCATTGACCGTCAACCATTGGAGAAGCCAAACGGCGCATCATGAAAAAACCCGACATACGCTCGACCCTCCGGGACGAGGAGCACAATATGACCTATCATGTGCTCGCCTTTCGTAAACTGAACGAACTGGAGATGGTCGAGACGGTCAAAATGTATCTCGCGCAGCCCAAAATCCGGCGGCGCAGGACGCCCGAGCGGAACAAGACCGTCACGACGCATGCCCTGATGGGGAGTGAACTCGCCTACGGCTTCGGCATGATTTAAGTTTCCCGCACAACCCGCCTCAAGCGGCATTGTCACCTTCGCAATTGTTTGGCATCAATGGTGGATAAATTAATCAAAGGTGCCATGCCCATTCCTGAATCAACATCTGCCGAAGCCTTCGAACGCTATGTAGGTGGGAAATGTATTGTGGCCTGCCGGGGCGAAGCATGGCGCGACATCAAGGCGTGGATCATCGCACCGCCGCGCAGCGTGGAAATGGTGTCGCTGCCCGCCGTCAGCGAACCGTTCCTCGCGTGGAGTGTTTCCGGCGAAGCTGAATTTCAGGAGCGCGAAGGTCATCAGCCGTGGATCACGCATCGCATCACGAAAGGTTCGTTCTTCCTCACGTCTGGCGGCGCGCCTTACGATTGCCGGTGGAAGGCGGTGGGCAACGAACCGTTTCAATCCATGGCCGTGTTCATCGCGCTGCCGCTGCTGCAACGCGCGTTGGCGGAAGTTTTCGGCGACGACGCGCCGCGCGCCCGGTTGCGCGACCTTTCCGCGTTCCACGACGCCGTGTTGAATTCCCTGATAGAGCGCGTGCATGAGGAACTGCTGCGCCGACACGCCAGCGCGCTTTTCCTGCAAGGCATCGCGCAGGCCATCGCCATCCATCTGGCGCGGAACTATGCCGGGACCGACGGCGAATCGCGCCGCGGCAGCCCGTCGCTGCCCGGCTACAAGCTGCGGCAGATCACGGACTGGATGGCGGAACACGTCGCCGAGGAGTTCAATCTGGACCGGCTGGCGGCGCAGGCCGGCTTGAGCAAATTTTACTTCAACCGGCTCTTCAAAACTGCCATGGGCGTGTCGCCTTCACGCCACCAGATCAATTTGCGTCTGGATGAGGCGCGCCGGCTGCTGCGCGAGACAAAGAAGAGCGTGGTGGAAATCGCGCTGGACGTGGGCTACGCCAATCCCAGTCATTTCGCGCAACTCTTCCGCCGGGAAACCGGCCTGGCCCCAAGCGATTACCGCCGGCAACGGTGACACAGATTCGTTTCATTCCAAGGCCCAAAGGCGCAGTGTTGAGCCGCAAAAAAACACTGAGCACACGAAAGCTGTTTTCCCCCGTCTCACGGTGCAGGTTCCGCCAGCAATTTCTGGACGACCTCTTCGACGTATTCCGGTTGCAGGCCGAGGGCGCGGACGATGCCTTTCCGGTCAATTACAGCGTAGGTCGGATAATATTGCACGGCCCAGGCCTTCTCGGTTTTTAATTCGGGATCGCGGGCGGCGGGGTATGCAATTTCATGTTGCCGGGCGTTGGCGGCAAAGATTTCCTGACCGTGCTTGCTGGTGCAGACACCGATGACGACCAGCCCCTTGTCCTTGTATTTTTTCAGGAGTTCGTTGTTGTGGGGAATGGCCCTCATGCAGGGGCCGCACCAGGTGGCGTATAAATCCACGACGATGACCTTGCCCTTGATATCGGCGGCGGTGATGCCGCCATTGATCCAGTCGCTGACGTGGAAGGCGGGCATGGGCTTGCCCTCGAGGGCCGCATGGGCGGCGCGGTTTTCAGGTGTGTCGTCCCAAGTCCAACTGTCGGGAAATTCACCGGCGGAAGCGGGTCTCAGGCCGCAGAAAATGAATGCAATGACGACGGGAAGTAGTTTCTTCGTGCTCATGTGGCATGGGTTATCACAACTGGTGCCGCCTGACAACCGGGAATCGCGCCCGCTGTTGCGCGAGACAAAGCGGAGCGTAATGGAAATCGCGCTGGACGTGGGCTACGCCAATCCGAGCCACTTCGCGCAACTCTTCCGCCGGGAAGCCGGCCTGGCCCCGAGCGATTATCGCCGGCAACGGTGATTCTCTTCTCCCAGCCAGATGAGGTGAACCACAAGAATTTTAGCCGCAGATGAACACAGATGGACACAGATTCAATTGCCGCAACAAAGCACAAAGACTTTGACACGAATTTCACGAATTCGCACAAATTGAAAATACCGACGGAACAATTCAAACCGCGAACCACCCGAACCACGCGAACACGAATTCAAATGCGCTGAAGGCGCTATGGAAATTAGCCCAGGGTTGCGAGGTGGCCCGTCCGGCACGCACCGAGCTACCCTGGGTGATCGTCCCAAAAAATAATTCCCTTCTCCCATCGGATGGGAGAAGGTGGCCGCAGGCTGGATGAGGGGTGTCGAGAAAAACTTACGCAAACTCAATTGCTGATTCAATGAGGCTGTGAATTTGTTTACGATTTGCTTCGATGGCTGCAAGCGCATCGGTGCGACGTTTGAGTTCGGCGGTAATGTCGCGGGCGAGCGCAGCCTGTTTGGTTCGCGAACAACTCACGATGAGCATTCGCTCCACGTCGGCGGGAAAAATGTTTGGAATGTTTATACCGCGTTTCGAGCGTTCGATTTGTGGCTGAAACATAACGGAGCGCATGAAGATCCAAGCAAATACTGGATTAACTTCCTGCGAAAATCGTAGGCGCATGATGAACTGACTGGTGACGGTTGGCTGGTCGCTGTTAAAAAGTCCAACTTTCCCCATTCCTTCACCAGAAGCTCCCAAGACAATATCATTGCATTGCAATCCGATTTTCCATTGGTTTTTGTCATAGAATTCTTCCGTTATGGGTCGAAGCGATGATTCGTTGAATTGACCAGTTTTGATTGCGGCAGGCGTGAGGTAGAAACGCTCACCGTCTTCTTCAAAGTCAGATGGCGATATTTGCGCGCCGAGGACAGGGCGACGTTCAAGCAGGCGGCGAATCCTGACGTGTGATACGCGCGCATAGAAGCGCGCGGTTAGCCCAGCTTCTTTACGAGCCGGACAACGAGCCGCGCGCGAACATATTCCTCATCCGTGAGCCGATAGCTGCCCTCGCCGAGAATGAGTCCAATATCTTTGTTGTAAGTGATGCTGCCACCCTTGAAGTCTGCGCCCGGTGTGACGACGACTATTTCACCCTTGGTATCAAGGGTTTTGATTTGCTCGGCAAGCTTCTGCTTTTGGGCAGAATTTAATTTTTCCATGGAATCGTGACTGTTCGCTCGCGTGCGAATCAACCACGGGAAATCTAAAAAAGAAGAGGCGCGGACTCAACGCACCCTGCACCGAGGCACCGCGAAGCGCCTGTTACACAAGCACGCCAAGCCGCGCCCACTTGGGCGCGCTCGGTCGGATGTGTAACGGGCTTGGAAAATTCGCGGTTTTCGGTGCAGCCCGTAGCCGTAGCTACGCAAAATTGTTTAGTTAAATAATTATCGTCGTTTTGTTTTTTCTAACGCGGGGAGATTATGCCGGGCACGACGCGGTGACAATGTTGGATTTACCCTCATCCGGCCTGCGGCCACCTTCTCCCATCCGATGGAAGAAGGAATTTATTTTGTGGGACGTTTTCCCAGGGTATTCGCTCCTCACCCGGACGGCTCGGAACTCAAACCCTGGGCTAATATCTTTCGCCCTGTCAGGGCTTC
>Ga0181528_10003011_pt1 | contig 10369 bp, 8 predicted proteins | sample PEATcosm2014_Bin_47_FD_119742 | JGI IMG/M metagenome (GOLD analysis project Ga0181528, IMG submission 119742) | Peatland microbial communities from MTU Mesocosm Facility, Houghton, MI, USA - PEATcosm2014_Bin10_10_metaG | ecosystem: Environmental > Terrestrial > Soil > Wetlands > Peat | place... | reverse complement strand
GCAGAATCCGGTTCTGGCCGAGATCGTGCGCCGTCTCGCTAAAGACGAGCGCCGACACTTTTCCTTTTATTACAACAAGGCGCGGCTCGAATTACGGGCGCGCAACGCACAGCGACTCACGAACTTTGTCATCCGCCATTTCTGGTTGCCCGTCGGCGGCGGCGTGAAATCAGACAGTGAAGTGAGCTGGATTCTGTCCTTTATCCTTGGCAATCCGGAGGGCGCGGAAATTGCGCGCCGCATCGATACGACCATCGCCAAGCTTCCCGGGCTGGAGTGGTTCGATCGCCTGTCGAGTAGCCGCGATGAAGCTCTGGAGGCGATGGGCAAAGAGAAGGAAATGAGTTGCCCGGAGTGCAGGTCAGTGTTCGTTGAGGAGAGAACTTAGGTTTCGCGGTTAGCGGGTCGCGACTGCGTGCGCTGCCTTCCCATTCTGCGCTTTCTCGATTACCGGTCCAAGTTCGGCGGCGATTGTTTCGATCGTGTGCAGATCGCCATCCATGAATGTGTCCTGGCCGGCGCGGTACAACGCCAGTACGGCAACAACTCCAGTCTCTCCTTCGATCGGCACGGCGAGGGCCGCGCGCAATGTGCTGTACATGGTGGGATCATTTAGGTATCCCGGTTCCACCGTCGGATTTCCGTTCAGAATCGCCTTGTGATTTTGCGCTACCCACCCGGACAATCCCTCTCCCAATGGAATTCTCAGCGACGAGAACAGCCGGAAATTCTCTCCACTCACAAAGGCAGGTACCAGCACATCATCGCTGGGACAATAGACGGCCATCGAGTCATACGGCACAAGTCGTTTCAGCCGGATCGACATCAGGCAGAAAATATCTTCCGCTCGCAAGGCCCTACCCAGCGTTCGGCTCAATTCAATGATCTCGCGGCTCTCGCGTCGTGCCGATGAAGCTGTGGTCGCGGCGTCGGCCGGTTTTTCCGAAATGACAGCGCCGGCAGATTCAGCGAATCCCGCCGCCGGAGCTGAGCCTCTTTCAACTTTGATATCCGTCGATAGCTTCGGCGGAGCTTGCAACGGCTGCTCCGTTGCTAATTTCTCAAGCTCGATGTAACGGCGTCGCAGAATCGCCACTACTTTCGGATCGAAGCTCTTGCCGGAATCTGCGACGACCTTGGCCATGGCTTCATCGAGGGGCAGAGCTTTGCGGTACTGCCGATCGGAAGCGAGTGCATCGAGGCAATCGACCGCGGCCAGGATGCGTGCTCCGATCGGAATCGCGTCGCCTGAGAGTCCGTATGGATAGCCGCTGCCATCCCATTTCTCGTGATGGGCACGAACGATCGGCACGACGGGATACGGGAAATCCACCTGCTCCAGGATTTCCGCCCCGACAATGGGATGGATCTTCATCTTCTCGAATTCTTCCGGCGTCAGCTTGCCGGGTTTCGAAATGATGTGCTCCGGAACTGCCAGTTTCCCGATGTCGTGCAACACCGATGCCGCGCGCAGCGCCTCAGTCTCGTCTTCGCTCAGGCCCAGTTCTTTCGCGAGTTCCATCGCGTAGACGCGCACGCGCTGCAGATGTTCGCCAGTCGTTTCGTCTTTGGCTTCAATGGCGAGAGCCAGGGCTTCAATCGTTCGCAAATGCAGGCTCGAAACCTTCTCGGCATGCAGTTTCTCAGTCTCCAATTTGCCGAGATAAAGACGATAGGAGCGGTACATCAAGTAAATCGGGGGCAATACGAGCAACGACGACTGCCATCCGATGTGAGCATTCAAAAAGTGGACCAGTCCCGCCATCGCCGCTCCCACCATGTAGTACGGGAACAACCAGAGATGACTGCCTCCCCAGACTTTTCGAATGGACTTCTCTTCTGTTAGGCCGATGATCGTGGACATCGCCAGCGTGTTGCAGCCGAAATGTGTAACGGCCGCGACCAGAAGAGCCAGCGGTCCGGGCGCATGCAGCACATGTAAGACGACAAACTTATATGCGCCGTAGGCGATTGCGCTCGACAGCGTGACCTGCGAAAGATTGAAGATGAGTTGAACTGGCTTCACCCGACGCGCGGGCTTCCAGTAAAACTGTGCCAGGGTGCTTGCCAGTCCTAGAGTCAGCGTCTCGGGCAAACTCAGTTCAAGAATCCCCAGCAGGGTGAACAGGAAGTTCACCGACAACGTTCCTTCAATGCCAGGCAGACTGACCTTCAACGACGACGCCAGCAGAGCCGCGATCAGGTAGCAGACGAACTTCACGAGATCGTTGGTTTGCCAGTGAGAGAAGGCGAAAGCAAGCACGACGCTTCCCGCCAGGGCCATCCCGGCGATGAACATTCGCGCACCAATGGAACGAATCCACGACATGGAAGCGCTTAAATTCTCAACGATTTGCGGCCGCATGTCCGCCCAAAACGAAACTGCCTGATTACCTTGGTTTCCTCCTGAAGAGAATCAAACTGTTGGGCACCGATCACTGACCACCTCGAGCTTCCAATACGGTAATTCCCTGAGACAGTTTGTCCCGCCATTGGGGCAGTGGGACAACTTGGCCGTTCAATTTCGCAACGCCGTTTTCTAAGTCATTGATATGCAAGGAGGTAAGTGTCGCTTTTTGGACTCCTACCTGCACATACAAGAGTTACTCGGGGTGCGTTACGCACTTGTGGGGCGACCGAACGGGGGAAGAATGAAAAGGCTAGTGGTTCTTATTTTGATGGGCACTTTGACCGTGGCTAGCGCCGCCCAGTCCAGCAAAGTGTCTCCTGACTTACAACAGTCGACCGCTTCGAACGTTAGGGTCGTCGTGCAATACAACAGCTCCCCAGGGTTGCTGGATCTTCAACTTCTTTCGACGCTCGGCTCGATTCTGAATGCTTTGCCGCTCGTGAACGCCGTTGTAGCGGACCTTCCACTCTCAGGCGTTCTTTCGCTGGCGAATCAGTCGAACGTGAAGTACGTCAGCCTTGATCGTCCGCTGGCTCCAACGCTCAGCAATGCCGCTCCTGCCGTCAACGCTTTCGCGGCGTGGCAGTCGGGCTATACCGGCGCCGGAATCGGTGTCGCGCTGATCGATAGCGGCGTCAGCAGCCATCCCGACTTGAATGGCGGATTTCTCGGATTGTCGCGAGTGGTTTGGAACCAGAGCTTCGTGCAAGGCAACGCCAGCGCAAACGATCAGTTTGGACACGGCACTCACGTCGCCGGTTTAATCGCAGGCAACGGCGCAAGCTCAACGGGACCGAAGTACTCGCGTACGTTTGAAGGCATCGCCCCGCAGGCGACCATCATCAACCTGCGCGTTCTCGACCAGAACGGCTCCGGTACCGACAGCGCCGTGATTCAGGCTATCAATACGGCGATCACGCTGAAGCCGCTATTCAACATTCGCGTTATTAATCTTTCGTTGGGACGCGCCGTTTACGAAACCTATACGCTCGATCCTCTCTGCCAGGCGGTGGAAGCCGCTTGGAAGAAGGGAATCGTCGTCGTTGTCGCCGCAGGCAACAACGGCCGCTACCAGCCGACCAACGGATACGGCACAGTTACTTCGCCGGGCAATGATCCCTACGTGCTGACCGTGGGTGCGATGAAGACGATGGGAACGCCGACGCGCGTCGACGACCAGATGGCCAGCTACAGTTCGAAGGGCCCGACGGCGATCGATGCCGTGGCCAAGCCTGATATCGTCGCTCCGGGCAATTTGTTGGTCTCGCTGGAAGCTCCGAATTCAACTCTATATCAGCAGAATCCGGCGAACCGAGTACCCAACAGCTTTTACGTGAACAATGGCAACAGCGCTCCGTCTTCCAGCTACTTCACTCTGAGCGGTACCAGTATGGCGACCGGCGTGGTCAGCGGGGTTGTCGCGGATCTGCTTCAGGAGAGCCCGAACCTGACTCCAGACCAAGTCAAAGCTCGCCTGATGAAGACGGCATGGAAGTCGCTGCCTGCCTACAGCAGCACGACCGATCCGACCAGCGGCATCACTTACACCGACCAGGATGACGTCTTCACGGTTGGTGCAGGTTATGTCGACGTCGAAGCCGCGATCAACAGTACGGATGTCGCAAAGGGAACAGCGATGTCTCCCGTGGCCTCGTTCAACACGAGCAATGGCCTTGTCTACCTCAACGACAGCTCGACCGCTGTTTGGAACACTTCTTCCACTTGGTCGAACGCCGCGGTATGGGGATCATCTCAGTTCCTCGTCGGCAATCCGTCTGCGATGCAGGGCAATGCGCTCTGGGGTAGCTCCGACGAAGTCTGGGGATCGAACGTTCTCTGGGGCTCCAACGTGTTGTGGGGCAGCAACGTGCTCTGGGGCTCGAATGTCCTGTGGGGAAGCAACGTCCTGTGGGGCAGCAACGTCACCGGCGGAGAACAATAAACTCTACTCACCCACTAAAACAAAGGCCGCGAGCAATCGCGGCCTCATTTTTTTGTAAGTGACCAGCTCGAGCGATCAAAGTAGAAGCTGAACCGAAGCCTTCAGAAGGCGCTGCCGCCCCCGCCCCCGAATCCGCCGCCCGAAAAGCCTCCGCCACCGCCCCCGCCGCCACCAAAGCCGGAGCCTCCGGAACTGGCGCGCGGAGCCGAGACGAACACCTGGTGCATATCCGTCGCCATGCTGTGCATGGAACTCGAAAAGAAGATCGGATTGAAGCCCGCGCCGTAAACGCCACCGGGGCCGACGTACCAATTCGGCGGATCTTTGATGATGCCGGCAAACGCCTGAGCCCAGTGATGCTCCACACCCAGCGCCATCGCGAAGGCGAGATATTTCTCGAACGTCGTGGGCGGCATCAGCTTGAGTCGATCGGCGTCTACGCGGTTCATGAATTCCTGGAAGCCGAGCACTGCGATCCGTGCACGCGCTCCCTTTACGGTCTTCGCCGTCATCACGCGTGCAAAGAGCCACCAGATCACCACGGAAATAGCGCCGCAGACAATCAGCAGCGAAGGTGAATTGAAAAAATTCGCCCATCCCATGTACTGGAAAATCGCAAATGGAACGATGATGGCGACCGCTGCTCCAACGCTGTATCCATTGGCCGATTCGGGATCGAGCAGATAGATACCCTTCGTCTTTAACGCCGACATGATGTCTTCCCGAATCACCGGTACGGCCGTGTAAAAGCGGTTCTTCAGGCTCGACAACCGAGTTTCGTCGCCGCCCGCAAAAACATTCTCGAGCATGACGCGCTCGTGCGGAGCCAGGTCCGCGCCCCATTGCTCCCGCGGCTTCAGCAGATGAAAGATGTAATCCTTGTGCGTGAACAACAGCACTTTCTCCGCAGTCTCTTCAATTTTGATATACCCGCGCACCGCTAGGTCAACTACCGTCGAAGTGATGTCGCGCGGATGAATCCTGTCATCAAGCAACGTGCCCGCCTCCGCGGGAGAAATTCCTGCCGGCGGTTCATACATCGGAGCGACCGACATCCCCGGATTCGGATCGCGGCCCTTGTACCACCAGAGCAGGAACATCGCCGCGAACACGACCACCGGAAAGAAAACAATCGGGTTCCCGCCAATGAACCAGAAGAATTTCGTGAGCGCGCTGGGCTCGCTCAAGATTCCTTGTGGGATATAGACATCGATCGTCATCCCGCCGCGCATGGGCAACTGGTTGTTTGTCTCGAACTGTGCCGTGGCCCCGTCGACATTCGCCGTAGCATCGTGCTGCGTCGAGCCGTAGACGCCCGTGAACGCCTGCGCCCGCAACGATCCTGCGGCAGATTCCGGAAAGCGCACCGTCGCCGATGCGTGATCGATCGGCACAGGCCAATCGTTACCGGTCACGTTCCAATAAAACTCGTCGTAATCTTTGAAGAAGCGCGTCCCGTTTCTCACGCTATAGGTGATCTCAACCGTGCGCGTGGCGTCGACTGCGTCGGGAATGTAAATCTTCAGATCGCGCGATCGGTTGGTTGTGGAGGACTCGTATTTCAGCTTTCCTCCGGAGCCGTCGGTCACACTTCTGACGTCGAGGAAAAGTTCATAATTCGTGCCGCTCGGCCCGGGATACTCGATCGGAATCGTGCGATGAATCCCATGCCATTCGCCCACGAAGACCAGGGAAATACGCTCCGTAACGACCGCGCTACCATCTTTGCTGACATCGATGGTGTCCTGAAAATCGGCGACCTTCCACGATTTGGCAGCAGCCACGCTCGTGAGGGCACCGAGGACAATGGCGAGGAAGCTGAGCTTCCTCGCGATCTTCAGATTGCCGTATGACCTAATTGCCAAGTTTCCTCTATCGCTAGAACTTCACCTGCACCGGCTCACGGTCGGCGTCGGTTGTCTCGAAGAATTGGCGCTGTGCAAACCCAAACATGCCGGCCAGAAGATTCGTCGGGAACGACTGAATCTTCGTATTCAGGTCGCGCACTACAGCGTTGTAATAACGCCTCGCGTTCTGAATCGCATCTTCTGTCTGGCTCAACTGTCCTTGAAGTTGCGTGAATTGCTCCGAAGCTTTGAGCTCGGGATAATTTTCCGCAACTGCAAACAGGCTTTTCAGTGCCCCGGTCAGTTGATTCTCAGCCACAGCTTTGTCAGCTGGACCCGTGGCCTGCATCGCCTGCGACCGGAACTTGGCGATGTTTTCGAATGTCCCTTTTTCGTGTGCGGCGTATCCCTTGACCGTCTCGACCAGGTTTGGAATCAGATCGTGCCGCCGCTTGAGCTGCACATCGATATCCGACCAGGCCGAGTCGCAGCGCACGCGCAGCTGTACCAGTCCGTTGTACATGCTGATCAGCACAACGGCGATGACAGCCAGAATGACTAGAAAGATGATTCCAGTCATGCGCCTCCTCTCACCATTTTGATTAACTCGAAATCAATGGACGTTACCACACGCAGGACACACTCGCAAACGAGCGGGACAGGAAGAAATTTGCATTCTGCAATAAGTGGGAAGGAAAGCGAGAACTGAAGACGGGAACCTGAGAACTGAGAACTGAGAACTGAGAACTGAGAACTGAGAACTGCTCTCCTACTGCTGCGGCGCAAAATATCCCTTGCGCGCCCGGACCTGAAGGTCCTTCTTCATTGAGGATATCTCGATCGAACGATAACGCCCGTCGGCGTCGAAATCCGCGGGCTTGTAAGAGACCACATACTGGCTGCGAAGCTCGTCTTCGATCGCCGCGTAGGAGTGCGTAATGTCCTTCATCTTGAAGGGGAAGAACGCCCGCCCGCCAGTCGCCTCAGCGAGCTGTTGCAGAACTTTGTCGCCGCGCATCACCAGGCCACTGTCATCCGTCGAGATCGCGTAGATGATGACTTCTGCCCTCTGGGCCATTTCGATCGCCTGCGCCTTTGAGATTTCGCTCTGGTTGTCTTCGCCGTCGCTGACAATGATGATCGCCTTGCGCACCGGATGGTCTGACCGATCTTTCAGGAATTTATCTTTGCAGGCGCGATAGACTGCGTCATACAACGCCGTTCCGCCGCCGTCATGCAGCTTGTGAACTCCGGCTTGCAGAAGCGAAACGTTATCCGTGAAGTCCTGCGCCATCTGCTGGTGACTGTTGAACCCCATCACAAAAGCTTTGTCGAAGTTGGCTCGCAGCGTATGCTGCATGAAACTGGTGGCAGCTTCCTGCTCGAAATCGAAGCGGCTGTCCACCGATCCGCTCACATCGACCAGCAAACCAATATGAAGAGGTAAATCGGTTTCGCGCCGGAAGTTCAAAATCGCCTGCGGTGGCTTGTGATCGTCGAGGATATTGAAATCGTTCTGGCTCAGATCTCTTACGAACTTGCCATGTTTGTCGGTCGCGATGAAGAGGACGTTGACTTCATTGACCCGGGCATGCAGCGTGACGATCGCGTTCTGCGGTTCGTCTGCATCGTCCTCAGAAGTGGTCGCACTGGCAGCCGTCAGGCTGGGCGCGCCAGACACATAGGCCGACTGCGCCCGCACCGCGCCGGTTCCCAGCAAGGTTGCCAGGAAAAGCGCCGATATCCGAAGAATCCAGTTCGTGTACTTCATGCCCGCTGGGTCCAATTTTTTCACTCTAAACCGCGCTTCCGGACACTCCCAATGTATTAGATGCACGCCACATGCCGAAATCGGCAGAATGCTGGACTGCGCTCTGGAACGACTGTAGGGGCGATGCCGCCAGTGTGCCAAGTTACAAAAGGAGCACGCATTTGGTCATGGCTCAAGCCCTACGAAGGAAACGACTTGCACTGTCCCTGAGGCATCATCGCTGTATGGCCGTTGGCCAGTCGGATACACGTCCTAATTATTGACGCGAAGTTCAACTTTTTTCTCTAGAATCTTTGCCGGAGGCTTTGTGATGAAGAAAGGTATTGTGTGTCTTGTGATCGTACTCATGTCCGCCTTGGCGGCCTTCGGCGCCGACGATGAGCGCGAAGAAGACCGGGTGAAGGATGCGGGCGTCGTTCTGAAAGAAATCCTCAACATTCCCGACGATATTCCCCAGGATCTTCTCGATAAAGCCGAGTGCGTCATTGTCCTGCCATCGGTGAAGAAGGGCGCTTTCGGCATTGGCGCAAGCTACGGCCGCGGCGTGATGGTATGCCGCGGTGGCCAGCACTACAAAGGAAAATGGGGCGCTCCCGCGCTGTATGCGCTCGAAGGCGTCAGCATCGGATTTCAGTTGGGCGGACAAGCCACTGATTTCGTTCTCCTTGTCATGAACCCCAAAGGAGCCCAATCGTTGCTCTACAGTAAAGTGAAGTTGGGCGCGGACGCCTCCGCGGCAGCTGGTCCCAAAGGCAGAACGGCAGAGGGCGCGACCGACATCGTGATGGACGCCGAGATCCTTTCCTATTCGCGCAACAAAGGCCTCTTTGCAGGAGTCTCTCTTGAGGGTTCGACCCTGCGTTCCGACGGCAGCGCCAACGAAAAGCTCTACAAGAGAAAGTTGAGTGCCAAGGAAATCATCCGTGAAGGCAAAGTCGGAATTCCAGCGTGTGCGAGCGAACTCGTCTCGCTGCTCGACAAGAAGTCTCCTGTAAACAAATCAGATCCAAAATCGCTGGAGTAGCTTGACTGCAGGGCAGGGGTTCCTCTGTGGAACCCCGTGTCTCTGTGGTGAGAATTGCCTTTTGTTTGGCGGGATCCAAATGGCCCGAAAGCAGATCAATGAAGAAAAGTTGATTCGTTGTGCCTGGGCGACCGGCGAATTGTCAGTACGCTATCACGACGAAGAGTGGGGCGTTCCGGTCCACGACGATCGCAGGTTCTTCGAATTCCTGATCCTGGAAGGCGCGCAGGCAGGCTTGAGCTGGACCACGATTCTCAACAAGCGCGAGAATTACCGCCGCGCCTTTGACAACTTCGAACCCGAACGCGTTGCGCGCTTTGACCGCCGCAAGGTCCAGAAGCTCCTCGCCGATCCCGGAATCGTCCGCAACAAGCTGAAGATCGCTTCCTCCGTGGAGAATGCGAAGGCTTTTCTCCGCGTGCAGGAAGAGTTCGGCAGCTTCGACCGGTACATCTGGCAGTTCGTCGGCGGCAAGCCGCGAATCAATCGCTGGAAGTCTCTCAAACAACTACCCGCGAAAACGTCCGAGTCCGACGCGATGAGCAAAGACCTCAAGAAGCGCGGCTTCAACTTTGTCGGATCGACCATCTGCTACGCCTTCATGCAGGCGACGGGAATGGTGAACGACCACGCTGTGAACTGCTTTCGTTATCGTGAACTCTCGGAATGAAGCGTTAGCGCGGGCTTCGCAGCGCGCTCGCCGTCAGATAGACAGCTACTAATCCCAACAGCAGGACAGCTCCTTCTACGCGCGTCGACCAGACGTGCAGTGCGTCGAACTGCACGCGTGCGGGATCCGTGAGAGGAACGGCCACAAAGTCGCTGACCGAAGCGCGTAGCGTATCCATGCGAGGAATGATCCAGAACTGTGAGAACAGCGTCAGAGCCAGCATCAGGCAGATAAGCACGTGGCGTGTGGCGAATACATGCGCAGTTCCGTCGGTCATCCGGCTGTAGAGAAGGGAACTAAGCAAGAAGATGACACCTGAGAATATGGCGATCCAGTGCAGTTTGCCGAGCGCTCGTCCGACGACGTTGCCGGCGAGATGCGTGTTTGGCAAGACATCGGGAATTGTGAAGGCAGTAGGCGCGAGTACGAAGGCGAAGAAGATCAAGCCTCCGATCCAGACGACTAGCGATAGGACCATGACGAAGCGCAGGAAGGACATGACGGAGAATTATAGTCTTCGCTACGGAAGCACGAAGAGACTTACCACAGAGGAACCTGAGAACTGAGAACTGAGAACTGAAGTGCTACACGGGAACCGGAACGCTCTCGACGATGTCCTTCAGCACCTGATCGGCCTGCTCGGACTTTCTCAGCGTCGAGGCGTACATTCCGTTCACGACGATACGGTGCGCGAAAACTGGCACG
>Ga0181528_10003010_pt1 | contig 10370 bp, 8 predicted proteins | sample PEATcosm2014_Bin_47_FD_119742 | JGI IMG/M metagenome (GOLD analysis project Ga0181528, IMG submission 119742) | Peatland microbial communities from MTU Mesocosm Facility, Houghton, MI, USA - PEATcosm2014_Bin10_10_metaG | ecosystem: Environmental > Terrestrial > Soil > Wetlands > Peat | place... | reverse complement strand
GTCCCAGCCCCTCGTGACCGGCGTGGGCGGACTGAGCGTCACCAACACCAGTCCGCTGGCCGAGTCGGTCTGGAACGACGGCGTGAGCGGCGGCGCGGGTGGTGGCGGAAAGTCGGCCATCTGGTCCAGGCCCGCCTGGCAGACCGGTCCGGGAATCACCAGCGCGGACACGACACGCCTGGTTCCCGACCTCTCGACGATGGCCGACCCCAATTCGGGATTCATCGAGTACTACACCGGCACCGCCACGGGCACCGTTCGTTGTCGCCAAGTCTGCTCGGCGGGCTGGAGTGCCATTGGCGGCACCTCGATCGGCGCGCCCCTGGTGAGCGCGTTGGTCGCCGTGGCGGCCCAGGCCTGTGGCTCGTCGCGACTCGGCTTCATCAACCCCCAGCTCTACGCCATGGCCAGCGCCGGGGTGGGCTTCACCGACGTCACTACCGGTAACAACGACCTCTACAACGTCGGTGGCTACAGCGCGGGCGTGGGCTACGACATGGCCTCGGGGCTCGGCAGTCCGGACGGTGCGCCCTTCTTCAGCGGTTTATGTCCGACCAAACTCGACGCCGCCAAGTCCACCTTCAGCGCACCGAGTGCCAGTGTTCCGACGGGCAGCGCGGCCAGCCTCAGTGCCACCCTGGTCGGGGCGAACGGCAGTCCCGTCGCCAACGCCCAGATCGGCGTGAGCGCCAGCGCGGCGTCGGGCGCCATCGAGATCAACGCCGACGCCGCGAGCGCGAGCGGTCCCGGACAGGCGAGCGCCACGGTCACCTCGAACTCGAGCGGCGCCGCTGACTTCACGGTCACGAGTAACACCGCGGGACCGGTGACCATCACGATCTCGTACGCGGGCACGACGCTGCACACGGCGACCGTCACCTTCAGCGCCGCCCACGTCACGGGGTCCGTGCCGGGTCGCCCGACGATCACGAGCCTCGCGGCGCTGGCGGGCGGTTTCAAGCTGGTCGTCGCGCCCGGTAGCGTCGGTTCCTCACCAATCACGGTCTTCCAGTACTCGCTCAACGGTGGCGTGACGTGGTCAAACTTCTCCGCGGTTTCGCGCAGCGTGAGTGTGAGCACGTTGCTCAGATCGCACACCTACGCCGTGATCGTTCGAGCGCGTAACGCGGTCGGCGCGAGTACGCCGTCGCCGCCGTCACGAGTCACCACGCGTCCCTAGGGATTCTTTCGAGAACGTAGTGGTCCGGTGTAGAGACCGCGTTTCGCCACGGGTCACACCTAGACTTTCCTAAGGTGCACCGCGGAAAAACGGGTGTGGGCAACCTCAAAGGATGCGAGTGAAGTTTCCACGTGCCGCGCTGGTGGCGAACATAATGATTGTCGGCGCCACGCTGCCCGCGACGCTCTATCCAGTGACGACGACGAACTCATCGGCCGCCCTGCCCCTCTATCAGTTCGTTGACACCGGCTCGGGGCCGCTACCCTGGAACGCGGTCTCCTTCGAGAGTTCGATCAACGACACGACGATGCTCGGGAACCCCCACGCCGCGAGCGAAGACGGTGAGGACGTGCTCACCTATCGCATGGCCAACTCCCAGATCGGTCTCTTCGTGGAGAACGCGATCGGCACGACTTCGTGGACCGACCTGTCGACCCTGGTGGACACGCCCACGCCCGCCTCGGATCCGGTGGCGTTCTTTGACCCCTCGGGCAACGTCGGCGTTGTCTACGTGAGCACCCAGAACCACGTCATCCTGATCAGCTCGACGGTCGTGGTCGCGCCGCGAGGCGCCCACGTGGCGGGCACCAGCACGCGCCCCGCCTACGTGTTAAGCGACCTCTCGGCCAAATCGGGCCTGAGCGTGGCCGCGGGTCTTCCCAGCGTAGGCATCGACGGCGCCAGCGGGTTCGTCGCGGTACGCTCGAGCGCCAACCTCGCCGAAGTGTTTCCCCTGAGCTGGACCGACGACCACAACCCGCCCACGCAGGGCGCACCGGTGAACGTCTCTGCAGGCACGTCGACGGGCACGATCTCGAGCGATCCCGTCGCCCTCGCGGGTACCACCACCTCGTTCGCCGCTCTTAGCACGAGCGGGAACGTCGAACTCTTCACCAGTTCGAGCTCGAACTTCAACGCCTGGAGCGCGAAGAACCTCACCGCGTCCACGGGCGCGAGCGCGGCCCGGGGCAGCCTCTCGACGAGCGCGAGCGCCCAGTCGAACTACGTGGTCGCGCTCAGTGCGAGCGGGAACGTCCAACTCTTCACGTCGCCACTCGTCGTGGGCGCGACGAACTCGAGTTGGTCCCTCGACAACGTCACCTCAACGACGGTCGGCGCACCGCCCCTGGACGGCTCGGTTTTCGTCCAAGCCACGTCGACCCAACTGTTCATCGCCGGTCAGGCCGCCAACTGGGGCGACCTGTTCGTGCTCACGAGTTCACTCGGCTCGAGCGCCTGGACCGCCACCGACGTCTCGGTGACCGGTGGGAGCGCCGCGCGTTCCGTGGGACCCGGCGTCACTGGTCTCATCCAGGGTGCGAACCTGGTGCTCTACGCCGCGGGCGTGAGTTCACCACCTCCCCAGGGCGTGGGCGTGTACGCGATTCCCACGAGCGACTGGTCCAGTGCCATCGCCAGTGGTTGGCCCATCATCAGTGACACCGGCGGGCTCGGCACCCAGAGCACGCCGTGGGTCGGGTTCACGAGCGCCAAGAGCGTCGCGACCTCACCAGATTTCCTGCTCGGCCAGAGCATCTACAACTCACATAAACGCGTCACGTGGTTGTCGTTCTGGACCGTGAGCGGACCACTCAAGTCCCAACCCCAGACGACCGCCAGCTACTACGGCAATGGTTTCGCCGCCGGCGCGTGGGTCGCGACCCAGATCGACCAGTACCGTGGCCTGGGCGTGGGGCTCAAGCCCGACTGGGTGGTCTTTGACCCCGAGGGTTATCCCGACAACCACTCGGGTCTCGACGCGCCCAGCGGTTCGTCCAACGCCGTGCTCGCGACGTACGCGACCTACTGGAGCGCCATGCTCTCGGGCTGGTCGAGTGGACTGGCCTCGGTGGACCCGTCGCTCAAACCCGCCGTCTACGCGACCCAGTCCGAGTACCGCAACTACAACTTGACGAACCAGTCCCTCTCGGTCTTTGAAGCGGTCGCCTTCGCCAACGGCGGTCCGTTGCCGGTCGCGGGCGCCACCGGATCGAACGTGCGCGGCTACATTGCCTACGACGCGTCGTGCACGCCAACCTCCACCCTCCAAAGTGAGGTCAACACCCTGACCAACCCACCCTGGTCGGGCCAGTTCAACACCCTGCAGTTCAACGCCGGGGTGTACTGCGCACCGGTCTCGCCCTAGGCTCGGGCCATGAGCGACGAGCACGACTCCTCGAGCGACAAGTCACCTGACCTGAAGGCTCGCCTGAAGCAGATCACCCAGCCCCTCATCGATTCGCTCGATTCCAAGATCCGTGACCAGGTCGACCACCGCGTCGACGAGAGGGTTGACGAGAAGGTCGAGCAATCGCTCTCGGCGCGACTCGCGGTGATCGAACGGGCCATCGCGGACCTCGATCGCGAGATCAAGGAATTGAAGAAGGACGCTACGACTTAGGTCCGGATCCCATCTCGGCGCGACGCTCACGGTCGCGACGAATCGCGAATCGGACGGTGAGCACACACAACACGATCACCGCCACGACGAAGATCGAGAAGACCGCGATGAACACGACGCCACGTTAGGTCGTGTCACAGGCCTGCGCAAGAGTGGACCCATGGCAACGTGCACCGACCCCTCTCCTCGTAGCGTGGTCGAGGCACTGCGCGGTGACCGGCGACGTCGTCCGCGCGTCGATTACTCGAGCGCCCCGGGTCTTCGCTCGATTCTCGAGGACGGGATCTTCTCGCTCTTCGAGAACACGGCGCCGCCCACGCCGTTCATCATTCGCGCCTCGTCACTGCGCCAGCAGAGCACGAGCACCGACATCGCACTCTCGGCGCAGGCTCGGGTGCGCGGCATCTTGGTGAACCACCTCCTTCGACTCTTGAGCGTGGGAGCGTCGGTGACCGATCCCTTTGACGACGCCCTGCGGGCGTGGCGACTCGAGGCGCGATCAGGTGACTTACTCGACTTCGTCGAACGCCTCTCCGGTGACGACCTCGCGCGCTTAGCGACGGACGTCACCGCTCACGCGGTGACCCTCTCGCGTTCCCTCGGACCAGTGTCCCCGCGTTGGATGGCGCGAAGCGCGGTGCGAGCGACACAGATCCTCTGCAACGGTTCGGTCATCTTGCGCGACGTCGTCGATCTGATGGTCGGCACCACCGTCGGCGAGGTCGCGAACGTGGCGCTCTTTGACGTGACGACCGCCCCGCTCGGTCCAGGCGCCGAGCGAACGATGCGCTACCACGCGCTTGTCCAGACGTTGCGAAGTGGTGTCGTGCCGCTTCGAACGTCGTCGTTCTCAACCGCGACCGGAGAGATGTGGTCACTCGACGTGGACAACGAACTACTCACGCGAAGCGCCCACGAAGTGCTCGGCGCACTCGCGAACATCGCACAACACGCATGACGACCTTCACCCTTCGCCGCAACACTCCTCACGAGCTCAACGAGTTGGTGCGTGGCGCACCAGACGCCCTGGTCGCACTCACCGAGGACCATCGACGGAGCTTGTCCGCCCGATTCCGGGCGGTCCATTCCAGTGATCACCGTCGTCTCGACGCCTGGTCGGTCGAACAAGCTGGAAGGACGTCGTCGAGCTTCCGTTGGTCCCCCGCGACCGCACGGCGCCTGCTCGGCAACGCCGCCCTTCGACGCGTCGCGCGCGACCCGACGTGCGCCCCGAGCGAGTCGGTCACCGCAGAGATCGACGACCAGCTGCTTCGCTGTGCGTCGGGCTACGCGCGTGGCGGTTCGCTCGCGAGTTGGCTCGCCTCACTGGGCGCGAGCGATCTCGCCCTCGTTGGTGCCGAAGCCACGAACTGGTTGGTCCAGGTCCTCGAGATCGCCCAGGGACTCGAGGGCGAGTGGCGAGTGGCGACGAGTGACGCGTACTACGACGTGGCGAGCGCGCGAACGACACTGCGGGCACGTAAAGACCTCGAGGTTGGCGTCGGCGACGGTCGCGTGACACTGCGCGTGCGATCGGGCAGTCCGGGCAAGAGCGCCGGACCGGGACTACGCAGCGACCTCACCATCGATACGCTCGCGAACCCGCACGGTGTCGCGCCGCGTCGATTCATCGGACTATGGCCCGAAGCGGGTGTCGTGCTGAGCGTCGACGGCACAATGGCCGATTTGCGTGCGGGCGCGAGAGACTTGGTGCGTACCGCGGTCGTCCAGCAACGTCGACGTCACCAAAGCGCGGCCTAGAAGCAGGAGATTGAGGCGTACCTAGTAGCGTGGTAAGGCCATGACCTTACGAACTTCGCTTCGAAATATCGCCATAATCGCCCACGTCGACCACGGAAAGACGACGTTGGTCGACAAAATGCTGCGCCAGACCGGTTCCTTCACCGCCCACGAGGAGCTCACCGACCGGGTCATGGACTCAGGAGACCTCGAGCGCGAAAAGGGCATCACCATCCTCGCCAAGAACACGGCGGTCAAGTGGCACGACCTCACCATCAACATCATCGACACCCCCGGCCACGCGGACTTCGGCGGCGAGGTCGAGCGCGGCCTCTCCATGGTCGACGCCGTGATCCTGCTCGTGGACGCGGCCGAAGGACCCCTTCCCCAGACGCGCTTCGTACTGCGCAAGACCCTCGAACGGCGCCTGCCGGTCGTGCTCGTGATCAACAAGGTCGACCGTCCTGACGCTCGCGTGAAAGAAGTGGTCCAAGAGGTGGAGAACCTCTTCTTGGACCTCGACGCCGACGAGCACCAGATCTCATTTCCAATCCTCTACGCGAGCGCGCGCCAGGGCTGGGCGTCGAGGAGTCCCGAGGAGACCTCGGGCGACCTGACGCCGCTGTTCGAGACGATCGAGCAGTACGTGCCGGCACCCGAGTACGAGGAGGGCCACGGCCTCCAGGCCCTCGTGTGCAACCTCGACGCGTCGCCGTACTTGGGCCGACTGGCCCTTTGTCGGGTCATCAACGGCACCCTCGAGCGCGGACAACGCGTGGCGTGGTGTCGTATCGACGGCACCGTCGAACACGCCAAGGTCACCGAGCTCTTCATCACCGAGGCCCTCGAGCGCGTTCCCGCCCAGAGCGCGGGACCCGGCGACATCGTGGCCGTCGCGGGCTTCGAGGACATCTTCATTGGCGAGACCCTCGCCGACCCCGACAATCCCATCGCCCTCGAACCCCTGCACGTGGACGAGCCGAGTTTGTCGATGACGATCGGCATCAACACCTCGCCGGTCGCGGGCACCGAAGGCAAGCTCTTGACCGCGCGCATGATCAAGGACCGCCTGGATAAGGAGCTCGTGGGCAATGTTTCCCTGCGCGTGCTCACGACCGAGCGCCCCGACGCGTGGGAGGTGCAGGGTCGCGGCGAGTTACAGCTCGCGATCTTGATCGAGACCATGCGTCGCGAGGGCTTCGAGCTCACGGTCGGCAAGCCCCAAGTGGTCACCCGGATGATCGACGGCAAATTGCACGAACCAGTCGAACACGTCACCATCGACGTGCACGAGGAGTTCGTGGGTGCGGTAACGACCCTGTTGGCGACCCGAAAAGGCACGATGATCGACATGGTCAACCACGGCACCGGATGGGTGCGCCTCGAATGGCGGATCCCGGCGCGCGGGCTCGTGGGCATCCGCACCGACTTCATGACCGAGACCCGCGGTGGGGGCATGATGCACACGAACTTCGACGGTTACGAGCCGTGGTTCGGCGACATCCGACTTCGCCAGAACGGCGTACTCGTCGCGGACCGACGTGGACCGACGACCGCCAACGCGCTGATCGACCTCGAGAGCCGCGGCACGTTGTTCGTGGCGCCCGGCACCGAGGTGTACGAAGGCATGATCGTGGGCGAGAACTCACGTTCGGACGAGATGAACGTGAACCCCACCAAGGAGAAGAAACTCACCAACATGCGAGCGTCGGGCAGCGACCACACCGAACGCATCACGCCCGCGACGATCTTCTCGCTCGAGCAGGCGCTCGAATTCATCGCCGACGACGAAGCCGTCGAAGTCACCCCCAAGTCCGTGCGACTTCGCAAGATGCACCTCGACCAGGCAACGCGCGCGCGTAACCGCAAGAAGATCTAGGGCGCGTCAACTAGGATCGTCCCCGGAGGGATGACAGAGCGGCCGAATGTACCGGTCTTGAAAACCGGCGTGGGCTTGCCCACCGTGGGTTCAAATCCCACTCCCTCCGCCACGTGGCCCGCGCCCTGTTCCCTGTTCGGTTGGGAACTAGGCGATGCCGAGTTCATTCGCCCAGTCGTGGACGCAACGTGCGTAGAACGCGTCGCGTTCACCGGGCCCCTCGCCGACCACGTTCTGAAACTGACCGAAGATCTCAAAGGAGACCACGCCAAACACGCCGACCCAGACCTTTAGGGCCCGCTGGATGACCACGGTCGGCACGTCGACCAAGAGCGCCTCGCGAAGTGGGGCGAGGGCGGATTCGAGCGTGCGATCGGGTGGTTCGCTCGTGAAATGATCACGAACGCGTTGCGCGTGCACGGCGTCGACCAGTATCGCCGCCAGCAACAACGGCACCCGAGTGGCGGGACCAACGGTGTCCGCGGGCGCGACGTAACCGGGCACCGGCGAACCGTAGATGAGCGCCCACTCGTGGGGGTTCGCGATTGCCCACTGGCGAACCGCGACGCACGTCACGCGAAACCGACCGAATAAATCCTCGCGCCCGACGTTGGTCTCGGCGCCCTCGGCGAATTCGCCCAGCGAGTTGTAGGCGTCGACGATGAGCCAGGTCAACAGGTCGTCGCGGCTCGCCACGTAGCGGTAGATCGCCGACGAGGTCATCCCCAACTCGCGAGCGATGGCGCGCAGGCTCAGCGACGGCGCCCCCTCGCTGGCCAGGTGACGCCGCGCGGCGTCGAGGATCTCGGTCGTAATCTCCACGCGGGCCCGGTCCCGGGCCGTGCGCGGCGCCGAGGGGCGCTGATCAGCAGTGTTTTCCTTGGTGGCCATGACCCATTCTGCCACAGTTTAGAGCGCCGAGCATTATTTAGAGCGATGCTCTTGTATTAGAGCATCGCTCCTGTTACTGTGTCCCCAGCGAACGATTCGCCACCGTGGCGATGCGCTCGAGGAGGCATCATGTCCAGTTCACCAACTGCCCCACTGCACCTGGTCGTGGGCTCAGGTCCCATTGGCAGCGCGGTCGCCCGCCACCTGGTCAGCCAAGGAGCACGCGTGAAGGTTCTCACCCGTTCGGGCACCGGTCCTGAGGGATGTGAACTTCTGCGCGGCGACGCCAGTGACGCGGCGCTGATGAGCTCGCTGTGCCAAGGAGTCAGCGTGCTCTACAACTGCGTCAATCCCCCCTACCACCGTTGGGCGCTCGACTGGCCACCCATCAATCACTCGCTCATCGACGCCGCGGCGAACAGCGGTGCCGTACTGGTCACGATCGCGAACGTCTACGGCTACGGACCCGCCCGCGCGTCCATCGGCGCGCCCAGTTACGACGCCGCGCACCCGATGACCGAAGACACGCCGCTCGCGGCGACGACCAGCAAGGGTCAAGTGCGTGCTCGCATGTGGCACGAGCAACGTGACGCCTTTGACGCGGGGCGAGCGAAGGTGGTCGAGGTGCGCGCCTCAGACTACATCGGACCCCGCGCCGACAGTGTCGTTGGTTCACGCTTCGTGCCCCGAGTGTTGGGTGGCAAATCGGTCACGACCATCGGTCGCAGCGACGTCGCGCACAGTTTCACCTACACCGAGGACGTCGCGCGTCTGGCCGTCGTCGTCGGCACCGATCAGAGGGCGTGGGGAAAGGCCTGGCACACGCCGTCGAACGATCCGCGCACCCAGCAAGAGGTCGCCGACGACATCGCCGCGTGCGCGGGCGTCAAGCGCGTGCGCGTACGGGCGCTTCCTGGGCGAGTGCTCTACGCACTGGGTTTCTTCTCGCGCCTACTGCGCGAACTACGCCAAACCGAGTACCAGTTCCGCGACGAGTTCGTGATGGATTCGTCTCTCGCCCAAAGGACCTTCAACCTCGCGCCGACGCCCTGGTCGGAGATCATTACCACCACCGTGGCGTACTACGCCAGCGCTGGGGACCAGCTCGAAAAGCAGAGCGTCCGATGACCATCGTATGCCACGACCACCACGATCTGAACACCATGGGACACGCACGCGCCATAGACCAGTGGCGCGCACGCGTGCTGCTCGTCGGCGGCGGTTTCCAGGTCGTCTTTGGCGCCTGGTGGCTCGTGCGGGCCCTCGTTCCTCTCAGTTCGACACTGGTGGCGGGACTCTTGGGCGTCGTCGTCGTGCTCGGTGGGATCACGATCACCTCGAGCCTGCTCTCGAGCGCCCCGAGACCGCGCGGACCCGAGGCGCGTCGGATCGAACGCCGCCTCAGCATCGCGACCCTTCTGCAAGTGGCCGGTTCCTTCCTGGGACCGTGGTTACTCAGGGAGCTGCACTGGCAGCGACTGAGCCTAGCGTTCGTCATGGCGAGCATCGGATTGTTGCTGGTCTGGATTCACCGAGAGGTGGACTCGCCTTACCAAGGGACGGCGGGACGAGCGTTGATCGCACTCTCGCTCTTCACGCTCGTCCTGACGGGAACGGGACAGACGGTCTTCGCGGGCCTCTCCTCAGCGGTCGTGCTGCTGGGATGCGCGGGCGCTGGCTATCACTGGCTCGAGCACCATGAACTCGAGGACTAGGAACGCACCCGTGAGCGTATTGATTTAATCCACTCGCTCGCCGACTTTCGAGCCTCGCCGACCTCTTCACGACGGACCTGGGCACCCTCGCCGGTCACCGGGTACGAACCGAGGAACTTCACCCGGGTGAGGTGCGCCTGCAGATCGGCGAGGCAGTCCGCAACCACGTCGTCGGCGACGTGACCCTCGAACTCCATGACGAAGCAGTAGTCCCCCAGTCCCTGTTTGGTGGGACGGCTCTCGAGCTTGGTCAGGTTGATGTCGCGCGCGGCGAATCGTCCAAGGATCGCGTAGAGCGAACCAGGGCGGTCGGCGTCCTGGAAACAGACGATCGATGTCCGGTCGTTGCCCGTGGGCGCGGCGACCGCTTCACGACCCACGAGGATGAAGCGGGTGGCGTTTCCCGGGTGGTCTTCGATGTCGCTCTGTATCGCCTCGAGCCCGAAGAGACCAGCCGCCACGAGTGAGCCCACGGCCGCCCACGGTTCACTCGAGCGCGCGACGTCTCGCGCGGCCTGGGACGTGGACGTCGTCTGTTCGGTCGAGGCGAGCGGCAGTGTTCCT
>Ga0181528_10003009_pt1 | contig 10370 bp, 7 predicted proteins | sample PEATcosm2014_Bin_47_FD_119742 | JGI IMG/M metagenome (GOLD analysis project Ga0181528, IMG submission 119742) | Peatland microbial communities from MTU Mesocosm Facility, Houghton, MI, USA - PEATcosm2014_Bin10_10_metaG | ecosystem: Environmental > Terrestrial > Soil > Wetlands > Peat | place... | reverse complement strand
ATGTGATCGAAGAACCGAATGCCCGTTGACACCGTGTATTGTCCGCGCCCTTCAATCGTCAGATGAATTGAAATGCGCGTCTCCGCCGTATTTCGCTCCACAATTGAAGTGCGGGTACCAATCGGCACTTCCAGTTTCGATTTCTTGCCAATAGTCATTTCACATGCACTCCCAATTTCAGATCTTCCGCAGCTTTTGCTAACGCATCCGCAGCCAGACTCATCTGCTCCCGTGTTCCAATCGTGATCCGAACCCGCCCATCGCACCCCGGATCATTCGACCGATCCCTGACCAGCACGCCCGCAGTCCGCATCGACTGCACAAACTCGGCGTGCCGCGCGCCAATCTCCACCAGAACAAAATTCGCCCGGCTGGGCCACCAACGTAGCCCGACCTTATCCAGTGCCCCTTCAAAATCCCCGCGCGCGGCAAGCACTTCGCCCACATACCAGTCGAGATATGCCGCATCCGCAAGTGCTGCCGGTAAGCAAGCCAGCGCAATCGAGTTCACGCTGTAAGGCGATAGCACACGCCGCACCCAGCGCATCATCTCCGCCGCCCCTGCGAGCACTCCTACGCGTAAACCCGCCAGACCATAGGCCTTCGAAAACGTGCGCGCCACCACCAGATTCGGCACCTCGCCAATCAAATCGACCACCGTCTCGCCATGAAAATGAAAATATGCTTCGTCCACCAGCACCACGGCATGCGGCGCTCTCTGCGCAATCGCAAGCAACTGCTCGCGCGTGGCAACCGACCCGGAAGGGCTGTTGGGATTGGCGATCGCAATGATCTTCGTCTTCGCCGTTATTGCAGCCACGAGCCGCTCGAATGGAAACAGTAAGTCATCGGCAGCCTGCACTGCAACCACACGCGCGTCCGTCGCCGATGCATACACCTCGTACATTGTGTAGGTGGGCACAGATAGCAGCAGTTCGTCCTCAGCCTCAAGAAACGCCTCAAACAGGATATGAATCGCCTCGTCCACACCATTCGTCAACGCCACCTGCTCCGCCGCAAGCCCCAGATGCGCAGCAACCGCAACTTGCACCGGTTCGCGCTCGGGATAGCGTGTCAGTGCGCCCGCCGAAATATCGCCGAGCACTTCGCGCACTCTCGGAGAACATGCAAATGTGTTTTCGTTGAAATCCAGGCGAAGCAGATCACGGCAGCCCAACGGCGGGTGATACTCCTTCATGGCCTGCACTCGCTGCCGAGGCGCTGGACTCACGAAAGAAATCGAAGTGGCACCTGTCTCCGTCATGCCGACCTCCGTCTCTTGAGCCGCGCACGGATGGCATCCGCGTGCCCACTCAACCCTTCCGCATCCGCAAGCATCGCCGCCTGTGGTCCAAGTTCACGAAGCCCCTGCGCGGAGTACTGCTGCACGGTAATCAGCTTCACAAAATCGTTCACGCTCAACCCGCCGCGCACCCGCGCCATGCCGCCCGTAGGCAGTGTGTGATTGGGGCCGGAGATGTAATCGCCCATCGGTTGCGGCGACCAGCGTCCAATAAACACCGAACCCGCGTTCCAAACCCATTCGAGATCGCTGGCCGTATCCACGGTCAGATGCTCAGGCGCCAGCCTATTCGTAATGCTCCGCGCCTCTTCAATGTCAGCAGCCACAATCACCAGGCCTTTCCTCGTCAAAGCCTCGCGAGCAACCGCATTATTGCGGCTCTGCACCTTCGTCGCCGCGATCACTTCCTCCGCAAGGTCGGCGCGCGTCGTAACGAGAATCGCAAGCGCCTCAGGATCATGTTCCGCCTGTGCAACCAGGTCACCGGCGATATCTTCTGCCCGACCCCGCTCGCTGGTCACAACAATTTCCGTCGGTCCCGCGAGCATGTCAATCGCGCAATCGAACGCCACAAGTCTCTTGGCAGCTGTCACGTACAGATTGCCCGGACCCACAATCTTGTCTACTCGCTCAACCGTCGCAGTTCCATAAGCCAGCGCGGCAATCGCATGGGCACCGCCTAGCCGATAGAACTCAATGATGCCCAGCATGTGCGCCGCCGCCAAAGTCTCCGGCGCTGGCTTCGGCGACACCACAACAGCCCGCGCAACCCCCGCCACCTGCGCGGGAATCGCCGTCATCAGCAGCGTAGAAGGCAACGGATGACGTCCGCTCGGCACATAGCATCCAACGGAGTTGAGCGGGCGCACCAGTTGGCCGGTCATCAACCCGTCAATTGGCGTATCGCTCCACGAAGCCGGAAGCTGATTCACTGCAAATGCGCGAATTTGCATCGCAGCAGTCGACAGTGCATCACGCAACGCAGGACTAGTCGCGTCCCAGGCAGCAGCCATTTCCTCAGCCGAAATCCGCACAGCGCCTTTGTCTTGCAGTCCATCAAATTCCGCGGCGTAGCGAAACAGGGCGCGATCTCCTCGCTTCCGCACATCTGCAACAATGCGTCGCACAGCCGGAAGCACCGCATCGAGCGCCGCACCTCCGCGCCGTCCCAGTGCAACAAGGGTCTCCTCCGCCTGCTGCGCACCGCGTCCTTTGGTCCGGATCATTTTCATCGCATCTCTCCGGCTTACAGCACAACTTTGTTCAGCGGATACTCAACAATGCCTGTGGCCTTCGCAGCCTTCAAGCGCGGAATCACATCGCGGGCAAAACGTTCTTCCACAATTGTGTTTACCGCCACCCACTGCGGATCGCTCAATTGCGACACAGTCGGCGAATTCAAAGCGGGCAGCACCGCCAGAACAGTCACCAGATCCTCGCGCTTAACGTTCAGCATCAGACCCACCTGCGATTGCGCATCAATCGCGCCGCGCAGCATCATCGCAATCTGATCCAGCTTGGTACGCTTCCAATCGTCGGCCAGCGTAGCCTTGCCCGCGATCAGGTGCGTCTCGCTCTCCATCACCGTGTCAATAATCTTCAAGTGATTCGCCTTTAGCGAGCTGCCCGTTTCCGTAACTTCCACAATCGCATCAGCAAGCATCGGCGGCTTCACTTCCGTAGCGCCCCAGCTGAACTCCACCTTCACGTTCACGCCCTTTGCTGCAAAGTAGCGCTTGCTGGTCTCAACAAGTTCCGTGGCAATGATCTTTCCTTCAAGGTCTTCGGCCTTTTCAAACCCGCTGCCTTCCGGCACCGCGAGCACCCAGCGCACCTTGCGGCGGCTCTGCTTGGCATAGGTCAGAGTGGTTACGCTGGTCACGTCAAGCCCGCTCTCCACCACCCAATCAATGCCCGTAAGCCCCGCGTCAAGCACACCGTGATCCACATACCTCGCCATCTCCTGGGCACGGATCAGCATGCATTCAATCTCACTGTCGTCGATGGAAGGAAAATAAGAACGACCATCTGCATAAATATTCCAGCCAGCGCGCTTGAACAAAGCGATAGTCGCATCCTGCAGACTTCCTTTGGGGATGCCGAGACGAAGCTTATTAGCCACGGGATTCCTCTTTCTTTGTTGGTTCGGAGTTGTCGTCAATCTTTATGGCCCGCGTAAAGCAGCTCACCGTGCCTTCGTGGCACACCAGCCCATCGCCCTCAACCACCACGCGGAACAGCAACGTGTCGTTGTCGCAATCGGTAGAGGCAGAAACAATTCGCAACCGGTTGCCGCTTGTCTCGCCCTTCATCCACAGCTTCTGCCGTGTGCGGCTCCAGAACGTCACAAAACCAGACTCGAGTGTCCTGGCATAGCTGACGGAGTTGAGAAAGCCCAACATCAGAACTTCGCCCGTCGCTGCATCCTGCACGATCCCAGGAACGAGACCGTCCATCTTTTCAAAGTCAATCGCCTGCTTGTCGTTGTTCATTTCTCTTCCTGATTTCGATTTTTCAATTCCGTGTGAGCAGCAAAAAGCCCGCCGGCGCTGGTCGCCGGCGGGCTTTTGAATCTCTCGATCTGTCTGGCCTCGTTACATCAAGCCATAGCAGTCCGCCGGCATGGGGTTCCCATGATGATGGTGGTGACCGTGATGGCGGTGGCTCTGCATCTGATTAAAACGTTACGGGAAGACCGGGTGCGATGTCAAATAATCCTTTGCCTTGATCCCGAAAATCGCGTCGCTAAGCCTTCTCCACAGCCGGTGCCGGAGCTTCCGGCTTCGCATTCATATCCTTATGCAGCAGATCAATGACGCGCTGGTACAGGCGGTTGCGTACGCCGAACCGCTCGGATGCCCGTGTTACGTAGCGCACCAGGATCTCGATGCCCGATCCGGACGGGCGCATGCTCACTTTCGGGGCAGCGTTGAATCGGCTCAGGCCATCGTCGCGCGTACCGCGTTTCCATTCCTTCTCCGCGATGCGGGAATTCTCTTGCGTCTCCTCTTGCACCGCCTTACCGATGCGTTCCACCATAGCCTCCGTGCCGTCTGATAGTGGCAGGTTAACTGAAATCTCATCCCACATCCACTGTCCTGCAGTGGAGAAGTTGAAGTACTTGCCGCGAATCGCGAAGCTGTTGATGAAGGTGATGCGACGGCCGGTTGGATGGCCCCTGTCCGCCAAATCCCCAGTCTCAAGCAGGGTAGTGCTCATCAAGCCTATCTCGGTCACCTCGCCGCCCACACCGTCGATCTCAACCCAATCGCCGATGTGAATGCCGTTCTTGCCCATGAGGACGAACCAGCCAAAAAACGCGAGAATGAAGTCCTGCATCGCAATGGTAAGCCCGGCGGTTGTCAGGCCGAGGACTGTGGACATTTGGCTCGGCCATCCAAAGACAACCAGCAGAATGAGCAGGCCCCCAAGGAACTGTATGGCCAATTGCAGGACGGAGCGCAAGGTTTGCATCTGCTTCCGGTCGAGTGCCCGATCGGCCATCAGCCGCCGCACAAGCGCATCGCAGAGCACGACGCAGATGAGAATGAAGGCTATCAGCGCAAGCGACTGCAGAATCAGATGCAACAGAATGCGGTGTTGCAAGAGAATTTGGGCAGACCACTTGCCGTATTCGGCGGCAAGCCGCTGCTCCGTTTGAATGCGGTCACTACAGATAGAGAGAAGCTGAGTTTGCTCTCGTTTTTCTTTTATGCTGGCTAGCCGCGATAAATGGCCCGATGGACCGTTGTCTGTCGCTGCCGTGCTTGCTTGGCCCATGTTCACAAGATTCTTATGTTCTGCATTTAGTGTGGCTATATCGGCTTGCGCCTGCTGCATGGCCTGCTGGACCAATTTGTAGCGGTCGAGTTGGGTGTTCCATGCCGCCAGCCGGGTCGCCAGCGTGCTGTGCCCTTTGGCGGAAACAACGGCTCCCTCTTCGGGACCATGGAGTTGGCTGTCGTACTTTTTCATCAACGTTTCATGCGCGGACAGCTCACTTTGGATTTGTGCGCGATTATCGCCCGAGGCGCGATCCAGCTCCTGCTGCGCATCATCCAGTTGGTCGGAATCAAGTCCCAACTGCGCTTTGGCAATATCGAGGTCGTCATCTGCGGCAGTTGGCTGCGCAATATCTTGAGCCGAAGGGGACTGGGGATGGGATGCGCGGCTGAGGCTATCGACGGTCGCCTGGTCTTCCTTGACGAATTGTTGAAGCTGTTCGACCCTCTGCGAAAGCGCAAGCGCTTCGCCCGTAAGATTCAGATGCTGCGCCTGGATGCTTGCGAGGCGCATCGCCGATGCAAAGGCCTGGTCGACTTCGTGATCGGCCAGGCGCTCAACCTCGCGCGCATGCTCTTTTTCCTCAGCTGTTACAGCCAGTTGCGCAAGTGCCTCTGCCGTCTGCCAGGGACGTAGATCAACCAGGGTCTTTTGCTTGTCAACAGGGTTTAAGAGATCGGTCCGTCCCGAGAGGAACGGAAGATGCGCCATAGCGTCACGCGTGGTCCAGGAAAAGGCCATGCATAGAACCAGCACTGCAAGCATCGCGAGAAGAAAGATGAGGCTGGGTCGGCTAAAGGCGCGATTCGCTGCGCCTTTTGAAACGAAAGCTACAGGGGAGGGTGCCATAAATCAATTGTGGCAGGTCGATCGGCGGTTCCGAGGTTCAAAAATGACCGACGCGAACTTTTTGCATGCAAATGCGGGGCTCCTGTGATCAAGCCCCCCGGCGAATTGACTACGAATGGCTGATGCGGTGAATGCAGCCATGGCCGCGATGGCGCCGTATCTACCGCGATTGATCTTGTTGGCAGCTTGCTATTGGTCGGGCCGGGTCGCACAATAATGCAATGAGGTTTCGAGCAAGGTACGTAGCGCTCAGCATCGGCACCCTTTTCCTCTGCGCCGTCGGACTCGCGCAATATCAGGACCGCGACCGCTCCGGCGTTTCGCCCACCTCCGCCTCAGCGCCGCCATCCGAGCAGCGGGTCGATATCAACCACGCCAGCCTTCAGGACCTCACAAAGGTTCCCGGTCTCACGAAGAGTTGGGCCGGGCGCATCGTGCGCTTCCGGCCCTACCGCACCAAGCAGGATCTCGTCGATAAAGGCGTCGTAAGTTCCGAAGTCTACGAGCACATCAAGGACTTCATCATCGCTCATCGCGAGAAGCCTTGACATCCTGGCCTAGGCGGTAACCGGTTCGACCGGCCCTCGCGCCGGCTTGTCTCCGCGCCGCAGCAGCCTGCTCAGAATCACGTAAAGCACCGGAATAAAGAACAGGTTGAGAATGGTGGAGAGCAGCATGCCGCCAACGATTGTGGTGCCCACAGAACGCCGTCCCATTGCACCAGCGCCGGTCGCAAACACCAGCGGAAGTACACCGAGGATAAAGGCGAATGAGGTCATAAGGATGGGGCGCAGACGAAGCTCTGCAGCTTCAATCGCAGCCTCCGGGATCGAACGCCCCTTTGCGCGCAACTGCTCGGCGAATTCGACAATCAGGATGGAATTCTTGGCCGAGAGTCCGATGAGCATGACCAGACCAATCTGGCAGTAGACATCGTTCGACAGGCCGCGCAGCGAAACCAGGCCGAGTGCACCCAATACCGCCATGGGCACAGCCAGAAGGATGATAAACGGCAACGCAAAGCTCTCGTATTGCGCGGCAAGCGTGAGATAGATAACGAGGATGCCCAGGCCAAAGATAGTGAGCGCCTTGCCGCTGGACTCGATTTCATCCAGCGTCAGCCCGGTCCACTCAAATCGCATCCCCTGCATCTTGGTCTTATTGAAGAGATCTTCCATTGCAGTAAGGCCCTGTCCAGAACTCAAGCCGTGTGCGGGACTGCCATCGATTTCAACCGAGCGGAACAGGTTGTAGTGGCCGATCACCGGCGGACCCGCGCTCTGTGCCACGGTCACAAGGTTGTCCAGCGGCACCATCTGGCCGGAGTCGGAACGGACGTAATAGCTGTGCAGGTCGCGGGCCGACATGCGGAACGACTGATCAGCCTGAACGAAGACGCGATAGGTGCGATTGTTGTAGTCAAAGTCGTTGATATATTCCGACCCCATGAATACGCCGAGAGTGTTGGTAATCTGCGAGAGCGGAATGTTCATGGCTTTGGCTTTTTCGCGATCGATGGTGACCAGTACCTGCGGGTCGTTGGCCGAGAAGCTGGTGTAGAGGCCGGTCAGTTCCTTGCCCGCATTGCCGGCGGCCATCATCCGGTGTGCCACGCGATCAAGGTCAGACAAGGTATTCGCTCCGGAGTCCTGCAGCATGAACGCAAATCCACCGAAGCTTCCCACGCCCTGAACAGCGGGCGGTTGAAAGGCCTGCACAATGCCACCGTCAGGGGCAAACATCAGCATGCCGAAGTTCTTGTTAAGGCTGGAAACGATATCTTCCGCGGAGTGACCCGGGCCTCGGCGTTGATCGGCGGGAACGGTGCTGACGAACATCATGCCGGCGTTCGAAGAACCGCCTGCGAGCGAGAAGCCCATCACGGAGAAGGCCCCGGCAATGTCGTGGTTAGCATAGAGAATGGCCTGGGCGCGATCTGCTAGAGAAGTTGTGTAGGCCAGCGAGGAGCCCGGCGGAGCCTGCACAATCACCATCAGGAATTCCTGATCTTCCTGCGGGATGAAGCCGGTCGGTACATGCTGGTAGGTCCAGACAGTGGCGCCAAGGCCTGCAAAAAAGAGCAACAGCATAACGTAGCGCAACTGCAACGCGACGTGGATGGACTTGGCATACGTGCTTCCCAGCCAGCTGATCGCCGCATCCGCCCCATGAATGAAACCAGCGAACGCGCGGGACACAGGGCGGATGTGGAGAAAGTCCAGCTGCCTGGGACGAGCCTCTTCGCCACGCAGGAACATGGCCGAAAGCGCCGGCGAGAGTGTGAGGGCGTTGAACGCCGAGATGGCTATGGCGAAGGCGATGGTCAGCGAGAACTGGCGGTAGAGAATGCCGGTGGTTCCAGGGAAAAAGGAGACGGGCACGAAAACCGCGATAAGCACCAGCGACGTGGCGATGACGGCGCTGGTAACCTCGCCCATGGCGCGCGAAGTGGCTTCGTGAGGATCGGAGTGCTCCATGGCGATGTGGCGTTGCACGTTTTCGATCACCACGATGGCGTCGTCGACCACCAGTCCCGTGGCTAGTGTGATGCCGAACAGCGTGAGCGAGTTGATTGAAAACCCGAAGAGCTTGATGAACGCAAAGGTTCCAATCAGCGATACCGGTATCGTCACAGCGGGAATGATTGTCGCGCGCCAGTCAAGCAGGAACAGAAAGATGACCACGATGACAATGGCGATCGCTTCCCCGAGCGTGACAAGAACCTCGCGGATCGAGTCGCCAACTACTGTGGTGGAGTCGAATGCGATGGCGTATTTCAGACCCGGCGGAAAGGTTTTTTGGAGTTCCTTCAGCGCAGCCTTGACGCGCTTGTCCACGTCAAGCGCGTTGGCATTGGACAACTGCATGACGCCGATGCCGTTGGCGTCGTGGCCGGCAAACTTGAGCGAAGTACTGTAGTCCTCGGCGCCGACCACGGAATGGCCGACATCCTTCAGCAGCACCAGCCCGTTGGAAGAGTTCTTGACGATGATGTTGTCGAATTCCGCCGGGCTGCTGAGACGGCCCACAACTCGAACCGGAATCTGGAAAGACTGTTTGTTGTCCGAGGGCGGCTGGCCGAGCTGGCCCGCCGGAATTTCGACGTTCTGTTCGACCAGGGCGTTGATGACGTCGGTCGCGGTGAGAGAGCGCGAAGCCAGGCGAATGGGGTCGAGCCACACGCGCATGGCATATTTGCGCTCGCCGAAGATCATGACATCGCCCACGCCGGGAACACGCTTGATGGCGTCCTTGACGTAAACATCCAGATAGTTCGAGAGGAACTCGGGCGAGTACCGGCCATCGTCGGTGTAGAAACCGGCGCCGAGCACGAAGTTATAGTTGGCCTTGGTGATGGTGATGCCGGAGGCGTTGACAGCGGAGGGCAGTCGGCCCTGGACGCTGGCCACGCGGTTTTGCACGTCCACGGCGGCGATATCGAGATCGTAGCCGGTCTTGAAGGTCACGTTGATCTCGCTGGTGCCGGTGTTGGTGCTCGATGAGCTGATATAGCGCATGCCCTCCACTCCGTTGATGGCCTCTTCAAGCGGGATGGTGACAGCCTTTTCCACCGTGTCGGCGTTGGCGCCAATGTAGTTGGTCGACACCGAGACCGAGGGAGGTGTCAGCGTGGGGTACATGGCCACTGGGAGGTTGGGAATGCAGATGGCGCCAGCCAGGATAATCAGCAGTGCGCAAACCGTCGCAAAAACCGGCCGATGAATGAAGAAATCGACAAACAAGATGAGCCTTCCTTTTTCGCTTTCAGCGGGCGGAACAGTTCACGCCCGGCAATGGCGCGCGACACTCGGCCGCGGCCCTCTGGCCAATCCCTCTACGCCCCAAGCGGTATAACCGGCATGCCGTTTACCAGGAACTGCGTGCTCGACACAATCACCTTGTCCCCAGGATTCAGCCCTGAGGAAACGGAGTAGGTGTTGCCCACCGTATCGCCGAGCGTCACTGCCGTCTGGCGCGCAAACCAATGGCCATCCTGCTGCTGTGCCACGTACACAAAGCTCTGCCCGCCTTGGCGCGTAACCGCCAGCACCGGAACCACCGCCATCGGCGTTGTTGCCCAGATCACCCGCGCCTTCACCATCTGGGCATTGCGCAGGATCTCCGGCGTCGCATGCACCGGCACCTTCACCAGAATCGCCTGCAGCATACTGTCCACTTCCGGGGAAACAAAATCGATTTTCGACTTCTCCAGCACTTTGCCGTTAATGTCGGTCAGGTCAACATCCAGCCCCATCCGCACCTGGCCGGCCCTCTCCGTCGGAACATAAATATAGGCCTCAAGATCCTTGTTTTCATCCACGGTGGTCAGCATCGTCGACGAAGAAACGTAATCGCCCATATGCACCGGAATGTCACCCACAACTCCGTCGAACGGGGCCCGGATACTGTAATAGGCCAGTTGCTCTTCCTGCGT
>Ga0181528_10003008_pt1 | contig 10371 bp, 8 predicted proteins | sample PEATcosm2014_Bin_47_FD_119742 | JGI IMG/M metagenome (GOLD analysis project Ga0181528, IMG submission 119742) | Peatland microbial communities from MTU Mesocosm Facility, Houghton, MI, USA - PEATcosm2014_Bin10_10_metaG | ecosystem: Environmental > Terrestrial > Soil > Wetlands > Peat | place... | reverse complement strand
TTCGATTTGTTTCTCAAGGGATTTCGCGACCTTCGCGCCCTCGGAGTGATGCGCATCGCCTGCGTCGGTTCCGGCACGGCGCGCCTCGTTCGCTCAATGCACCTTGAAGTCGAGATCTGCCCCGAGGGGGGAACATCGGACGATCTGGCGGAGGCAATGATCGCGACCGGCGGACTCGACAATACGAAGGTGCTGGTGATCACCGGAAATCTCAACCGCGACGTGCTGGTCAAGAAGCTCGAGGAGGAGAGGGCAATCGTCGATACGTTTCAGGTCTACGAGAACATCAGGACCGATCTCAGAGGCAATCCTGAGGCCGAGGAGTTTCGCCAGTCCGGCGCGGATGCGGTATTGTTTGCAAGTGCTTCGTCGGTCCAGGCCTTTGCCGCGCAGTCGGCCGCCCTCCAGCCCGTCGGAGGAGGGAAACGTCCGCTGGCTGGCAGCATCGGTCCGCGCACAAGCGCCGCAATGCTCAAGGCCGGCATCACGGTGGATTTCACGGCGAAGGCATCGACCCTTGATGCGCTGGTGGGCGCCCTGGTTGAGAAACTCAACGGTTAGCTCGGATCCGGGTTTTCCTCCCCACATGATCAATGGCATCAGGGTGAAAGTCTGCGGACTCACATCGCTAGCCGATGCGGAGATGGCTGCCCGCGCCGGTGTGGATTTTCTCGGATTCAACCTGTACACAAAATCGCCGCGGTATGTGACGTTGCAGCAATTTCGCGCGATGGCCGGGCGCCTTCCCGACCGAAAAAAGGTGGCCGTGACGGTGGAGCCGACCTTGACCGAATTGAGGGAAATCGCCGCGTCCGGCTTTGACATTGTCCAGGTGCACTTCGATGCCGGAGCGTTTCCCGCTGACACGGCGGCGTGGGTCGCGGAAGCGGGAGCGCACCGATTGTGGCTCGCCCCGCGGTTGCCTCCCGCATCTGACATGCCAGCGGAGGTGATTTCGATGGGAGACACCTTTTTGTTCGACGCATTCGCCCGCGACAAGTTTGGCGGCAGCGGAAAGACTGCGGACTGGGCGAAGTTTCGCCGGCAACGCGACGTGGAACCAGGGAAGACGTGGATTCTCGCCGGCGGATTGAACCCGGACAACATTAGTGACGCCATCAATGCAAGCGGCGCGGACTTTGTTGATGTGAACAGTGGCGTTGAGACTGCGCCAGGGATCAAGGACCAGGCGAAGATCGCGGCATTTGTGGCACGGCTCGCGCAGCACCGCGGGTGAGCGCGAGGCAAAGGCGGCATTATGCCCGCGGGGACGGGCGGGGCAGATCGTTGCTTCGTTTACGACCCCTGGATGCGCCGTCGCACCCAGTCGATGACCGCAGAGTCAGCGTGTTCGTGCCGCCAGATCAGAGTGAGGAACTCTGCAGGAAGGATGTCGTGGGTCTTGAAGAATCTTCGGTCGCCACCGCAGCAGTACATGAGTGAAGAAGGCAACTCGCCGCGGAGCTTTGCCCTGGCCTTTGGGATGATGCGCGGCAGCCATTCGATTCCAGCGATGGACGCTGTTTTTGCCGGCAGCGTTGTTTCATCAAGCACCACGGTGGAGGCCTTCCCCGCCTGGGCGTTCAGGAAGTAATCGCGCCGAACGAGCTCGATTGCCAGGGCGTTGTCCCAAGTGGGCTCGCCGCCCCCGGTGAAATCCTCTGCGTAGTCATAGAGGTTTTGGGCTGTCAGCCCATTGGCGGAGAGGAAGGACTGCTCTTCCGCGGTGAAAAAGGCGCTTGCATCGCGCAAACCCTGGGAATATCGGGCGCACGCCTTGTCCCAAAGGATCCTCAGTTTATCGGCAAAATCGTAGTGTTTCATATGCGATTCTGCAGTGAATGGGGAAACCGCGGCGACGCAACCGGGCGAGGCTGCGCGCCTCCTGCGGCGCGTCACTCCACGGTCACGGATTTCGCAAGATTGCGCGGCTTGTCGACATCGCGGCCAAGTTCGACCGCGATATAATAGCTGAGTAATTGCACCGGCACGGCAGCGACGATGGGAAGCACGGCCTCGTGGCAATCCGGGATGGTGATTATCTCGTCAGTGAGGCCTGCGGGAAACTCGGCGCCCTCGGTGGTGATGACGATGGTCTTCCCGCGACGAGCCTTGATCTCCTGGATGCTTGAGACGACTTTCTGGAAGATCTCGCCTTTGGGCGCGAAGAAGACGGTTGGACAATTCTCACTGATCAGCGCGATCGGACCGTGCTTCATTTCGGCGGCCGGGTAACCCTCAGCATGAATATAGGAGATCTCCTTAAGCTTGAGGGCTCCTTCAAGCGCGAGCGGGAACAACGAGAGGCGGCCAAGGAAGAGAAAGTCGTGATAGTGGGCGTAACGCCTGGCAATGTCCTTGATATGGGGCGCCTGTTCCAGGACCTTGCGAATCAGGTCGGGCGCCTGCTTGAGCGCCTGGACGTATTGCACGCCGTCGCTAAAACTCATGTCGCGCATCCGGGCCACGTAGAGGGCAAACATCGAGGTGATCAGCACCTGCGAGGTGAAGGCCTTGGTGGACGCCACGCCGATCTCCGGGCCCGCGTGCTGGTAGATGCCGCCGTCGGATTCACGCGCAATGGTTGAGCCGACGACGTTGCAGATTGCCGCGGTGATGTGCCCCTTGCGCTTGGCTTCGCGCAATGCGGCCAGCGTGTCGATCGTTTCCCCGGACTGGCTGATCACGAAAAAGAGCGAGTTCGGGCGCAGCGGAACGTTGCGATAACGGAACTCCGAGGCGTAGTCGACTTCCACCGGCACGCGCGCAAAGCGCTCGATCAGGTGCTCCGCCACGAGGCAGGCATGCCAGGCGGTGCCGCACGCGCAGAAATAGAAACGGTCGATCATCCGGAAATCGGCGGGCGTCAGGTTCAATCCGCCGAAATTGGCCGTGCTTTGGTCCTCTGAGAACCGACCGCGCATTGCGTTTTCCAGCGCGACCGGCTGCTCGAAGATCTCCTTCTCCATGAAGTGGGCGAACGTGCCCATTTCCGCGTCTTCGAGCGTCCACGTAACGCGGTCGATCACCGGGGCCACATCCGTGAGGTCGAGCGTGGTGAGCGTGAAATTCTTCGGCGTGACGTGGGCGATCTCGCCGTCCTTCAGGTAGACGACATTCTGGGTGCGGCTGATGATTGCCGAGACATCGCTGGCGATGAGGTATTCGCCGTCGCCGACGCCCAGAATAAGGGGGGAGCCTTTGCGCGCCGCCACCAGTTCCTCCGGATGCTCTGTGCACAGCACCACGATCCCGTAGGTGCCTTCAACATGCCGAAGGGTCTTGCGCACGCTCTCCAGGAAACGATTGGAGTCCGGGCGCTCGGCCTCCTTTTTGTAGTGGTAGGCGATCAGATTGACCAGCGCCTCGGTGTCGGTCTCGGAAGCGAAGGTATACCCCTGGCTGAGCAGGAATTTCTTCATGCCCGAGTAGTTTTCGATCACGCCATTATGGACCAGCGCGAACTTGCCATCGCTGCTGACGTGCGGGTGGGCGTTCGCGTCGGTCACTCCGCCATGAGTGGCCCAGCGGGTGTGGCTGATGCCTGTGTTGCCGATAAGACGATGTTTTGCAGACTGGGTCACCAGGTTGTCGACCCGCCCGATCTTCTTGACCAGTTCAAATCTTCGATCGTGCTCGACGGCGATCCCCGCGGAATCGTAACCGCGATATTCGAGGCGCTTGAGGCCCTCAAGAAGGATTGCTGAAGCCTTTTGTTTGCCGACGTAACCGACGATGCCACACATGGATTTGATTTCTTTTGGCTGGCGATTTTATTGAGTGCCCCAAGAGTGTAGGAGGTAATTGAGTTTCTTGCAAGGCCTCTGCTTTATCAGTTTACTCTTTGTGCTTTGACCGCGGCAACTCTCCTGTCAGCGGCACTTGTATTTCTCATAATCGCGGTGCTCTGGTTGCGGCGGCGAGTCCTCGTTTTCTTAATACTTTCATGAATATCAATCCAAGTGTGCTCGCGGTCATCATGGGCGGCGGTCGCGGCACGCGCCTCTACCCCCTGACAAAGGAACGGTGCAAGCCGGCCGTGCCCCTGGCTGGCAAATACAGGCTCGTCGACATTCCGATCAGCAATTGCCTGAACTCAGGAATCAACCGCATTTTCCTGCTGACGCAGTTCAACACCGCCTCCCTGCACCGTCACGTGCAGAGCACCTACCATTTCGATTCATTCGGTCAGGGATTCGTTGACATCATGGCGGCGGAGCAGACCGAGAAAAACGCGAACTGGTATCAGGGCACCGCGGATGCCGTGAGGCGCAATTTTGTTCACTTTCGCACGTATCCGCATGACTACGTTCTGGTGCTCTCCGGAGACCAGCTCTACCGAATGGATTTTCGGAAAGTCATCGCCCAGCACATTGCGACCGGAGCGGACGTTACGATTGCCGCGATGCCGGTCTCGGCATCGAAGGTCGACAGTCTTGGCGTGATGCGGGTGGACGACACGCTTGAGATCAAGCAGTTCGCGGAGAAGCCGAAGGATCCCGCGGTGGTCAACAGCCTCGTGATGAGTCCCGCACTCGAGGCCCGGTTGACGGCGCCGTCGGCGGAGAAGCGCTGCCTGGCTTCGATGGGAATCTATGTGTTCAGCCGCGGCGTGCTGCAGGATGCGCTGAACAATTCGATGACCGACTTTGGCAAGGAGGTTATTCCGAGCCTTCTAGGCAAGGAAAAGCTGTTCGCCTATATCTTCGAGGGGTATTGGGAGGACATCGGCACGGTGCGTGCCTTTTTTGACGCCAATCTGGCGCTGGCCCAGCCGCTGCCGCCGTTCAATTTCTACATGCACACGACTCCCGTGTACACGCATGCCCGGTTTCTCCCCGCGACCAAGATCAATCGTTGCACGATCGACCACGTGGTGGTGGGTGATGGATCCATCATCACGGACACGACGCTGAAACACTGCGTGATCGGCATTCGCGCGATGGTGCGTGAGGGATCGCACCTCGAAGACGTGGTGATGATGGGTGCGGACTTCTACGAAAGTGAGGAGGAGATCAAGGAGAACACCCTTCGCGGCATCCCGGGCGTCGGGATCGGCAAGGCCTGTGACATTCGTTTCTCGATCATCGACAAGAATGCGCGGATCGGCGATGGCTGCGTCCTGTCTCCCGCAGGAAAGCCAAACGGCGATTATGCGCATGGAGTCATGGTTTGCGACGGTGTGCTCGTTGTGCCCAAGGGAACGGTCATTCCCGCCGGCACAACCATTTGACGCGGGAGGTTCTGCGGGTACGATCACGGTGTTTCCAGAACGCAAAGTTTTGCTCGGTCTGGCGAAACCAAAGGACGCCCCTCCATGAACAAGATCCTGGTCTGCACTGACGGTTCGGCCTACTCATTTGTTTGCTACGACTATGCGGCCTGGCTTGCGGATCGCACCGGGGCGGGGCTGGAAGTTCTTTACGTCTCCGACCTGCGGCAATTTGAGGTGCCGATGGTGGCCGATCTCAGCGGCAGTCTCGGGGTGCAGCCCTATCAGGCCGTGCTCAGCCGGTTGCAGGAGTTCGAGGAGGAGAGGGCGAAGGCGATTCTCGAGCAGGCGCGGGCCCATTTTGCGGCGAAGTCCCCTCAAACTCCCGTCAACTTCACGCACAAGTTGGGATTCCTCGTCGACACGTTTCACGAATTCGAGGAGCGCATTGACCTGATCATGCTCGGCAAGCGCGGCGAGAATGCCAACTTCGCCACCGAGCATCTCGGTTCAACGATGGAGCGGGTCGTGCGCGCGAGTCACAAGCCGTGCCTCGTCACGTCCCGGGCCTTCAAAACCGTGGAAAAAATCCTTTTCGCGTATGATGGAAGTCGGAGCTGCCAGAAGGCGTTGGAATTCCTTGCGACGACCGCCGCCTTTCGCGACAGGGAGCTACATGTCGTCACGGTGGCCGCGTCCCATGAAGAGGAGACCGCGCTGAAGACGTTGCAGGCGGCCGAGGGCGTCCTGAGTGCGGCAGGCTGCTCGCCCGTGGCCCAGATGCTGGTAGGGGTGCCGGACAACGAGATCAGCGCCTATGTTGAGGGACGCGGGATCAATCTGCTGATCATGGGTGCCTATGGTCACAGCCGCATCCGCCAGTTGATCATCGGGAGCACGACCACATCGATGATCCGGCGCTGCAAGGTTCCCGTGCTCCTGTTCCGCTGAACGCGTCGGCATTGTCCGTCGTGCGCGGCAGAATTGGCGCACGGCCGGGCCCGCCTTTCCCGCGAATGGGTCAATGGGCGGGTAGGGCGGTCTGCAAGGCCCGCCAAGGACGATGGACGGTCCCGCGGTTCGTTCCTTCGGCCGCTGACGAGGAAGGATTCTTCCTTCCGTCACCGGTTCCGAGGCGTCATGCCTGGGCCGTTCGCCAACGCCATCCGTAGTGGAAAATGCGATACAAATGGAAATCAGTGCCGCGACGGTGTTTTCAATTTGACACCTTTACAAATCATGCTACCTTTTTGATACAAGGTAGCTTTGCCCTCCACAACTCATGGGACCCAACGAGAAGTTCACGCCGATCCGAAAGGGACTCCTTGAGTTCCTCCTTCTGAAGATCATTGCCGCGGACAAAGTGTATGTCGCGGACATCCTGAAGCAGCTGAAGGGAACGGAATTCGCGACCCAGGAGGGAACGCTGTATCCGCTGCTGAGCAAGATGCGCCGCGAGAAGCTCCTGGATTATGAATGGAAGGAGTCCGACGCGGGGCCGCCCAGAAAATACTACCAGCTGACCGCGCGCGGTCGCGAGCGGCTGCACGAGCTTTCCGATTACTGGCAGAGAATTAGCGGCACCGTGATGAGCCTCGGTCAGCCGCCCGCCCTATGAACCGTCCATCAACCCCGCTCCCATGAACAAGGTCATTGCGATCAATCTCAACGGAATCGCCTATCAGCTGGAAGAAGGCGCCTACGAGGCGCTGCGCACCTATCTCGACGGCGCCGCCCGCCGCCTTGTGGGGAATCCGGACCGGGATGAGATCATTGCCGATATCGAGCAGGCGATAGGCGACAAATGCCGGAACATCCTCGGCGCAAACAAGACGGTTGTCCTTGCGAAGGAGATTTCGCAGATCATCGAGGAGATGGGGCCGGTCGAAGATGCCACGGCAGAGGCCGACGCGAGGTCGGGCGCTGCGGGATCAGCGGCAGGTGGAGCCGCAGCCGGGGCTGGCCCGGCGGCAGGAGGGGCGGAGTCCCAGGAAGCAGCACCCGTCCGCAGACTCTACAAGATCCATGAAGGCGCGATGATTGGCGGTGTTTGCAATGGCCTCGCTGCGCGTTTCAATATCGATGTCACACTCGTGCGCCTCGGCTTTGTCGTGCTCACCTGGCTGTGGTTCAGCGGAGTTTTTGTTTACCTCGTGCTGATGGTCCTGTTGCCGACTGCCCGGACGCCGGATGAGAAGGCGGCCGCGCAGTGCCCGCCGCCCACGGCGCAGGATTTCATCCGTCGCGCACGTGAGGGCTATTACGAAGGCATGAAGACGTTCGCCGACAAACACGCGCACAGGGAATGGAGGCGGCGGTTCCGGAACGAAATGCGTTCCTGGCGCAAGACCTTCCGGAACGAGATGCGCGCACACCCGGCTTACTGGGGTCCCGGATGCCAGCCTGGCATCGGAGCATGGTTCGTTTTGCCGATCGTGTCGGTCCTGCGAACGATGCTGACGCTGTTTTGGATTCTTGCGCTGGTTTCGCTGCTCGCAACGGGAACTGTGTTTGGCGTTCCACCCCCGTGGGGAATCCCGGTCTGGGCAGCGGTGGTGGGTCTCTTTGTGCTTTATCAATTCCTCGTTTTGCCGCTCAAGGCCATGCGCCGCGCCTGCTATTGGAACGCTGCTGGCGGACCCTCATTCCTCCCACCGTTCATCCATGTTTTTGATGCGTTGATTGGATTCGGACTTGTCGTTGTGCTGGGCTGGGTCGCAATCCATCACCTGCCGCAAATTCACGAGGCAATCCGACATGTTTCGCCCCTGGTTCACGATGCCGTGGACGACGTGAAATCCTGGTGGGCGCAACGGTAGCAAACTTTGAACCTGGAGACTCGGGAGGGAAACCCGACGGGCGGTTACACAACGACCGGTTCTGCGGCGCCTTGCTGGCGGTCGTAAAGCGAGCGGTAGAGCGGATTGCCGGCGTAAAGCGAGGCGTGGTTGCCTTCGGCGACGATGCGACCCTGGTCGAAGACGAGGATGAGGGAAGCATCCCGGATGGTGCTGAACCGGTGCGCAATAATGATGACCGTCTTGCCGACAATAAGTTCTTTCAACGCCGACTGGATGGCCGCTTCGCTCTGGGAATCCAGAGCCGAAGTGGCTTCGTCAAGAATGAGGATTGGCGCGTTTCGCAGGAATGCACGGGCTAGGGCGAGCCGCTGCTTTTGGCCTCCGGAAAGTCGTGCGCCGCGCTCGCCAACAATCGTGTCGTAGCCGAGTGGGAACGCGCTGATGAAGTCGTGGGCGTGGGCATCGCGGGCTGAAGCCAGGATCTGTTCGCGCGTCGCATTCGGGGCGGCGAGGAGGAGATTGTTGTAGACCGTGTCGTTGAACAGCACCGGATCCTGGGAGACGATCGCGATATTCTGGCGAAGATCGGCAAGTCGCAGGAATCGCAGGTCGTGGCCGTCGAGTGTCAGTCGCCCTTCTATGGGATCGAAGAATCGGGGGACCAGATTCGCGAAGGTGGATTTGCCAGCTCCCGATGGGCCGACCAAGGCACAGACAGTGCCCACAGGGATCCGGATGCTCACATGATGGAGCACGGGTTCGCCGGGTTGGTAGGAATATGACAAGTCCTCGAAGCCGAGATTACCGGTCGCCCTCGGCAGTGGCTGGGCAGCGGGCGAGTCAATGATCACGACTGGGGCATCCAGCACTTCTTCGAGGCGGTTGAGCGCTCCGAGACCGCGCTTCCATTCGTTGTTGAGACTGCCGAGTTTCTTTATCGGATCATAACAGGCGTAGATTGCAGTGATGAGGGTGAGGAAAGTGGTCTGGTCCAGATGCACCTTGTAGGAATAAAGCAGGGTGAACGAGATTCCTGCCGCCGAAATGATCTCGATCAACGGTGTCAGGGCCTTCTCATACTTGAAGAACTTCATTTGCGCCCGCACCAACGCCTTTGAAACCACGGAGAACCGGCCGATCTCCCGCTCCTCGAGTCCGAAGGCGCGAACTTCCTTGGTGGCGGCGAGGTTCTCGCTCATCCGGTCGGTAACGGCTCCAAGTTCCGCCTGGATCTGCCCGGCGCGCCGGATCAGTTTTTTCCCGACGTAGCGTATGGGCAGGACACAGACCGGGATGACGCCCAGAGTTATCAGCACCAGAATGACTCCATGTACGCGATACGCCTCTACCGCGACAAACACGATTGCCGCGAGCAGCGTGGCCGGACTCTTGACGATTTCATTCGCTGCCGTCGTGAGGGTGACCTGGAGCTGGTTGGCATCGGCGAGTCCGCGGGACAGCAGATCACCGGTGGCGTTCTTCTGAAAGAAGGAGATCGGGAGGACCTGAAGCTTGCGGAAAAAGTCGAGCCGGATGTTCTCAAGGACACGGGTGCCGACCAGCTGGATCAAATAGGTGTTCAGGTAACCGGCGACGCCACGGATGACGAAAACCGCGGGCAGCCACAGCGCGATCAGGAACAGCCGCCAGTGGGACAGCGGTGTCGACGATTCCGAAAAGATCACAGGGAAAACCGTCTTGGTCATCAACGGCAATCCCGCGCCGGTGGCCACTCCAGATAGCACGCCGCAAATGATCCCGAGGATCAGCAGACCGCGATGGGGCTGGAGATAACGTAAGTATGGCCGAAATCGACGCATGAGGTTACAGAAGGAAACGTGATTCCCGGTCGGCATTCCACCTCAATCTTTCGAGGATCGCACGTCGAGCGCGTCCCGCAGTCCGTCACCGAGGAAATTCAGCGAGAAGAGCGTGAGGGTGAACAGGGTGCCCGGGAAGATCAGCAGCCAGGGGTATTCCTCCATGGACGCCGCGCCTTCCTTGATCAGAATGCCCCAGGAACTCATCGGGGGCTGCACGCCGAGCCCCAGAAAGCTGAGAAAAGCCTCGATCAGCATCACCGACGGGACTGTCAGCGTCGCGTAGACAATGATCGGACCGAGGATGTTCGGCAGAATATGGCGGAAGAGAATCCGCCTTCGCCCATAGCCCAGGACTCGCGCGGCCTCGACGTACTCCAGTCGTTTGACCGACATCACCTGGCCCCGGACGATGCGGGCCATCGTGAGCCATTCGACCGCGCCGATCGCAACGAAAAGCAGAATGATATTTCGCCCAAAGAAAACCATCAGGAGGATCACGAAAAGCGTGAAAGGAAGCGCGTATAGAATGTCGACA
>Ga0181528_10003006_pt1 | contig 10374 bp, 12 predicted proteins | sample PEATcosm2014_Bin_47_FD_119742 | JGI IMG/M metagenome (GOLD analysis project Ga0181528, IMG submission 119742) | Peatland microbial communities from MTU Mesocosm Facility, Houghton, MI, USA - PEATcosm2014_Bin10_10_metaG | ecosystem: Environmental > Terrestrial > Soil > Wetlands > Peat | place... | reverse complement strand
CGCGATAGCTATCGATGGCAACAGTAATATCTGGACCGCCAACGGGAATAACAGCATCAGCCTGATTTCGAATGCAGGCGCGGCGCTGTCGCCGGCGAACGGATTCACAGCTTCGTCGCTGTCGACACCGAGCGGCATCGCCATCGACCTGGCGGGAAGTGTGTGGATTGCGAACAAGGAAAACAGCAGCGTGACGCGAATCCTGGGCGGAGCAGCGCCCGTCGCGCCGCCGGCGACGGCCATTGTGAACGGCACCACCGGGGCGAAGCCGTGACGAGGCGGCCCGGGACGCCTGATCGTCAGACTCTTCGGGGGCTGGTGACAGGCTTGAGCGGTTGCGCTCCTGCGGGGAGCGGGAACCGCCGGCCGAGACTCATGCGCACGACGAAACCTGACGGCACGCACTCCGCATTCTCGCAAACACACCCCAGACACCTGGGGCTGCCCTTGATGACTGACTAGATGGATGTCGGAAATGCGGAAGTGTCGCGTTGACCACCCGCCCCAGCGCTTGTAGGCGAATTTGTAGCAGCCAGGGCCTCCTGGAACGACACAGAGCTATAGCTTTGAACGGTGCGACTGCAACAGGTTCACTCCAAAGCAGTTGCGAGTGCCAAATATCAACAGATTTCAATAGGTTCGGGAATACGGTTCGGGACCGCATTCCCTAGCCTCATCCACCGAGGGAATGAAGTGACGCGCGTCGTACGAAATCAACGGGCGGGGGTCGGATCGACCTCTGCGTGTGCCGAATTTCTCGCGCATACATCTCAGGAGCGGCTCCAGCGACAAGGCTCGTTGGCAGGTTCGATCCGCAAATGCACCGAGAAAGGTCCTCGAAGTGTAGTCGATTTTGTAGCTGTCAGGGCACAAGCAATCCAGAAGGATCAACAGAACTGGGATCACGGCTGTGTCCATGTTCAATCTAAAGTACTTAAAGGCACCAAATTTCAATAGTCTCAAATAACTCGTTTTACCTGCTTTGGGAGCAGAGGTGTTGATCTCTGTTGAACCCTGTTGAAGTCTAGTGTTTCCTATCCTGCAAAGAGCGGGCGCGGGCACAGGGAGGCAGCGGACCGAGGCGCCTACCGACGTCCTTGCGCAGGATCGGCCGATCAGGATTTTGGAATCGCGTGCTCCCATCATTTTCAGCCCCGAAATTTCCGCATAGTCGGTGACACGGACGCCACACCGCCGTGATGACGCACATTGGTGATCGAAGGGTCACCCCATCAACGAGTGCGGATACTCGCCACTGGCTCGTGTCGCAGAGAGGGTGACTCACGCCAGACCGTCAGCCCGCGACTGTCGCGCCAGGCGCCATGCCTGTACCGGGCAATCCCGACACCGCAATGCTGGCAAGCGTTGCGGGTGACACTTCTGAATCGGACAGGCATCGCTTAAGCGGCTTCTCTCCCCCGCTCGTGGACCGGATGGATCGAACCGAATGGAACATCCCACAGGACATGCTTCGGACTCTCCCATAGTTCGAGTTTGCCGACACTGCCTACCTTGTCCACCTGAACCACGACGAATGTACCCTCATGGTCGTTGACGTGGACCCTCTCGCCCCGGCGGGGAAAACATGCACACCCACGCTCGCCCCTCTCTCTTTTACATTGACCACCGCATGGCGACCATTTCGGTCATGACGCCACAGGATCTTCACCCTCATCCGATGGCGCGCCTCCAGATTTCAAACCCACCCTGATTCACTATGGTCCGCAAGGCATGCACGCCGTTGAAGATTTGGGAGACACTCCCTTTCATGCCCTACGCGTCGAATTGAAACACCCAGGGTGCAGTCTTTCCGGTGCATTTTTCCAATGTCCATCCTTCGATCCAATCGGACGCAGAGACGGATGACCTCAAGGCCGCTCCAAAGGTTTACACGCTGCTTTACGAGGATGACGGCATTACATAACGGACAAGTAACGGTCCGGGGATCTTTAGTAAACGATGGCAATCGCTAATCCCTTCAGGAGCCCCGTAATCTCGAAAATGCAGCTGTTAGCCTCGGGACGCCCACATTCGTGACGTTTCGCGTTGCTGACAATTCACGCCAGAAGCCGCCAATGGGGGCATTAGCCTGTTAGCACCAACCGAGATACGAAGACAGCAATTGCCCTCGCAGTGATTCTTGTCAACTCTGGAAGTTCGCTTGATCCTTCGAGCTCTTCGAGGACCCGCAGCCAGCAGTCTGCCACACCGTGAGCTGCATCGTCGCCATAACCAGTCTGTACACACCGGTAGAGAGCAGCGAGCCAGCGTTCCGCGTCCAATGTGAAGTCCTCGAGAGCGCAGAGCCTCTTTGCATCCGAACTAGCGAGAATGAGATGCCTTTCCATGACAATCTCCAAGAGGGCATGCTCTGTCCGTCTTACGCTGCAGCTTGTCTCAATAGCTCTTCGACTTTAGCATCCAAGTCGCGAGCCACGCGCAGCGCATCGCAATTTCCATAAGGGACCAAGAGGCTCGCCATCCTGTCATACGAAATATGCACGCCATCAACGCGCTCATCCACAAGGACAGTAACCGGAGCATACGAGCCGGCATCTGGAACATGCTTGGCCATTTCTTTCATGATGAGAGGATTCCCAAGTACCAAACGAATGATTCTGGAGGTGTGATGCTCCGTCCCCTTGCGAACAATCATCCCGTGATCGAACTCGAGAAATTGCATCAGGCCGGTCTCGCCTAAGACAGGTTGTATGGCGGCCTCTAGTTGGGCAGCAGTTGTCGCTCGCTGCGTTGCTTGCCAAAGCTCGGCCATATTCGGGTGACCGATCGATGCCTTGATGGCTGCAACGACCACGTCGAATCGCTTCGAGGAGACCACTGAAAACCGTTCCATCTCAACTTTTCTGATCATTCGGACTCCCAAGCCTTCGTTTGCAATATTGAGTGACAACGACGGCTGCTGAAAATAGCGGAGTTGCCTCTGTCGACTTGATAGCCTCCTATGATTGTCCGGCAGTCATCGCAAATTGGCGACTCAGGAATTCGCTCGTTCGACCGTTGGCAAGGTGAGCCGCGGCGGCGTTGTAGTGCTTTCCGTTATGGCGGGAGAATGCGTGACTTTGCCCGGGGTAGCTGTACACCGTCGCATTTGGTCTCGTAGCAATTGCCGCCTTAATCTCTGCTTGGGCAGCCTTGGAAATGAATTCATCCTCCTCGGCCAGATGCATGAGGATGGGCGCATGAAGCCCCTCAACCTCTCCGAGATATTTATCTGTATCGGCGCCGTGATACCAGATCGCGGCGTCGATGCCGTCCTTACGCACGGCTGTCATGAAAACCATCAGCGCGCCGAGGCAATAGCCCAGTAAGGCGACCTTGCCGTTGCATTCTGGGAGATTGCGCACTGCGTCGATGGTGTCCTTGATGTCCTGTACCCCGGCATCTCTGTCATAAGCCTGATAGAGGCGAAGGCCGTGATCCCAATCAGCTTGGGACATAACGTTCAGGTCGACGCCCGGCTCCTGCCGCCAGTACAGGTCTGGAGCCGCCGCGAGGTAGCCTTGTTCCGCCAATTCGTCGCAGTGCTTGCGGATGTCGGCGTTCACACCAAACAGTTCCTGCAGGACAACAACGGCGGGAGCTGGCAAGGTCTTCGGCCTTGCGATGTAGGCGAGGAATGTGCCGCCCTGCCCTTTTACAGTGATGTGGTCCATCGTTTCGCCCTCCTGGGACGTCTATATCCGCCCAGAATCTCCGCAGCGGGATCAGATCGGCGGAGATTATCTTGTCCACACTCGCAAAGTTATCCATTGACGGAAGTGGCAGCCTCTTCAATAAGTTTGGCCGCTTCCTTCGGGAAGGCCATGTAGGCCACATGGCTGGACTTGACTTCGACCGTCTTCGCCTTGGCGCGCTTTGCCATCATGCGCTCCTGTTCCGGATTGAGCGATCGGTCTTCGCTTGCCACCATGTAAAAGGTCGGCTTGTTTTTCCAGGCGGGATTCTTGACCTGATGGGTGAACGCGTCAGTAGAAATCGGCACCTGTGCTATAGCCATGAACTCCGCCTCATCCCGCGGGATGTCTGCTGCGAAGTCAGCAACGAAATGCGTCTGGTCTATCCACCAAAGCCCGTTGCTGTCGGCGTAGAACGCCTTGGAGGCCTGCGGCACAGCCGTTTCGATCGACGCGCAGCTCTCACCTTCATCGAGCGCAAAAGCAGCAATATAAACAAGCGCTGCGACGTTCGGATGATTACCGGCCTCGGTGATAACAGATCCACCGTAGCTGTGTCCGACCAGGACGACCGGGCCGTCCATAGCATCGATGGCAGCCTTCGCGTACCTTTGGTCGTCGGCATAGGAAGTCTCGGGGTGCTGTACCACCGACACTTTGTAGCCATCATGCTTGAGGATGTCGGCAACCCTCTTCCAGCCGGAGCCATCTGCGAAAGCTCCATGCACCAGAACTACATTCTTAATATGCTGACTCATGATTATTCTCCTTTGCGGCAAGGATCAGGCCGGATCAGTTTGATTTTCGATGTCGAACGCCTTCGCGCCGAACCCCTCTTTTTTCGTGCGGGACGTACAGCTCATTTGCAAGGTAAAGACCTGTTGGCTGCTAGTTGACGTGTGGGTGTGTGGCAGCCTCTTCGATGAACTTGGCCGCTTCCTTCGGGTGAGACATATAGGCTACGTGGCTGGAATCCACTTCGACCGTCTTCGCATGGGCGCGCTTAGCCATCATGCGCTCCTGTATCGGATTGATCGACCGATCTGAGCTGGCTACCATGTACCACGTCGGCCTGGTCTTCCAGGCCGGATTTGTGACTTTATGGGTGAACGAATCAGTGGAGATCGGCACTTGCGAAATAGCCATGTAATGGGACTCGGCAGGAGATATATCCGCTGCGAAATCGGCAGCGAAATGATCCTGGTCGATCCACCAGTTCCCGTTGCTGTCCGCCTTGAATGCCTTGGAGGCTTGCGGCACCGCCTGTTCGATCGAAGCGCAGCTCTCGCCCTCATCAAGAGCAAACGCGGCAATGTAGACAAGTGCTGCAACGTTTGGATCGTTGCCGGCTTCGGTAATGACCGAGCCGCCATAGCTGTGGCCGACAAGGACGACGGGCCCACCCATGGCGTCGATTGCGGCCTTCGTATACTTTTGGTCCGCGGCGTAGGATGTCTCTGGTTCCTGCGGCACCGATACCGTGTAGCCATCGTTCTCGAGGATCTTCGCGACCGCCTTCCAGCCGGAGCCGTCAGCAAACGCGCCGTGGACCAGCACCACATTCTTGATGCCGATGGGCTGCCCAGACTGCCCTGCGGCGAAATTGCAACTACTAGCCAAAAGCAGAGTCGTGGCGATTACAGCGCCGTGACTCAGCCCTCTCATCTTCGATATCGTCATTGTCGAATCTCCCGTCGCGAGTTTGAGGACGCGGTATGCAGCCTCTTGGGAGAAAGAGTGATCTAGGCAGCAATGTAATTCTTGTGCGATTTCGCCTATTTTGTCGTTTCCTATCGCGACGCTTTAGATCGCGCAGTCGTTCCCGTCACCTAATCTGCCCGGCAGAGAGGCTATTGATGATTGAAACCTAGTGTTTATACCGTCCCGAGCGATGCGCATCGCTGGCTGCAGATCCCAGTGGCAATCGGTGCATGCGTTCATTGAGCCATCGCATGGGCGAGGTCCCGACGACCGCACGAAACGACCGGCTGAAGGCGGCCTGGTCTGCGAAGCCGCTTTCCAAGCCAATCTCTGACAGAGATGCCGAGGACGACCTCAGCAGGAACTTTGCGCGCTCCACCCTGCGAATAATGAGGTAGCGGTGAACCGGCACTCCGAACGAGCGCTTGAAAGAGCGAGAGAAATGGCTAACGGAGAGGCCGCACTCCTCGGCAAGGTAGGAAAGCCGGAGTTTACCGTCCAAGTTGCTGTCGATCAATTCCATGAGGCGGCGCTTCTGCCACGGCGCCAGACCGCCCAGATAGACGGTTTGCGTCAGGCCTATCTGCCCATAGGAAGCAGCGAAATGGCTGCAGAACATCCACACGAAATAGTCGAACATCAAGTTGCATACCCGCCGTTCGTCGCCCAGCCATGGCAATGCGAACCTGGCCAGTTGAAGCATCACATCGTCCTTAATTCCTTGCGTGCATGCCAATCCGCCGATCCGATGCAATTCATTGTCGTCGGTAAATGCATCCAGGGTTCTTCGCGGCAGGTTAAAATGCACGGCATCAAAGCCAGTGGGACGCACAGCAATCGGATTTGCCTCCAGATCGTAGAAGCCGACGGCGCCGAGTTCCCAGTGCCGGATTGGAAGGAACTTTCCATCAACCCATGTCCCCCACCCGTATGTTTCCATTTGCTGCCGCAGATGTACGCTGATCGTGAACCCGCGTTCGGGTTTTAGGGGCGTCGTCGGTTCAGGCATCCCGTTCGGAACCGTAATTCGGGTGATTGCCATCTGGGCGATCTCTTTAGACCCAAAGAGCACGGACGGGACATTCCTGAGTTGAAAGCACCTTCCGAAATTATTGCCGGAGTTTAATATCCCTTGCGGTCGCTTTGCGATCATAAAACCTCCTCACGTGGCAGGTGCAGCCCCCGCGCAAAGAGGCCGCTGGTATTCAAATCTAATGAGGGTCGACGCCGGACGCGCCGAAGAACGACCTGCTTGTCTGGAGCCCGCGAATTACCCGCAGCGCATCGAACGTGTACACACTCGTCCCGAAGCGTAGCGCAAAAAAGAACGGTCATTCTTGTGCAGAATGACCGCCATTGGACGGTACGACTCCAAGAAACGCCAGTGCCGGGGAGCATTCACGATTTTGTCACCGGTTAAACGTGCTTCTTTTTTTACTCGGGAACTCAGTCTGAATCGACAATTAGGGCGAATGAGGTCAATCTCCGAACTGGGATACCCCGTAACATCTGGCCAGCAATCTCTCGTGGGGCTCAGCGCATCTCGTAGCGATATTGGGAAGCGTTGTTGGAGGGCTCATCAATGTCTAGTCAAATAACCAGAAAGCATATCCTTCAGGTCGGACTTAATTTAGCGAGCACAGAGGGGCTCTGCAAGATCACCTTCGGTTCGGTTGCTAGACGCGCAAACATATCAAAAGGTGGCGTGGTTGGGCATTTTTCGCATATGAGCGACCTAAAGCGGGAAATTCTTGGTCTTGCCCTGGATCTTTGGAGCCGCACCTGCCTCAAGAGAGACACCGACGTTGGAAATGGGTTGCCGTCGCTGGTCCGATACTTAAATGTGTGGATCGGATGGACGAAGAGAGCAGGACTACCGGGCAGTTGTCCGATCGCCCAGGCTATTGTTGAGTTGAGCTTCTTCCCAGCACCTCTTCGAGAAGCTGCCGCGGCGGCGGAATCCATCTGGCGCCAGACCCTTATTATGTTGATCCGTGATGCGATCGACAAGCGACACTTGCTGCGCGATACCGATGTCGCCCAACTGGCATGGGACTTTCTCGGCATCTACCTGAGTCACCATGTTTCCAGCCATTCTCTTCGAGACCCTCACGCGGACAAAAAGGCACACGCATCGGTGAAGCGGATCATCGCTTCCGTAGAAGCGATTTAGAGAGGGGCCGGTTCACCGGGGGCAAGAAGGTCAGTAGCAACCGCGCTTTTACCGTTCAGCTTGCGCCAGCGAAACGGCGTTATATCTTCAAGCTTGGTAAACGCGCGTGTGAAAGCAGCCTGATCGCAGAATCCCGACCGAGATCCCACCTCCGCCAAGCTTAGTCCAGGGTCGCGAAGTAAGCCCTTCGCGGTGTCGATTCGAAGCCTAATGAGCCATTGATGGACCGAAGTGCCAAAGTGCTCGCGAAAGCAGCGAGAGAAGTGACTAGGGGAGAGCTGACAGGCGGCTGCAAGTTCCGCGATTCTGATGTTGCCTCCGAGATGTGCACGCAGCATCTCCTCGGCTCGGATCTTCTGCCAACTCTCCAGGCGTCGCTGTGCCCGGACCATTTCCTTACCGTTTCCATAGTGCTGCAGAAGATGTGTGCTCACCAAAATGGAGATATCTTCTAGCGCGAGCGTGCTGAGCGGTTCGCGGTTGCGCACCTGGCCGAGGATGGCCTTGGTCAACTGAGCAACAACGATGTCTTGCTCAAAAAAGACCATCCGAAATGAATTGATGGGCGCAATTTTGTTTTCTGTGGCGACCCTGTCGAGCAGATCGCGCGACACGTAAAAATGTAGATAGTCGAACGGGCCTGCCGCCCACATCTCCATCGGCTTCATAAGATCGATCACTGTTGTTGCGAATGCGATCGAACGGGACACGCCGACCTCCTCGCCGTCGATTCGTGCTCGCCACCTGTCAACCGGAGTCGGAGCTAAAGCCACGCAGATGAGAATCGCGCGGTCCTCGGGATAGGGTGGCGCCTGCTGCATCTCCATCGGTCCGCCTTTCAGCCTGGTGAGCGCGAAGTCGGGCAGCCCGCACATATTCTTGAGGGAGCAGTCATAAAGTGGCGTCCGGAAAACCACGGCTAGAGTGGCGCCGTAGAACTTCCGGTCGTGATCCGGACGCATCGGCGACGGCCCATTCGGAAGACTTTGCTTGCGAGCCATGGCCACCTCAGTTCGAGCAGCAGCCTCAATATAAAGCACCTAGGAAATGTGCGTCCACGTTCCCCGGCAAAGCAGCAGTTCCTCTGTTTTTACCAAAGCGTAATTTCCGGATGGCCGCCGATTCGGCAAGGTCAATCAACGAACGTATAACATCGCAACCGGTGTCCACGATGCCCGTCTCCACATCGCCCCACGCCCACGCATAAAAAGCTCGTGAGGCAAGGACAACGGACGTCGCCGACAACAGTGAAACCGGGAGGTCCGTCATCACAACAGGCAGGTGGGCAGCCACCGCAGGAGCGATTGCCAGGAAGAACAGCGCCCCGATTGCCACGCCAAACCCGAGGACTCTTGGCACCGCGAAAGCGAACAGCACCAGCAACCGCCCGTTCAGCGTCCACATCGCAATACGTGCGCGCCGCTGTACCGAATTGAAATCGTTGTGCAGATAGACATCCTGCTCTGCGAAGGCGCGCTCGTCGGATTTGTCGGCAAATGGGCGAAGACGACTTAGGTGAAAGCCGGTGATGGAGAGGAAATTGCCCACCCAGAGCTTGACCAGCGGCGGGTGCACCGGATTGATATGGAAGTCATCGTAGCGGACATAAGACACACCCGCGTCAATGTGATAAGCCTCATCGATCGTAAGGCCATCCAGCCGGGAGGCAACGGCAGAGCGGAAGATGGCTCCGCCCACAATCAAAAGCGTCAGAGCGACGAACAGATATTTGTGGCGACCCGAAAGCCGGTTAGCCACGGGTGGTGGCAGGACAGCATTTGCATTCACAAGTCCCCCCCACAATACGTCTGAAGTGAGTCGGCTACTTCAGCGATTGGACGGAAGGCACCCACCGGGGAAAGGTGCATTGACGTCCGAACGACCCCGAGCCTTGGATATTTAAATCCCCGGCAGGAGAACATTGCAATCCGGCAATTCGTAAGGTGAATTCGGTGAGGGTCTTCGAGGCATATCGCCGCGGCGGCCGCGTCGGAAATTTAACGCCAGGAGCAGGGCTCTCCAAGCTTCACCGGTTCCTGCCGGGTCGTCGGCAATCCGGAACTTTGCCGTCCCTTCGCCGCGAATGTTCCGTATTGCCGGTGATACGCCAATGGCAGGTTTGAAAAGCTATTAAATCACGGTCATTCCGCCGTCTACGGTCAATCCGTGCCCCACGACGTAGCTTGCCCCAGGGCTGCAGAGAATAACGAGGCGGCTGCAACAGATTCAATTCACAGCACTTGCGGTCACTAAAGATCAACAACTTTCAACAGGCGCTGGAACGCGGTTCGGGACCGGGGGGGTCGGCTGAAGCATCGGCAAACGACACCTCGCGGGCCGCGGCGACAAAGCTGAATCTCCGCCGCCAGATGCCGGCGCCGCACTCATGCGGCACGGGCAAAGCGGCCAAACAGCCCGGCGGCGATTAGAATCGACACTCGTGGCTATGTCCCGTGGCAGTAACGGTGTTCGTGCGGAGGGAGCTTGCGGGTGAGTATGGCGTTGGCGCCATTCCCGTTGCGACACGGTGAGGGCAGTATTTGGGGAGCCTGTGGCGGTGGGTAGTGAGGGTATCGGGGGCTGGGAGTGAGTGACGAACCATAACCATGGAGTAAAGGCGAGGGTAGTGGTCGGTATTGAGAAACGGCCAATTTTGCGGGTTAAATTGGTCTGGGGGCACGTTGTTCACGTTGGGAACCCCTGGGGTTCCGTGATGGAGTGTGATTTTAGCTCCGGGAAAAGTTAGAGTTGTTTCGGGGCTTCCTGTAACCAGGTAGTTAAGAGGGTGAGGGCAGCCGGCGCGGG
>Ga0181528_10003004_pt1 | contig 10376 bp, 10 predicted proteins | sample PEATcosm2014_Bin_47_FD_119742 | JGI IMG/M metagenome (GOLD analysis project Ga0181528, IMG submission 119742) | Peatland microbial communities from MTU Mesocosm Facility, Houghton, MI, USA - PEATcosm2014_Bin10_10_metaG | ecosystem: Environmental > Terrestrial > Soil > Wetlands > Peat | place... | reverse complement strand
TGGTGGGCCGTACAGGACTTGAACCTGTGACCCCTTGCGTGTCATGCAAGTGCGCTACCAGACTGCGCCAACGGCCCCGTGGGTGAACCAGCCTACCATTGAGGACGACCAATGCCCGTTAGATCAAATGATTTGCACGTAATTATGGCCGCCGCGCACGAATTAATCGCCCAAGAATCGTCGCATTTATCCCACGTTGATCCCGAGAGTTTCGCCTCAGAATATCGTGAGGTAACTCGACGTCAATTTCATTCTGTTCCAACGACCTCGATTGACCATTTCGGCGAATTTGGGCGAGCAAAACCTCGGCGGCGGCGCGAGCGTCTTCGGCCGCATCATGTTGTCCGGGCGCAATGCCGTAGTGTCCGCAAAGTTGCACCAAACCTCGACGTGGGCGCGAAGCACTTCGCGGCTCAATTAAAACATCGTGACTGACTACATCAATAATCGTTATCTGAGGTGGAGCAATGCCAAACGGTCGGAGACCCCCGTGTCCGTGTCGTCGAAGCGTCGATTCCAGCATGTTGAAGTCAAACATTGGATTCGAGCCGACGAAAACTGCACCATCGCTTGCGAACTGAGAAAGCCTCGTGGCAGCGAGTTCGGCAGCGGAACTAGCTCCAAAAGCTTCACCTTCTTCCAATTTTCTTTGGAGCACAGCCATTGAAATGCCGTGCACGCGCTGGGCGCCAGAACTCATGGGCCGCGAAGGCACTGCAAAAAACTGGCTGAGTTCTTCGAGAACACCACTTCGATACACAGCGAAACCGTAGGAGATTGCTTCATCCTCAGAGGTACTCAACCCCGTGGTTTCAGTGTCAAATCCCACGAGCAACTCCGGAACTTCCTGGATCAGCTTCACAAACAACAGCCTTGCACGACACCGTGACACCCAGTATTCATACGACCAACAACTCGCACGCCCTTTTGTACGCGGGGAATCTACGCTAATTCTAAACAAACATTCCGCGTTCGACGAATGGATGAACTCTAAGTTGCCCATTAGTGACTTTCGAACGACTCCGACGTACCAGTTGGCATCTTCCCGTCACTACGAGCGCCGGCGTGCTTGCGGCTTTCGTAGGGCTTCGCTGGCTCGTTGCTGCACACAGGCAAATTTCGAGATTCGCTGTTGTCGGCAGTTCGTTTGCCAATTCCCATCGAGTACCAAAATTTCTCTACGTATTTCAGCATTCAACGGGATACGACGGACAGTTCTACTGGCGTCTCGCAGCGGATCCAACGAATTTGCACTCAGCGCCACACTTAGGGATATCTCTTGATAGCGCCGCTCGACTGAACCGTATGGTTTATCCCGCAGCGGCGTGGTTATTGGCGGGAGGTCACAGCTCTTTCATATCGTGGACGCTGGTCTTCGTTAACGCAATTGCAATGCTTGTACTTGTTCGCCTCGGCTGTGCCGTCGCGCTCGAAAACGAACAATCTCCGTGGTGGGTCCTCCTGCTGTTGGCGGTGCCGGGGCTCGTTGGGGCCCTCAGTCGAGATCTAACCGAGGTGCTCTCGGTAACCTTATTTATGGCGGGAATCTTGCTCGCCCGTCGTCAACGGTGGATATGGACGGGGATCGTTTGGGCCTTCGCCCTTCTTACGAGAGAACCATTATTGTTCCCAATCTTTGTCTACGGTGCTGTGCTCGTCGTCACCAACATTCGTGACCCCAGAGGCCATCGAAAAATATCGCCAGTGTGGTTGATCCCCCTCGTTGCCCTACTCGGCTGGCAATTTTTCCTCTACTCCATCATCCATCGAATGCCTCTTTTTGACGCCGCTGGTGGAAATCTAGGTTTGCCTTTCGTCGGCATTTTCAGTTCAGTTCTCGACTGGTTTCGTCCCTACGACGCTCATCAAATGGTAAAAGGCCTCATCATTGTGGCTCAGGTTCTGGGGCTACTCGCGCTCACAATTTTTGGGTGGAAAAAACGCCCGCGCAAACGCCCGGCCGAGGTCGGAGCTTTTGTCGCATCGTTGGCGTTGGTTGTCTGTGAAACGAGAAACGGCTGGCATGCCCCTTTCGATCTGCGTTACGGCGTCGACGTGACGGTTCTCGCCTGGCTGTTCTTGTTAGAGGGCAAATCGTCTGAGTATCGAAAACCAGCGGCAATTGTTGGCGTCCCCGTAGTGCTGCTCACGATTCTTCTTCGCATTATCGTCATTTGAGTAATACAATGAATATTTATTGATTATGAATACCGTTGATTCACTAATAATTGATCTGCTGGAATGGCTCGAAAAAGGCCCCCAACCCTACGACGAAGTCATGAGCGCGTGGCGAACGTCCTGCCCTCGACTTCCGGTGTGGGAAGAAGCTAACGATCGCGGTCTTCTAGTGCAAACGCTCAACGACCAGTCAATTCGAGTCGTTGCCGTATCGGCCGCGGGCGCTTCGTTCTTGCAGTCGAATCGCGTTTCCGTCGAAACGCCAAATTGATGGACGTCTCCTAAATAGAAATTCCTTGCAGGTTTTCGAGGGTCCAAAAAGCGGGTGCACCCTCAACTGATCGCAAACGTTGCTCGTAGTTGTCTCAATTGAATTTGGAGGCGGCGTCCGGATTCGAACCGGAGTACGGGGCTTTGCAGGCCCCTGCCTAACCACTCGGCCACGCCGCCAGAAACGTTTACTCTACTCGTCTTGAAGAACGGCCTATCTCGAAACCAGCCATTTCACAACGAAGTACGCAATCGCGATGACGATGGCCAACTTGATGACGAACCATATGATGCCGCCGAGAAAACCAATGATCCCAAAAAGAATCGATGCTATGACGGCCACCAAAATAACCAGCACCACTACTTTCAAAAATGTCATCGCACAACCTTCAGTTAGTTACTTCTCATCCAATGGTACGGTGCGCACAGTGGAAAGCGAGCAATTCCGTGACCAGCGCGCCACACTGCTGGCTCGAAATGACCTACGGGGCATCGATTTTTGCCACGAATACTCGGCTCTCGCTGATGATTGGCTCCGCGGCGTCGCTTCGCGAGCCTTAGGAGAATCCCCTAAGAAAATCGCGCTTATCGCCACCGGTGGTTACGGACGAGGCGAACTCTCCCCTTACAGCGACCTGGACCTTCTACTCGTCTACGACGGCTTTCGAAAAATAAAGTTTGTAGCCGACAAAATTTGGTATCCCATTTGGGACGAGGGCGTGGCCCTTGATCACTCGGTGCGAACACCTAAAGAGGTCTACGCCGTTGCGAACGACGACTTACGGGTCTCATTAGGCCTCCTCGATGGTCGGTTTATTTGGGGCGATGAGTCCATTGCGCAACCGATTTTGCACAACATGCGCGCAATGTGGTCGGGTGAACTTGGTGCACGATGGATTCCGGTACTGGAAAAACAAATGCGACTTCGTCACGAGGAACAAGGCGACCTAGCCGACCTCCTGGAACCCGATCTAAAGGAGTCACACGGCGGACTTCGTGACGTAAACGTTCTTAACGCGGTACTTCTTGCATTCCCCGACATCGCAGAAAAGACTGATCTCACCCACGTCGAACGTGCGCGCGATACTTTGCTTGATGTTCGTGTTGCCCTGCACCGGATCTTGAGTCGAGGCGTTGATCGACTTCAATTACAAGAGCAAGATCAAGTCGCCGAGCGTTTAGATTTCTTCGATGCCGATGACTTGATGCGTACCGTTTCGGCGGCCGCTCGCGCCGTGGCTCTCACCACGGACGCAACTTGGTACTTTCACGCTCACCAAAGAAGTGGGAGTGCCATTGACCAGAGCGAGCAGCTGGAGCCCGGTATCGCAGTGGTGAACAGTGAACTGACGATCAGCGATTCTTCGTTTCTTGAAACTGATCCCACGCTGGTGCTACGACTCGCCGCTTTGAGCGCTGAACGCGATCAACCAATGGCCAAGTCATCGCTTGAACAGTTGAGTTCCGCGCCACCCATACCTGAACCGTGGTCCCTTAACGCCCGCGAGGCATTCATTCGGCTACTCAGTGCTCCTAAAGGTTTGGTTCGTGCCGTTGAAACTCTTGACACGTACAATCTGTTTACAAAAATCTTGCCCGAGTGGTCGGCCGTTCGTTCATACCATCAGCGAAACGCCTACCACCGCTACACGGCAGATCGGCACTTACTCGAAGCCGTCTGTTTCGCCAATGACGCTGAAACGCCAGTGGCCCGTCGTGACTTGTTGTTACTCGGTACCCTTTTTCACGACATTGGAAAAGGTCACGGTGGCGATCACACAAATATTGGTGTCGAGCTCGTCCAGCGAATGGGACCCCGCATGGGCTTCAGCGACGACGACACGGCCGTTTTGGTAGCCATGGTTCGCTTCCATCTTTTACTTCCCGACTCCGCCACCCGGCGTGACCTCGAAGATCCGGCGACAATTCGTTACGTTGCTGCCGCTATCGGTGACGAAGAAATTTTGGAACTCGTTGGCGCACTCGCTCGTGCCGACGGACTCGCGACAGGACCGAGCGCGTGGGGAACGTGGAAGGCACAACTCGTCGATGACTTGGTCCGTCGCGTGCGTACCGCTCTTCGAGGAGAGCCCAGTACTACGTCACCCTTCGCTCACCGAGACCTCATAGAACAGGCGCGTAGCGAAGGGCTCGTAGTTCGACACGAGGGAGACTGGCTTCTCGTTGCCGCACGGGACCAACCGCGCCTACTCGCCACCATCACGGGCGTGTTGGCTGTGGCGGGTCTCGACGTACGAAGCGCCGACGTGCACGCGGAAGAGGGCATTGCCCTCGACCGTTTCTATTGTTCGCCCGGACCTCGAGGATGGCCCAGCGCCGAACAGCTTTCACTCGAAATACATCGCGCGCTCGAATCCCCACATGATCTCGCGAGTGCCCTGAGTGCTCGAATTGCTTCGTACGCCCATCGACCTCGCTCGGCGCGTCGTCTCGAGCCCGGGGCCCAGGAACTTCCGGCCGCGTCTGATCGAGCAACCGTCATCGAGGTACGGGCCCTGGACCACCTTGGCCTCCTACATCAGCTGGCCACGGTAGTTGCCGATGCGGGGGTCGACGTAAAGGCCGCTCGTCTGAGTACAGTCGGAGACTTTGCTGTGGATACCTTCTACGTCACTGATGCACAGGGGCGCGCCTTGGGTTCTGAGAAGTCGGAGGATGTGACGTTGCGCCTTGGTGAGGCAGTACTCACGACGCAGTAGACCACGCCCTCGCCAGTATCCTTGAGGCGTGAGACTGCGGGAATTAAGCAAGATTGGCGCCTTAAGGGTCGGTGGCGTCCTGGCGAGCACCATATTTATGGGTTCGTTACTCATGTCGCCACTGGCGCAGGCTTCGTCGACCTCCGTGCTTCACGCAAGTTACTCAGTACCGGATCAACTCATGAGCTCGCTCCCCATTGCCCGCTTGCATTTCACCGGTGCAATTAATGCGAAGAATCTTCCGGCTCTTAAATCCACGCCGCAACTACGCACGCGGTGGGAGCAAATTGGTACGAATGAGGTACAAGCAGTCACGTCTTCGACGCTGGTACCGCTTCGCGAATACGCTCTCCAGATTCCGACAGCGATTTCTTGCACGAGCAGTTGCAAAGTAACGTCCACCAAGACGCATTGGGAGTCTGTTGCCGTCTCGGTGACACAGGAAGAACAATTACTCGCGCAACTTAATTATCTGCCTGTTTCGTTCACCCCGGCTCCTTCGTCGACAACAACAACGACGTCAACACCTACGGCGGTGCAGACCGGCACGTTTGCCTGGCGCTTCACATTGCCCGCGGCTCTTCGCGTGCTTTGGCGCGTGGGATCAAACAACGTGATTCTTCGCGGTGCCGTCATGAGATTCCAGTCTGTGCACAACCTTCCCACGACCGGCATCGTTGATCCGGCCACGTGGTTTGATTTGCTCAACGCCGTGAGCACAAATCAACACGACCCCACGGATTACAACTATGTCTACGTAAGTCAGAAACAGCCCGAAACATTGGTGCTGTACAAGAACGGTATAAAGGCCTATTCGACAACCGTCAATACGGGCATTTCGCAAGCCCCCACCGAACAAGGTACGTACCCCGTGTACCTGCGCTTTGTGACCACCACGATGAGTGGAACGAACCCTGATGGCACTAAGTACCACGACACCGGAATTCCTTGGGTCTCCTATTTCAATGGCGGTGACGCGCTACACGGATTCATTCGCTCGTCGTACGGCTACCCACAAAGTCTGGGTTGCGTCGAAATGCCTTTCAACGATGCCAAGACCGTCTATCCCAGTACGCCCATAGGTACGCTCGTCACCATTCAGTGACCCCTCCGGCTTCACAGTCCTCCAACAAGTGGTGGGAGGTAGCGACGTACGCGGGATGGACACTTATTGGTTTGGGTTTACTGCTCGCACTTTTTGTGGCGTATCAACTCTGGTTCACGAACGTCTTGCAATCGCGTCACCAGAAGGCGCTGGAAGACGCGATTGCTCACGTTGCTCCAAGTGTCTCCCACAACGTTTCGTTGACGTCACTCCCCGTTGGACCCGCTACCCCACTGCCCGCACAAACACAACCTCGTATCGGTGCCTGGCTGGGTGAAATCGAAATTCCCATCATTCACCTTCGCCAAGCCATTGTTCAGGGCGTTGGCGAAAATCAACTCAGTGAAGGACCTGGGCACTACCCCTCAACGCCGGGACTTGGTGAAGCGGGCAACGTTGCGATCGCCGGCCACCGAACAACGTGGGGTCACCCCTTTCGTTATCTCAATGAATTGCAAAGAGGCGATCCGATTATCATTGTCACGCCTCGAGCGCGTTTGCTCTATCGAGTCTCGTCCTACAGCACTGTTTCACCGAATGATGTAGCGGTGCTTGGTGCCACCAGTCGGGCAACGTTAACTCTGACAACGTGCACGCCACCATATTCGGCAGCGTCTCGGCTCGTCCTTCGAGCACGACTCGTTGCCGTTCAACGCTCAGCTCCACTCAGTGCGACTCAGCAGCGTCAAATTACGTTGTCGCAAACATCCTTCGTGCAACGATCGGCGTCGAAAGGCGTATGGCCGATTGTGCTTTTCAGCTTCTTATTTATGATGTTCGTGCTCGTGGCCATCAAGTGGTGGCGTGAAACCTCTCGCAAAGTTCTCGTCACGACAGGAATTGTCGTCATAGGCGCAGCATTACTCGTTGAGCTCTTTGGAGCCGTCTCCTCGCAATTGCCGCCAGGGTTCTAGGCGTTCGTTCCTTCTTGTTCGGGTCCAAAAGCGTGTCGCCCACGTTGGACGGAGATGTCAAGTCCGCCGTCGGCGAGATCGAGTCCGGTACCCAGTGCCGAACGACCAAAGCGTTGGCGCACGTCATCAATCGCGTCGCGAAGTCCTTCGCGAGATGATTGCAGCGATCTGGATCGTTCTTGCGCTGCTCGACGAGCGTCGTGTGGAATGTCTTCAATCTCAAACGAGAGCTGTAATTCATTGTCCGAACGCTTGGCTAGCGACGAAGCGTGGATTCCAAAGAGTCGAACAGATGCCTTCCAATCCACTGCTTCCGCAAGAGCGCAAGCGATTTCGTAAATCGCGTCATCGTCGTCCAGGCCAAAACTCAACGTGTGCGAGCGAGAGATACTCGTCATATCATCGAATCGCATGACAATGCTGATCGTTCGACACACTTGCCCACTCGCTCGAAGAGCTCGACCCACGACGCCCGCTTGTCTTTTGGCAATTTCTCCGAGTTCGGCGTAACCGGCGAGAGAGCGAGCAAAGGTCTCTTCGTGACCAATTGATTTTGCTTTCCTTGAATCAAGTACGGGCCGGTCATCACGACCTATGGCGTAGCCTGCCAACGTGTGTGCCAATGCCGGTCCCAAGTGCAGCGCCAGCGTCGCTTCATCAACTTCTCGCAGCTGACGAATGTAGGAAAGACCAAGTTTCTCGAGTTTCTTCGACGTCTGGGGGCCAACACCCCATAGTGCACGCACTGGCAACTCTTCGAGCCATTGGCGCTGAATGTCATTGTTCGCCCAAAAAACACCGGGCCCTTCCACCAAGCGCCCTTCGATAACCCGAGGCTTGGACTGCTTAGAGGCGAGTTTGGCAAAGAGCTTGTTAGGGCCAAGACCAATGCCACACTCAATCTTTAATTCGTCCTTGACCCGCGAACGAAGCTGCACCGCCGCAGCCAAGGGCCGAACATTGAGGCGTCGAAGAGAACGGAGATCGGAAAATAATTCGTCGAGGCCGAGCGGTTCATAGACGGGCATGCCCTCAGCAACTATGGCGTGAAACTGCCGCGAATACGACTCGTATCGATCAAAGCGACCCGGAAGGATGATCAATCCGGGGCATTGTCGCTTCGCAAGAACACTGGCCATGCCACTTCGAACGCCGTAACGACGGGCCTCGTAACTGGCACTGGCTATCACACCGCGCTCGCCCGCTCCACCCACGGCAACGGCCCGCCCTCGCAATTTTGGATCGTCAATGATTTCCACGGATGCAAAGAACGCGTCGAGGTCGACGTGCAAAATAGGCGCCTCGTCGACGCTCGGGTCCTTACTTGGTGAAGTCAACGAGTCGGAAGGCTTCACCGTACATCACGCCAATCTCACGTCCCGCCTGTTCAGCACGAACTGACACCGCCGATCGCACCCAGTCCGGTTCTTCTCGCAATTGGGACTCGTGGGCCAATACTGCCTTGACCTTTTGTTCGATACCGTTTGAAATATCGGCCACGACGTCGGCTTCGTGTGTTCCAGATAGAAGCAACTGAGACACCTCGTGAGGCGGTCCTTGTTCGGGGTAGTACTGGGGCATCGCACTCGCCGGTGCCACGGCATCAAGAAGCGCCCAACCAAGTTCGCGGTGATCGCGGTGGTTTATATACACCCCACCAAAGAACGTCGCGGTGGGATCCGGTCCCAAGACAATGGAGGGACGAACGGAGCGAATAATTCCGACCAACTGTTCACGAAGTTCTTCGTCGTTGGAGAAACCCCCATCCGGACGACCAAGCGAACGAACACTGCCCACGCCCAAAAGACCAGCCGCGACTTGCAATTCGTGCGTTCGTCTTTCGCGCAGATTGTTCGTGTCAACACTCGCGTCGTGCGATCCTTTAGCCCCGTCGCACACGATGACGAGGTGCGTTGAACAGCCAGCCTGCGCCCACGTCGCCAGAATGCCACCAGCCGCCACATCGGCGTCATCCGGATGAGCGTAAACAGCAAGGGCGACGTTGGGAATGGTTCGAAACGCACGCATAACTAGGCCTTGTGCTTGGGCGCGGTTGATTTCACCAACATGCCAATTTCTCGAGCGAAATCATCCGCTTGCTCAAATCCCTTGTAAACGGAAGCGAATCGTACATACGCCACGTCGTCCAAATTTCGCAAAGCTTCAAGCGTGGCGAGACCAACTTCTTCGCTCGTCACGTCGCGACCTAAAAGTCGCATCGACTCTTCCACGCCGGCAACGAGAGCAACAACGGCTTCCTCGTCAACGGGACGGTTTTTGCACGCTGCTCGCACTCCGATTTGGACCTTTTCTCGATCAAAGGGCTCTCGTTCGCCCGATCGCTTAACAACCATGAGTCCGACTTCTTCAATTCGTTCGAACGTGGTGAAGCGCTGATGGCAGGCCGAACACTCACGCCGGCGCCGAATCGCTATGCCATCTTCAGCCATACGCGAATCAACCACTCGGTCGTCGTCGGCAGCACAAAAAGGACACCGCACGAAGACACGGTACACCCTATTATTTGCGGTCTCAGGGTATAAGGACGTGTTCACCGGGTATGACAACGTTTGATCCGAGCTCTTTCGTAAGAGCTCGTTCAGCAACCTGGGGCGACCAAGGGTTGATCATTTTCGCAATCGAGTTGACGGTGTCACCTGAGGCCACTACGTACACCATGCCGGGGGCCAATAATGAACTCGTCGCTTCATCGCTGGCCACGCCCGAAGTAGTCACACCACCAAAAGCGTGACCGGGAACGGCAAGCAGCACGCTGGCAATCACCACGACGAAGATGCCCAGAGAGCGTCGGCGTCGGCGAAGCATCCGCGCCCGGGCGGCTCGTCGGGCGGAAACCGGAACGCCCAGCGCATTCACCTTTTGGGTCTTAGGTACCTCAACGATGTGCAGTTGAGGACGAACGTCCTCTTGGGGGCTCCAGGGCTCTTCGAAAATTCTTGCTGCAACCATCGCCGACACTCCTTTACTAAGACGAACACCTGTTCGTAAGATTACACCGAACAAGTGTTCGTCGCAACCCCTCGGAGAAATTTCTATCGCGACCCTGTGACATGACGATTTACCAGTAATTCTCGGCCAACTCGCCCGAATTTGCCCAAATCTGAACGTCGCGAGGAATGTCTGTTTGAGAGCGTTTTCGACGCTTCATTCACGGTGGCGACCATCTCT
>Ga0181528_10003003_pt1 | contig 10376 bp, 4 predicted proteins | sample PEATcosm2014_Bin_47_FD_119742 | JGI IMG/M metagenome (GOLD analysis project Ga0181528, IMG submission 119742) | Peatland microbial communities from MTU Mesocosm Facility, Houghton, MI, USA - PEATcosm2014_Bin10_10_metaG | ecosystem: Environmental > Terrestrial > Soil > Wetlands > Peat | place... | reverse complement strand
CACGACGCCAAGCGCCTCGCCCTTTCCGGCTCCGCTGCCGGGCGCCTTGCTCGCCTGCTGCTCGACTGGGGACGTTCCTCGGCCAACGGCAAGACGGAAATCCGCTTTACCATGGCCCTCACCCACGAAGAAATCGCCAACATGGCCGGAACATCGCGCGAGACCGTCACTCGGCTCCTCAACCAGTTCCGCCGCGACCAGTGGATCATCATCAAGGGTTCCAGCCTCACCATCACCAAGCCCGACCAGCTAGAGCGCCTCACCGCCTAGATCGCAGCTGCTAAAGACCCACAGAAGTGATTCTGTAACAGGGCATGACTTCAGTCGTGCCGAAAAAATCGCCTGAATGACTCAGGCTTCAGCCCCCCTGCTAACGCGATTTGAAGGCACCCTCCCGTTCGGGCAATCCCATCTTCCACCCAACCGCCCCCTACTGCGCCCGAATCGCGCTCACCGGGTCGGTCCGCATCGCCTTTGCCGCTGGCAGGTAACTGGCCGCAACGGCAATCACAAAGAGAGCAGCGACAACCACCAGAATTGTCATCGGGTCCGTGGCCGAGACTCCATAAAGCAGTCCGCCCAGCATGCGAGTCAGCAGCAGCGACACGAAGAGTCCCAGCAACACCCCCATCGCCGCAAGCCGCAATCCTTGTTTCAGGACCATGCCAAGCACATTGGTTCGGCTAGCGCCCAGTGCCACGCGAATGCCGATCTCGTGCGTCCGCAACTGCGTCCGATAGGCCATCACGCCGTAGATGCCGGATGCCGCCAGAATCAGTGCGAGAATCGCGAATACCGTGGCAAATGTTGACTCGATTACCTCAAACATGTTTCCTGTGCGAGTACTTTCCTCCAGCGTCCGCACATCGAAAACCGGCAGCTTTCCATTGATTTCATGGACTGCCTTTTCAACCGCCGGTGCCAATCTTTCCGGATCGCCTTTAGTACGCAGAAAGAAAATCGCTTGCGGTCCGGTCCACTGAAAATAGGAAAGATAAACGAGTGGCTCAGGCGCCTCATTCGTGCGCTGATGGCTGGAGATTTTCGCCACTCCGACCACGGTGACCCAGTTGCCATAAAGGCTAATCCGCTTGCCGACGGCCAGTTGTCCCGGCCAGAAATGGTTAGCCATCGTCTGATCGACGATCGCGACCATGGGCGCCTCCCGGCCATCCTGCACATTGAATTCCCTGCCTTGAAGAACAGGAATCCTCATGGTTTGGAAATATCCAGCAGTCACCGACGCATTTCGCACTTCCATGGACTCATGCGGTTTGGGAACATAGCCCTCCGGAAAGGCGTTCACTGAACTGCGCGTAAAGTTCAGAGGAACCCAGTCAGACAAAGCCACGGACGTTACACCCGGCAGCGACTCAAGCTTGGAGAGAAGTCGGTGATGAAAGGCCATTGTGTCAGCATACGAATATCCCGCGGCTCCAAGATCCACAGACGCCAGCAGCACATGTGTGCGATCGAATCCGATGTCCGCTTCGGCAGTCTTCTTGAGCGTGCGCAGGAACAACCCCGCAGTGATGAGAAGAACCAGGGATAACGCAATCTGTGCAACCACGAGCCCGCTCAAAAGATACTGATTGTGCGCGCTCGCAGATACGCTCCCCGCTTCTTCTTTGAGCACCTCCGCTGTTGGCACGCCAGACGATCTCCACGCCGGCAGGGCTCCGCAGATCACGCTGGCCAGAACCGCAAGCAGAATGATCGCAATCGTCACCCGCGCGTCGAGAAGGCCGTTGATGGCGAGGGGGTTGCTATTCGGCGGAATGAAACCGGCCAGAGATTTTGCCGACCAGGATGTCAACAAGACGGCTAACGCGCCGCCACCGAGCGAGAGCAGCAGGCCTTCCAGAATCATCTGCCGCATCAATTGAATGCGGTTGGCTCCCAACGATTGCCGGATCGCAATTTCGCGCCGCCTTGAGATGAATCGAACCAGCATCAACGTGGCGATGTTGGCGCATGTCAGCAGCAGCACAGCACCGGCAATGGGCAGAAGAAGAGGCAGCGACGAGGCTAGATACACATTGGCGCCAAACGGCGAACGCCATAGGGGGTCCAGAAAGATGGTATTCACCCCAAGGTGGTCGTTGGGGAATGCAGCCACCAGCTGCCGCATCTGCAATTCCAGATCCTCGGTGGCGCTGGCGCGGCTCACACCGGGGCGAAGACGGCCCATCACGTTGAGCCAGGGGTTGCCGCGCCCCTCAATCTGCCAGTTGGGGCCGTCCTGACGGATGGGCGAAAGCGGGGCCCACACATCGTCGCGAATGCCGGGCATGCAGCCGATAAACCCCTTGGGCGCCACACCGATCACCGTCAGCGATCTCTGATTGATCTCGACAGACTTTCCCACAATGGCGGGGTCCGCGCCAAAGCGCGTCTGCCAAAGGTCGTACCCCAGCACCAGGTACGGAGCGCCGCCGGGGTTCGCCTCTTCGTCCATCCGGAAGAAGCGGCCAAGGTAAGGCTTGATTCCCAACACATCAAAATAGTTTCCCGAGATGTTCGCCGCGAAAATCCGCTGCGGTGCGTCGCCGCCGGTTAGCGCTGCCCAATCGGCGTGGTATCCCAGCATGCCGCTGAAGCTGTGGTTCATCGCCCGCAGGTCCCGGTAGTCCGGGTAAGACAGGGGCGGCGACGGCGAGTTATTCCACGCGCCGCGCATCACAGTAACCAATTCGCCCGTACGTATGGCGCCTGGAACGGGAGTCAGAAGCGTCGACTCAATCCAGCTGAAAACGGTGCCGTTTGCGCAAATCCCCAGCGCCAGCATAGCCGCCGTCGCCAATGTGAACCCAGGGTTTCTGCCCAGTTGCCGCAATGCCAGCCGTATGTCCCTAAGCAATCCAGTCATACACATGCCTCTTTCAGACTCTTTGCTTTTCTGGTCTCTATGCACAACAGGGCATGCACCTGCCGGGCCAATTGATAATTGCCACAAATCTGTTTATAACCATCGACTTGTCAATCATTTCTGGACTGGTTTGGTCCCTGTTTGAGTGTCCGATTCCACGTTGGAGTGGCCGGATTCGCACACATCAGGGTCCGAAGGCGCGGCCGCCTGCCTCAAGAGCCCTCATTGTGGGGAGTCGCACGGCGCCTCTCACGTCAACCGCCCGCAGCCATCTCATGCACCTCACCGTTTACCTCGTCTGGCTGCGGGTCGCGCAAGGTCAGCACTGGGCACCGGGCGTGTGCCAACACCCTGCAAACGGTGCGGTCGCGAGTCAGTTCCTCAAAGAGCGAGCGATGCCGGGCTCCCAGCACGATCAGGCTAGCGTGCCGTTCAGCGGCCACAGCCAGAATCTCAATTGCAGGATTGCCGTGAACCACATGGATCTCGACCTGCGCCCCGCAAGCTGACTCCGTCTCCGCGGCCAGAAGCCGCAACTGGTGTGCCGCCGCTGAATCCAGACCGGCCGGCTGCCCATCTCGCTCAGGGCTCTCCGTTAAAAACCCACCCGTAGGCGGCAGAACGTGAATCAGCACCAGTTTCGCGCCCTTGCTGGCGGCAATCTGGCCGGCCAGCATGGCCCCCGTCGCAGCGCGCTCTCTCAGAATCGTGGCGTGCAACACCACACACTCGCTCGTCCCCGCATTCACGGGCGAGTGAGCCTGCGGTCCCACTGTAATCACGGGCAGATGCACCGAACGTAGAACCTGCTCCGCCACCGAACCAAGAAGCAGCTTGCCCAGTTTGCTGCGGCTGCGCGTACCCAGAATCAGTCGGTCCGCCTTGAATTGCCTGGCCGCCGCTCCAATCTGTTGCGCCGCATTGCCCTCCCGCACCAGCGCTTCGCAAGCGATGCCGCGCTGGTGAGCCTGGATGCACGTCGATTCAAGCCCCTTTGCCACAAATTCCAGCGCCCCCGCCGGGTCGTAGTACGGCATTCCAGCCGCATCCGCCGCCATGCCTGCCGAACCGGCAAGCACATGCAGCAGAAGCAGCCGCGCACCGGTTTCAGCCGCCTGTTCACAGGCAAAGGGAACCAACCGATCCAAATCGGTCAAATCCGTGGCAACCAGAATCAGCGCGGGATGAATCCAGCGCGCCATCATCGGGTCACACACCCGCGCATTGACCGCGTCGATGCTTGAACCAGCCGGGGATTGAGCAATTGAATCCTTCATGGCATTCACCTTGCAACCTCCAGAGTGGCACCGATTCTGAAGGGTAGATGTATCTCGGCGCACCCCGCCCAGTGATATAGATCACTTGGTGCCTCACAAATTGGCAGGACGACGGGAGTCTTCGCGGCCAACGCTGCCCCACACCCCAGCCGGATTTTTTTCAATTTTCCTTATTGAATCCTTATCTAGTCACTGGGTAAACTTGGATATGGAAGTACATCCGCAAAATTCCCATCCTTGTAGACTCCCCAAGAAAAAATAATCATTTGTGCGTCCATGAGCGCCCGCTCATTCGCAATCTATTTTGCTTTTAAATCGGGCGCACGACAGTACAACAGCATCCCCAAATTTCGGAGGACAGATTCCATGAATTATCGAAGCAATCGAAGTGTTTGCACGGCCATATTGCTCGTTATCACGATGATTTTCGCGATCCCGGGCGCCGCTTTTGGCCAGACCTTCCGCGGCGGAATCAGCGGCTCGGTAACCGATCAGTCCGGCGCCGTCATTCCTGGCGCTCAAATCTCCGCGGTGGAAAGCTCGACAAACACGTCCTATAAGACGGTAAGCTCAAGCGCCGGCGAATTCGTGTTTTCAAATCTTCCTCTGGGAAGCTATACGGTCACCGTTACGGCTTCCGGCTTCAAGGGCGAAAAGATAGACAAAGTCCCCGTCACCGCGGCCAGCACCTACTCGCTCCCGCTAAAGTTGGCCGTGGCCTCCTCCGGTGAAACGATTGAAGTTACCGCGGATGCATTGAGTCTGGACACCAGCACCGACACACAGTCCACCGCCCTGCCTGAAGAAGTAGTGCAGAACCTGCCCAACAGCGGGCGTGACTTCACCCAGATGCTTTCCCAGACTCCAGGCTTTGCCGGCCTCTCCACCGGCGGCGGCGCTGGCGTTGGCGCGGTCAACGGAACCCGTTCCAACTCGGTCAACTGGCAGATTGAAGGCACTGACAACAACGACCTCTGGTGGAACATCCCCGCCGTCAACCAGGGCGGCGTTTCGTCCATCGCAGGCGTGATCCTCCCCATCGACGCGATTGAGAATTTCTCATTTGAGACCGCCGGCTCAACAGCTCTCGGCCGCAACTCCGGTGGCACCGCCAACCTCACCATCAAGTCCGGAACCAATGCGCTCCACGGCTCTGCCTACTACTACAATCACGACGAGTTCTTCCAGAAGATCAACCCCTTCCAGACCTCGAAGACCAAAACCCGCAACCAGCACATCGGATTCTCCTTCGGCGGGCCGATCTGGAAGGACAAGCTCTTCTTCTTCACCTCTGGCGAGCATCAGGGCTTCCTGATCGGCGCGGAAAATCATGCCACTGAGCCCTCCACTGCCTACCAGGCAGAAGCTCTTGCCATTCTCAACCAATACGGCATCCCGGAGAACCAGGTAGCCAACAACCTGCTCAACGGCGCCAACAACCTCAGTGCACTTTGGCCCGCCGCGGCGCTTACTGGCCCCGCACAGAACGACAACTACGCGGCCACCGGCAACCTGACCGGCCACAGCTACAACAGCCTGGTCAAGTTTGACTTCCAACCCACTGACAGGGACCACTTTGCAGCAAGCTGGTTCGCAGGCGAAGGCACCCAGACGGCGCCAACTTCGTCCTCCCTCGCTCCCTACTTCGAAAACGCCCCCATCCACGTTGAAAACTTTTCGCTGGTTTATAACCGTGTCTTGTCGAACAGCATCACCAACCAGCTTTCAGCCGGCGTCAGCTACTTCAACCAGGACTTCTCGGATGCCAGCATTGCCTTCGATCCGCAGGGCCTAGGCCTTGACACCGGCATCACCGATCCTTCGCTCGCCGGTGCGCCTCACCTCATCATTGGACCCACGGCTGCCAGCACAGGCCTTACCGCGGGCGGCAGCGGCTTTGATCCCATCGGCGTCACCGCTCCCTCAGGCCGCAACGACATCACCGGCCACCTCGACGAAAACCTCGCCTGGACAAAAGGCGCGCACCAACTGAAGTTTGGCGGCGAATTCCGCCAGGCCCAGGTCGATGACTTCTATCAGACCGGCGAGCGCGGCACTCTCTATTTCGATGGTTCGCAGGGCCCGTGGGTTTCCACCGGCACACCTTGCGCTCAACTCGGCAACGGCTCTGCGCCCCTGGCAACAGCTCCCTCTGACCCCAACGTCCTCTTCCTCGCCGACTTCCTCGCCGGCTGCTTCGATCCCACCAACTCGGAAAACGTCGTAGGTGACCCCAAGCGTCAGGTCTTCGTCAACACCTTCTCGCTCTGGGCTGAAGATGCCTGGCAGGTCTCCAAGAGACTCAGTGTCGATGCCGGCCTACGCTATGACTACGAAGGCCCCGTCCACAGCCAGGAACCGAACCTCTCGGTCTTCGATCCCAGCACCACCACTGGCCTCGCCGTTGTCGGCAAGGATGTGCCGGATCTTTGGAACAAGTTCTGGGGAGCGGCCAGCCCGCGCATCGGCTTCTCCTATCAGCTCGACTCCTCCGGCAAGTCGGTCCTGCGCGGAGGTTTCGGCCTCTACTACGACTCCATCTACATGAAGTCGGTACTGCAAAACAACGGAGCCCAGAACATCTCGGTCTTCGGACCTGGCTTGAATCCGGCCGGATCGCAGGAAGTCGCCCAGGCCGGCGCCAACAATGTGGTCATCGCTCCCGGCGTTGCCATCTTCCAGAATCTTCAGCAGGCGCTGGCGGGCGCGGGCGTGGTCAAAATCTCCACGTTCGATCCCAAGTTCCGCCCCTCTTACAGCGAGAACTTCGACCTCAACCTCCAGCACAGCTTCACGCCTTCCGTGGTCTGGCAGCTCGGTTATGTCGGTACCAAGGGAACCCACTTGATGGGCCTCTTCGACATCAATCCCGAAACGCCGGGGTCGGCCAGTCTGGCGAACCCGAATGCCACGCGGCCCTACTACAGCAAGTTCCCGGGTTACTCGGTCATCGATGAAGTAAAGAGCAATCTCGGCTCCATCTACAACTCAATGCAGACCTCACTCCGTGTGCAGAACTACCACAACCTGTCGGCGCAATTGGCTTACACCTGGTCGCATAGCCTCGACTATGAAACCGGCCTTCTGCCGTACGTGGCACAGGATCCCACCAACGAGGCTGCTGAGCGCGGCAACTCCGACTTCGACGTTAGAAACACGTTCACCGGCTACGCTGACTACCACGTCCCCCAGTTCAAGGGACCGAAGCGGTTGACCAAGGGCTGGGAAATCAACTCCGGCTTCTCCTTCCACGGCGGAACGGCTTACACCGTGGTCTCCTCTTCCAACCCCAGCGGCAACGGCGAGGGCGCCGACCGCGCTGTGCAGGTGGTCGCGAACCCCGAACGCGGCGTGAACCACTCAATCTCCGGTGGCGTGGTGCAGTGGTTCAGCCCCACGGCATTCGTGGATTGCGGTTCTTCCCCGGCCGTTCAATGCATCTACTCACCCACCCGCCGTGGCCAGAACTATAACCCCGGATACTCGGCAGTGGACATGGCCTTCTTCAAGACCACGCCCATCACCGAGCGCGTCAATACGCAGTTCAGCATCAACGTCTTCAACATCTTCAATCGCATCAACCTCGCACCGGTAGGCTTCCCAAACGCGGGTGAGGGCGGCGTCATCGGCTCCACACTTGGACCGTATCTCGGCAACCCCGGCATCGGCCCTGGCGAGCCTCTCAACGCCGAATTTGCATTGAAAATCCTCTTCTAAATGCATACATAAATAGCAACAACCAGCAGAAAGGCCCCCGTCTAATAGCGGGGGCCTTTCTGCATTCCAATCCCTTAACCAGCCAAAACAAAGCGCCGCCAACGAGACTCACCGGCGGCGCTTTCGGTTCACCAACCACTAATCACTAGCCACTGCTCTTACGACAAATGCGTAAACGGATGCTCCGCCAGCCTGCCCGGACGGACCGGAGCCACCAGGCCCGCCGTGTTGCTCGCCATCACCTCGCTGAACGCCTTGCGGAAGGTCATCATCTCATCTGCCAGACCAACCGTGATGCGCACCTGCGTAGGCCACGCCGGCCAGATCCGGCCGATGTAGACATCCTTGGCCGCCATCGCCGCCAGCACTTCCTTGCCGGGCCGGCGCACGTCAAGCATGAAGCAATTGCTCACAGAGGGTGTGGTCGCATACCCCTGGCTCTTCAGCCACGCAAGCGTTTCCACGCGGATATCGCCAATCTTCTTCTTCCGCTCCGCAACCAGGTCCTTCTCCAGGATGCTGGCCTTGGCCGCAGCCAGTGCCGTGATCGGCAGTGAATTCATGCCGAACGCGTTGTACTTTTTCAGCAAATCCGGACGCCCAATTGCTAAGCCCATTCGTACGCCTGCCATCCCATACAGCTTTGAGAAGGTGCGCAGCACAATCACGTCCTTGCCTTCTTTCACAAAGTTCAGCGCGCTCTGTACGTCAGACAGGTGAATGTACGCTTCGTCGATCAGTAGGATCGTGCCCTTGGGCGCATTGGCCACCGCGTACTCAATCTCGTCGCGCGGCGTCACGGTTCCCGTAGGATTGTTGGGGTTGCAAATGTAGATCACGCCCGGCGTGGAAGATGCCGCCAGCATGGCCTTGATGTCGTGCTTGGCCTCGCCCTTGGGATCGGCCAGCGGAACCTTGATCACTGAAGCGCCTGAAACCGCGGCTGCCCACATGGGAGCCTCATACCCGGGGTCGGCGATCACCAGCGGCTTGTTCTTGTCGGTAAACGCGAGCACCGTGAAGTGCAGCGGGTCGCTCGAACCGGCAAAGGGAAGCACCGTCTCCGGATCCAGTCCTTCAATTTTCGCGAATGTGTTGGCCAGGTCTTCCTGCATGTCAAACCGATAACGCCCGCCAATCGGGATCACATCCGCAATCGCTTTCCGCGCAGCCTCGCACGGTCCCAGGGGATTCTCGTTGGCGTCAATATGTATGCCCTTGGTTGGATCGGCGAAATGAGGGCGCTGCGCCATCGCAAAATGAGCCTCGGTCAGGATCGGCACAGTGGCCAAAGCCGAGGCGCCGGCTGCAAACCGGAAGAAGGTGCGGCGTGAAAAGCCACTACAGGCAGTGGGATCAACAACAGGCAAAGTCATAGTAAACCAGGCTCCTTAATGCGAAGTTAGGCTGAACAGAATATCCCCGTCCGCGCGGTTGCGCTGCGACAGGAGTAATGGTGCGGAGTTTGGAGAAGGGGAAAGAGGGTCCCATATCTCAAGGTATCGCTCAATGACTACGATTACAAGCGGGAAATGACGCCATCCATCGCATCGTGAAATTTTGTCCACGGGGCTGTTTCTTGGTCACAATTCCGTCGATCCGATTTTCTGCATTACTCCCCCATTTGCCAAGGAATCGAACAGTTTGTGCGCGTCGAATTTCGCAGTGTCCCGCACCGGGGGATTTATGTTACACTTCGTCCGGTAAACGCTTTCTCGGTTTGTGGACCGCCAAAAATCTGCCGCCGCGATGCGAGGTTCCTACTCAAAACCCGGTACCCACAGTTTTTTCCTCCTGCGGCACTTTGCCGCTTGACAACTACAGCAGTAAAGCCATTTACTTAGGGGCGAACGTCCGCAGGCTCTCGCACCGTCGCAAAGGACGAATCGACCCATTTCAGGTGACTCAATGCTCCAGATGGTCCCACCCACCTTCGCCGCCTCCGGCATCCATTCCTTCACCACTGCGGCTCTTGCGCTAGGTTCCCCCTCTCTGGCGCATCTCGGCCCGCTCGACATCGCCGTCATCGCCATTTACTTCGTCATGGTGATCTGGATCGGCTTCTACCTGAAGTCCAAGGCCAACACCAGTGAAGAGTTCTTCATGGCTGGCCGCGAAATGACCGCGTGGATTGCAGGTCTCAGCTTCGTCTCCGCCAATCTCGGTTCGCTCGAACTGATGGGCTGGGCCGGCTCCTCATACCAGTACGGCATCCTGGCAGCGCACTGGTACTGGATCGGCGCCATTCCCGCCATGTTGTTCCTCGGCATGGTCATGATGCCTTTCTACTACGTGTGCAAAACCCACTCGGTGCCTGGATACCTCAAGCTCCGCTACGGTCAGGGTTCCAGCACCGTGGCTGCCGTCTCCTTTGCTTTCATGACCGTGCTCATGAGCGGCGTGAATATGTTCGCGATGGCCGAAGTGATGAAGATTGTTCTCGGCTGGGATCTGAACTTCTCCATCATCGTCTCCTCGCTGGCTGTCGCCTCATACGTCGCCCTCGGCGGTTT
>Ga0181528_10003001_pt1 | contig 10385 bp, 5 predicted proteins | sample PEATcosm2014_Bin_47_FD_119742 | JGI IMG/M metagenome (GOLD analysis project Ga0181528, IMG submission 119742) | Peatland microbial communities from MTU Mesocosm Facility, Houghton, MI, USA - PEATcosm2014_Bin10_10_metaG | ecosystem: Environmental > Terrestrial > Soil > Wetlands > Peat | place... | reverse complement strand
TCATTCGCATGGCCTGGCACAGCGCCGGCACCTACCGCATCCACGACGGCCGCGGCGGAGGCGGCCGCGGCCAGCAGCGCTTCGCACCGCTCAACAGTTGGCCGGACAACGTCAGCCTCGACAAGGCGCGCCGCCTGCTGTGGCCCATCAAGCAGAAGTACGGCAAGAAGATCTCCTGGGCCGACCTCATCATCCTCACCGGCAACGTCGCCCTGGAGTCGATGGGGTTCAAGACCTTCGGCTTCGGCGGCGGGCGCGAGGACGTCTGGGAGCCGGACGAGGACGTCTATTGGGGCGCCGAGGAGACGTGGCTGGCTGACGAGCGCTATTCCGGCGACCGCGAGTTGGAGAATCCTCTCGGTGCCGTGCAGATGGGCCTCATCTACGTCAACCCGGAAGGCCCCAACGGCAATCCGGATCCGGTCGCCGCGGCCCGCGACATCCGCGAGACCTTCGCGCGTATGGCGATGAACGACGAGGAGACGGTGGCGCTCATCGCCGGCGGCCATACCTTCGGCAAGACCCACGGCGCCGGCCCGGCCACCCACGTCGGGCCCGAGCCGGAAGCGGCCGGCCTGGAAGAGCAGGGACTGGGCTGGCGCAGCAGCTTCGGCAGCGGCAAGGGCGGCGACACCATCACCAGCGGCCTGGAGGTGACCTGGACGACCACGCCCACCAAGTGGAGCGCCAACTTCTTCTGGAACCTGTTCGGCTACGAATGGGAGTTGACGAAGAGCCCGGCCGGCGCGCAGCAGTGGGTGGCCAAGGGAGCCGGCGCGACCATTCCGGACGCCCACGATGCCACCAAGAAGCACGCGCCGACGATGCTGACCACCGACCTCTCGTTGCGGTACGACCCCGCGTACGAGAAGATCTCGCGGCGCTTCATGGAGAACCCGGACCAGTTCGCGGACGCCTTCGCCCGCGCCTGGTTCAAGCTGACGCACCGCGACATGGGCCCGCGCGCGCGTTACCTCGGGCCGGAGGTTCCGCAAGAGGAGCTGATCTGGCAGGACCCGCTGCCCGCCGTGGACCATGAGCTGATCGACGCGTCGGACATCGCGCACCTCAAGGCCAAGATCCTGGCCACCGGCCTGTCGGTGCGCGAGCTGGTGGCGACGGCCTGGGCCTCGGCCTCCACCTTCCGCGGCTCCGACAAGCGCGGCGGTGCCAACGGGGCGCGCCTTCGCCTCGATCCGCAACGGCACTGGGCCGTCAACGAGCCGGCCCAGCTCGGGCGCGTGCTCGACGCCCTGGAAGGTGTCCAAAAGGCCTTCAACGCGGCCCAGTCGGGTGGCAAGCGCGTCTCGCTGGCCGACGTGATCGTGCTGGGCGGCTGCGCCGCCGTCGAGGCGGCCGCCAAGGCCGCCGGGCATGACGTGAAGGTGCCTTTCACGCCGGGCCGCACCGATGCCTCGCCGGAACAGACCGACGTGGAGTCCTTCGCCGTCCTGGAACCGCTCGCCGACGGGTTCCGCAACTTCCTCAAGACCCGCTACGCCGTCTCGGCGGAAGAGCTGCTGGTGGATCGGGCGCAACTGCTGACGCTCACGGCGCCCGAGATGACGGTGCTGATCGGCGGCCTGCGCGTCCTGAACGCCAACGTCGGACAGTCCCAGCACGGCGTGTTCACGGACCGGCCGGAGACACTCACCAACGACTTCTTCGTGAACCTGCTCGACATGGGCACGGTCTGGAAGGCAACCTCGGAGGAGCAGGAGGTGTTCGAGGGCCGCGATCGCGTCACGGGCGAAGTCAAGGGCACCGGCACGCGAGTCGACCTCATCTTCGGGTCGGACTCCCAGCTCCGGGCCGTGGCCGAGGTGTATGCCTGCGCGGACTCCCAGGCCAAGTTCGTCCACGACTTCGTGGCGGCGTGGGACAAGGTCATGAACCTCGACCGTTTCGACATGGCCTGACGCGCCGCCGGCCAGGTGTGTTTCAAGTTCGCGGAGCGACGGTTGCCCCTCCTCTCCGAGGAGGGGAGTTCAGGTCGTTCGCCGCACGGGCGTTGAGCCGCAAACAGAACTTGAGTCAGCCCGGCGCCGCTGGCGCAGGAGGGTCTCCGCGCGTCGCGAAATCGCGTCGCGCGGAGACCGCCATGCGTGTCCTGTGGCTGCTGTTCCTCCCGTCGATCGCCGCATTCGCGGCGCCGGCTCTCGCCGCCACGAGCGATGTCGGCAGTGAGTTGATCGTCAACGGTGACTTCTCGGCGTCGCGCGACGGCCAGTATCCCGACGGCTACCTCGGGGCGCGGACCGGCGTGCACTACCTGGTCGAGGACGGCCAGCACTACCTCCGCCTCGGCCCGCTCGAGGGCCCCGTCGCGGCCTCTGTGGGCCAGAATCCGAAGCTGGATCCGGACTGGTTCAAGCTCAAGGTGAGCATTCGCGTACGCGCCCGCGACGTGGTGCTGGGCACCGAGGGCTGGCACGACGCGCGCGTCGCCATGGCCTTCTTCGACGCCGCCGGCACACAGGTCGGGGGCTGGCCCGACGTGCTGCAATGGACCGGTTCGACCGACGGCTGGCAGACTTTTTCGCGCCAGTACGTCATCCCCCAGGGTGCCGTCGAGCTGCGCATCACGCCGGCCTTGTTCTATGCCAAGGGCACCGTCGATTACGCCGACTTCTCGGTCAAGGTCGTCAAGGTGCGCAGCATCAAGGTTGCCGACGCCGTGCTGCCGGCGGGCGTGAGTGCCGACTGGAGTCTGGCCGGAGCCCAGCGCGAGGAGCTGCCCGGCCGCGGCCGCGTGTGCCTCAACGGCCTGTGGCGCTTCCAGCCCGGCGCCTCCGCCACGCGGCCCGCCGACGGCACCGGCTGGGGTTACCTGAAGGTGCCCGCGGCCTGGCCCGGCAAGTCCATCGAGTGCGTCCAGCCGTTCGGCGCCGACATCTGGGACGTGAACGTCGACTGGACCAAGGTCGACGAGGGCTGGTACGAACGCGACGTGACGGTGCCCGCGGAATGGGCGCGACGCCGGCTGTTCGTGGACTTCGACCTGCCGCAGACCGAAGCCGAGGTGTGGGTCGGCGGGCGGCGTCTCGGCGCGGCGCGGTTCCCCGCCGGCCGCGTGGACGTCACCAGCGACTTGACGCCGGGGACGACGACGCGCCTGAGCGTGCATGTGAAGAGCGCGGCGCTCAAGCCCGACGGGCCGTTCCGAGGGCTGGTGGGCGACGTGTTCCTCACCGCCGAGCCAACCGGCGCGCGCCTGACGTCGCTGCAGACGCGGCCCTCGGTGCGCACCCACGCCTTGGGCCTGGCGATGGGTCTGGACGCGCCTGCCGGCAGCCGCTACCACCTGGAAGCCGTGGCGAACAAGGATGGCCGTGAGGCGTGGCGGGGCAAGAGCGAGGTCTTCGCCGCCGCCGCCCAGGTGGTCGTGAATCTGCCGTGGGCCCATCCCGAGCTGTGGGATTTCGGTCAGCCGAACCTCTACGACCTGCGCGTGAACCTCATCGACGAGGCCACGAGCCAAGCCGTCGATGCCATGACGACCCGCTTCGGATTCCGCGAGCTGTGGCTGGATGGCAAGGACATCATGCTCAACGGCACGCCTGTGCACTGGCGCGCCCTGTTCTTCGACGGCGTGACGCGCAACGACGGCGCGGCCAGCGCGGCGGCCGTGCGGCGCTGGCTGCAGCGCGCCCGCGACCTGGGCTTCAACTTCATCATCCTCTCCAACTACGACCTGGCGCCCGGCCAGACCACGGCCTTCGGCGAAGTGCTCGAGACGTGCGACGCCATGGGCTTCGCGCTGTCCTTCTCGCTGCCCCAGGCGCTGTGGCACAACGGCGCGCAGCCGGACGACGCCTGGAAGCAGATCGCCACCTACGCCGTGGCCACCGTCGGGAATCATCCGAGCGTCCTGGCCTACGCCGGCGACCACAACCGCCTGGGTTACACCGGCGACCAGAACCCCGAGAAACTCGACGGCAATCACCCGCCCAAGCCGCCCGCCAGCCGCGCCTCGGCCATCCGCGACCGCAAGGTGGGCGCCGACGAAGAGGCCTTCGTGCGCGCTCTCGACCCCACGCGCGAGCTGTACCACCACGAGTCGGGCACCATGGGCGCCTGGCACACCGTCAACTGCTACCTCGACTGGTCACCGGTTCAGGAGCGCAGCGAGTGGCTCAGCGCTTGGTCGAAGAACGCCGTCAAGCCGTTGTTCTTCGTGGAATGGGGTCCGCCGCACGAGGCTTCCTGGGGTGGCCATCGCCAGGGACCGTTCATCTGGACCAACAAGGTCAACAGCGAGCCGCTGGGCATCGAGTACGGCGCCATGCTGTTCGGCGACGCGGCCTACCGGCCCGACGCCGCGATGGAGCGCTACGTCGACACCTACGAGCGCGTCTACGCCCGGCGCCAGCCCTTCTACATCTCCGAAGTGCTGAGCACCTGCTGGGACGTGCACAACGAGCTTAACAATGTCGACCTGAAGACCATCTACACCGACACGGTGTGGCCGCGCTTCCGCACCGCCGGCATCTCGGCCATTCTGCCCTGGGACCAGGCGCACGTCGGCTACGCCGTCGGTTACGCCGACGCCACTCCGGACCTGCCGACCGATTGGTCGAAACTGCAACGGCCGGGCCGCGCCCCGGACTTCGAGCGGCCCAATGGCGACTACTGGGCCACGCCCGAAACCAAAGTCGAGCTGACCTCCTGGGGCGGCAGCTTCCAGCGCTGGAACCAGCCGCTGCTGGCCTACCTGGCCGGCGCTCCGGAGCGCTTCACCGAGCGCGGCCACAACGTGAGTGCCGGCGAGACCATCACCAAGCAGGTCATCCTGGTCAACGACAGCCGCGCCGCCGTGGAGGCACCCTACCGTTGGCATCTGGTGGCTGACGGGAGGACCCTCGAGACTGGCCGCGGCAGGCTGAAAGCCACGGCCGGAGGCCAGGACCGCCAACCCATCAGCGTTCCCATACCGTCGGCCAATGAGCTGACGCTTTCCGTGGACGTGGACTTGCCGGGCGGCATGCAGCACGACTCCCTAACCCTCCACGTCATCTCGGAGCCGAGCCTGTACCAAGGCCTCCAGATGTCCGTGGCCCTGTTCGATCCGCGCGGGCTGACCAAGCTCACGGCGCAGCACAAAGTGGTCGACGCCACCACCTCCCTCGACGGCATCGGCGCCCTGGTCATCGGCCGCGAAGCCATCGGCCTGGACAACCCGCTGCCCGACGTCACACAACTCCTGGCGCGCGGCGGCAAGGTGCTGGTGATGGAGCAGACGGAGGCCGCCTTGACGCGCCGCCTCGGCTTCCGCTGCAACGATCCGTCGCTGCGCAACGTCTTCGTGCGCGTCGCCGACCATCCCGTGCTCCGCGGCCTCGACACGCCGCGCCTGGCCGACTGGCGCGGCCAGGCCACGCTCATCCCGGCCAAGATGGACCTGCCCATGGACTGGGAGCCCGGCGATCCGCCCAAGGACTGGCTCGGCTTCCGCAACACGCGCGTGTGGAAGTGGGGCAACGAGGGCCAGGTGGCCTCCGTGGTCATCGAGAAACCGCAAAAGGGTGACTGGACAGCCCTCGTCGATGGCGGCTTCGACCTGCAATACGCGCCACTGCTGCTCGGGAAAGTCGGCGGCGGCGAGGTGCTGTTCTGCCAGATGGACGTCACCGGGCGCACGGCGCCGGACCCCGCGGCGCAGCGCCTCATGGCCAACCTGCTCGAATGGTGCGCGGTACCCAGGCCTGCCGTCGCGAACGCTGGGCCGCCCTGCGCCTATGTCGGCGGCGACGATGGCGCCAAGCTGCTGGGCGACCTCGGCGCGCAGTTCCAGCGCGCCGACGCCGGCCACTTGCCGCACGCCGGAACCCTCGTCATCGGCCCCAATGCCGGCCCCACGTTGGCCGGCGCCAAGGCCGAGCTCGACGCGGCGGTGGGCGCGGGCTTGACGGTGGTGGTGCTGGAGCACGACGCCGCGCACCTCGCCGGCTGGCTGCCCATCGCCGTCCAGACCAAACAAGACGCACGCACCGTCTCACCGCTGCCGGCAGGCCGCTGGTTCACCGGCCTTGGCGTCGGCGACCTGCGCTGGCGCGGGCGCAAGAGCGTGACGCTGGTGGGAGCGGACGCCGCTGAGCCCAATGTGCTCGCCGCTGTGCCTCACGGCCAGGGAGCGTTCGTCTTCTGCCAGATTCTGCCGGGCGACTTCGACTACAAGGACGAGTACCGCGTCTACCTCAAGCGCACCGCCAACCGCTGCGCCGTGATGCTCAGCCGATTGCTCTCGAACTGCGGCGTGCCGCTGACGACGCCGCTACCCGAGTTCTGGTCCAAGCCCGCCGTCGGCCCCGGCGCGGGTCGCTGGCTGGAGTCGTACTACCTGGACACGCCGGCGCAGCTCGACGATCCGTATCGCTACAATCGCTGGTGAGCGTCGCCTGACGCCCATTGGCGCCGCAACAGGCCGTAGACGGCGTGGTCCACCCAGTGGTCGTAGAGCCACTCGGCGTCGCGCAGGACGCCCTCCTGCGTGAATCCCAGCCGCTCCGCGACGGCGCGGCTGCGGGTGTTGCCGGTGGCGGCGCGGATCATCAGTTTGTTGACCTCCAGCTCGTCGAAGGCGTAGTCGATCAGCACGCGGCAGGCGCGCGTCATCACGCCCCGACCCCCGGCGTCGGCGGCCAGCATATAGCCGATCTCGGCGCAGCCATGCGCCCACTCGACGACTTTGATCTCCACGGTGCCGACGATGGCGCCGTTTTCGAGAATGGCGCAGTCGAAACCGCGGCTGGCCGCGTACTGGTCCAACATGCTCTGGATGAAGCGCCGGCTGTCCTCGACCCGTGTGTTGCCATCCAGCCACGGCAGCCAGGCGCGCAGCCAGGCGCGATTGGCATCGGTCAGGGCGAACAGCTCCTCGGCGTCCGACAGGCGCAACATGCGCAGCGCCAGATGGTCGTCGATGCGATGGGCGAACACGGCGCACCGCCTCTCGTTACGGCTGCTTCCACTGGCCGGCGGCGTCGAGAAACTCGGCCTCCAGGCCCTTCAAGGCATGTGCCCGCTGGTCGTCGAAGGCCGGCAAGAGGGTCGTGATGTGGTGGCTGAGGAAGAAGTGGTCGGGCGATTCCATGTTCTCGGGCGGCTTGCCGTTGGTCTGATACAAGCGCGCCGCCAATTGCGCGCCGGGCGCCAGCCAGCGGTAGATCTCCCAGTTGTCCGTGCCGGACCACACACCGTAATAGGCATTGGCCGGGTCGTGGGCGTCCAGTGTGCATTCGGAGTAACCGCCGGAGTAGGCAAAGATGGCGTCGCACTGATGCTCGCAGAAGGTCAGGATGTCCGGCCCCATCTTCTCGCGCAGGTATTTCATGAGGATCACGTCTTCGTACGAGCTGCCGAAGCTGTCGAGGTAGAACAGCGTGCAGCCGCGATCCATCATGGTCTTGAAGCGTTTCCACAACATGGCGCGATGGCCGGGGTTGGTGGCGTCGATGTCGATGATTTCGTCGCTCTTCCAGGTGTCGCGCACCGCCATGTCGTGCGGCCGCGTGCACACGCCGAGCTTCAAGCCGGCCTCCTTGAAACGCTGCGCGATGGTCGGCCAGTTGGCTTCCACTTCGGGCGGCAGGACGTCGAAATCGGGGCGATACATGCCGCCGCGCGGCTCCTCGCCGCCCTGGCCCCACACGATCACGCCCTGGCCGCCGTTGTCCTTCAGGGCGCCGAGGTGAAGATCGCAGAACTGCCTGGCGCCGTCGGCCGTGTCGATGCGCCGGTGCCCGCCGTGAAAGCCGTAGGGGTTGCTCGGTGAGATGGCGCCCACGCTGTGGTTGAGGTAATCGGTGCCGATCCAGCGCGCGTCGGCGTGGTAGCGCACGGCGCCGAAGGTCTTCTGGAAATGCTCCCGGTAAGGCTCCAGCAGGTGCTTCCAATCGCGGTCGGGGCTGACGCGCAGGCGCAGATCGAAGGTCTGCGCGCCGCGCGGCGGAACGGGGGCCACCACGAAGTAGATCAGGTTGCGGCTGGGCAGTTTCTCGCGTTTGCCTTGATTCCAATCGGTGAAATCCCACAGTAGGAGGGTGCGATTCATGCCGGTGCGCCACGGCGAGAGGCCCACGCCGATGGCGTCGTCGGCCGCGTAGCTGCCGCCGATGGTGGCCCACGGACCGGGATGGCACAGGCCGACGCCGTGGGCCTGGAAGTAGGTGATGTGCTGGTTGAGCATGAGGCCCGTGGGCGGCCGGCCGAAGGTGAACGTGAGGCCGGAGAAGCCCGTGACGTTCATGGCGTCGTCGGCGTTGTTGTTCTCGATGCGGGCGCTGATGGTGGCGTCTTCGCCGGCGAAGGTGTAGTCGAAGACGCACACCAGGTCGTCCTTGAGCTGCCGCACCACGGCGTGGTCGGCGGCAAGGACGGTGAGGCTCTTGTCCTGCATCTTGTTGGCGCGCACGCGCTTCGTGCCCGAGTCCTTGAACCAGCCCTCGGCATTCCAAGCCGACCAGCCGCCGCTCGCCAGCACCCGTCCGCCGACGCGAATGGCCGACAGGCCGTCGGCGGTGACCTCGAACTCGACGCCTTGTGGTGTGCGGTAGACGAGGCGAGCCACGGGCTCTGCCGCATACACTACGCCGCAGCAACCGATCGCCAGCAGCACCGCTCGTGCCTTCATGCCCGTCGCCTCCCGTGTCAACGGCCGGCGGTCGGCCGCTGCAAGACCTGCAAATCCGACCGGTGGCCAAAGCCCAGCGCCTTCCAGAAGCGCTCCCCCTCGTCGTTGTCGACATACAGGAAGATATTGCACTTGAGGATGCCCGCCTCGGCCAGCCGCGCGCAGCAGCGCTCGACCATGAGCCGACCCAGCCCGCGGCCGCGGCATTCGGGCACGATGGCCAGGTGGTTGAGGTAGCCGCGCCGGCCGTCGTGGCCGCACAGCACGGCGCCGACGAGGCGGCCCTGCTCGCGCAGCACCAGACTCAGGCCGGGGTTGCGATCGAGATAGGCGGCGACCGGCTCGCGCTCGTCGCACTCGTTGAGGCCCACGCCGTCCGTGGCGCGCCACAGCGCGACGGCTTCGTCGTAATCGGCCGATTTGAACGGCGCCAGCGTCAGGCCGTCGCCGATCGCTTCATCGTTCATGGCGCCACGCGCTCCTCGCCGCCCGGAGGCGTTAGGATTCCGCCCGCACCATGGCCGCCAGCGCCGCGATGAACTCCGGGTTGGTGCCGCAGCAGCCGCCCACGATGCGCGCCCCGGCCGCCAGCCAGCCGTGCGCCCGTTCCGCGAAGGCCGCCGGCGGAATCGGCCACACCGGCTGACCATCGACGATGTCCGGCAGCCCGGCATTGGGCTTGGCCATCAAGGGCAGATCGCAAGCGGCGGCATAGGCCGCCAGCACCGGCTCCACGACGCCGATCTCGTCGCCGCAATTGAGGCCGATGACGCTCGCGCCGGCGTCCACCAACGCCGCGGCGGCGGCGGCGGGCGTGACGCCCATCATGGTGCGCTGGTTGGCGCCGTAGGTCAGGGTGGCCAGAATGGGCTTGTCCGTGGCGGCGCGCGCCCCGCGTACGGCGGCGGCGATCTCGTCCAGGGCGGCGAAAGTCTCCACCACCAGACCGTCCGCGCCGCCCTCGATCAGCGCCGCGGCCTGCTCGCCGTAAGCCGCTTCCACGTCGGCCGGCTCGAGATCGCCCAAGGGAGACAGGAAATCGCCGGTGGGACCCATGGAGCCGATGACGTAGACCTCCTCGCCCACCCCTTCGCGCGCCAGGCGCGCCGCGAGACGGTTCAGCTCCGCGACGCGCGCCGCCGCGCCGTAATGGCCGAGGCGCCAGCGATTGCCGCCGAAGCTGTTGGTGTAGACCAGGTCGCTGCCGGCCCTCGCGTAGGCGGCGGCCACGTCGCGCACGGCGTCGGGCCGCTCCGTGCACCACAGCTCGCTGCAGCCGCCGGGCGTCAGGCCGCGCGCCTGAAGCTGCGTGCCCGTGGCGCCGTCGGCGACGAGGGCGCGGCCATCGCCGGCAAGTCGTTCACGCAGGTCGAGGCGCATGGCACAATCTCCGATCCGGGCTTGGCGCGGATTGTAGCAGTCGCCCGGCCGCGCGCAAGGGGTTTGCGTCGCCGCGCGGGCTCCCTCAAAGTGCTAAACAAGCAGCAGGCCGGTCATCTCATGGGGCACAGGCGCCCCCGCCTGTGCGCGCCAGATGGCACAGGCGAGGGCGCCTGTGCCCCATTGAGTCTCCGGGCCGCCCCGCAAAGGCGACCCGGCCACGACTCTGACACAGCCCTGTTGCGGCGCTTGGGGTGCACGTCAGATTCCGGGACGTCCGCGGTGAAGCCGAGTTGGAGGCGAGGAGTCCTTTGTAGTGTGGAAGCTGCAAAGGAGGCTCCTCGCCATGTTGAATCCTGACACAGTCAAGGCC
>Ga0181528_10002998_pt1 | contig 10387 bp, 9 predicted proteins | sample PEATcosm2014_Bin_47_FD_119742 | JGI IMG/M metagenome (GOLD analysis project Ga0181528, IMG submission 119742) | Peatland microbial communities from MTU Mesocosm Facility, Houghton, MI, USA - PEATcosm2014_Bin10_10_metaG | ecosystem: Environmental > Terrestrial > Soil > Wetlands > Peat | place... | reverse complement strand
TTCAATTTCAGCGAACTGGCGGGTACGCCGTCCGGGGCCAACTCTTCAAGGATACCTTTGGGTTCGATTACGCCAATTCCTTCGGTCTGTGCAGGTGCTGTTAGTCCAGAAACTGCGGCGCAGCTAGCCATAAACACCATAGAAACCAGCGTGAATTTGAAAGAGCAAGAACGGAAAACCACAAATCTACCTCCGGCGTTTGCAGACCCAACCACCCGAAACGTCCCGCTCGCGGGCCGAACGAGTCGCGAATCGGAACCGAGAACCGGAATCTCGTTTCGTCAACTTCCACTTGCGGTAGATGTGGCTCCGCTACGGCACCACATCGGGTGCCGGCAACACTTTCAAATGAGCGTCAGCGAGAGGCAAGTTCTCGTCAACATTCGTAAATTCAAGATCCAGAACATATGCCTCTCCTTTCTTTGCCTGAAAACCGCCAAGAAAGAAATCCATTTGCGTCCCATCCCAGCGGCGGCAAGCGCTTTGTTCACGGTAGGATTTCTCGTTCGGTCCTTGAGCGACAACCTGCGCGCCATCCCACAGCGTCCAACTCGCCTGGATGCGATGACTTGGATTGCTGGTGCACGCGGGATAAGAAGATCCATTATCCCCGTCAGCCTTGATCAGGCAGCACCATTCGAAATGGGGAAGGTCAGTCCTGACAATTACATCGATTAAATACGGACGTTTCTTGATGCTGAAGGCCGGGGTCCTAATATGCCCATTCGTGAGCTGGAACGGCATGTCAATTCCTGTCTTCCCGTGCTGCGCCAGCGCCGGGTGCGAAGACCATGCCATTGTGAGAAATACACCCAGTAGGATCTCTCTTCTGATCGGAGTCCTATTCATCGTTCATGGCTCCCTTCGGTTGATCGTTCAATTCCATCACCAGGGGGACTTGGATCTCGATTCTGAAATACGAAGTTTACCTCGTTGGATCGTTATTCGCGCACGCTGATGCCTAGCGTCTTCATCTTGCGGTAGAGGTGGCTGCGCTCTAAGCCTAACAGCTCGGCGGCGCGGCTGACGTTGTTGCGGGCTTCTTCGACTTTCTTGAGGATGAATTCGCGCTCGTAAGCGTCGCGGGCCTGTTGCAGCGTCGAAAACTCCTCTGTCGAGCGCGTGCCGGCCTTGTGGGTCAGCGGCGGCAGATGCTTGCGCTCGATGCGCAGGGTGCGGGGATTGAGGATGAGAACCCGCTCGACGACATTCTTCAATTCGCGCACATTGCCGGGCCAGTGGTACTGCGCCAGCGCGTCCAGGGCCTCATCGCCGATCTCCATGCGCGGTCGGCCATACTGGCGGCCGAATTCGGCAAGAAACTCGCGCGCCAGCGGCGGAATATCCTGCTTGCGCTCGCGCAGCGGCGGCACAAAGAACGGGACCACATTCAGACGGTAAAAAAGGTCCTCGCGGAAGTTGCCCTTGGCGATCTCCTCTTCGAGATCCTTGTTGGTAGAGGCGATCAGCCGCGCGTCGATTCGAATCGGCTGTGTGCCCCCTACCGGCGTGAACTGCTGATCGTCGAGCGCCGAGAGCACCTTGGATTGCGTCTTGAGGCTCATGTCGCCGACTTCGTCGAGGAAGAGCGTACCACCGTCGGCTCTCTCCAGCGTGCCGCGCTGCTCGGGAAGGCCTCCGGGTTGCGCTCCGTGCCGGTAGCCGAAGAGCTCGGCCTCGATGTGCGCCTCGGGGATGGCGGCGCAATTCAGCTCGACAAAAATCTGATCTTTGCGCAGGCTCTCGGCGTGAATGGCGCGGGCGATCAGTTCCTTGCCTGTGCCCGATTCGCCATAGATGAGCACGCGGCCGTTGGTCGGCGCCATGAGACGAATCTGCTGTCGCAAGGCTTTGACGGGCACGCTCTCCCCGGTTATCACCGAGCCCACGCTGAACTGGCGCTTGAATTCCTGATTCTCGGTGCGCAGCCGGCGCGCTTCAACCGCATTTTTCAAGACGATCAGCGTGCGGTCCAGCGAGAGTGGCTTCTCAAGAAAGTCATAGGCGCCCAGCTTGGTGGCCTTCACGGCGGTCTCGATCGAGCCGTGGCCGCTGATGATGACAACCTCGGGGCGCGTCGCGGCACCCTGGCGGTGAATGTCGCTGAGCACATCGAGGCCGTCGCGATCGGGCAGCCAGATATCGAGCAGGACCACGTCGTAGGCGGCATCCTCCAGCAGCACCTGCGCCTCGGCCGCGGTGGCCGCGCTGGCCACGCCGTAACCCTCCTCGCGCAAGATGTCTTCGAGAGAGGTGCGAATCTCCGCCTCGTCGTCCACCACCAGAATGTGATTCATTCGTGCAGCCCTCCGGGCGGCGCGTCAGAGTTGGAAAGCGCGGCCGCGCTTGCCTGCGGCAACGGCTCCGGCAATGGGTCCAGCAGGGGCAGCCGCAGCAGAAAGCGCGCCCCCTTGGGGCTGTTGGACTCGGCGCTCAGCGATCCGCCATGCTCCTGAACGATCTTGGCTGCGATCGAGAGCCCCAGCCCCGTGCCGCGTTGTTTGGTCGAGTAGAAGGGCAGAAAGAGCCGTTCGCGAATCTCATCGGTAAGGCCGTGCCCGGTGTCTGAGACCTGGAGCTCGACCGACGCGTTGTCTTCGCTGAGCGAGCTCGAAATGCCGAGCACACGAAGCAGACTGCCCTGCATGGCCTCGGCCGCGTTGTCGATGAGATTGGCCAGGGCGCGGCGGATGGCTTCGGGGTCGGCCAGCACCGGAGGTAATTCAGGCTCGAGATCACGCTGAATTGTGATGCCGTCGAGCCGGCCGGCAAAGAGCGTCAGCGCCTCTTCGGCTACCTTATTCATGTCGCAGGCGCGGGGTTGCGGCGCGGGAAACTCAGCCAGCGCCGAGAACTGATCCACCAGCGTGCGCAATGTCGCCACGCAGCCCAGAATTACCTCGCTGCACTTGTGGATAACAGCAGGCGAGTCGGGCTGGCCGCGGTCCAGATGACGGGCAATCCGCTCGGCGGAGAGCGCGATGGGAGTCAGCGGATTCTTGATTTCGTGGGCCACGCGCTGGGCCACCTCTTTCCACGCCAACTGCCGCTGCGCGCGCAGCAGCTCGGTCGTGTCCTCGACCACCAGCACAGTTCCCGGCCGGCCGTGAGTCAGCTCAAAGCGCGCGCTGGTAATCGCCAGGTGCATGGTGCGGCCCGCGGTGTGGAGCTCGATCTCAGTGAAGGCGGCGCCCATGCGGCGGCTGCGGCGAATGACGCCGGACAGATCTTCGGCGCACTCGGCAGGAAAGAGCGTCTCAATCTTCTCCCCCCCCAGGCCAATATCCACGCGCCGGCCCATCAGCGCGGCAAAGGCGCGATTCGATTGCAGGATCGTGCCCGCGCCATCCAGCGTGACAACGCCGGAGGGGATGGTCTCGACGATCGTTTCCAGCTCGCGGCGGCGCTCTTCAATGGCCAGGTTGGCTGCGGTCAATTGTGCTGAAGAACTCTCGGCCAACTGCCGGCTGGTGTCAAGATCGGCCGCCATGTGGTTGAAGGCCCGCACCAGCTCGCCCATCTCTCCCGTGGCGGCAAGCGCCACGCGATGGTCGTACTTGCCGGCCGCGATCTCGGCCATCGCCACGCCCAACCCCTCCACCGGGCGGGTGATCTGGTTCGACAGAAACCGCGCCATCCACACGCTCAGAAAGAAGACAAAGACGGTAATCAGCAGCAGGAGCAGGAAAAACATGGTGCGAATGCGATTGCGCGCGCGGAAGAGCTCAGAGTAAGTGGCCGAGCCGGAGCGAATGCGCTTGGCAGTCTGGCTCAGTCCCTGGGGCATGGGAAGCGCCGTCACAACCACTTTGCCCGAAACGGTAGCCGATATGCCGAGCGCGTACTCCGCGCCCGCCACGCTGATCACCGGCTCGTCGCTGCGCCGCGCCGCGGAAAGCAGACTCGCCGAGAGCGGCCCATGCAGCAATACAGATTTTTCCTGCTCCCCTTCGTCCAGCCACGGCAGCAGGCTGGCGGGGCTCGTCTCCGGCGGCGCCTGAAAGCTGGTGATGACGCGCCCGTCCTTGCCGTAGACGATGGCAAACCCGCCATCCAGCGTGGTGCGACGCGAACTCAACACATCCTGAAGCTCCGGCAGACTCTTCTCCGCTGCGCCCGAAGCAGCTACGGATTCTGCCTCTCCGCGCGCATTGCTGGTGACGTACTGCGCCAGTTCCTGGACTACGCGGGTCGAGTCCTCGCGCAACTGAGAGGTATTCGGAGAAAACCAGCGGTCCAGCGACCGGTTCATCAACTGATAGCTGAAGAGAAACATGAAGACCGCGGGCGTGAGCGCAATCAACACCGCGCCCAGCACCATTCGCGAGCGCAGCCGCGCGCCCAGGCCGCTGCTGCCCTGGCCGGCATAGATCTTGAGAATGTTTCTCAACAGCAGCATCAGCAACAACAGCAGCAGCAGGAAGACGAGCCCGGTCAGGCCGGTGAAGATCAGAGTCTCGCCCGCCGTCTCAGGGTTAAGAAAGTGAACATTCGAGGTATTGAACGCCTGAAGCGCCCCGAGCAAGGCGAAAAACAACAGCACTCCGCCGGCATAAAAGGCAACCAGCCGCCGCCGAGGATCGCCGCTGAAGAGCATGGGGCGATTATAGAACTGCCGGTCGGCATGGGACAGGAATCAGATGGAAGCGTAGCGGGCTACGCGGCATGGCTTACCTCCAGACCAGGAACTTCAGCCATCCCTCCCACACGTCGGTCCACGCATGGACGACGATGTTTGCGCGAACATTCCCGCGCCATGCAGCCAGTGCGCCATACAGGATGCCGAGGACGCTGATGACGGCAACGTTCCTCCAGCCCTGGTAGCTGTGAAAGAGGCCAAAGATCACGCCCTGCGCCAGCACTGCCACCACGATGCTCCCACTCAGCGCATGGAACTGGCGCTGCACGAAGCCGCGAAACACCATCTCCTCGCAAACGCCCGCGGTAACGCACGTCGCGATCCAAACGAGTACCTCAAGCAGACTCTGCGGCAACAGGCTGTCGACCGTCTTCGCGCTGCCCGACCCCAGCAGTCGAGGGTCCAGCAGCCAATGAACGCCGTAGGCCGCGCCCTCCCACAACAGCCAGAACGGCAATGCGATTCCAAGGTCAACCACGACGCTTTTCCACGAGGTCCATCGTCCGCCCGACAATGTTCTCAGGTTGCCATCGTGATGGTGCACGGCGGCCCAGCAGTAATAAAGCAGAGCCCAGTCCATGAAGATTGCCATCAGGTAAATTGGAATGGCCTTGTTGTGGCTGGCAAACTCGCCGGGCGCCGCTCCGCCGCCTCCGGCAGGTGCATGTTGAGCCAGGAAGCCGAATGCAACTACACCAACCCCAATCAGCAGAAAGCCCACCAGCCTGCCCCATGAAGCGATCTGCTCCGGCCTTTGGCGTTGATTTGAATTCCCTGACGCAGCCATTTCATCTCCCTGCATGCTTTTTCTCTTTCCTTGTCTCTGAAAGACTTCGCTGCTTTTTCGCGATCTTGCGCAACTCGTCCAGCGTTTCTTCGCCCCAGCGCAGGTGCGACTTCACTTCCAACAGTCCGAAACGCAGCGCCATCATCCAGTAGGGGGAATCGGGGTACTCTTTGTTTTTGGCGAGTTGTTCCTCTATCTGCTTGAACCCGCGAAGAGCCCCGCTCTCGTTCTCCACCATGCGCTCCACGTGTTGAATCGCAATCTCCGCAGAGGCCTGCGCAGAGAAGAAGAGCTTCAACAGCAGTTCGTTGCGGGGAATCTCCGGCTGCGGCTTGACCGCCAGCCACGCCACCAGTCGCTCCCGGCCCTTCTTCGTGATGGAGTAGATGTGCCGGTCCGGCTTGCCCTTCTGACGCTCCTTCTCCGACTTCACAAACCCTCCGGCCTCCAGCGCTTTCAGGTTGGGATAAATCTGCCCATAGCTCTCATTCCAGAAATGACCGACTGAGCCGCGGATGGTCTGCCCCAGGTCGTAGCCCGACATGGGCGCAACCGTCAACAGGCCGAGAAGAACTTCCATGCTGGAGCTTGATCGCTTTGCCATATGACTAATAGATCTATTACTGTCAGATATTAGTGTCAATGGAATTCTTTCCATAGTCTTTTTGCACCTGGTTGCGGGCGAGCGCCCCATTCTGCGATCATGGCCCCCGGAGGAAGCGATGAAGAGATCCATCTTGGTAATACTGCTCCTGGTGTCCGCGACGGCCTGGGCGGAGAAGGTCAAGCCGAATCCGGCGGACTACACCGTTGCCGTCCATGTCCGCTCCTCGCACCTGTTGGATGATTGCAACAACGATAGAGTATTTTTCCAATGCCCTGGAATTCAGCACCTGATCGTAGTGATCGACGCAAAAACTTACGAGCTCGCAGGAGCGCCGGAGCATGCTGAAGTATTGCGGATCGGCGACTACAAAGCGAAGATTGTCCAGGATGGAAAGCCGCAAGACTACGAGTATCGCCGCATTTACGAGTTTCTGTTTCCAGATGGAACGACGAGGCGGTTCTGGGTTGTAGGCGAAGAGTAGTGGCCAACGGCTGGAAGCATTGAGGTCTCACAGCCAGGCTTCACGCAATCAAGCCAGTCGCAGGCGTCCACGGCCGCAGTTGGCTCTCGGCCACGCCACGGCAGGTGAGCTTGCCCAGCCAGGTGTTCAACCCCTCTGACAGGCCCGCATCCTGTCGCAGGGCCTCGCGCACCCCAAGATTCGCCATGCGCAGAAGATACTGAAATGTCGCATTGGTCAGGGCGAGCGTGGACGTATTCGGCACCGCGCCGGGCATGTTGGTGACGCAGTAGTGCACCACGCCATCGACAACGTAACTCGGGTTGGAGTGCGAGGTGGGCCGCGCCGTCTCCACGCAGCCGCCCTGGTCGATGGCTACGTCCACAATGACCGCGCCCTTCTTCATCTGGGCTACCATGGCGCGGGTCACGAGCCGGGGCGCGGTCGCGCCGGGAATCAGCACCGCGCCAATGACCAGATCTGCCTCGCGGGTGGCATGGGCGAGGTTGTAGCTATTCGAGGCAAGCGTCGACAGCCGCCCGCCGAAGTGGTCGTCCAGCTCACGGAGGCGATTGAGGTTGACGTCGACGATGGTTGTCTTGGCGCCAAGCCCAACGGCGATCCTTGCCGCATTCGTGCCCACCACCCCGCCGCCGATGACGGTGACATGCGCCGGAGGGACACCCGGCACGCCGCCCAGCAGAATGCCGCGTCCGCCGCGTTCTCTTTCAAGATATGCGGCTCCCACCTGCACGCTCATGCGGCCCGCGACTTCGCTCATGGGAGTCAGCAGCGGCAAGGTGCCCTGGCGGTCGCGGACAGTCTCGTAGGCAATGCCGATGACCTTCGATTCGAGCAGTGTGCCGGTCAGCATGGGCTGCGGCGCAAGGTGCAGGTAAGTGAACAGGACCAGGCCTTCGCGAAAGAACGCATACTCTTTCTCGATGGGCTCTTTGACTTTGACTATGATTGCGGCCTTTCCCCAGACATAGCCTGCCTCGCCGACGATCTCCGCCCCGGCATTCTGGTACTCCTCGTCGGGAAAGCCGGATTGCGCGCCGGCCTGCGTCTCGACGAGCACCGAGTGGCCCGCCTCGGCCAGCGCCTTGACGCCCGCCGGGGTCACGCCGACCCGGGCTTCGCTGTCCTTGACCTCTCTTGGAACGCCTATAATCATTTGGCTTGCTCCTAACCTCCCTTAGCCCCGTTCAATTGGATGCGAGGGCCGGGAAAGGGCTTCGGGCATTGGCAGAAAGCCGGTATGTTCCGAGGATGTCGCCGGCCGCATCCACTCTTCGGCTCCGGCAGGTGACCTTGGATGAGCTTGGCGCAAGTTTAGGGTTTTCACGGACGGCAATTTGTGCTGCAATTTGATTAACTCCAACGATCAGGAAGAGGGGGTGGCTGATGGACGAGGATGCACGGTTTCCCAATCGAAAAAAGAGACAAGATTGGGACATATCGGCTCTCGACAAGCCTGTCGGGGCTGACCCGCTCGCTTCTGGCGGCGAGCAAGCCGAAGATGCCCCGCTGCCTGTCAATGTCTACCGTGTCGTTGAATCAGCCGGGAAGAGCCCAGAAGAGGAACGCAAGGAGCGTGAGGAGCTTTATTCCTTTCGAGAGTCTATTCCAGAAGCTCATCGAGCGAGCGTGGAGGCTCCGGTCTTTCTGCCCATCGCTGAAGCTCCCGCTTTCTATCAACCGCTTCATCAAGCCAAGGAGCCACCTCGTCAAGGATTGAGGGAACGGATTCGGAAGTTCGCCGAGAGCCAGACGAGAGTCTATGCCGCGATCGGCCTGGGCCTGGGAATCCTGCTTGGCGTGATCGTCGCCAGCGTTACCTGGCTTACGGGCGCCCCGAATGGGCGGTACGACCTGGGGCCGGTCAGTTCCAGCGCGGCCGGCTTGAAGGGCCATCTATTCGTCGAATGGGACAAGAGTCTCAATTACCGGTTGACGGTCGAACCCGACGATCAAGAACGGCTTGCGGCCTTTGCGCTGGCAGTCGCCAATTCGCCGCACCCTCTATCGGTTGAGATCCACCTTCAGGATTCTCAGGGCTTTGTGTTGTGCTCCAAGGAAATCCTGCTGAAGTTTGATGCTGCAAACGCCGGAAATCTTGCCGTGCCAAGTCCGGATGCCCAGAGCGGGAAGACGGATGGGTCAACGGCCACCAGCGACCAGCCGGCGCCAGGAGGCGATGCTGCGCAAGCGGAAGATCAGGAAGCTGCGCGTGAGAAGGGAAAAGACATCTTCAAGAATCAAGTCGGGCCAGACGGGCAGATCACTGGCCTCAGCGCGCAAGGCGGAATCCCGTGCCCGGCGAAATCCTATGAAAAAGCCGTTGCCTGGAGTTTCTCGTCTACGCTTCCAACCATTGCCGAACAGGATGAGATGCTGGATCACCACAAGGAGCAGGCCAACGGAGGGCGCTCAGCCGCTCAGACATCCGCCGCCCGCAATAAAGTGGTCGCAAAGCCCGTGCAGAAGCTCTTGACCTTTTCCAGCGAAGGTGACGATACCATTGTCGACTTCGATGGCTCTCGCGGAATCATCGAAACCGGCGCGGGAAAGGTCTTCTTCATCGACCAGGCAGGAGGGGCCGTCTCTGACCCCAGATGGCAGGACTACCCTGTCGAGGTTCACTACCGGTGCGACCGGAGCTCGGAATGCATCCTCATGCACTCCGGCGCGGGCGCCCTGCATGTGAGACTGCGTCGATAGATCAGGGCCTTCCATATCGAAAACAAGCAACCAGGTCGGCGCCGCGCTTTGGATGGGGACGATTGTCTTCTTGATTTTGGTTGAATGACAGCTATTTATAGCATTTTCGGAAATGTAGACCGAATCCATGACCTCAAGTTGGCGCGACCAGCAGGGAGCGACAACCCATGATGAAGTAATTAAGTTCACACAATTTCCGCAAATGCTCTAAACCCGATTCTCGTGAATGCCGGTGATGAGCAGCCACGCTGCTGAAATAAAGAAAGCGAAGGAAAGCACCATAGCTGCCGAGGCCACGTAGAGTCCGGCAACATATCCCGAAATAAGCAAGACAGAACCTATGATCTGAGCTACGTAACAGGCTGTGCCCACGATGAAGCGGCCGATGCTGAGACCTACGGAGCTTCTGCCTATTTTTGTGGCCTGGACGTAGACTCGAATGTAAGTAATCGTCGGGACGAGTGTAACAACCAGCCATTCAACGCCGATCCATTGATAGTTTTGATTTCCAATAAGGGCGAATGCACAGATCATGAAGACGGCAGTGAAGCCCGTCAACGTTGCTACGGCGCGATTCTTATGGGTTGCATCCCGAGTGATGATCGAAAGATTCATCGACATGGCTATAAACACCAGGCCCGCGAGAGCCGCCGCTCCGCCTCCAACCATAAGGAAGAAATTGTTCCATTGGTCTATGTTCATTACAGCTTATGATACTCGAGAGAAAATAAATCGGCCAGGTTTTTCGTTCTGTGAGCCTTTTATTTCTATTGAATTTGGCATAACTACCGGCAACTGAGCAAGGCCGCACGGCGCACTCTGAGCCGCATGCGCCGCTGTTCCCATTTGATCGCCTACTTCTGGAAGCAGGCTTCTGGATGGACAGAATAACTCTGAATTATGCGGGATTCAATAAGTTGCGGGTTGCAGACTCTGAACGCATTCGATCCGGTTTCGGCCATTCTGTTTGGCTTTATAGAGCGCCTCATCGGCTTGGTGAAGCAGTTCGTCTGTTTCCTGTCCCTGGCGCCATTGCGATAAGCCAAAACTCAGGCTCATCTCGATCTTACCCATGGCCGGTTCTTTGCTGATCTGATACCACACCCGCTCGGCCACCTCGCGCGCCGCTTCGGCCGTGCAGCTGGGCAGAACCACCAGAAACTGCTCGCC
>Ga0181528_10002997_pt1 | contig 10388 bp, 5 predicted proteins | sample PEATcosm2014_Bin_47_FD_119742 | JGI IMG/M metagenome (GOLD analysis project Ga0181528, IMG submission 119742) | Peatland microbial communities from MTU Mesocosm Facility, Houghton, MI, USA - PEATcosm2014_Bin10_10_metaG | ecosystem: Environmental > Terrestrial > Soil > Wetlands > Peat | place... | reverse complement strand
GAGCGACTCAAGCACGCCTTGATTACTGGCACCGTCGACTATATCGAAGCCGACACCGAGGAAGCGCGTCAGGCTTGCGAACGAACGCTGTCGATCATCGAAGGTCCGCTCATGGATGGGATGAACGTGGTCGGTGATCTCTTCGGCTCCGGCAAAATGTTCCTTCCGCAGGTGGTCAAATCCGCCCGGGTGATGAAGAAAGCCGTCTCCGTGCTCATCCCGTACATCGAAAAGGAAACGGTGGGGGCCGCGCGCTCCAACGGCAAGGTGGTCATGGCCACGGTAAAGGGCGACGTGCACGACATCGGTAAGAACATCGTCGGGGTCGTGCTCCAGTGCAATAACTTCGAAGTCATCGATCTCGGCGTGATGGTGTCCTGCGAACGCATCCTCGAGGCCGCGACGCGGGAGGGAGCGGATCTCATCGGCCTGTCCGGCCTCATCACACCGTCGCTCGACGAGATGGTGCACGTGGCCAGGGAGATGCAGCGCTTGGGTTACCGCCAGCCGCTGCTCATCGGCGGGGCGACCACCTCGCCCGCGCATACGGCGGTGAAGATCGACCCGCAGTACGCCGGCCCCGTCATCTACGTCAAGGATGCGTCCCGCTCGGTCGGCATTTGCCAGCAGCTGATCAGCTCCGAGACCCGGGAAGCTTTCGTCGGGCATGCCAAGGCGGAGCACGAGCGCCGGCGCGAGCAGCACCGCAACAAGAGCGTCAAGGCGCCGCATTTGTCGCTGGCTCAAGCGCGGGCCAGGAAATTCAGGACCGATTGGTCGACATACTGCCCGCCTGCCCCGCAGCTGATCGGCGTGCGGACGTTCGTGAATTATCCACTCGAGGAACTCGTCCCTTATATCGATTGGATGCCGTTCTTCAATGCCTGGGAATTCGCGGGCAAGTTCCCGGACATCCTGCGCGACCCCATCGTGGGCGAGGCCGCGAGCGCGCTGTTCGAGGACGCCAAACGCATGCTGGGCCGGGTCATCGACGAGCGATGGCTCGAGGCGCGCGCCGTCATCGGCATTTTTCCCGCCAACAGCGCAGGGGATGACGATATCGTGGTGCAGCCCGGCGATTCGCGGGGCGTGCCCTTGCGGGATGCGCCCGCGGTGCGCCTGCACCAGCTCCGTCAGCAGAAGGCGAAGCCGCAGGGGCAGGCGCAGCTTTGCCTGGCGGACTACATCGCGCCGGTAGAGAGCGGTCGGAGCGACCATCTGGGCGCCTTCGCCGTGACGGCCGGGATCGGAATCGAATCGCACATTGCGCGGTTCGAGGCGGCGCACGACGATTACAGCAGCATCCTGCTCAAGGCGCTGGCCGACCGCTTGGCGGAGGCTCTCGCGGAGCGCATGCACGAGCGCGTCCGGCGCGAGTTCTGGAGCTATGCCGCCGACGAGGCGCTCGAGGTAGTCGCGCTGATCCGCGAAGAATATCGAGGCATCAGGCCGGCGCCGGGATATCCCGCCTGCCCGGATCACACGGAGAAAGCCGCGCTTTGGAGGCTGCTCGATGCCGAGCGCGCGGCCGGTATCCGCCTCACCGAGTCGTTCGCGATGTTGCCCACGGCGGCGGTGAGCGGCTGGTATTTCTCGCATCCCGAGTCCCGTTATTTCGGAGTGGGCCAGATCGATCGCGATCAGGTCGAAAGCTATGCGCAACGCAAGGGGATGACTCTCGCCGAGGCGGAGCGCTGGCTTGCGCCGTGCCTGGGGTACGATGCGGGGTCGCCGCGCGCCGATCAGCGACGGGCTTTACGATCCGTCGCGCGGGCCGGCGGTCGCGAAGCGGCTTCCAGCAGCTGATGGATTTGCCGGGCTTTGGCCGGCATGCCGAGGTCGTTGGGCGTGTTATGACGTCTGCCGGCGCGTGCCCAAGTCGATCGTCACGCTGTCATCCGGAGCCTTCGCGCCGGCGCCGTCGGTGGCCGTCTTGGCCTGAAACAGCTGGGGCGCGCGCGGCGCGACCCCATTGTCCGCTTTCAGCTTTTGGACATTGTGGCCGCCCCTGGGTCAAATTCAGTTGCGGCTCGGCCTGACCGCCGCGCGGAGCGGGAAACGGCAGCGGCTTGATCTTATACTCCGCATTCAGCTCGTCGATGATCTTGTATGCCGCGTCATCGGAGGGATGGGTGATCTTGAACGTCGAGGGATCGGGCGTCGGCTCGGGCTGCGCGAATGCGGGATTCGTCAGATGGCGTGACGGTATCCGGAAGTCAGGAACTCTGATGCGTTTGGCCATGCGGGATATCCCATGCTAATCGGGGAACAGCGGCAGCCGCACGACGAACCGCGACCCGACCCCCTCGAGACTCTCCACGAAGACCTCGCCCCGGTGCAGGCCGACGACCATCGATACCAGGTGCAGGCCAACGCCCGTGCCGGCCACGCTGGTCGCGTTGCTGCCGCGAAAATAGCGCTCGAACAGCCGCCCCCGATCGCGGGCGGGGATGCCTATGCCCTGGTCGCGGACGTGCACCGTCAGCCAGCCGGATTCCTCGCGCACCTTGACCTCGATGGGGCTCGAGGCCGGAGAATACTTGATCGCATTGGAAATCAGATTGCTGAAGGCGTGAAACAGCAATTTGGGATCGCCGACGATGGTTGCCGGCAAGGGGCCGAAGTCCTCCGAGATGATCGCGCCGCGGCTGGCATCACGGTGCGCCTGACAGGCTTCGCGCAGCAGCGCGGCCGGATCCACATCGCAGGGGTGAAATGCGCCCCGTCCGTCGAGAACGCGCGACGCGCCGAGCAAGCTGTCCATGATGTTGGTGATGCGCTGCACGGCGCCGCGTATTCTGGCGCCCCTATCCGCGGCATCCGCGGGGTCGAGTCGGTCTTGCATCTTGATGAGCCGCTGCGCGTGGCCGTCGATGATGGTGAGCGGAGTCCGAAACTCGTGGGAGGTCATGGACACGAAGTCGCGTTGCTGTGCGGTCAGCCGCCGTTCGTTTTCGAGGCCGTCTTCCAATGCAGCTGCCTGTTCGAGCAGCCGCCGCTGACTGGTGGCGAGAGCAACAGCGTTATCCCGGAACACCGATACCGCACGCGCCATCTCACCTATTTCATCGCCGCGCTGAACGCCTGGAATCGCAATTTCAGTCTGGTGGTCAGCAAGGCTCCGCATGCAGGCGGCGAGCTTCACCAGGGGAGCGAGAATGCCGCGGGCAATGTAGGCGATCAGCCCCACCAGCAGGAATGCGGCCAGCAGCATGGCCGTAACGATCATGGCTCGCGCATGCGAATAGGTCGCCGCGGCGAGCTCGCTGTCGCGGCGGGCTTTGAGCACCGTCTGATCGGTCAGGCGGCTCAATACGTCGCTCGACAGATCGAATGCCCGGCGCGATTGGCCGTTGTATATCGCCACCGCACGCGGGGTGTCGCCCGTGCGAGACAGCCCGATCACCTGATCCGCGATGGTCTGATAGGCGGACCACTGGTTGGAGAACTGCGCGTAGAGCATCGCCTCCGATGGGTCCTGGGCGATCTTCTCGTACGCGCGCTGACTCGAAGCAACGGTGTTTCGGAGCGAGGCGAGCTCCTTGTCGCTTGCGGCGAACTCCGCGGGCGTCGACGACAACAGACGATTCGCCTCGGCGGCGCGGTAGTCGGACATGTAATTCGAGATGTCGCCCAGGATCCCGGTATCGCGCAGCCAATGATTGCGAATGACCTCCGAGGCGCGGTTCACGTCGCTGAGACGCGCGAAGCCGAACGCTCCGAGGCCCATGATCGACAGGAACAGCAATGCGATCACCGAATAGAGGCGTAATCGAATCGAGTGGGCCTTCAGCCATCGTCGCGCCCGCTGCCACCGTCCGGCGATCGTATCGGCGGCGTGGGCGGCATTTTCCGCGGAACGATCGACGACCGAGTTCATCGCTCTCCTCAGGGGTCTATGAGGTGCCCCGACGTGGCCTTCACCACGGCTTCGGTCCGCGTCGACACGTTCAATTTGCGGCAGGCGTTCTCGATATGAAAGTTGACCGTGCGCTTGCTGATGTTGAGAATCTGGGCAATTTCCGGCGAGGTCTTCCCGCGCGCGGACCAGGTCAGGCATTCGAGCTCGCGATCATTCAACGCGACGTGGCGCGAATAGACCTCGTTTCGCGCAGACTTCCCCAGCCGCGCGTCGATGATCGAAGCGAGGATCTCGAAATCGACCGGTTTGGTGACGTAGTCATCGGCGCCGAGCCGCCTGCCTTTGAGCTCGCTGTCGCGATCCGTGCGCGCGGTGAGAAAGATGAATGGCACGGAGTCCAGATTGGGCGCGAGCGCGACCAGCCGTTCCATCACCTCGAAGCCGGTCATGCCTGGCATGTTGATGTCGCAGAGCACCAGGTCGGGATCCGTCTTGAGAATTGCGCTGAGGCCTGAATGCCCGTCGGATGCGATGGCGACGATGTAACCCCGCTCTTGGAGGTCCTCCGCGATCAATTCCGCCGTCTCGGTATCATCCTCAATGCACAGGATCCGCTTGCTGGGTGCTGTCATCGCTCGGCCTCAGTTGACAGCCGCCGCCACCGGCGAAGCGCCATCGGGATTCCACCATCCGCCACCAAGAGCCTGATACAAAGCCGCGGCATCCCCGAGGCGCGCCGCACGGGCCTGAACTTCGCTCAGCACCGCCTGGCTGTACACCATCGCCGCCGCGAGTTCCGTCAGATAATCGCCGTAACCGGTTTGCATCCTCTCATCCGCCGATGCAAGAGCTGTCTTCGCGGCATGCTCGGCGTCGACCGCCGCACTCAGCGTGTCCGCATCGGTCATGATGGCATGGAGCGTGTCCGCGACGTTCTGATAGGCTTGAAGAACGGTGTCCTGGTACTGAGCGGCTGCCTGCTGCAGCGCCTGGTCGGCGGCGCGCTTCGTGTGCAGCAGTGTTCCGCCCTCGAACAGGGGCTGAGCCACATCTCCGATCAGGCTCCAAAAGGGCCCTCCTTGCTTGAATAGCTGCGAAAACTGAGTGGCGGTTCCCCCGGCCACGCCGGTGATGGTGAATTGCGGAAGCATTGCGGCAACGGCGACGCCGACGTTGGCATTCGCGGAGCGGAGATTTTCCTCGGCTGCCCGGATGTCCGGTCGCTGCTCGATGATCTTCGAGGGCAGGCTGAGCGGCATTTGCGGGGGCAGCCTCAAAGAGTCGAGCTCGAATTGTTCGGGCACGTCCTGGTTGGGGAGATTGCCCGCCAACTCGCGAATCAAATCGCGATTCTGTTCGAACTGTTTCTGGAGCGGGGGAAGCAGGGCGCGGGCCTGCGCCAATTGCAATTCCTGCGCGGCCAAATCGCCCCGGGCCGCAAATCCCAAATCGAACTTGTCGCGCAGGATCGCCAGCGACTTCGCGTTGTGCGCGATGATCTCCTCGGTGGCTTTGATCTGCGCCCGCGTCGAAGCCTCTTGGATCGCGGCTGCGACGATGTTGGAGGCCAAGCTGATGTAAGTGGCATCGAGCTCGTATCGCTGCATTTGCGCCTGCGCATCCAATGATTCCACCTTGCGGCGGTTGGCTCCGAAGACATCCGGCGTGAAGCCCACCGTCAATTCGGCAGTGTGCATATTGAAGATGACGGGAGCCGCGGGAGCGCTCGGCGCGACGACGGTACCATTGCCTTGCGGCCCGGGGGCGTTGCCGCCCAAGTTACCGGCCACCTTCTGGCGCTCGAAATTGTAGTCCAAGCCCACGCTTGGGAAAAAATAACCCTGCTGCGCGTAGACCATTTCTTGCGCCTGCTTGAGCGCGGCCTGCGCGGCCTTGACGGTGGGGTTTGCCCGAAATGATCGCTCGACGAGCGAGTTGATCGCAGGGGATCCGAACGCCTCCCACCACCTGAACGCGACATCCTGCCCCATCACGAAAGCATGGGCGTCGCCGGCAATACCGCCGGCGGAGGATGTCGCCTCGGGCAGCGGCCCGACGGTGTAGCCGGCATCGGCGGGCGCTTTTGGCCGGTGAAAATTCGGCCCCACGGCGCAGCCGGCGACCGTTGTTGCCATGAGGAAAAGCGCCATGCATCGATGAAGTGCCTCGGCCATCCGCGCAGAGCTTAGCGCAATCGGCGTGACGATCGCGCCGCTTCGGAGAATTATACGGATTTTCGATCCGGTTCCCATGCTCGGCCGACTCGGCGACCTGGTCCGACTGTGAATGTTAACAGCGATTAGTCACAGTAGACCGCACGCAGAAGGGGTGGACACTATCCGCGAAATACGACGCACGAGGTTCCGCATGCACTGCCCGATCACCGGCCAGAGCTGCGCCGTCGGCCGGTCATCAGGGTTCCCCAGGATCCTGATCCTCGCCGCGGCGCTCACGCTGGCCCACGCAGGAGCGGGCCCCGATCTCGCCCATGCCGCCGGCGGTGCGGTGCCCGCCGGCCCCGCGTCGACGGATGCGGTGACCCTGTCGGATTCGCAGCTCAGCTCGATCGCCGTGGCGACGGTGGAGCCGCACGAGTTTCCGAGCGAGACAGAGGCGGTCGGCAGCATCGACTTCAACGAGGATATGAGCGTTCAAGTATTCGCGCCGTATCAGGGCCGCATCATCCAGGCTTTCCGCAATCTGGGCGATGACGTGAAGAAAGGTCAAGTGCTCTTCACGATCGAGAGTCCCGATTTCATCGCCGCCCAATCGTCCTTGATTTCTGCGGCGGCGTCATTGGACCAGACGACCAGTGCCCTGATGCGCGCCAAGAAACTGTATGCGGTCAAAGGCATCGATCAGAACGACTATGAGACCGCAATCGCGAATCAGGCGAGCGCCGAAGGCGCCTTGCGGGCGGCGCGGCATGCGATTGCCATCTTCGGCCGCAGCGAAGCCGAAATCGATCACATCGTGGCGAGCCGGCAGGTCGAGAGCGCACTCGTCGTCAAGAGCCCCATCTCAGGCCGCGTCACCGCGCGCAACGCCGCGCCCGGGCTGTTCGAGCAGCCGGGAACTGCGCCCGCACCCTATTCGGTTGCCGATCTGTCGACCGTATGGATGCTCGCCAATGTGCCCGAATCGGAAATTGCGGAATTCAAGGTCGGCCAACCCGTTTTCGTGTCGGTCGCGGCTCTCCCCAGCCGCGCCTTCAGCGGAACCATCACCGCCCTCGGTGCGACCGTCGACGCGAATTCGCGCCGTCTCACATTGCGTTCGGTAGTGAAGGATCCCAAGCACGAGCTCCTGCCGAACATGTTCGCGACGTTCGTCATTCGTACGGGGCCGCCGGCGCTCGCTCCCGCCGTGCCGGTGAACGGGGTGGTACGGGAAGGCGACGGCACGATGTCCGTCTGGGTGGTGGGCAGCGACCCGCACCGCTTCGTGCGTCATCCGGTCAAGATCGGCAAACAGCACGCTGGTTACGATGAGATTCTGGATGGCGTGAAGGCGGGGGACCGTGTGGCGGTGGACGGCGCGATCTTCCTGAGCAACATCCTCTACGGTGGGGCCTCTTGATCTCGCGGCGCCTGCCGGGAATAGAACGGTCATGATCAGGGGTTTACTCGCCTTTGCGCTCAGCCGAAGGGCCGTCATTCTGCTCGGGTTGTTCGTATTCATCGTGGCCGGCCTGATCGCGTATTCCAAGCTGAACATCGAGGCTTATCCCAATCCCGCGCCCGTCATCCTCGAGATCACTGCACAGGCCGCAGGCTTGTCGGCCGAGGAGATGGAGAAGTACTACACGACACCGATGGAGATCGGTCTGTATTCGACACCCGGAATCGACAACATCCGTTCCACCTCGTTCTACGGGTTGTCGTTCGTGAGGGTCACCTTCAAGTACGGAGTGGATTACTATTTCGCCTATACCCAGGCGGCGCTCAGCCTGCAGCAAAATGTGCAGCTTCCCGCCAACCAGGTGGCCCAGATCCAGCAATCGAGCCTGGTAGGAGAGGTCTATCGTTACCAAGTGGTCGGTCCGGCGCATTTCGGGCTGACGAATCTGCGCACGGTGCAGGACTGGATCGCGTTGCGCCGCCTGTCCACCATCCCAGGCGTAGTGGCTGTCAACAGCTGGGGCGGCACCACCAAGGAATTCGAGGTGGCGGCCGATCTCACGAAACTTCAGGCTTACAGCATCACGGTGCCACAGCTGCTGACGGCACTCGGCAATTCGAACATCAACGTCGGCGGACGCGAGATCACCGTCGGCCAGCAGTTCGTGAACATCCGCGGTGTCGGGTTGGTCGACGATGGCGGGAACGACGATTTGACTCAGGGCTATCACGTCGACGATATCCAAAACGTGGTGCTCGGCCAGTTCAACGGCGTGCCGGTGCTGGTGAAAGACGTGGCCCGGGTCTACGTCGGCTTCGTGCCAAGACTCGGCATTGCGGGCCGCGATCACCAGGATGACGTCGCCGCCTCGATCGTGGTGATGGGGCGTACGCAGCATACCAACGACGTCGTGCCGCGCATCAAAGCGATGGTGGAGCAGATGAACGCCGATGGGAGTCTGCCCCCGGGGGTCAAGCTCGTTCCCTATTACGATCGCACCTCGCTCGTCAAAGTGACGACCCATACGGTTTTGCACAATCTGATTTTCGGCTGCCTGCTGGTTTTCCTGGTGCAGTGGATCTTTCTCGGCGATCTGCGCAGCGCGATCATCGTCGGCGTCAACATCCCATTCGCGCTGTTCTTCTCCATCATCATCCTGGTCCTGCAGGGCCAGGATGCGAACTTGTTGTCCATCGGCGCGGTGGACTTCGGGATCATCATCGACTCTGCGGTGATTTTGGTCGAGAACATATTCAGAAATCTCCAGTCCATGCCGAATGTTCAGGCTCAGATGGTGGAGGGCTTGCGCCAAGGCACCTATGGGAACGATCCGTCCGTCGGGAGCGACGCCCACTGGACGGTGCGGTTGCGCATGATTTACGTGTCGGCTCTTCAGGTCGACAAGGCCATCCTGTTCTCCACCGCGATCACGATCGCGGCGTTCGGGCCGCTGTTCACCATGCAGGGTGTCGAGGGGCAGATCTTCGGTCCGATGGCGCGAACTTACGGCTACGCCCTGGCGGGTGCGCTCATTGCGACATTCACGGTGACCCCGGTGCTGTCATCCGTATTGCTGCCCGAACGGATCAAAGAAACCGAAACGCTCATCGTGCGCGGACTGCACCGTCTCTACAGGCCCGGGCTCGATTTTGCACTGGAACGGCGCAGGCTCGTGGTCGGGATTGGCCTTTTGTTTCTGCTGCTGGTCGGCTGCATGGTGCCGTTTCTCGGCAGCGAGTTCCTGCCGGCGCTGGAGGAGGGCAACTATTGGATCCGCGCAGCGATGCCGCAAACCATGTCGCTGGACGCCGGCACGGAGGCGACGCGCAAGATGCGCGAAATCCTGCTCAAATATCCGGAAATCATCACGGTGGTATCGCAGCACGGACGACCGGACAATGGCAGCGATGCGTCCCCGTTCTCCAATGTGGAGCTATTTGCGCCGCTCAAATCCTATGACGAGTGGCCGGCCGGGATGACCAAAGACAAGCTCACCGCGCAGCTGCAGGCGGATTTCGATGCAGCATTGCCGGGAGTGGTATTCAATTTCTCGCAGTACATTCAGGATAATGTGGAGGAGGCTCTTTCGGGCGTCAAGGGCGCGAACTCGGTCAAGATCATAGGCCCGAATTTGAATGTACTGGAGAAATATGCCAGCCGGATCCTCGTGGAAATGCAGAAGGTCAAAGGCATGGAGGATCTCGGCATCTTTCACATCGTCGGCCAGCCGAATCTCGACATCAAGGTGAATCGCGTCAAGGCGGCTCGGTATGGGCTCAACACGGGAGACGTGAACACGGTCGTACAGGCGGCCATGGCGGGGGCGGTGGCGACCACCGTGCTGGAAAGCGACCGTCAGTTCAACCTCACCGTGCGACTGGAGCAGAAATACCGAGACAGCCTCGACAAGGTACGCACCATCCCCGTCGCTTATCAAACCGCCGCGGGCAGCACGGCGTATATTCCGCTGAGCGAGCTGGCGGACATCACCCTCGATTCCGGCGCGTCCTACATCTATCACGAGACCACTCAACGCTACATTCCGATCAAGTTCAGCGTGCGCGGCCGTGACCTCGGCAGCACGGTGGCCGAAGCTCAACGGCGCATAACGGAAAATATCCACCTGCCGACCGGATACCGCATCGTTTGGGCGGGCGAGTTCGAGGACTTGCAGACCGCGAAGACGCGATTGGCAGTGTTCGTGCCGATGAGCCTGGCGCTGATCGCGGTGCTGCTCTACAGCTTGTTCAACTCCGTCCGCGACAGTCTGCTGGCATTGGCGGGGATACCCTTCGCGGTCGCAGGCGGCGTGATTGCTCTGTTCGTCACAGGGTTGCCGTTCAGCGTGTCCGCCGCCATCGGGTTCATATCCCTGTTGGGAGTGTCGGTGATGAACGGCATCCTG
>Ga0181528_10002995_pt1 | contig 10392 bp, 10 predicted proteins | sample PEATcosm2014_Bin_47_FD_119742 | JGI IMG/M metagenome (GOLD analysis project Ga0181528, IMG submission 119742) | Peatland microbial communities from MTU Mesocosm Facility, Houghton, MI, USA - PEATcosm2014_Bin10_10_metaG | ecosystem: Environmental > Terrestrial > Soil > Wetlands > Peat | place... | reverse complement strand
AGCGCCGAGGCTGTCAAGGAACTCTGCGCCGTTATCGGCGTCTAACCCACTTCGCTAACTCGTCCACTCCAGACATCCCAGGCCTGTGTACAAGCCTGGGATGTCTGGTTCTGGTCCAACTTGCACAACCAATCGCTACTTCCACCGCTCGCTCTTTGCCAACAAAAATTCCTTGAGCGCATACCTCCAAGGCACCATCGGCAAAAAGATCACCACCAAGCTAACGGCAAAAATATCCGCTGCGGCAGCGTCATTGATTTGGTGCGCCCTCCACATCGGCAGCGCAAAGAAGATAAGATAAATTGCCTTCCATACAATCTCAAACAACAGCACCGGCAGCATCTTCACCGGATAGCGGAAGCCGAGCGCAGCCATCGCGCCCAAGCCTGCCAGCAGTGAGTAGAGCAGGCCTTTCTCCGTTGCAAGCTCGCTGGAGTGCACAATCACGCTCGGCCAGTACACGGCTCCCAACCCCACGGCCATCACCAGATAACAAAGCCGAAGCATGTAAAGCCGAACAAGCGAATGTCCGCCCGCGCCGCGCATCGATTCTTCTATTTTCTCTTCCGTCTGCATCGATCTCTGCCTCCATGCAATTGACTTCAACTGATTCTATGCCGCGTTCAGATGAGAATTCACGAAGAAAATCTCTGTTCCATCAGAGACCCCGCTCGATCCCATAAGTTGCGCACGCATTCCTGCCTTCCTGCGGGAAAAGATTAGCAGAGATGCTGCTGAGGGGAAAGGCGGCAGCATGGCGCCCCTCAGCCTGAGGCGTCGGCTTACAGATTTTCGTTGAAGGCGAGGAGACCAGCATGCGGGTCAGCGGAGGGCGTTTTCTGTCGTGTATCTGTGTCCGCAACCGCGTTGCGCAAGACGGGCGCACCCTCAGTCGCCGTGCGCAGCAGGGGAAGCAATAGAGGACCGCTCCCAGGGCATCGGCACTTTGACAGAAGCCATCCCAGCGGCAGTCGCAGCCTGAATGCCGATCTCGGTATCCTCAAAAACCAGGCAATCGGCAGGCGCAACTCCTAGCCGCTCGGCTGCCATCAAAAAACAATCCGGCGCAGGTTTGCCGTTTTTATATTCGTCTGAAGTGACCATCGTCTCGAAGCGGTCTTCTAGGTGCACGATCGCCAATGATCTGACGACTGACTCGCGCCTGCCGCCCGAAACGACCGCAAAAGGAATCTGCCCCTGCCGCGCGTTGATATGCTCCACTACTTCAGGAATTATTTGCAGCGTCGGCAACAGCTCGAAGTAGAGCAGTTCCTTCTCGTGAGCCACCTGCTCCAGTGGCATCTGCAAGCCGTTGATCTCGTTCAGCGAGGCGACGATATCGACCGTGGGCCGCCCGCCCCACGAATAGAAGAGCTTTTCGTCGAATCCGCAGCCCCATTTGGCGAGCGTTTTTTTCCAGGCAACATAATGCAACGGCATGGAATCAACGATGGTCCCGTCGCAGTCGAAGAGATAAGCGCGGAACTCGCCCGCGGGCAATTGTAGTTTCATCTGAATGAATAGCTCCTTGGTGATTGGACCCTTTGTGAGGGGTAAGGATGGATTTTTCTAGGCTGATGTATCTAGTTTAACGCAGTACAGTTCGCCAAGGTGCGCTTTGCGGTATACGTGGGGACTTGCTCACCGCAGATAGCACCCGCGGCGGCAACCGCCAACAGCGCGTGTCTCGCCGTAAATTATTTGTTTAGTGAATCTTCCAGCCTTCAGCCCTGATCGCGCCACAAAGCCACGCCGCCCAGCAGTCCGGCCTCGTTGGAAACAATCTCCACATTCTTCGGCGGCGCAAAGGCGATCTTCTTGGCGTTGCCGCCGCCAATGTAAAGATGGTCCCAGTTGAAGAGCTTTTCGGTCTGGACGATCGCCGCCTGGATCAGCTCATTCCACTTCTTCTTGCCGTGCTTGTCCAGCCCGCGCCGGCCCAGATGATCTTCGTAGGTCTTGCCCTTCAACCACGGGTGATGCCCCAACTCAAGTCCAGGGCAGAGATGGCCATCCGTGAAAAGCGCCGCGCCCAGTCCGGTTCCCAGCGTCAGCACCAGTTCTACGCCGTGTCCCTTGATGACGCCATATCCCTGCACATCGGCGTCGTTGCCCACCCGCACCGGCTTTTTCCAGCGCTTTTCCAGCTCAGCCTGTAGAGGAAATTCATACCAGGATGGATGCAGGTTGGCTGCCGTATAAATGACGCCGCGCTTGACCACCCCCGGAAACCCAACCGAGACGCGGTCAAAGCTGCCGCTCAGGGAGTGCAGCTCTTCGAGCCCTGCCAGAACCGCTTCCGGCGTCGGCACCTCCGGCGTAACCACCCGCTGCCGCTCGCTGACCGGCTCGCCGGCAGCATCCAGCCGCATGGCCTTCAATCCTGAACCGCCAATATCGATGCTGAGGGTAATTGGAGCCTTGCCAGGTCGTGCGGCTTCTTTGGAAGACGCCGGAAGAGCGGTCTTGGGAGTCTTAGGTGCCATCGAAATGAATTGTAGACCGTGCGGCCAGTGAACGCGATAGAACCTCAGAAATATTCCAGAATTTATGAGATGCCACTCATGAACGTCTACTCAGAAAGAGCTATGGCTTACTCCAGATTCGCAGCTTATTCCGTCGCCGCCAGCTTCTGGAAAATCAAAACGGCAGGAGGACTCCCCCCCTGCCGCTGACTGCCAGCGCTCACCCGCCGCGCGGAGCGCATTACTTAGGCTGCACGCTGCCGTTGTGCTTCTCGCGATAAATCTGACGGCTCGCGCCATTCTGCTCCTTGTTGATCTGCTGCTTCTCCCCTCCGGTCAGCTTTCCGCCATTCGCCGCGCGGTCTGCCTGAACCTGCTGGTTGATTCCCTGCTCATGGTTCTCGGTCTTGGCTGCTTCGCCGGCCGTCATCTGCCCGCTCTTGATCCCCTGTGCAATACGCTGCTGCTGGTTGCGCTGCCGCTCTCCCACCTCGCCCTTGTAATTCTGCTGGGCGACGTTGTGTTTGTCCGCATAAATCGACTTGCTCAGGTTGTTTTGCTGCTTGTTCACCTGGCTGCGCTCGGCGGGGGTCAGCTTGCCGCCGTCCGCACTGCGGTCGTCCTTGATCTCCCGGTTCACATTCGCCTCCCGCGATTCCAGATTCTTGGTCTCGCCAGCCGTGAGTTGCCCGGAGCCAACTCCATTGGCAATGCGGTCCTGCTGGTTTTCGCGCCGATCATTTACGGTGTTGGCCTGCGGCGCGTTGCTCGTCGGCGTTGCGGCGGCAAGAGTGGATTGAGCAAGCAGGGAACCGGACATCAGCGTCGATGCGGCAAAAGCGATCAACAAGGAAGTTCTCATGGTCTTTCTCCTTTTGTCTTACAAATGTCTTACAGCTTCTGCTTGCAAGATCAGCAGCAGGTACATCCCAGCAAACACATCCTCTATCAGTAAGTTGTGTGCCCGATAGTAAATTTCTAACTTGTGTGCTGAAATGCGACAGCGCAAATTGATCTTGCTTGCGATAGCTTTTAATGGGCCGATTGGAATCCTCGCAGCGCCCGATACGGCGCAACAGAGATGCCCCGCCGTCCCTTTTGCGCCCCCATCCCCTAAACTGATTCTTGCCCCTCATGTCTCTCTATTGCGAAGTCGCGTTGCCCGTGCCGCTGGAGCGGACCTTTACCTATGCGGCAAAAGACGACCAGCAGCCGCAGCGTGGAGCGCGGGTGATCGTTCCCTTCCGCAATGAGAAGCTGATCGGGGTCGTCACTGCAATCAGCAACAAGGCTCCTGCTGATTTCGAGGCGCGTTATCTCGAAGCTGTGATGGATGACGAACCGCTGCTCGGTGAAAAGCTCATCGCGCTCGGCGAGTGGATGGCGCAGTACTATCTGGCTCCGCTCGGCGAGGTGCTGCGCGGCATGTTGCCGCTGATGGCCGAGGTCCGCCGCACTGTCTACTACCGCATCACCGATCTTGGCCGCGATGCGCTGGCTTTGAGCGTTGACGGCGATTTGCTCCAGCCCAGGCTGCAAAATTCAGCGGCGAATCGCGGCACAAAACGCAACAGTAGAGTGTCCGCCGAGGATCTCAATGTCGAGCGCCGCGTGCTCGACAAACTGGCAGACGGAGAGCCAGTCAAAGTCTCCACGCTGCGTACAGCGACCAGCGCAACACTGCCGGTTCTCGCAACCCTGGTCCGCAAAAAATGGATTGCCCGCGAAACAGCCGCCGCCGAGCGCGATGCGCGGCGCATGGAGCGCTTCGCGGTGCTGATTCCCGAAGCCCGGTTGCCGGCATTGACTGAAAAACAACAGGCTATTCTGGCCGAACTGGCTGCCTGCGGCAACGAGTTGCCGCTTACCGAGCTGCGCCGCAAAGATCTGCCCACGTCCACCTTGCAAACCCTTGTCCGCCGCGGCTTGGTCCGCATCGACGAGCGCCCCGCGGCCTTTCGCCTCGGTGGACTCGACAAGTCCGCAGGCCCCTTGCGGCTGAACGAACCGCAAACCGAAGCTCTGGCCACACTGGCAGCATCTCTTGGGGGCTTCCAACCTTTTTTGCTGCATGGCGTCACGGGATCGGGCAAGACTGCGGTTTATCTCGCCGCCATGCAGCGCGCGCTTGACCGGGGACTCAGCTCGATTCTGCTCGTACCTGAGATCGGACTCACCCCGCAGACCGCGGGACTGCTCGACGCAGCATTCGGCGCCAAGGTCGCGCTGCTTCACTCCGCGCTTACCCCCGAGGAGCGCAGCGAACAGTGGCGCCGCATCCAGAGAGGCGAAGCGCCTATTGTCGTCGGCACCCGCTCGGCGGTCTTCGCGCCCGCGCCCAACCTCGGCCTCATCCTCGTTGACGAAGAACACGACCAGAGCTACAAGCAGGAGGAGACGCCGCGCTACAACGCCCGCGATGTCGCCGTAATGAGGGCCAAGCTCGAAGGCGCAGTGGTGGTGATGGGTTCCGCTACGCCATCGCTTGAAAGCTGGCAGAACTCCGTGCAGGGCCGTTACAAGCGCATCGAGATGAAAGACCGGGTGATGAATCGCCCGCTGCCCGAGGTTGAGCTCATCGACATGCGCCGAGAATTTCAGGAGACAGGCCAGGAGCAGCTCTTCTCTCGCGCCCTCGTCGCGCAAACCCAGGAAGCGCTTGACCGCGGCGAGCAGGCGCTGATCCTCCTCAACCTCCGTGGCTATTCTTTCGCGGTAATCTGCCGTGCCTGCGGAGAAAAGTTGGAGTGCCAGAACTGCGCCATCGCTCTTACCCACCACAAGCCGCCTGCCGATGAAGCAGCAATGGCGCGGGCTGGGCAGCGGCTGGAGTGCCATTACTGCGGCTATATACGGACAGTTCCCGCCCGCTGCCCCAAGTGCGACAGCGAGCATCTTTACTATCTTGGCGCAGGATCACAACAAGGCGAAGAACGGTTGGGCGAAATCTTCCCGACTGCGCGCATTGGCCGCATGGACCGTGACACGGTGCGCGGACGCCACGATCTCGAACGCCTGCTGGCCCGCCTTCACTCCGGCGAAATCAACCTGCTCGTCGGCACGCAGATGATTGCCAAAGGCCACGACATCCACGGTGTCACGCTGGTCGGCGTTGTGGGCTGCGACCACTCGCTCTCGATGCCGGATTTTCGCGCCGCCGAGCGGGTTTTTCAGCTGATGACCCAGGTCTCGGGCCGTGCCGGTCGTGGCGTGCTGCCGGGCCGCGTCGTCGTCCAAACCTATTATCCCGACCACTACGCAATCCTCGCCGCAGCCAAGCATGATTACGGCAGCTTTGTAGAGCGAGAGCTGAAATACCGCCGCTGGATGCACTATCCGCCGTTTGGGGTACTGGCCAATGTGCTGGTGCAGTCGGCCAAACTTGAGGAGGCAGTCAACTGGTCGGCGCTGCTGGGCAAGTGGTTTGAGAAAACCAAGCCAGAAGGCGTCCGCCTGCTCGGACCCTGCACCGCGCCCATCGCGCGCATCAAAGGCGTTTACCGCTTCCATCTAATCCTGAAGGCCGCCACCCGCCGCTCGCTGAATTCAGCCCTGCGCGGAATGCTCGTTCACGCAGAGTCCGCCGCGGTTCCCCGCCGAAATCTGGTAGTGGATGTAGATGCGCTGCGGTTGATGTAGATCCATCTTTCCGCGCGCGAGATACGAGAGATGTTGCGCTGTCTCTGCTAACAAAACAATTCGCCAACGATTGACGCGCGGACTCAGGGGTTGCGGATAGCATGAATATTTCGGAGGAAAGACAGGCATGAAGAATCAGGCAGAGATTCACGCCGGCGAGCAGAGGCAGGATTTGAGCGAAGCGATACGGCCGATGTACGCGCGCCATTCGCTGCTGGGGAGCGCGCCGCGCCATTCGGTTCCCGAGGAGGGGATGTCTCCCTCGACGGCCTATAACTTGATTCACGACGAGTTGATTCTGGATGGGAGCTCGCGCTTCAACCTCGCCACCTTCTGCTCGACGTGGATGGAGCCGGAGGCCCACCGGCTGATGGCCGAGACCTTCGACAAAAACATGATCGACAAGGACGAGTATCCGCAGACGGCAGAGCTGGAGATGCGTTGCGTACATATGCTGGCCGAATTGTGGAGAGCGCCAGAGCCGGAGAAGGCGATTGGGACATCGACGATTGGATCGAGCGAAGCCTGCATGTTAGGCGGCCTCGCGCTCAAGTGGCGCTGGCGCGAGAAAATGCGCGGACAGGGCAAGGCGACCGGCAAGCCCAACCTGGTGATGGGCAGCAATACGCAGGTCTGCTGGCATAAATTCTGCCGTTATTGGGATGTAGAGGCGCGCGAGGTTCCACTGGAAGGCAGCGAAACGGTGACCAACCCGGAGCGGGCAGCTGCGGCCTGCGATGAGAATACGATTGGCGTGGTCTCGGTGCTGGGCAGCACGTTTACAGGGGACTATGAGAATGTGAGCGCGCTGAGCACGGCGCTGGACTTACTCAAGGAGAAGACAGGCCTTGATATTCCGATTCATGTGGACGGGGCAAGCGGCGGTTTTGTTGCGCCGTTTCTGCAGCCGGAATTGGTATGGGATTTTCAGTTGGAGCGGGTGAAGTCGATTAATACCTCGGGACATAAGTACGGCCTGGTTTATCCGGGGGTGGGCTGGATTCTCTGGCGGGATAAGTCGGACTTACACCCTGACTTAGTTTTCAATGTGGATTATCTGGGCGGTGAGATGCCGACGCTGGCAATTAATTTTTCGCGCCCCGCCAGCCAGATCGTGGCGCAGTATTACAACCTGATCCGGCTGGGTAAGTCCGGGTATCGCGCGATTCACGGGGCCTGCCAGGAAGTCGCTGTTGAGCTGGCCAAGCAGATTGGCGAACTCGGCCCGTTTGAATTGCTCTCTACCGGACGAGATTTGCCGGTGCTGGCGTGGACTCTGAAAGAGCCGATGGGAAACTGGTCGCTGTACGATCTGTCTGACCGGCTGCGGGATCGCGGCTGGCAGGTGCCGACTTACCATATGCCGGCCAACCGCGAAGCGATGGTGATTCAGCGCGTTGTGGTGCGCAATGGGTTTACTCATGATCTGGCCGGGATGCTGCTGCGCGATATTCGCCGCCACCTGGATTGGTTTGCCGCGCAGCCGGGATTGAAGCCTGCGCTCGATGGGGCGGGATTCCATCACTAAGTTGCCTTGATGCGAAGAGGAACGACTCCCTGCTTGAAAACCTCTGGGATTTCCCATCTCTCGAAGAAAAGACGTAGGAAATCCCAGTAGCCTGGCAGATTATTCGGTTTTGCTCAGGGTTGTGTGCTTCTGCCCCTCCCTTGCTTCGAAGGAGCCGGAGGGTCAGGGTTCTCCTCCGCTTCAACTGCCGCTACAACCTGAGAGTCCGGGATGGTGAGGGTGTAAGTGGCGGTTGCCGGCCCGCTCGTCGCAGCTCCAGGTGCTATGGCAATTGCATTTACGGTGATGACCCCACTGGTTGACAGCGTGAAACTGCCAGTATATTGGGTCGATGCGGATGTCGGCATTGAACCGTCAGTCGTGTAGTAGACAACCGCACCCGTGGTTTGGTCGGTAATGGTGATAGTCTGCGCTGTCGTATAACTACCGCTTGCCGGCAAAATGGCTGGCGTGGCAGTGATGGGCATTGAAGCCAGGATCTGGCTCGCCACTGATCCACCTGGATATTGAAGATCGGCAACATCCAACTCGGCCGTGGCGCTGTTGAGAACGATGTAATCAAGCTGCCCTTTGATGAAGGGGCTTGCGGGGCGTGTTTCGTCGCTCAACGAAAACGGAATGCTGGGATTCGCGGCATTCAGCGTCGCCTCTAGGAATGGTTGGCCGCGATAGGTAATTATCGCGGAGAACGCCGGTTCCGGACTTGTAATCATCACAACGGAGAACACAAGGTCGGGATAATCCGGCGGAGACCAGTTAGGAACAAATGCAACGGAAGTTGGATTCAACACGCCTCCATTCGGATATTTGAGACCGGCGACATACAAAACTACCTTGCCCTCATCTGCAGAAACAACGGAGTTGAGTTTTCCCTGGACGGGTGAATTGGCGTTCCCGATAGAAATCTCCCTGCCCGCGGCAATGAGTGTCTTCTCCATGACCGGATGCCCTGCAAGGGTTATCGCTATAGAGAAAGCCGGCATCGGAGCCGTGGCAATCCAGACCGAGAACACCAGGTCCGCATTGCCCAGCGGAGACCAGATCACATCCGCTCGCAGATCTTTCTGCAGTTGCTCTTTGGACATATGTCGCCACTCTCTTTGAAGTTACGAGGGAGAATCGCGCGCCTCCCCCGCTTGGGGTAATTGTTTATCTCGCCTCCACACCGGCGACCGGAGAGTCCGGACGCAAACACAGGGCAAGGAAAACACGAAAAATAGAAGCAGTCCGCTCGCGCCAGTCCGCGCTATCTTTCGATCAGGTCGCGGATTGTTTGTTATATGCAGTCACCGCCTCGGCAATGTGGTCAACAATGCTCTTCTGCGAATCGGGGTTATATGTCACCGTAAAAGCATTCTTGATAGGATCCGGATCATTGACGAACGGGACGGTTTGCCCTCCCCAGGTGATATTTCCGTCCTTGCTTCCATTACTGAAAACCAGGCTGTAAGGCTTCTTTGTTGCAAAGTCGACAAAATGGTTCATATTTCCGTGCTTGAGTTTGAATGTTTGTGTTGCCATGGTTTCTCCTTTTTGAGATTCTGTTGCCCGCAGGCCCTCTGCGAGCAAGCAGAGCATGGAAGAAAATTTGCCGCAGACGCGCTCCGCGCGGCACGCATATCTTCTCCGAGTTATCGTGAACCGCCGCTACGTAAATGTGACAGTGTTGTCCGGACCGTTGGGTGCTGCGTAGTGGAATGTCGTACCACCACTGCAACTGACATATGCAACACTTCCTACTCCGACCGTGATTGGCACGTTCGGGTTCTGAGTCCGTATGACTGGCGGGTTGGGCGGGTTGTAGAGGCCTATCTGGTCGAATACCAGGTTGCTCAAGACAGTTGCTTCGCCTGCATCAATCGATGCCAGAATGTTTCCCCCAAGCATGAGAGCAACGCGGTAATTGCAGGTATTGCTGACAGGAATTTGTGTCAAGGTTACGGCCATAACTGATTCCTCCTCGTTGAGCGTGCTTCAAAAAAATAGGTTTGGCCTCCGGCCGGATACTTACGCCCGAGGCAGTTGATGTGTTAAACCTTCGCCGCGCCGGTTCTGCTGAAGCAGTTGATGAACGGTCCTTTTGCGCGAGCAGTTCCTGCTTTGCGCGCAAGAGGTTCTCTGCGCCGGCTGGACGTAGTGGTTTAAGCTCTTCGAGTTGGCTTCTCGCGGGAGTCCTCGGCCAACTATTCTGCTTTGCGGCCTATTGTTTCTTTGCAATCACGCGGGGGAGAACTGTGTGCCTCCCCCGTTCGGAATGAGTTTTCCGATTGCGTCTGGCGCTTGTCCGAGAAAACCAGGCATGAATCAACTCCGCCGCGTTCAGGGCAGGATTCATTTACGTCACCGTGATTGTGTAGCCCTTCCACATGGACCCGGTCACAGTGGCTATTTGACCTTCCAGAATCTCGGTCTCTGACAATTGAATTTCCTCGTCCACCAGGCGGCTGCCTTTGAAGACGAACTGCGAGACCACTGCGAGGTAGAGGCTGGCCCGGATATCTTCCATGCGGACCGCGCCCGGCCACAAGACCTGCGGAGCGTAGATATCGTCTCCGTCCTTGGTTAGATGTGTCCAAACGCCCGTACTGAAGTTGTTCTCGATCCGCACCTCGTTGAGAACCAGGCCTGTAAAAACCTGCGTAATACTCGCCGCGGTGGCTTGGCGATCCTGGGTATTGGAGCTGCTGACCAGGAACCGCGCTGTTGTCTCTCCAAATGGCAGGATGGCAGTGCGGTTTCCGGCGGTTGGATCCGTAGGGT
>Ga0181528_10002994_pt1 | contig 10393 bp, 8 predicted proteins | sample PEATcosm2014_Bin_47_FD_119742 | JGI IMG/M metagenome (GOLD analysis project Ga0181528, IMG submission 119742) | Peatland microbial communities from MTU Mesocosm Facility, Houghton, MI, USA - PEATcosm2014_Bin10_10_metaG | ecosystem: Environmental > Terrestrial > Soil > Wetlands > Peat | place... | reverse complement strand
CGACGAATTGTTGCGCGATCCGATTCCCGTCGAGAACGTGGATTATCTCCATATTGAATCCACCTACGCCGCGCGCCTGCACGAGCAGCGTCCGGACGCGGATGAACTGGTCAGCAAGCTCGTCGGCGAAACGCTCAAGCAGCGCGGCAAGATCATCATCCCGGCGTTTTCCGTCGGGCGCACGCAGCAGATTGTCTATGTGCTGCACGAGCTGACCTGCGCCGGCAAACTCCCACGCGTGCCGATTTTCGTGGACAGCCCGTTGAGCGTGAACGCGACGGACATTTACAAGAAACATCCCGAATCCTTGCGGCCCACCATCAACGACACGATGTGCAACAATGAAAATCCGTTCGGCATGAGCAATCTCACTTACATCAGCAACGTCGAGGCATCCAAACAGTTGAACGACCGGCACGAACCGATGATCATAATCAGCGCGTCCGGCATGTGCGAAGGCGGCCGCATCCGGCATCACCTGAAAAACAATCTCGGCGACGCGAACAATCTGGTGCTGTTCATCGGCTACTGCGCCGAAGGCACGCTCGGCAACATGATCACCGCCGGCAAAACGCCGGTGAACATTTTCGGCGAACCTTACGAGGTTCGCGCGAAAGTGGTTTCGCTCGACACCTATTCCGGCCACGCGGACAAAAATGAATTGAAGAGCTATGTCGAGAAGCTTTCCGGCGACATCAAAAAAATCATCTGCATTCACGGCGAAGAAATGCAATGCCTCGCCCATGCCGAAACTTTGCGCGCCATGAAACCGAAAGCCGAGGTCATCGTGCCGACATGCAAGCAGGCGGTGGAGATTTAGTTTGTCGTTGCTTCTAATTTTGCATCGTCTCGGCCGCGCCGCCGCGATAAACTGGAATCATGTTGTCGGAAAAACCGTGGCGGGCTGAAATGGTATTGCTGTTTGGTGCAGCGCAAATTGGCTGCCTGTGTCTCGGTGGCGGCACCGTCTGGCTGTTGCATAATTTCGGTGTCCATGGTTTCAGCCATGACGAAAGCTTCGGCAGCATACTTGCCGGCACGCTTTGCTTTCAAGGCGCATCGTGGCTGCTGATTCCATTTTTTTTGCGGCAGCATGGAACCGGCTGGGTCGCGGCCTTCGGTTTTCGCGGGCCAAAATTAAAGCGCGCCCTGCTCACGGCATTGGGGTTTATCGTGGTCGTGTTGCCGGTCGTTCTGCTGCTGCAATACACATCCATAAACGCACTGGAAGAATTCGGCTTCCCGTCCGACGACCAGGCCGCCGTAAAGCTGCTGACGGACGCGAGATCCGTGTGGACGGTTGTTTACCTCGGCGTGTTCGCGGTCGTGCTGGCGCCGGTGGCGGAGGAATTTATTTTTCGCGGAATGCTGTTTCCGTTTGTGAAACAGCTTGGATTTCCCAAGCTCGCGTGGTTCGGCGTGAGCTTTTTGTTCGCGCTGATCCACATGAACGCGCCGACGCTGGTGCCGCTGTTCGTGTTTGCGCTCGCGCTGACGTGGCTTTACGACCGGACGGATAATTTGCTCGCGCCGATCACCGCGCACGCGCTGTTCAACGCGGTCAATTACGCGGTGCTGCTCTGGCAAAATCGTCCCGCCCACGCATGAACGAATTCGAACTCATCGCCAAGTTGACGCGCACGCTGCCCACGAACGAATCCGTCGTGGCCGGCGCGGGCGACGATTGCGCCGTGCTGGATTTTGGCGTGGTGGACAAATTGATTTTGTTCAAAACCGACGCGGTGGTCGAAGGCTTTCATTTCACGCGCGAAACGCCGCCGGAAAAAATCGGCCGCAAGGCGCTCGCCCGCTGCTTGAGCGACATCGCCGCGATGGCCGGCACACCAACGGCTGCACTCGTGGCCATTGCGCTGCCGGAAAAATTTGATGCGGAATTCGTCGCCAAAATTTATGACGGGATAAACGCTCTGGCGCGCGAGCACGGCGTCGCAATTGTCGGCGGCGAGACAACGACGAATCCCGAATGCATGTTGATTTCCATTTCGCTGCTCGGCATCGTGCCGCGCGGAAAACAAATTTTGCGATCCGGCGCAAAACCCGGCGACGCGATTTTTGTGACCGACGAACTCGGCGGTTCGCTCGCGGAAAAGCATCTGGATTTCGTGCCGCGTCTGGCCGAGGCGCGCTGGCTGGCGGAGCACTTTACAATCCACGCCATGATTGATTTGAGCGACGGGCTGGCCGGAGATTTGCGGCATATTCTGAACGCGAGCGGCGTCGGCGCGGAGATTTTGAAATCCGCCGTGCCGGTTTCGCGCGCGGCAAAGTTGCTGGCAAAAACAAGTTCCTCGGCCAAACCCGCGTTCGCCGCCGCGCTGACGGACGGCGAGGATTTTGAATTATTATTCACGGTCGCCAGCAATCATGCGGTGAAGCTGCTGGACGGCTGGAAGAAGAAATTTCCGATGGTGAAATTAAGTTGCATCGGAAAAATTGTCGCGGGCGACGGTATTTTGATTCGTGACAAAAGCGGTTCGCACAAATTTAACGCGCATGGCTACGTCCACTTCGCCTGAGAAGATTTGCCGTAACACTGATTTAGCACCAAGATTACTCTATGAATTTTCGCTGGTTGAACGCATTGCTGTGGGGAAACTCCGTGGCCCTGGCCTGGATGTGGGGGCTGGGCCTGTTTTTCAGCGTGCAGATGACCTTCATGTTCGGCCTGCAGGGATTGCTGCTGTTCGCCATTCCGAATTCCGTGGGCCTGGCGCTGTTTGGTTATCTCACGCAAATCGTGGCCCGGAACCACGACGGCGGACGGGAATCGCTGGCGATTTTTTTTGACAAGTTCGCCAAGCCGTTCCGGCTGATTTTTTATCTCTACCAAATCCTGGCGCTCACGCTGACGGTGTTTGCGCTGGTGCGCTATTTGTTCGTGCCGCTGCAGCTCGCGTCGGGCGGCCTCTTCGTAATCTATTTGTGCCTGATCGTTTTTGTGATTCTCGCGGCCGGTTGCCTGTTCGGCGAAGAATTTGGAATCGAGAAAATCAAACACAGCCACGCGCTGCTGGGCCTATTGATGCTCGTCTGCATCGGCGTGATCCTATGCGGCCTGCAGCCGTTTCTGCCAACCGGCTTCACCTGGTCCGCGCCGTTTCCCAAGGAATGGACCGGCCCGACGATTTACGGTTATGCGATCCCGCTGTTCGTGGGATTGTTGGTGGGCCCGTGGCTGGACCTCCAACACTGGCAGCGCGCAATTCAGATTCACCGGGAGAATACGTCCATCCGACTGAGTTATTTTTTTGGCGGCGGCATCTTCTTCCTGCTGCTGCTGTTCCATGGCTGCCTCGCGTTGTGGGTGATGAACAGGGATGGCGCGCCGCTGTCCGCTGCCGTGGCGCTGGACGGTTTCAAGTATGCCCACGATTTGGTCACGCGCTATTTCATCAACAATTCAGCCACCACCAGTTGGATGCCGCTGGCCTATTTTTCGTTTCTTTCAATCTGCGTGCTGACCACGTTGGACAGCGGTTACATCGCGCTCAAATGGTTTCTGGGCAGCAATGTGGAAAAAAGCCAGAACATGCTCGTGTCGCTCGTCCCCAAACAGATGATCAGCTCGCCGATCCCGAGCTTCATGCTGGTCGGCGTCGCCACGTTGGTGGGGATCTGGGCCAAACTGGAGCTGGAATACTTCATGGTCGCCTACGCTTCGTTCTTCGTCGGCTATGCGGCGCTGGCGATGGCCCGTTGCTTTGTGCCCAATTCGCAGCAGCCGCTGCCGCAGATCCGCATGTTCTCCATGGCCAGCATGTCCATCGTAATTTTTGCCTTCGGTTATCTGAACAGCCAGACGCCGCTGCTTTTGTTGGGTTCGCTGATGCCGCTGATTTATGGTATCTGGCTCGTGTTCAACACCGACCTCCTGCGCGTGGCCACGGAAAAGGCCGGAGAAGTCATTGAGGCCGCTGCGGAGATTCCAGCCATCCGCGCCATGGCCCGCGCGACCACGGTGGTGACGGGTTCGGATGTCAAAGCCCCGCAAGACACCCACGCCCTCGCCGGCCATTTCGAGGGCAAGTGGTTCGTCTATTCGATGATTGCAACCTACGCCGACACCAATTCCGTCGGCAACGTCTATTTCGGCATGTATCCGATGTTCGTGGGCAAGACGCGCGAGCTATTCTTCAACGCGACGATGCCGGATTTCGATCTGAAAACGACGAAGTTCTACATCCTGACGCGGACCTTTGAGCACAAGTTCGTGCGCGAGGCCCGCGAGTTTGAAACCATCACCGTGAAAATTCGCATCGCAGAATACAACCGCAAGTTCTGCACGCTGGAACATCAAATCTTCAATTCCGACCATTTGCTGCTGGGCAAGGGCAGGCAAAGCCTGTTGTTCGTTTCGTCCAAAGATTTCAGCCTGCTGGACATTCCGCCGGAAGTTTATACCTCATTCATCCGTTACGCGTGAATCCATGGAATTGATTTCGCATAGTCCGGCGGAGACGGAAGCACTCGGCGAAAAATTTGGCCGCGCGGCGAAACACGGATTTGTCTTCGCGCTGTCCGGTGATTTGGGCGCGGGCAAAACGCAGCTCGTGAAAGGCCTCGCGCGCGGGCTAGGAATTTCCATTCGCGTGCATTCGCCAACGTTCACGCTGGTGAACGAATACGGCGGCGGGCGGCTGAAATTGTTTCATCTCGATCTCTACCGGCTGGAAACACCGGCGCAGATTTTGTCGGCGGGCATCGAAGATTTTTTGTCGCCGGACGGCGTGAGCGTGATTGAATGGGCGGAAAGAATTGCGAATTGCGAATTGCGAATTGCGAATTGGCGGCGGGTGCAAATTGAAATTGTGAACGACACCGAACGGAAAATTATTTATGACGATTTTGGCGCTTGAATTTTCCTCGGCGCAACGAAGCGTGGCGCTCGCGCGCAGCGGGCGCGTGCTGGCCGAAGCTTCCGAAACCGGCGGGCGCGAGACTCACGCGTTTGGCATGATCGAAAAAGTCATGGCGTCGGCAAACATCGGACGCGCAGAAATCGAATGCCTCGCGCTTGGACTTGGGCCGGGTTCCTACACCGGCATCCGCGTGTCGCTTTCCATCGCGCAAGGCTGGCAACTGGCGACCGGCGTGAAACTGCTCGGCATCGGCAGCGCGGATTGTCTGGCGGCGCAGGCGCAGGCGGAAAAAATCTTCACCCGCGTGAACGTGGTGATTGACGCGCAGCGCGGCGAATTTTATCTGGCGACTTTTGAAGTTTCTGCGGACGGTGCGAGAGAAATTGTGCCGCTAAAAATCGTGTCGACGTCCGAAATTAAATCACTCGCCGCCGCCGGTGAAATTCTAGTCGGCCCGGAGGCGACGAGCCAGTTTCCGTCGGGGAAAGTTATATTTCCGCAAGCGGCGATGCTGGCAACGCTGGCCGCGCAACGCACCGATTTCATGGCCGGTGAAAAGCTGGAACCAATTTATTTGCGCGAGACGAATTTTGTGAAGGCACCGCCGGCGCGGACGATGGCTGCTTGAGCTTTGGCCATGCATCCCTAAACTGGCCGCGTGAAAGCCGCTGTTCTCCACGGAAAAGAAGATGTGCGCGTCGAGGAAATCGTGCCGCACCCACTTCAAGCGGGTGAAGTCCGCCTCCGCATCGAGGCCGCGCTCACCTGCGGCACCGACCTGAAAGTTTTCAAGCGCGGCTATCACGCGAAGATGATCGTGCCGCCCGCCGTTTTCGGCCACGAACTCGCCGGCGTCATTTCGGAACTGGGATCTGGCGTCTTTGATTCGGATTGGGAAATCGGCGACCGCGTCGTCGTCGCCAATTCCGCGCCGTGCGGCGGCTGTTTCTTCTGCAAAAATTATCAGGAAAATCTTTGCGAGGATTTACTGTTCCTCAACGGCGCTTACGCGGAATCCATCGTCATCCCTGCGCGGCTGGTCCAAAAAAATCTGCTCCGGCTCAAACCGGAAACGGATTTTCGTGATGCCGCGTTGACCGAGCCGCTGGCGTGCGTCGTGCAGGGCGTCGAGGATTTGAAGCTCCGTGGCGGACAAAATGTTCTGGTGCTCGGCGCGGGGCCGATTGGCCTGATGTTTGTCGCGCTGGCGAAACACCTCGGGTGTCATGTCACGGTGGCCGGACGCCGTGCCGCGCGGCTGGCGGCGGCAAAAAATCTGGGCGCGGCGCAGGTCATTGACATCGGCGACGGCAACGATTTGGTTTCAAAAGTCCGCATGGCAGGCGAATCAAATTTCGACGCGGCGATTGAAGCCGTTGGCCAGCCCGAAACCTGGGAAGCCGCCGTGCAACTCGTGCGCAAGGGCGGCGCGGTGAATTTTTTCGGCGGCTGCCCGTCCGGCACGAGCATCACGCTCGACGCGACGCTCATCCATTATTCCAACCTCACGCTGCTGGCGAGTTTTCACCACACGCCGCGCACCATCCGGCGCGCGCTGGAGTTCATCGAGGCGGGCGTGATCCGCTCAGCGGATTTTGTGGACGGCGAATGTCCGCTGAGCAGGCTGCCGGAATTATTCAAGTCAATGGCTGCCGGCAATCACGCTGTCAAAACCTTGATCCGCGTCCACGAATAATTTTACGGCTTCACAAAGTTTTCCACGTCCGCCTGCATTTTCTGCAAGTCCGGGAGATTGATATACATCATGTGGCCGGCATCGAATTGCGCGTAGGTGATATTCGTGCGGTAGGCAGGATCCAGCGCCATGTGGTCGAGCGCGTAATGCACGGTGTCAATCGGGCAGACAAGATCGCACCGGCCGCCGAGCACGAGGATTTTCATGTAGGGATTCTGGTTCATCGTGGCCGCGAGCTTGTCGCCTGCGCTGGCGTAGCTGTTGCGGACGCCATAATTCCACGGCTGGACGCCGGCGATGATTTCGTAGGGCAGGTCATCTTCAAATTTCAATTCGCTGCGGACATAATTGTTGATCGCCGCCGCAAACGGTCCATGCACCGCCGCGTCGGACGGGTCAAAATCGGGAGTCGGCGACGCGGCATCATCATCGCGCCCGGTGATGCGCGCGTCGTAGGCGCCAAGAATCAAGCCTTCGTCATGGAGCAGTTGTTTGCGGAAAACACCGCTGTCAACGCGAAGATTATTGTCCTCGACGACCTGCGGTTTCAAGCCGGTCAGCCGCACAAGCTCGGCGGCGATTTTTTTATGTTCGTCGGCGGAAAGCGCGTCGCCTTCCTGCAAAGCCGCGGCATAGTCGCCTCTGGCAAAGGCACGGGATTCGGCGAGCGCCTTCGGCAGATCGTTCTGCAAATCATCCGGCAATTTTTTATGGAAGTGCGCCGCCGCCGTGTAAGCCGGCAGAATCAGCGGATACGGCAGATCGTTGCCGGCGTTGTCCCAAATGGTTGCAAAATCCAGAACGCCGGAGACAAGAATCAGTCCGTTCAAATACATTCCGTAACGGTCGCGTAAATGGTCGGCCAGACCGGCGGCTCGGAAGACGCCGTAACTTTCGCCGCACAGAAATTTCGGCGAAAGCCAGCGTTCGTGGCGTGTCGTCCAGAGCCGGATGAATTCGCCGACGGAATCCAAATCCGCCTTGTCGCCAAAAAAGGCGTCGTCCTTTTCGTCCTTCGCCGCGCGGCTGAAACCGGTCGCCACCGGGTCAATGAAAACCAGGTCGCTCGCGCCGAGAATGGAATAATCATTGTCCACCAATCCAAACGGCGGCGGCGGCAGCGTGCCGTCGGGATTCATCTTTACGCGGCGCGGGCCGAGCGCGCCGAGATGCAGCCAGACGGATGACGAGCCGGGGCCGCCGTTGAAACAAAACGTGACGGGCCGAGCGGCGGTATTTGTTTCGCCGAGGCGCGTGTAGGCGATGTAAAAAACTGAGGCGCTCGTGGTGCCGTCAGGTTTCAGGATCGGCAACATGCCGGTTTCCGCGAAATATTTCACGCGCTGGCCGGCGATGGTGACGGTGTTGGTGGTGAAGACCGGTTTGTGGGTCGCGTCGGGAATCGCCGCCGCTTCATTTTTCCCTGCCGGCGCGTTGGTGGCGGGCGAATTGGTAGGCGCGACCTCCGCCGCACGCAGGGCGGTGGCGGTGGCCAGCAACAAAATCCAGAGGATGCTTTTCATAATTCAATTGTCCGTGAAATCCGCATGACGATAGCCCGTTTGCATTTGTGCGACCAGAAATTTTGTGCGCGGCCTCCGGTTGTCAGCAAGTTGTGAATAACTTTCACAAAATATAGTTAGACATATTAATCAACTATTGTTAGAAACGCTTCTGTAAAAATGACTCGCTGGCCGGCCTCTTCACGCCAGGCGAGCCGCTGTGCAAAATTAATTGGGGAAAATTATGAGCCTTCGCGGTTTGATCGGATTCGTCGGGGTTGTCGGTTCGGTGACAGTATTCGTTGCTTCAGCCGCAGCGCAGGTCACGCTGACCGGAACCAATTACACGCAAAATTTCAACTCGATCAGCAACGGCCTGCCGCCGGGCTGGTCGGTGCGGACCAACGCGACCGCGACCGGTCTTGGCGAGCCCGCGCCATTCCCGACTGTCGTCAAAACATGGGGCGACACCACCGGTGAATTTGGCAACTGTGCCGCCGCCGTGAGCAATACCGGGACGAATTTCAACGGCACGGAGAGCACCACCATCCAGGGCAATTGCACCAATCGAAGCCTCGCCGTCCGCCAAACCGGCGCGTTTGGCGATCCCGGCGCGGCGTTTGTCTTTCAAATCGCCAACACCACCGGTTTCAGCAACCTCACCTTCAGTGTGGATTTAAGTTTGTTGCACTCGAACAACTATTCCACGACGTGGACGATTGATTACGCCGTTGGCGATTCGCCGACATCCTTCACGTTGCTGGGAACCAACTCCGATCCGGGAAGCTTCAGCAGCACCAACCGGACTTTCACGCTGGGAACCGACTCGGACAATCAGTCCGACAATGTCTGGATTCGCATCGTGGCCTTGCGTGCCGCCACCGGCAGCGGCAGCCGCGATACGTTTGGCATTGATAATTTTTCGCTTTCCTGGACGACCAACAATCCAACGGTCGTCACACCAGTGATACCCGCGATTGCCGCCATCGCCATGAACGGCGGGAATGTCCAGATTGATTTCAATGCTGGAAGCGACGATGTCCCATCGGATTTTTTGGTGGTGAGTTCGGCGGAAATCGCCGGCAATTACACCGATGCCGGAGCCGTTATCACGTCACTGGGTTCGGAATCGTTCCGGGCTACCTGCCCCGCCAGCGGGCCGCAGCAATTTTACCGGATCGAACGGCCGTGATGATTGAAATCGTCCAGCTCAGTGCCATCAAACTGCCGCCGCAATCGCGTCGCCCATCTGCGTGGTGCCAACGCGCTTCGCCGTCATCTCAATCGGATTATAGATGTCGCCCGTGCGGTTGCCTGCGTTAATAGCTGCGGCAACCGCCGCTTCAATCGCCGCCGCCGCGTCGTTCTGGCCGAAGCTGTGCCGCAGCATCAGCGCGCTGGACAAAATCTGCGCGATGGGATTCGCCAGATTTTTTCCGGCGATGTCCGGCGCAGTGCCGCCGGCGGGTTCGTAAAAACCAAATGTTTGATTTCCGTTTGTCGCGCCCAGGCTCGCGCTGGGCAACATGCCCAGCGAACCGCCCAGCGCCGCCGCTTCGTCGCTCAAGATGTCGCCAAACATATTTTCGCAGAGCATCACGTCGAACTGCGTCGGTTTGAGCATCAGTTGCATCGCGCCGTTGTCCACGAACATGTGGTCGAGCGCCACGTCGGGATAATTTTTGCCGACGCGCGTGACGACCTCGCGCCAGAGGATGCCGTTTTCCAGCACGTTCGCCTTGTCAATGCTCGTCAATTTCTTCCGACGCAACTGCGCGGCCTTGAAAGCGACGTGCGCGATGCGTTCGATCTCCGGCGTGGTGTAAACCATCGTGTCAATTGCGCGGAAATTGCCGCCGCCCAAGTCCTCCGTCTTCTTCGGCTGGCCGAAATACATGCCGCCCGTCAGTTCGCGCACGACCAAAATATCAATGCCGTCGCCCTGCCGTTCCTTCGCCAGCGGACACGCGTGCGCCAAAACTTTCGGCAGCTTCACCGGACGCAAATTCGCAAAAAGTCCGAACTCCTTGCGCAGGCGAAGCAGCGCGGCGCGTTCAGGACGTTCCTCTTTGGGAATTGTCGGATCGCGATCCGGCAGGCCGACGGAGCCGAACAAAATGGAATGTGAATTTTTGCAGAGCGCGAGTGTGGCGTCCGGCAAGGCTTTTCCCGCCGCGTCAATGCTCGCCCAGCCGACGGGTGCTTCGGTGATGTTGAGCTGGAAGCCGAATTTCTTCTCGGTGACGCGTAAAACCTTGATGGCTTCGCGCATGACTTCGTTGCCGATGCCGTCGCCGGCGAGCGCTGGGATGTTG
>Ga0181528_10002993_pt1 | contig 10394 bp, 8 predicted proteins | sample PEATcosm2014_Bin_47_FD_119742 | JGI IMG/M metagenome (GOLD analysis project Ga0181528, IMG submission 119742) | Peatland microbial communities from MTU Mesocosm Facility, Houghton, MI, USA - PEATcosm2014_Bin10_10_metaG | ecosystem: Environmental > Terrestrial > Soil > Wetlands > Peat | place... | reverse complement strand
CTTCCTGAGGCAAGAGATCGAGCATCTCGACGATTTCATCCGGAAAACTGAGGCAGTCATGACTGGCCTTTTCAAGTGATTCCAGCACAATCTTTGTAAGGCCATCGCGTTCCGCCAATTGGCGAAGATCGTATAAGGGTGAAGTTGCGACCTTGATCTGTTCAATCCAAATGACATCGTCGCCGAAATCCTGCGCCATCGCCTGCACCTCAGCCCTCAATCGAGGCGCGTCTCGATGCAGTCCGCCGTGTAGCGGACTTACGCCGGTCAGAATAATTCTAATCGCGGCCAATCGGCCCTCGGCCGTCTGTACCGCATCGGCCAGTGCCAGACGAATGCGATGATGCAATTCGGTTTCCTGGTCCACTCCGTTCAGATCCACCGTTACTAACTGCCATCGCACGACATCCAGAACACGAAATTCCACGTTTTCAACTTCGAGAGAATCATTCACAGTGAAGAGTCGGCAACCGCGGGGGCCTGACTCACGAATATGCCGACCCTGGCAGTTGCCTGCGAACACAATCCACGGGTCTTTGCTGATCACTTCAGGTTGATGAATGTGTCCAAGCGCCCAGTAACCGTAATCCTTGCTCTGAAGATCCTGCACAGAGCAGGGCGCGTAAGGGTCGTGACCAAGAAGCCCAGTAAGGCTTGTGTGAAGCAAACCTACGTTGAACTTGCCAGGTATGGCTGGTGGGTATTCCTGAGACAAGTTTTCGGGCACGGCACGATTGGGGAAGCCGCGACCATGAATCACAGCGGGGATGCCGGGAACGTCTAAGGATTCCACGATTCGTGTGGAAAACACCCGTACGTTGCCGGGCGGCGTGAGCTTCTTCGAAATCACGGACGCCGCATCATGATTCCCAGCAATTAAATAGACTGGAATATCACTGGCTTTCAGTCGAACCATTTGATTCCGGAAGAACAAACCAGTGCTGTAATCCTTCCAATCGCCATCGTAGAGGTCGCCAGCGATGAGGACAAAATCGACCTGCTCTTCGAGAGCAAGGTTCACCAGATTCTCGAAAGCTCTCCGGGTCGCACCGCGGAGCACATCAGACGGTGCGCCCTCATACGCTTCCAGGCCTTTGAGCGGACTGTCTAAATGGGGATCGGCGGCGTGAATGAATCGAAACACTGGTAAGTCCTTTATCAGTTCAACGTGTGAGTCGCAAATTGCGCAGGAAAATACCGGCAGATGCGATGCAATACATGGCATCTGAGCATTACTCGCCTCGTTCGGTTTGTTCAGCGCGGTGCATTACGATAGAGCGCCAGAACCGGGATATCCAACGTGGGATCCATGAGCGTCCGCGCGTGGTTTTCTCAGTGAATGGTTTCGGCGCTGGAACTGGCGTTATCGCTTCGGTCGAAGTCGGTGTACCGTAGTAGCGATGCTTTGCAGCGTGGTCCCTTCGACGCTCTGCTTCGACTTGACCTTCCGACCAGGGCATCTGACCAAGAACTCGACTTCGATCGATGACGTAGTGTGATCGACAGGGTAAATTCCAATTGCCGATGGAGGGCCACAACGAGATGGTCTCTCCATCAAACGTCATTTTCCAGTCCGTCGGAGTAAACGGAGTCACCACTTCCATACCACAGCCGCAGCAGCAACTGTGTGCGGCGGTGCCGTATTCCATGGAAACATAGAGCACGCCAGGTTCGATTATCTCGGGAATGTGCTTCACAAATCTGTGTTCCAGGAGAGTGCGTTGGTTCATGCTTTCTCACCATTGAGCAGCATGTTGCCGTCGGTCGTGTAGGTGCAGTGATGCTCCTGTTCAAGATCACGGTAAAAGCCCCGCAGTTTTTTCCATTTAATCACAGCCAAAACCGCATTCAGTGCATTGAGATCGGCAACCTGAATGTTCGACGAATAGAGATCATCTTTTCCGCCACCGGTGAAAGAGACAAGATTTTGCAAATGAGCTCGTTTTTCAGGCGTACTTGTCGTTGTGCGAAGGATGCCGCCTAAAGAGCCCTCATCAAGTTCCAATCCCATACCCACATCAATGAAGGCGACGTTCAGTGCTTCCAGCTTTTCGACGATAAGGCGTTTGAGGTCGCCAGCGTCCGACGACACGAAAGCGAAGGTAATTCCGTCCAGTAACTGAAGGTTGTCATGCGTCAGAAACGTTGGAGTTGCGGTAATTCCCCGATGCATCTTTGCGTAAATATTCTTCAGGTATTCGACTTTTGTGGGCACTTCGCGCAACTGGTCGATGGATGGAGCACCCGGAGCTCGGAACGCATTATGTTGAAGGAACTCGTCACCGTCATACAAACGGATTTCTCGAACCGGGGTTTTGGCTACAAAGTCCAGGATGTACGCTCCACTTCCGCCGAGGCCAATAATGGCTATCTTTTCATTCGCCAATCGCTCGCTCAGCGCGCCGATGTTGGCGCGATCCGACGCGGTGTCGATGTAATTGAATACATCGTCGTCGCCGTCTTCCGGCGTGCGAAACGTGCGTGCGCTCGCATCGGGCTTTAAAGTCGTCGCAGGGCCTCCAATGATGGCCGCATAGGTCGTCATTTTTTCGTAATAGTCGCTGTAACCGGCGTCCGGTTTGCTCGAAAAATCATGCTGCGCGGTGATTCCATGACCCAAATTAAAATTGCGACTTGAATGAAAAATCTGGCTTAACCTCGTGCCGTCAGCATGGCACGGGTAATCACCGTCAAAATAGACGATGTGGGTATCTGGCTTTTGGGTCACATCTCCAGCCAAATTCAGGCTGGAGATGAGCGTTCCCATTTTCACTTGCCTCTCAGCGTTGACGTAGGGTACGTCGCGCATCACAAGGAAACCACCTTTGATTTGTACGAAGTAGCCCTCGTCACGAAGGCGCTTCAGGTCTGGACTAAGATTGAACGGTGCGTGTGACATTGAAAATCGTCCCTTCCTTCTTGACCCGAACAACTCCCGCAGGGCCCAATTCGCCAGAGTGAGGCTTCGAGGCGGCATCACGGAACGTCATGGAAAAAATCACATTTGCTTGGTGCGAACCAGGAAAGGCCAGCGCCACGACTTGCTCAAACGTCACGTCGTGTTCAGTAACATGTTTTTGCCGTGAATTGACGATGATTTCGAATGTCAGTGGTCGTTTCGGACCCGTAATGAACCGCTCAATACCTGGTGCAGAGAGGTCAACGAGTTCATGCGGTTCGATTAATCGACGTTCGCCGCCACTCGCAACTAAGTAGACCGCATGGTCGCCTGGTGCGTTTGACAACTTATGGAGCGCAGCGCCGCTGATAACCGCTTTCCCCCATTTGAGCTGGTCATCGTTCAGCGTCAGCTTGAACTCGCGGTCGGTCCGAAACGTAATGAAACGTGCAGCTCGGCGCTCGCGGAGGTCGAACTGTTCTTCAAGGAGAAGGTCTTCAATGTCACCCGTCTGAAGGATGGCGAAAAGGCTGTACCCATCGCTGGGATCGAGTCCCGCTTCGGAAAGAATCTGCCGCCCCGAGGGCATGGGGTCCGATAGTATGACACTTCGGAAATTGAGACTTTCATCACTGATTTCAATATGGTACGAACGAGCGGCACGCACTGGCCGTCCCTCTCGTACCGCAACTCCAATATCTTCGACATTTTCCAGCCCTGATTCTGCTTGATCGTTCATTTGATTGGTCCTTGAGATTTTGTCCGACGCCCCATGCGTCGAATCTGTAGGACTAATCGCTGCCGCCAAGCAGGACCGGTAAAATTATTCCGAGAATTTTTTCCGCAGAGGCCCAGAAGGCAGACTTCCGCAGACAAAAAACGCGGGACAGCGTGGGCAGGTGATGCTTTCTTTCAGTGGGAACACACCAGCTTTAACTGCAGCCACCATTCTTGAAATCGACTCTTTGCGATTGTTGAGGACACGATCGGTCATATCGACTGGCGTCACGGCTTCATCGCTCAAGTGCACAAGTTGCACCGTGCAGCCGGGAGAATGAGAATTAGCGGCGATGTGAAATGCGGCCGCAGCGAGGTTTTCGTCGTCTTTCGATCTTTTGTGCCCGGTCATAACTCGACGCATATGGATTTTGCCGGTAGCATCCGCGAGCACTTGGTCCGGGGTGACAATGATTTCCCCGCCCGAGATTGGCAGACGCAACGCCGGCGCTGGCAGAACCCTCATAGAAGAAGCAGAATCGATATAAAATCGAATCAGCTGCCAGGCGATGCGTTTGTATTCGTCGCTGTACCCATGATCGATGGGGCCGTCGCTTTCCCAGGCGGCTGTAAGTCTTTCCTCAATCTCTTTTTCGGGAACCAGTGTGTTCAATCGCTGCGATAATTCATCGACCAGATGCTGGACGACGACGTGAAGTTTCATAAAAGCCGACTCTGTCCGACGTCCGCCAATTTCAAGAACGTGGGTGTATAGAAACCGTCTCGGACAACGCTCATAAAGAGCCAATTGGTGATCGGAGAGGGTGAACGAGCCATCGATTGTTAGAGGAACGGGAATGTTGTCCTCGGATGACGGAAGATTCGCCGATGGAACGACCTGGCGATGACGTGAGTTCCCGCCGAGTCGGTCAATAAAGGAAGACCTTGGGCGGGACCGACCGTTGGACGATGTTGTGGGGTAGTACAGAAAAAGTCGATCCCGCGCCCGCGAAAGTGCGACGAAGAATAAACATTCTTGTTCCTCGATCAGCCCCTCTCTCGATGCGTCGGCTCCGGAACCTGAAGCACCTTCGATTAGTCCGTCAGGTGGAGTTATCCCTCTTGCCAACGAAACATTTGGGGAGCGCGGGATACTGGCGGCTGTGAGCCCAGGAATGTGTACGGCTGAGAATTCGAGTCCTTTACTTCCGTGCATGGTCATGAGCCGAACGGCATCTATGCTTTGCGCGGCCACCGGAAGCTGCCGAAGATCTCGTTCGTCAGCATGCAGCACCAGGCGTCGGATTCGTTCAAGTACCCGTACGATGCGTAAACCCTTTCCAGGCGGTTGATTTCGGAGAAAGTTCAGAAACTGCCATATCGCAATCCCCCGCGATCGTGCCCGAATATCAGAACTTGAGGCGATCTCGGCAGCGATTCTGCTCCGATCAAGCAAGACGCTTGAAAGCAACGTCCAGGGGTCAACGATCGGCTCAAAACCTTCCAGCATTTCGCCGATGCGTTTCAGTCCTTCGATTCCGTCATTCGTTAGTCCTTGGATTGACTCAAGTTGCTTCGCCCATTGGAGCGGTTCAGTTTGATGTTCCTTTAAGTAGGATAAGACGCGGGCGATATCCGACAATTTAACCGCATACTGTGGCATTGCCGCGATCCGGAGTAGCCCCATCGCGCGACGGTCGACCACCAGGGAAAGCAGGCAAAGAAGATCTTTGATTTCATTTCGCTCGAACAGGCTTCCAAGATAAAGGACTGGGATCCCCAATCGTTCAAGCCCCTCGGCAAATCGGCCGAGTCGCTCATTTCCGGAGCAGAGAATCGCCTGATCGCGATAATTGTGGCCCGCACGGCACATCTGTTGAATTGATTCCGCCGCAGCGGCAATTTCTTCTTCATCCGTGCCAACTGAGATGTGTTCCGGAGAATGTCCCGATAGTCCTCGTTCAGCATCCAACACAATGTCTGATCCATTCACGACTCGCATTCCGGTAGCGAACTGAATGAACACATCTCTGATTTCCGTGACGCTGCGGTAATTGACAGTGAGTCGACCACGCTCGCCACCAGCGAAGTCATCATGACCAAATCGAGTCATATTGAAGGAGGATGCGCCACGAAAGCGGTAGATTGATTGTTTCGCATCACCGACAGCCCATAGATTCTCGCCGTTGCGAGTCAGTGCTTTTAACAACCGGACGCTGCTGCGATTTACGTCTTGAAATTCATCGACCAGAACATGTTCATAAACCGAGGTTAAATGGTCCCGAACATCTGAGAAGGCTTCACATAACCGGACAGGCATGGCGACCAAATCACCGAAATCAACGCATCCGTTAGCGAGCTTTATTCGCTCGTATGCAGCAAACACGGTGGCGACTTCCAGACTGCGTTCCGCCGCTACGACTTCCTCTGTCGTGGCAGCTGACTTTCGCATCGCTTCGGCCAATGTCCGATACTTTGCTGCATCCACGACCTCATCTTTGGAACGTGAGATCGCGTTGAGAATCATTCCTAGCGGCTGAGACGGATCCCAGAGATTCTTGAAATGAACCAGGTCAAGTCTCGGGTACTCGTTCTCCAGCAGTTCAATTGCATCGGTTCGATCAATTAAACGTGGTTCAGTGGGCAAACCCAGACGATCATGAAATCGTCGTATGAGGTCGAGCCCGAACGCATGAAACGTCCCAATCCATATTCCTGTTGCTGCCTCAGGACGGTGGAGCGCGATACGCTCCGACAACTCTCCAGCCGCTTTATTGGAAAAGGTCAGTACGATAATACTGCTGGGATTTACACCGCCGTCCAGCAGATCGTTCACACGACCCACGAGTGTCTGCGTTTTTCCGGTACCGGGGCCAGCCTCGAGTAAGAATGGCTTTCCTCGATGTTTGACGGCTTTCATCTGATCTGGATGCAAGGGCTTTGTAGAAACACTTTTCGGCGGAGGAAGCGTGAGTTGCGGCAAAAGCAGGGAATCGAAAAGCTGCTGAGCGACGGCGTCTCGCGGAGCTTTGCATTTTTGTGAAATGGCCGTCGCCGAGTCTCCGTCCTCAAGATGCATACGGCGTACCCAGGTTCTCGGGAGCAGGAATTCGCGAGCAAAGAGATCCATTTGGACTTCACGACGTTGGCGGCGGCTGTAGTCTGCAACGCGATCGACTCCCACGGGTACAGCCTCGGAGATGCGTAATGGGTCTGCCGTAATGGTTGTCGAAAACTCTTCTTGGCCACCAAACTCGACATGTCCGATTTCGTGAGCCACCAGAAAGGCGTGAATGAAATCATCGCCCACGTCTTCGTGCAGAATGAGAAGCGCGTCAGGATCGTAAACGGCTCGTCCCCCATGGAGTCGAACGTCACCAGGCGGCAGTCTTTCAACGACCAAGTTTCGCCTATCCGCTTCAGCACAGGCAAATAAATAGGGCTCGCACGGATTTTTGCCGACGGCAACAGCGGATGCGTGAAGTCGCTCGGCAGTCTGCCTGGTCACCTCATTTGCGTCCATCTGAATGCAAGTCCTCCAGCAGAACTCTTCGCTCCTCATCTGTCATTTGAGTACTCTCAACAAGTTTCTCGAAACTGATCTGACCTTGCTGGGATGGTTTCTTGTCCGCTTTGAATTGGGCAGTTCTGATGATCCCTGGAGAGAGTGAAAAATATTCTCGTACTGCTTGAATCGTAGATTCAGTTGATTCGGCAAACCGCCGAATAAATTGATCTGGAATCGAAAGCGGATCGACGAGTCTATCTCGTAAGGCTGCGAGAAATGAACGGGGTGTTTTTAATGACGTCGCAAGGTCAGCAAAGGCTTGACCCTTAAACCTTGCGAAAAGATCCCCGCTGTGGGCTAGATTTGCCTTTCCAGGCTCGCATGCGACAAACTGTTGCCAAGCTTCTTTCCATTCCGCTTCAGGTTTTGAGGTAGCCTTGACGTGTTCGCGTGTCTCAGTGATTCGCAATTCATATGATAAATCGACCAGCTCCTCCGCCAGTTCAGGATATTGTCGCAGATAGTGTTCTAGAGTTGCCTGGTCGTGGTTTGGCTCAACGGCGAACGCATAGAGTATTGCCTCTCGATCTTTTGGCTCGTTCACGTGAGTTCCTCCTCTTTCAGTGCTTTTTGAATCGTCGCGATTGCACGATCGCGACGATTACGCACAGTTTTCTCGGCGCAGCCCAGAACTTTAACGATTGTGAGGATTTTTTCGTCATTCGAGTCAATCGGCACTCCCTTTAGGATCAGTTCTATCACCTGTCGTTCCTTGGGTCGCAAAGTGTTAATCGCCGCGTAAACTCGAGACCGGTAAAAAATATTATTTTCATTTTCACCAGGAGGTTCCCTCAGTCGCGAAAGAGTCTCTTCCACTTCGTTGGACTGAGTTGATACGTCGCCTTCATCATCTAAGGACTGACGCCGCGACTCATACGGAACGACTTTCCGTCTGGCTGACATACGGAGCTTGGCGATTGCTGAGTTAAATCGAATTTCGTAGAAGTCCAACCGTTCATCGTATTCATTCCGATCGGTGCAAAGCAGCTGCAGGAAATCGTGAAGTACAAGTTCCTGTATCTCTGACTCAGACGATTTCGTACCGGGCTCTGATAGCCCCGCTACGTTCCGTAGAAAGACCGGAACGGTTCGAAGTACACGGTTCCTCAGAATGACAAACAATTCCCGAAAGGGCTCGGTGTCTCCGAAGCACTTGGACTGCCGTACAAAATGGACAACGCATTCAGACGGCACGTAATCGGGATCCTCCGGATCATCAATGCGAGCCCGTCGAGCCACCTCTTCGATCGGTGCCTCATACAACGATTTCAGCGATTCCTCAATTGGCGGAGGACGGAAGTATAACGTTCCATCCGTGCCTTTCTTTTTTCGAAGAGGGGCAATCAAGGCAGGCACTCCTTCGAGGGATATTTTTCCGGTTATTGCTGAGATCGGATGTTCGTCGTCGTACTCACTATAGTGATTGCTGGCTGGAATCCGAAGTGGCGCGAGACATCATGCGTGACGGATATTCAGTGCACACTTGTCACCTCGGCTCGCCGTTCGCCGCACCTGAAAGGAGCAGGCGTAAAACCGCGCCATTCGTTTGCTCGGCCACCAAGCACTTGTCCATCGCCGGAAGCTAAAGCTGGCCAGCGAACTTTGCAGAGTTTCCTGCGCCCGATAGACTTCGAAAGAAATGCAGGTTTGAGCATCTCAATCTGAACCGAGGTGCGGAGGACTCTCTGACAAGGCCAAAGATTAACTTTCCGATCTGGCCTGACTAATTATAGAGTTGTGAAAATGGCCGATTCACGTGTTGGCGAGGTGCTGTTCGACAGGTTTGCAAAGCTGCATCACGCAATAAATCTCCGAGATTTTGAGGCGTATTGTAAGCGGCGAGCAGTCTTGTCACGGAGCGAATTGACGAGAACCACGTCAGAGTATACGGCCTTCTACACCGATGATTCCGACAAGGAGCTCGGGCTTTGGGAACGAGTGTTCGGTAATCTTCAGGACTTCGGCGCACTTTTCTGGGTTGCGAATGCCTGCACCCCGAATGCATATGGACCAATCACATTAATCTTCACACGTGACGTTTGGTCGCAAGTGGCCGATATCGGGGTATCTCGCAGGGGCGCTGCATCAAAAGATTTCAAACTGGCAACCGAAAGAATGCCAGCGTGCGAAATCGAAACGTGCTTCGAAATGCGAGATAAGAAATGGTGGCGGTTGACGTGCGATGGACTGGAAGTGTCCGTTGGAACGTCATTCCTGTCGCACTCTTTTGTCGAGAAAGTTGTTGTTGAACCCGTACTTCCGCATTTCGTTGACAAAGTAAGAATGATATGGACAGCGTCGGGACAGGACGGCAGCCTTGTTGTGTCTCGCACAGATGGAATAAAAGGAATCACACCTGAACGGCAGGCGGCTTTTGATGAGCTCGTGAAGTGGTCTGCGAAGCTGGCAGGAAATGTTCCTCGGCACGATCATCTCAAAACCAATGTTCCTGCAAGGTTGAAAGAATGGGCTAGTGGATTGCGTGAGACTCAATGGCCACCACTCCGGCAGTGGCTCGAATATACGTTCAATGGAACTCTGAAATAGAGTGTTTTCACGAGAGGGGGGCATAGTCATCCGCCGTTCACGGCCCTGCGGGATAGATTCCTCGCGTTTCAGGCATGGGCGATCCGTGACAGTTCAAAGCGGCCAATTAATCTTTGGACCGTTGTGTACCTGTTCATCCCAATAATCGCATCTTTGATCTCGCCCAGAAAAAACCGAATGAATCATTCGATTCACTGGTAGGAATAGAAAACAGGAAATCAACCGAAGTGGTTGGCAAGAAGCCATCAAAACCCACTGCGGTGCTCGCCAACCCGAGCGTGATCAATTCAAGTGATCACCAACCCTTTGAAGCTGAAGCCAAAAAAGAAAAGGCAAAAGCAAAAGAAGGATATGAATTAGAAACAGGCATGAAATTAACAGGAAAAGAAACAGTACTTGAAAAATGTAATCAAGATTTAGCACAAGAATCAGTACAGGACTATTTCAAGGGCAGGGAACAAAGTAGTAAAGAAGAAGGCAAGGCAAATACTGAAAAGGTGAATGGTAATAGATGGGATCAAAACGACTTGAATCTACGCCAGGAAAGACGAACGGAGAAGGAACAATGTCAGACATCGAAGCCCAGTTGCAGGAGCAACAGACACTGTCACCACGAAGATCGGCCACCGGCCACACACCACCTGGATATCGCGTTTTGCACGT